>WNFN01225687.1_pt1 | contig 13650 bp, 11 predicted proteins | sample 5400161 | NCBI WGS metagenome assembly WNFN01 (sample SAMN13153353, study PRJNA577476) | soil metagenome | isolation source: 80 cm saprolite on Douglas fir-dominated hillslope | place: USA:California | collected 2013-09-17
ACAAGGACGAGCCGGCAAAGCCGAGCGACGGGGCTGAAGTGGTGCGGCTGGATCGCTTCCGCAAGAAATAATCCGCGCGCGCAAAATCGTCCCTGTAGAATGAACGTCCCGCCGCTCCGCTGAACTAACGTCAAGTTGGTTCCGCGGCCAGCGGCTTTGCGCAACGGACACGATTCATGGCTCGATCAGCAACATCCTCGCCATCCAATTCGACGCGCTCGGAGACCGACAGCTTCGGCCCGATCGACGTTCCCGCCGATCGCTACTGGGGCGCGCAGACGGAGCGCTCGCGGCAGAATTTCCGCATCGGCCATGACCGGATGCCGATGCCGATCATTCGCGCGCTCGCCATCGTCAAGCTTGCGGCGGCGGAGACCAATCGCGAGCTTGGCCTGCTCGACCAGCGCCGCGCCGGCGCCATCGTCCGCGCCGCGCGCGAGGTGATCGACGGCAAGCTTGACGATCATTTCCCGCTGGTGGTCTGGCAGACCGGCTCCGGCACGCAAACCAACATGAACCTCAACGAGGTGATCGCCAATCGCGCCAACGAACTGTTGGGCGGCGAGCTCGGCGCCAAGAAGCCGGTTCATCCCAACGATCACGTCAACATGAGTCAGTCGTCCAACGATTCATTCCCGACCGCGATGCACATCGCGGCGGTCGAGCGCATCGTTGCCGATCTTATTCCTGCGCTCGGCGAGCTTTGCGCTGCGCTGCACAAAAAGGAAACGGCGTTCGCCGGCATCGTCAAGATCGGACGGACCCATACCCAGGACGCGACGCCGCTGACGCTCGGCCAGGAATTTTCCGGCTACGCCGCGCAGGTCGAAAGCGGGATCGGGCGGCTGCGCGTCGCGGTGAAGGATCTATACCCACTGGCGCAGGGCGGCACCGCCGTCGGCACCGGCCTCAATTCGAAGCCTAAATTCGCCAAGGCGTTCGCACGACACGTCGCCAAAATCACCAAACTTCCCTTCACCAGCGCTGCCAACAAATTCGAGGCGCTGGCCTCCAACGACGCCTACGTGTTCGCGCACGGCGCCATCAATTCGGTGGCGGCCGGCCTGTTCAAGATCGCGAACGATATCCGCCTGTTGGGATCGGGCCCGCGTTCCGGCCTCGGCGAACTGATCCTGCCTGAAAACGAACCGGGCTCGTCGATCATGCCGGGCAAGGTCAACCCGACGCAGTGCGAAGCGATGACCATGGTTTGCTGTCAGGTGTTCGGCAACCATACCACCATCACCATCGCGGGCAGCCAGGGACATTTCGAGCTGAACGTCTACAAGCCGGTGCTTGCTTATTGCATGATGCATTCCATACAATTAATGTCCGACGTCGCGCGCTCGTTCACAGAACATTGTGTCGAGGGAATCCGCGCCGACGAAAAACGTATCCGGGAATTGATGGAGCGCTCGCTGATGCTGGTGACCGCACTCGCACCCAGGATCGGCTACGACAACGCCGCCAAGGTTGCCAAGTCAGCTCACGCTCGCGGAACGACATTGAAAGAAGAGGCTGTGCGGCAGGGCTTTGTCTCGTCGGCGGAGTTCGACCGGCTGGTGCAGCCGGAGAAAATGACGCGCCCCGGCTGATGCTGCGGCGCATCCCCGTAGAACTACGGTCTTGAAAAATAGTTACGAGTCATAACGCCTAAAGAATAATACCGCTGAGCTATCGCAGCTACGCAGGCCCGTGCTAGAGCACAAATTATTTCGTTTTTGCAGGACGGGACTTTTTTTAATGCTGTTCAGAGTGGGGGATTTTCGGAATGACGACCGAGCTGGCTGGCGCGTATTTCGCAAATGCGAATAATGGTTTTGCGACCGGGATACGCGCGGGATTGATGATCGAGAGTATTTTCCTGACGCCAACCGGATTTCACCTGGCCGGAAAATGCTCGAACGCCCAGCACCGCCAGTCGCGCCTTCGTGAAGTGCCGCATGCCACCAACTAATTGCATGATGGGAGTGAGCATGGGTGACGTGGTCAACCTGAAACGATTTAAGAAACGCAGCGAGCGGGAACAGTCGGCGAAACAGGCGGAGGCCAACCGGACACGATTTGGCCGAACCAAATCGGAACGCACGCTGGACCAACGGCGCTCGAGTCGTGCCAGCGATTTACTGGACCAGCATCGGATCGACGGCGAGGACGCGTCATGAAGTCGCCCGTGGTTAAGCGCTCGATCGTGGTCGCGGGTCACAAGACCAGCGTCAGCCTCGAAGAGGCATTCTGGAACGGCATGAAGGAAATTTCGGGCCTTCGAGGCATGACACTGTCCGAACTGGTGGGCGAGATCGACAGCAATCGCCAGCAAGGCAATCTGTCTTCCGCAATCCGCCTGTTCGTGCTTGACTATTTTCGAACGCGCGCCGTGTCCGCCCCGGCGGAGTCAAAACAGCCGCACGCATAGTTGCGCTTCACTGGATCATGATCTGATTAGATTAAATCGGATCATGATCGCATTCTTTTTGTTTGAGCATGATCTCCGGGCAAACGCTTCGCGTTTGTCCCGAGGGAAAACCGGTTCCCGCTTTTCCGGATCATGCTCTGCGTGTATTCCGCCAAGGCATGCCCTCGAACCTATTCCGAGGGGGGATAGCGCATTGCGCCGCTGCCTTACTCGATCACTTCGTTAGCGCGCGTCTGTACCGCCGGTGAAACTGCGTGCGTTTCGGCAGTCCTGATATTGGCGGCCAATTCGGCCTGCGTTGGCTGAATCGACGGTGCGGCTGGATCGGCAGTCAGGCCCAGGCGGTTTACCTGGCGGCTTCCGACCAACATCAATGCACAGACCACATAGAAGCAGGCGCCCAGCGCGTAGGTATTGGCGATGCCGAATTCGATCGACAAGACCATGCCCAGCACCGACGCAAGCATCGACGTAATCCCGTTCGCGCTCCAGAAGAACGGAAGCAGCTCCGAGTGACGGCGCCAGGTACTTAGCCCGAGCGGGAACATCATCCCCATGCAGAACGCCGGCGGTGCCAGCAGCAGCACCGACAACAGAATGCGCATGTCGGTAGCTTCCGATCGCGCCCACGTCGTGAGCAAGGGGGTCAATAGCCCTGCCACCACGAGCGTTGTCAGGAGGGCGACAACCCTGGCGACGACAGCGGCCGGTCGCGGCACGTCCGCCCCAAGGGTGGCGCTTCCCAATCCGCCAAAGAGAAGAATTGTGAAGAGTACCACCGCCAGGCCGTAAACGGGATGACCGAGGAAGACCATCAGCCGCTGCATCTGCGATATCTCTATCAACATGAAGCCCATGCCGATCGCGCAGAAATACGCTACCGGCGGCGTCAGCACCGACAGCGGCATCCGCCTCGCGAGACGAACAAAAGGAGTGATGATGTAGTACACGCAGGCGCACAGCGACACCATCATCAGCAGCAGGGTCACGTTGATCGCCGCGTTGTTATTGGTGGGCGCCGTCGCGGACGAGCGGCCAAGATTCCCGAAGCGCGTCGTATAGAAGAAGAACGGATTGTCGTCCGTCGAGGGAGTGACATTTTCCGGCAATGACGCGAAGAATGCCGCGTCGGCCTTGCCGGACATCAAGGTCGAGGTGACGGTGTCGAAACCGACGTCCGGCCCCAGCAGTATCTTGAAGCCCTGGGCCAGAAGCCTTGTGCGCGCACCCTGCCATTGGGCATTGGTGAAGGCATCGGGACGGGTGATCACCGTTACGATGTTGCCGACGTTCAGTGCGACGACATGCTGCGCCAGCTCGGCCGCGGGTACACCCTTGCGCTGCAGCGCGCTCGCTGCGATCGCCACCAGGCGATAGATCTCGCCACGGTGAATGGCCGGGTCGTACCAACGCGACACTGACAGCAGCCCGCCGGGCTTCAGCGACCGGTAGAAGTCATCCCACGCTTCCACGGTGTAAAGGCGGTTTTCCGTGAGCGTCAATCCGCCGGCAGCCGTTGCCGCCCAGGTGTCGATCAGCGAAATCTGGACGAGGTCGTATCGATCGGATGAGTGATTGATGTAGCTGCGCGCTTCGGCATTGACCAACGACACGCCGGGCCGGCGATCGAGATGGCCAGAGAAGTCGGCGAACTTGTCCGTGAGAACTTCGAAGATCGCGGGGTTGATTTCAATTCCGTGTATGCGCTTGGCACCGAAATAAAGCGCGGAAAGAATATCACGACCGCCTCCCACGCCGACGACGGCGACTTCGGCCGGCGGCTGCACCAGATAGGCGGCATTGATGACGTCGTGCTTCAGGTAGGACAGTTTGCTGATATCACCGTCGTAACGGGTGATGACCGTGGCCGCATCCGCGTCGATATCGAGATACTTCTGATCTATTTTGGTCTCCGGCGGATGGGCAATGCCCCAGCCGAACGCAGGTGTCTCTCCGAGCGCCGTCACTCGCACGCGCGAGTAAGTATTCCAGCGTTCGAACAGCGTTCCCATCTGCTGGGTCCCCTTGGCCCAGAAGACGCCCAGATGACTCTTGCCGGAAACTTCAAGTCCGGTGTGGACAATGGCTACGGTAGCCAGGGTCAGCGCGACCGCGCCGCTGAGGCGCAGGCTGCGGAGATCGCCGCTGTCCCGCACCACGATCCAGCCCGCACCAGCGGCAAAGGCTCCGATCCCCAATGTCGCGCTGACAGGATCGACGACGAGCAATACGAAGATGACTCCGAGGCATCCGAGCGCCGCCCCTGCAAGGTCGGCCGCATAGAGCCATCCGCCGCTATACGGCAGGCGAGTCAACAAAAGCGTTATGCAGATGCCACTTTCAGTAAACGGCCTTACGAAGGCGACCGTCGTGATCGCCAGCGCCACCATCACGTGCTGCTCGGGGATCACGAGCGGCACGCAGAGGAAGGTAACCATTGCGCCAACGCCGGTGATCGCGAACCACGAGGCATGGCGCGCGAATTCCACCCCTACCCGTTCGGGAGCATAGCGATCAGGTTTGTTGTAGACCTCCATCGCTCCGCGGGTAAGTCCGAGCATCGCAAGTGAAATGGCGGCAAATGCAAAGTGATAATACAGCATCACGCTGAAAAAACGCGTGATCAGTATCTGATAAGACAGAGTGGCGGAGGCCAGTACAAAAATCGCGAAATAATAGCGGCCAGGAATTCTGGGGAATGCTTGCAACATGCTACCTCGAGGAAGTCTTGGCCAATCGGCGCGGCGGGTTCGCGCGGAAGGTTGAAGGAAATCTCTTAATATCTCATTGACTTATCCGGGCTCGCAAAGTCCGGCCAAGGGTCGTCATCATGATGATCGACAACTCGCCCTCACCCATGCGCGACTATTGGTAATATTTGCTTAAATATTCTAGAGCGGGATGACTTTTCTTCGAATCGTCATCCCGCTCTATCTTTTTGTTTGAGCATGATCTTTTCGGAAAACCGGTACCCACTTTTCCGGATCCGGACCTCGGTCGGCGGCGGCAGCGGCGGAACCTGCTGACTCACAACCGGTGGGGCGTTTGGCGGAGCCAGCAACGGATGCGGCGCGCCGATCCTGGGCTTCGACGGAAGCCGGTGCGGACCGCGGCTGGAAGTGGGAACGTCGGAAAGCGGAAGGCCGTCCGCGTCCGGAGCTGCGTTCGCAGGCGGCGGTTCTCCGCGCTCGATCGAATCCAGCCGGCGGGTTTCACGATCGATCGCCCTCACCGCCAGCCATGACGACAGCGCCGCAACGTCGACCGTGCGATTGAGGGCGTTGGGCGCGCCAACCGCGAACAGCCAAATTTCCGGACGACTGGCCGCGGCTCCCACCGTCGTCGAAGCGATGACGACGCGAATGTCGGCCTGGTCGGCGGGAATATCATATCCCCCCGACACGATGGCGCGGGCGCCCTCGGCGTCGAGCGTGGTCGCACCGACGCGAAGCCGGCCCTCCCTGATGTTGAATGGAATTTGCGCCGACGCAACCGCCAACGCGCCGGCCGACAATGCCGGCTCGACGATCTGCCGCAGCCTGATGTCGTCACCCGCCTGCCCGTTGTCGCTGGCGCGGATCGCTGCCTCGAACGCGCGCGGATCGAGCCCGGCGACGCGAGCGGATTCCAGCGTAAGGGTTCCGCTTCCGGACAGCGCGCCGGTCAGCCCCGATGGGCTGCGGCCTTCGCTCGACAGCGTCATTTGCATGGACGTACGACCTGCGGGCATCGCCAGGCCGCGATAGCGCAAGGCCGCACCATCGACCCCGGAGAGCTGAACGCGCGCATTCAACGCAATTCCATTCGCGGTCGGCTTCGCGTCAAAACTGGCTGTCGCCTCGCCGCCTCCGATCATGCCCCTGATGGAGTCGAAGGTCAGAGACTGGCCATCGCTTTTGATGGTACCGCCGAAGGGGCGCAACTCGCCTCCGCCCGGGAGCGAGCCGTGCAACGCCTGAAACGCGATACGACCGCGCCAGCCCTTCACCAGCCCGGCGCCGAATGGCTCAGCCGCATCACGTCCCGCGGCGCCGATGGCGAGCGCAAATGCCGGCGCAAGATCAAGCGTGTCGAGGCCAACTTCGCCCTCGACGGTCTTTTGCTCGTCAAGCGTCAAAGCCAGGCGCCCGCGCAGCCGCGAACCCGACATCGCGGTGTCAAGGTCATCGAAAGTCAGCTTGCTGCCCGCCAGCGAAACGCGGGCGGAAAGGTTGATGTTTCGCGCCAGCGTGTCGGATGGTTTGAGACCGAACAGCGGGGCGAGATTGGCGTTGCGAACCCGCAAACTGGCGCCGGCCCTGGGCTGCGACGCCCACGGCTCGGCAATGCCTTGCGCTTCGGCATCCAGTCCGGCCCCGGTTATCTTCACGTTCAGGAGCAGCGGCGCACGCCACATGCCGGTCACGGATCCCCGAAATTCCACCGGGCCTTCGCCCGCCGCGATCGCATGATCGAGTCCCAGTAACGCCAGCAATGAACCGCCCCGCTCCGACGACAGTTTCGATTCGATGACGACTTCGCTGCGTCGGAGCGCATCGAGATCGATGGCCTGCAAGGCGGCGATGTCAGGTTTCGCGGTAATCGTGGCGACGCCCTTGAGCTGCGGCGCCTCGAGATCGAAAACGGCGCGCGCGTCGGCGCGATCGGCATGCTCGGCGTTCCTGTCAAGATCGAGCGTCAGTTTAAGTCGCGCCGGGCCTGGAGCAGCGTCCATCGCATTGAGCCGCGACGCCAGCGCTGGCGCCAGCGGCGCGATCAGCCCGGTGATTTGACCAAGTGAGGTGGCGCTTGAATTCAGCGCCAGCCTTCCTGTGGCATTGACGCGATCGAAACTCCCCGCGCCTTCCATCGTCACGCCGTTGGGTTGGCCGATTTTCAATTGGTCCAGCGAGATCGTCTTTGGACCGTAGCCGAGCTTCGCCATGAACGGTCGCAATTCCTGGCCGGCCGAGGTGGCGCGGCCGATATACGCTCGGCCTTCAGCTCCGCGTCGAACCGCGAACCGCCGCTTGCCTGATTGTCGAGCGCAAGACGCCCCTCAACGATGCCGCCATCGATCTCCGCCTTCATGGCTTCGATGGCAACGCGGCTTGAGGTTACGCTGACATTGCCGAGCAGGCGCAGCGGCTTTTGATTGCGATAGGTGATCTCACTGCGCCCCTGCAACCACGCCAGCAGTGTGTCCGGATCCGACGAGTCGACGTTGAGCGCGCCGGTGAGGCTGCTCGACGGCCCTGCCTGCGCATTGGTGCCGCTCAGGGTCAAGCGGGTCGTGCCCGGCGCGCGAAGATCGAGCCGGTCGATCGTCCACGATTGGGCGTCGGCATGCAGCTCGGCGGCAAGATTCTGCAATGGACGCCCGCCCAGCATCATCTGCTCGGCGCTGAACTCGATTTGCGCCGGAATCGGAGCCTGCGGGATCGCGGCTATAAAAGCCCGCAGCCCCGGCAACAACCGGATCGGCTCGCCGGCGTTATTATCCCTGGCGACAAGCTTGTCGGCATCGAGCTGCCGCGCGGAGAGCACGGCATGCAGCAGCGGCGATCCTCCGAACCGAATATCCGCAATCCCTGAGAATTTCAGGGCGCTCTCTTCCGCGCCGTAGCTGGCCTCGAGCTGCTCGAGCCGGGCGGCGGCCGGATCGGCCTTGATCCTGGCCGATATCCGCCACGGCGCCTGCGACGCTTCACCACTGGCGCTTCTCGGCCTGGCGGCGGGAGGAGCGGCGAGTATCACCGCGCCTTCGAAGCGCGGTGCACGCGCCTCGAAGCTGAGCACGCCATCGAGATCGGCGGATAATGCACGCTCGCCTGGATCGATGTTGAGATGGACACGGGTGCCGCTGGCATCGGCGCTCTGACCGGACGACACCCGAAACGGGTAACGCTTATCGGACAACATGAAGCTGCCGTCGCCGCGCACCGCTCCAGCCAGCGAGCGCACGTCTCCACTGAAGGCGATTTCGCTCAGCTCAAGCGTGCTGCGGCTGGCGGCGTCATGCAGCGCGATACGGCCGGTCAGATTCAAGCGGTCGATCGCCAGCGATCCCAGATTGAATTTTCCGGTCGACACCGGCCAGTCGATCCGGCCCGAGGAATCGAGACCGAGATCGAGCGCCATGCCGCCGATCGTCAATTCGGTGGCGCGCCATTCGCCGCGCATCAGCGAGCCCAGGCTGAACTCCACATCGAGCTTGTCGGCGCGAACCTTGCCGAGATCGTTGGCGCCGCCGACCGCCACCGAGCGCAGCCGCAGCGACGGCGCCGGCAGCAGGCGCGCACTCAGCTCACCGCCGACGCGCACCGGTGCGCCGACCACCCGCGTGGCCTCGGTCTCGAATTGCGGCCGGAATTGATTCCAGTCGATGAAGTACGGCCCGATCAGCGCGGCGATCAGCGCGATAATAAAGGCAATCGCCAATCCGAGCAGCGTCGTCTGCACGGTGTCTCCTCTTGAGCACGTTCCGGCGCGTTGGTCTTGCGCGGCATGACGCGGTCCATCCGCCAGGCCGCACTCGCCACGATGGTGACCCGGAGCCACCCCGCCCGCCGCCGCGCTCTGCAATCAGCGCCGGAGCCATACATATATAGAGATAACCGCGGCCAAGTCACAATAACTTCGCGCGATGGTTGATGGCAGCGTGGATTTCAAATTCCTATGAGATGGCCGAGGGGTGGTTTAGGAACTTCAAACCCAAAAGCCGCACTGGAATCGACGTTTTGCAGTGTCCCCTTGAGTTCGAAGCTCTCGCATCAAAGGGTACCGCAAGGACAAGCAAACGCTGAAAGCCGTCACCAGCTTGCCGGCAGCCTCTTCAGGCCACGCAATACAAAGGTCGGCCGCCATTCCGGATTCTCGGCGTCGTCCAGCCGCAGATCCGGCAGGCGGCGCAACAGGGTCGCGATCGCGACCTCCGCCTCGATGCGCGCAAGCTGGGCGCCGAGGCAAAAGTGAATGCCTCCGCCAAACGACAGCGGACGGATGTTGGGCCGGGTGATATCGAGACGTTCCGGCCGGTCGGGATAGACCGCCGGGTCGCGATTGGCCGAGCCGAGCAGGCAGAGCACGCTTTCGCCTTTCGGGATTTTCTTGCCGCCGAGGTCATCGATGTCTTCCAGCGTTACGCGGCCGGTCAACTGCACCGAGGAGTCGTAACGCAGGAACTCCTCGATGGCGTTGGTGATGAGGGTGGGATTGGCCTTGAGCAGCGCGAGCTGATCGGGATTGCGATGCAGCGCCAGCAAGCCGTTACCGATCAGATTGACGGTGGTCTCGTGGCCGGCGACGAACAGCAAATTAATGTTGGCGGTGAGTTCTTCATTGGACAGTTTGCTGCCGTCTTCCTCGGCGTGCACCAGCTGCGTGGTCAGATCGTCGCCGGGCTGCTTGCGCCGCAGCTCGAACAGATGCTGGAAATACATCTGCGCCATTGCGATGCGGGCGTTGCCGGCCTTGATCTCATCCGGCGTCATCGGCACCGGCTCGAGCACGCGCCCGCTGTCGCGCGAACCGGCATAGAATGCCTCGCGATGCTCCGGCGGAATTCCCAGCATGTCGCAGATGATCGTGACCGGCAGACGGAAAGCGAAATCCTCAATCAAGTCCATTTTGCCCTGAGGGATGATGCGATCCAGCGTTTCATCGACGATCTGCTGAATCCGCGGACGCATATCCTCGACCCGCCGTGCGGTGAACGCTTTCACCACCAGCCCGCGCAGCCGGGTGTGGTCAGGCGGGTCCTGCTGCAGCATCAAGTGGCTCATGTTGCGAAAGACCGGCTCTTTCATGATGTCCGGCCCATAGCGCCGGATCGTGCGCTCGACATAATCCTTGCCGAAGCGCTTGTCGCGCAAAACCAGACTGGCTTCGGCGTGCCGGCTCGCGACGAACATGCCGAGCGGCGTGAGATGCATCGGGTCGCTGGTGCGCAGCCGCTCGTAATGCGGATAGGGATCCCTGATGAAGTCCGGCGACAGAGGATTGAACATCGGCTCAGTCTGCGCAGTCTGAACATGCTCGTTCATGGTGACCTCAATGAGTTACCGCGCTGAAACGTCTGCATTTGAGCGCATTGACGCCTTCAAAGGCCGGACGGGGTGTGGTCATCCGGACATTTCGATACACTATTGTATCGAGTTGCATTCTGACCTAAAATAGGAGGATGTCAAGAGTTCGAACCAGACCGACCCGGGACGATACCTGCGAAAAGCTGTTTGAAGCGGCGGCGCGCGTCTTCGAGGAACAGGGAATCGGCAGCGCCAGCATCGAAGGCATCGCGGCTGCGGCCGGCTTCACGCGCGGGGCGTTTTATTCGAATTTCAAGAGCAAGGACGAGTTGATCATCGCCATGATCGAGGATCACGTCGCACAATCCATTCGACGCAATCTCGATCTTCTCGCCCGGCACAAAACCATCGCGGATTTTATCGATGCGCTGAAGGCCATGGACCGTAGCCAGCAGGATCCGCTCGGCCGTTCTCCGCTTTTGCACATGGAGATGATCCTGTTTGTCGCGCGCGCCGAAAAGCGCAGGCCCGAACTCGCCAAGCGCCTGCGAGCCCGGAGAAAACTGGTCGCCGATATCGTCGAGACCACGTTGAAAAACAGCGGGAAGAACGGATCGCTGAATCCAACCTGGACCGGCGCGATACTGCTGGCACTCGAGGACGGCTTTCGTCTGCACCGTCTGATCGATCCGGAAACCACACCGGCTGATAGCTTCCTGCGTGCCATCAGTGACCTGCAGAGAGCCATGGGAATTTCAGCCGCCTGAACCCGCGCTTGGTGCAGCGCCGAGATCCCCTCAGTGCACGGTCGCGGCCACGCGGCGCGCTTCATGTTCTCAGGCAGCGCCAGCTCAACCCTGCGCTCTGTGCAACTGGCCCGCGACCGCGCGAATTTTGCGTGGTGACGCCATCCAGATCGCGAATGCCGACAATCCGCTCACCGCGATGCCGATCGCAAACGCGATGGTATAATTTCCCCAGAGGTCGTGCAGCAAGCCGGTGAGCCAGGGGCCCGCGGCGCCTCCGGCGAGGGCTGCGAGCATCACGCTGCCGAAAATACTGCCGTAATGTTTGCCCTGAAATATCTCGACAACCACCGCACCCAGGATAGAGGTCAGGCCGTAGCCGAGCACGCCCTGCGCCAGAACCATCATGTAGACCAGCATCAGGGAGGGAATCTGCGCCAGCGCGATCAGTGCCGCAAAGCAGATGACAAAACCCATGCAGCTCGCGGTCCAGATCCATTCGCGCCCCAGCCGATCGGAGAGGTGTCCGAGCACGATCTGGCCGGGAATACCGAGCAGGCTGACCGCGCCCAGAGCCCAGACCGCGACGCTCGGACCAAAGCCGATGTCCAGAAGGTATTTGGTCTGGTGAACCTGCACCGCGTACCAGATATACAATCCGCAGAAATAGCCGAGCGCGAGCCACCAGAACCGTGCCGGACGCCGAAGGTGCAGCGTCGCCATCCGGCCGAAGCCCGATGTCCTCCGGCCGCTTGCGCAGCAACAGGTTGATCGGCGCCAGCACCACCAGAACCACAATACCGATCGCGGTGCAGGCGGTTCGCCAGCCGGTCTGCTCGATCATGTGCTGCGCCCATGGCAGCAGGGTGATGGAGCCGATACCAACGCCGGCGAATGCAAGGCCCATCGCCAGGCCGCGCCGGCGATTGAACCAGTTGGGCAGAAACAAGGATTGACCGGAATAGCCGAGACAGACGCTTCCGGAGCCGACCATGACGCCGATCGTCAGATACAGATGCCACGGCCGCGTCGTCAGCGGCGCCAGCAGCAAGCCTCCCGCCATCAGCGCGACGCCGAGTTCCATCACCGCACGAGGACCAAAGCGATCCATCATGCGGCCGATCAAGGGACTGACGGCGCCGGACACCAGAAAGCCGAACGAGAAGGCGCCCGCCGTGACGCCGCGTTCCCATCCGAACTCATCGACGATGGGTGGAAAGAACAGCGAAAACGACGTGCGGGCGTTGACGCCGATCGCCATGGTGACGAACGTCACGATGACGATGATCCAGCCGTAAAAAAAAGGAAGCCGCATTGGATTATCTTGTCATTCGGGGGGCTGGTCCTTCGGACCATCCCGGGATGACGCCGTCAATCATCTTTATGGTGGACGCATGCAAGATGTCGCGGATTGGCTAGCCGCCGTCTGGCAATGTCGGTCATGCCACCCGGTAACGCGCCATGACCTCCTGGTCCGGCTCGTAGCCGAGCCCCGGCCCTTCGGGCACCGCGACCGTGCCATTCGCATCGACATCGACATGGCCACGCCAAAGACATGCGGCGCGATTCATGTAGAAAACTTCGATGAACGAGCCATCGTCACGCAGCGACATCAGCTGCAGCGTCGCCAGCAGGCCAGGCCCAAAATATGGCGAATGCGGTGCGAGCTTTATGCCCATTTCATCGGCCAGCGCAGCCACTTTCATATATTCCGTGATGCCGCCGACCTTGGTCACGGAGGGCTGTGCGTAGCTCACGGCGCCCGCGGTCATCATCTGGCGAAATTGATGGACCGTACAGGCATTCTCGCCGGCGGCGATATTGAGCCCACCTTTTACGCGCACCTCTGCCAGGGTCGCGAAGTCCTCGGGCGGCCACACCGGCTCCTCGAGGAACATCGGCGCGGCCGCTCGACAAGCTTGCGCGAATGCGATCGCCTCCGTTCCGTCCAAAGGGCAATTCATGTCGACCATCAGCGGGACGCTGGCGCCGATCGCCTGCCGCGCCGCAAATACGGCGGGCGTGGTCGTCTCATGCAGCTTGATTGCTGTGTAGCCACGCCGCATGGCGGTCTGGCATTCGCCGGCAACGGCTTCCGGCGTTCCGATCCGAAGCAGGCTCGCGTAAGCCGGAATCCGCGCTCGCTTGCTTGTCCCGATCAAGCGATGCAACGGCACCCCCTTCACTCTTGCAGCAAGATCCCACAGCGCGATGTCGAGCCCGGAGATCGCAAACATCGTAATGCCATAGCGACCGAACAGATGCAGATTGCGCTGGATCCGATCCATGAAAGCAGGAATGCCCTCGGCATCCGGAGCTTCGAAGCCGCGGGCCTGCGGCGCAATCATCTCGTCAACGGCTGTCATAGTTGTCCGCGGGCAGACATAGGCAAAGGCATCGCCCCATCCGGTGAGGCCTGCATCGGTCGAGACCTCGACGATAATCATGTCGAGCGCGGCAATTGCCGAGGCGCCCTGCCTGA
>WNFN01263915.1_pt2 | contig 13646 bp, 15 predicted proteins | sample 5400161 | NCBI WGS metagenome assembly WNFN01 (sample SAMN13153353, study PRJNA577476) | soil metagenome | isolation source: 80 cm saprolite on Douglas fir-dominated hillslope | place: USA:California | collected 2013-09-17
GATGCCGAGACACGGAGAGGCCGACAACGTCGCGAACAAAGAACAGGTGCGGGAGCGCGTGTTGGTGGTTGCCGTAGGCGAACACCTGGGCCACTCCGAGAGGATGTTGGTGGAGCTTTCGAACGTGGCACCGAACGATCCGGCGCAAAAACAAGTGAACATCTCGGCCGAGCAGCGCCGCGCAGAAGATTTGCTGGAAGAAAACCGGCTGTATCGGCAGACGGCGCTGCGAGACGGGGATGCCGGGCTCGCCAGCGTTTTGGACGAACTGGAACGCGTGCTACTAGACGTGGCGCACGGCCCGGAAGAGGTAACGCCGGCGCAGCTTGAAGCGCTCCAGAAAAAGATCGAGGGGCGCGGGATTTTGTTCAAAGTTCGCGTGGTCAACAAGGAACTGCAACAACGGCAGGAGGCAAAGCGGCCTGCGCCGGAGCAAAACGACTCTACAAAGAAGGAAAGGAACAAAGCATGACCATCGGAAACCCAGTTCGAAAGACGAGCATCGCATGGATCGCAATGGCGGTGCTGTTGGCGCCGGCATGCGCGCGAGCGCACCGGCTTGTGGTCACCAATCTGCCAGCCGCGGATTCTCTGCAGGATCCCCAAGAGGTCCAGGAGAAGGATCAGGAGAAGCGCGATAGAGAGCAGGAGAAACGCGAGCGTGAACAGGAAGCTCGCGACCGGGAGCAGGAAAAGATTGACCGGCTGCAGGAACTGTACGACGACGGCCGCGAGGCGCTGGACGAGGACCGTTACGACCAGGCGGAAGGGAAATTTAAGCAACTGGCGGACATGAATGGCCCGCAGACGGATGCGGCGCTGTACTGGAAGGCTTACGCGGAGAACCGACTGGGCAAGCGGGACAGGGCATTGACCACCATTGCGGATCTGAAGCGGCGATTTCCGCAAAGCCGCTGGCAAAAAGATGCCAGCGCGCTGGAGATCGAGGTGAAACAGTCGACCGGCCAACCTGTAAAGCCGGCGGACCAGAGCGACGAAGAATTGAAAATGCTGGCGATCCAGGGATTGATGAACAGTGACTCCGAACGCGCGACGCCCCTGCTCGAGAAAGTGCTCAACGGTTCGGCTTCTCCAAAAGAAAAATCGAAGGCGCTGTTCGTGCTGGCACAAAGCGGGTCGCCACAAGCACGCGAGATTCTGGGCAAAATCGCGCGCGGACAGAGCAATCCGGAGTTGCAGCGGAAGGCGGTTGAATATCTGGGACTCTTCGGCGGTCGTGAAGCTCGGAAGACGCTGGCCGACGTTTACGCATCGAGCGGCGATGCCTCGGTAAAACACGCCATTCTTCGCAGCTACATGATCGGCGGCGATCACGAGCGTCTGTTCGCGGCGGCGAAGAGTGAAAAGGATGAGTCGCTGCGCCGCGAGGCGATTCGGCAGCTGGGGCTGGTTCACGGGACGAGCGAGCTGGAGCAGTTGTACCAGACGGAAAGCTCTCCGGACGTCCGGCGGGAAATCCTTCAGGCATTCTTCCTTGCGGGCGATTCGGGAAGACTCGTGCAAGCGGCGCAGGGAGAAAAAGATCCGGAACTCAAAGCAGAAGTACTGAACGCATATTTCCTGCAGGGGAATGCAAAAGCGCTGGTGGCCATCGCGCGAAGCGAAAAAGATCCGGAACTCAAGAAGACTGCGGTCTCCAAATTGTCGCTGATGCATTCCAAGGAAGGCACCGACTACCTGATGGAACTGCTGCAAAAGTGAGCGGGGGAACGATGCGAAATGAACGAACTGTTTCGACGCTGCGGAGAGTTCTCGGGCTCGCGATGATCGTGGCGGGGATTGGCAGTGCCGCCGTGCAACTGGCCCAAGGCGGGACCCCGACCGGGCCGGAGCAAGCAAGTCCTACCGCTGCGCCGTCGGCGGAAGTGCCGCGCATCGAAGATGCGAAATTGGAAACGCGGGCAGCCGGCGCAAGTCTTGATGCGACCATGCGCGAGATCGCGGGAACGGCGGAAAAGGCGGAGTGGGTCGGCTACAACGGGGACCAGGTCGCCGGGGAGCGAGGCGTCTGCTGCAACAACAACTGGAAAAATGGGAATTGCGGAACCTGCCGATTGGAAAAGGAAAACGGCGGAATGAGCAGCACCGCACACACGGACGGAAACGTCAGACTGGAAGGTGCGCGGCAACTCGTCGTCCTGTACCGCCTGGAAGGAAGGCAGGTGGTAAAAATTCGGGTCGCGTCGGCCGATTGCACGCTGGATGCGGGAGGGCTAACGTTCGTTTGGCTGACAGGAGCGAAGGCCGCGGAAAGCGTGACGCTTCTTGCGGCCCACGTGCGCGGAGCGGAGTTCGAAGGACACGGAGAGCACGGGATCGGCAACGGAGCCTTGACGGCGATCGCATTGCATGCAGATGCCTCGGCCGACCGGGCGCTCGAATCGTTTGTGACGCCGGAACAGCGCGAAGGATTGCGGAGACAGGCGGCATTCTGGATGGGTGCGGCGCGAGGCAAAGCTGGATTGATTGCTTTGCAGCACATGGCTAAGACCGATTCGAATCCGGACGTGCGCGCGCACGTAGCGTTTGCGCTGTCCGTGAGCCACGAAGCTGGAGCGCTGGATGAGATGATTCGAATGGCGCACGATGACACAAGCTCACACGTGCGGGGACAGGCGCTTTTCTGGCTGGCGCAAAAGGCGGGAAAGAAAGCCGTGGGGACGATCAGCGGGGCGATCGAGAACGACCCGGACACGGATGTGAAGAAAAAAGCGGTGTTTGCGCTGAGCCAATTGCCGAAGGAGGAAGGCGTGCCGAAGTTGATCGAAGTGGCACAGAACAACCGGAATCTGGAGGTGCGGAAGCAGGCGATGTTCTGGCTGGGGCAATCGAACGATCCGCGGGCGCTGCAGTTTTTTGAAAAAGTGCTGACCCAGTAGCGGTTAACGCAGAAGATCCTCGAGCTGCACGCGAGCATCCGTCTTGGCGTCGCGGTACTTGACGATAACGGCAGCCTGGAGCGAGAGCCCCCATTTTGCGCCGGAGGGATGAGAGACAGCGCGCGAGCCGGGCACCACGATGGCTTCTTCGGGAATGATCAGCGGCTCGGTCTCGGTGGCTGCGTAGACCTTGTCGCGAACGAGATCGTAAACAGGGATGGAGCGATTAAGGATCGTGCCCGTGCCAAGAACAACGCGGCGCTTCACGACGGTTCCTTCATAGACACCGGAATTTCCACCAACCAGGACTTCGTCTTCGATGATCACCGGCAGCGCGCCGACAGGTTCGAGGACGCCGCCGACCTGAGAGCCTGCTGAAATGTGGCAGTTGCGGCCGACCTGCGCGCAACTCCCAACGAGCGCGTGCGAATCAATCATCGTGCCTTCACCAACGTAAGCGCCGACGTTGACGAACATCGGCGGCATACAGATGACGCCGCGGCCGATATAACTGCCATCGCGAATGCTGGAACCGCCGGGAACGATGCGCACGCCGTCGGAGGAAGTGAACGCGCGAACGGGATAAGTGGACTTATCGAAGAAGGGCTGCTTCGCGGAGTCGATGGACATGTCGGCGATGGCGCCCATGCGGAAGCCGAGGAGGATTCCCTTCTTCACCCAGGCGTTCGCGCGCCAGCCGGATTTCGTAGACGCATCGGGTTCGGCAGCGCGAATTTCGCCGCGGTTCAGCGCGGCTTTGAAATCGCGGAAGAGCCAGAAATGTAATTCTTCGTATTGAGCTGGAGCTTCGTCAAACAGACGCTCAATTTGCGAAGGCAGCATGAACCCTCTCGACCCTGAGCACGGTCGCCGCGCGGCTGACGAGCCCGAGCGCTTCGAGCACGGCTCGGATGCGCGCCTGATTCTCCGCCTTGGGCGGCACAAGTGGCAAGCGCCATACCGGTTCGAGCAGGCCCATTTCCGCCATCGCGGCCTTCACGGGAATGGGATTCGACTCCACGAAATTAATTTCCATGAGCGGATGATAGCGGCGGTGAATCGCGCGCGCGCCAGGAAAGTCGCCCTGGAGGGCGAGCCGCGTCAATTGTGACATTTCCGCGGGGATTTCGTTGGAGACGACGGAGATGACGCCGCGGCCACCGAGCGAGATGAGAGGGAGCGTGATGGCGTCGTCGCCGGAGAGGACGATGAAGTCGTCCGGGACGGCATTGAGAATCGAGGCCATCTGCGAGACGTTACCCGAAGCCTCCTTAATGCCGACAATGTTTTCAATTTCGGCCAGCCGCTTCACGGTCGCAGGCTCGATGTTCACACCGGTGCGGCCCTGCACGCTGTAGAGAATGATGGGCAGCCGCATGGCTTCGGCGATGGCGCGATAATGCTGGAAGAGGCCTTCCTGTGTAGGCTTATTGTAATAAGGCGTGACGGAGAGGATGCCATCCGCGCCGAGAGCGGCAAGCTCGCGCGCGAGTGCAAGGACCTCCGCGGTGTTGTAGCCTCCGGCACCGGCGAGGACCGCGACCTTTCCCTTAGCGAGTTCGACGGTGATCTCGACGACACGAAGATGTTCTTCGCGCGTGAGCGTGGGGCTCTCGCCGGTTGTCCCGCAGGGAACGAGGAAGTCGATGCCTGCCTCGATCTGCCTCGGAACCAAACGACGAAGAGCCGGTTCGTCGAGAGAACCGTCGGGACGAAACGGGGTGACAAGTGCGGTGCCGGTGCCGGTAAACATGGTGTTTCTCCTTCCGAGTCTTATCTTCACTACATGCGGTGAACGAGCAACGAGTTGTCGTCACATCCTAAGTCGAGGTTCTTCGCGCATCCTCATCGGATGCGCTCGGAATGACAGCTCGCTTGTTGGGCAAAACAACCTTCCAACCGCCCTCAGCGTAATTCGCTGAGAATCTCGCGAAATTCAAATAGCCCTTTTTTTCCAACGACCCAGCGCGCCGCGCGGAGCGCGCCGCGCGCAAAACCCTCGCGGCTGCGCGCGGTGTGGCGCAGGGTAATGGTATCCGCGGCGGAATCGAAACCGATTTCATGCGTGCCGGGATGCGCCCCCGCCCGATTGGAACTCAAGCTGACCGTGCGGTTGTAGCCGTTTGCCTGCATCTCCTCTGCGAGTTTTTTCAGGGTCCCCGAAGGCGCGTCTTTCTTCGCAGAATGGTGGATCTCCCAACCCCAGGCTTCATAGTCCGCGTGTTTCGCAAAAAGCGCCGCGGTGTGGGAGACAGCTTGCAAGAAAAGGTTCACCCCAACGGAGAAATTGGGCGCCCAGACAAGGCCCGTTCCGCTGCTTGCCACAGTTTCGCGGACAGCGGGAAGGTGTTCGAACCAGCCGGTTGTGCCAATAACCGAGTTAACGCCCAATACGGAGAGGCGGCGGATGTTTTCCGGAGCAGCGTCCGGTGCAGTGAATTCAACAGCCGCGTCGACTCCCCGAAGAGTCTGATGAGAAAGGGCCTGGCCGCGCGGATTGTTGCGCGCATCGAATTTTGCCCGCACGTCGAAATCGTATTCGGGTGCGAGCTGCTCGATGAGACGGCCCATCTTTCCGTAACCAACGATGGCGAGGCCGATGCTCATGCGCTGCTCCGGCCGGTCGCGAGAAGTTGGGTCGCCATGCGCGCGTAGATATCCACCGCTTCGGACAATTCTTTCTTCGGGATGCGCTCTTCGGAGCTGTGGGCGACATGAATGCTGCCGGGCCCGACGAGGAAGGGCTGCCCCCAGGTACCTTCGAAACTTGGGATGTCCGTCGTGAAGGCCACCACGGTTGTGGGCAAGCCCTCGACCTTCGCCAATGAATCATGATTTCCGCTTCGGCGTGATCGGCGACCACATTGGGCGCGCGGCCACCATCGATGGTACCGATATTCAGCGTGCTGTGGCCGAGCAAGGCGTCTTGCGGCAGCGGAATCTGGCGAATGTCGTGGAGAACATCCAGCAGGGTGTGGATGGCGGAATGACCGAGCTCGGGATAGGCAGAGTGCGCGAGTTTTCCGTGCGCGGTGATTTCATAGCGCAACGCGCCTTTCGAACCGAGAGCGAGACGGTTCTCCGTGGGCTCGCCATTGATGAGAAATCGCGAACCACGCGGAGTTGCGGCGGCGGCTCTTGCTCCGGCGCTGTTGCGTTCTTCGCCGACGACAAGTAACAACCCAAAATTTCTCGTGCCCGCGGCGAGCAGTTTCTCCGCGGCGGCAATCATCGCCGCGATAATCCCCTTAGCGTCGCAAGAACCGCGGCCCCAAATGAAATCGCCATCTTCGCGAGAACCAAAAAAGGGCGGAACGGTATCCATGTGCGTGGAGAGCGTGACGACGGGCTCACCCCACGAGGCGAAGATATTGTCGCGATTGGGTTCGGCAGGGATGCGTTCGATGCGGCCGTTGTGGCGCTCGGCCAGAGGAGATAAATGCGCGAAGAGGTAGTCGCCCACATTTTTCTCGTGGTTAGTGGTCGACTCGATGTCCACAAGCGCGCGTGTCAGTTCGAAAAGATTCATTCGAATCGGCATTTCTGGATGAGCGAAACGAAAGGAAGGAACCACGAGGATACCAATCGGGGCTGCTGCCTCTCGATAGCGCTTCATCCTAATTAATGGATGACAGTGAACAGGCCTTGGACCTGTTCCCCAACTGCTGCGGTTTCAGCTACCGCGGCGGTTTCGGCGGACAACAGAAGAGCCCCTTTTGCGCGGGCATCCGAAGCTGATCGGAATTGCTTGCCCGGCTACTCATGGCCTCCGCACCTCTACCAAGAAACTCTAGAATAGAAGAGCGATGGAATTGTGTCAACCAGACTTTGCAGGGCCAAAATAGCACAGAAAATGCGTGCTGCCTGCGGTTAGCCGGGCAGCGGCAGGCAGCCAGCGTCAGCGGAAGAAGCGGATCAGGAGTAGCCGGCACTGGAACGCCGCTCACGGGCGACCATTTCGAGGAGTTTTTCTGCGTAGAACAATTCACCGGGTGGGAGGGAAAGTTTAGGCTGAATCTGCCTGGCGATCTGGTCCGCCATATTGAATCGCACGTCGGACGGTAGCGAATTCCGCCGGTTCAAGAACGCCTCGATGAGCGCAAACTCCTCTGGAGTAAGCCGCTCCGATCCGAAGGTGGTTGCGGGCGGTACTTGCCCCGTCTGGGCTGATTGCCAAACCGGCTTGGCGTCCACCAGCGACTTTTCATGAACCACGATTGTGCCCGCAACGAAATCGCCGAGCCGTTTGTTTTGACGGCTTAGCAGCATGCTGCCAATTCCGACGGCATAGAACGCGGGCAACTGGTCCACGATGCGCATCAGGTTGCGGCCGACAGACTCCGCCGGTGTAATCGGCCGGCCGGAATCCTTAATGACGCGAAGACCTTCCTTCTTTTTTCCCGGCGTCTGGCCGTTCCAAATGACTTCAAAGATGGTGAAGTACCCAAAATAAAGCAAGAAATAAGAGAGCACGATGAGAGCAAGAAACCAAATTCCGTTTTTCGCCGCGCTGGGCACGGACACGCCCACGACCACCATGATTACGAGTATGCCGACCCCGAGCAGGATTTGGATCAAGGTATCGTAGGCCAGGGCGAGAAAACGGCTGCCAATGCCGGCGACTTCGAATTCGAGCACCGTTTGTTCCGGCGTTTCGATGGTAAGCTTGTCTCTGAAATCGCCGGGAACACGAATTTGTGATGGATCTGTCATGATCTCCACGCGCTGGCTGGAAAAACGAAAAACATACTGGGCCCGGCTTGAACTGCTCGTCAACCGATCGAACAAGGGCGGCATTTCTGCCCTCGATCATCGCGAATTGCAGGAACTCGGCTTATTGTACCGCCAGACCGCTTCAGACCTCGCCACGGTGCGCGAAGATGTGACCAGCAACCAGCTGGCTTTCTACCTGAATCAGCTTCTTGGACGCGCACATAACCTCATCTATATGGGGCACAAGCAAAAAATCAGCGGGCTCGTCCGTTTCTACACGCAAACCTATCCACAGGTTTTCCGGGAAACATTCCGGCAAACGCTGCTGGCCTTCCTCATTTTCGCCGTGACCGGGGTCGCCAGCTGGGCCGTGACGATTCATGATCCGGCCTTCGCCCACCGGCTGCTGGGGCCGCAGATGATGGACATCATCGAGAAAAGGGAGATGTGGACACAGTCCATTGTGACGATCAAGCCGCTCGCCGCTTCATCCATTATGACGAACAACCTATCCGTGTCCTTCACGACGTTTGCGCTGGGAATCACAGCGGGCATTGGAACCATCTGGATGATGGTGGTCAATGGCATGCTCATCGGCGTGATCGGCGCGGCGACATGGCAAGCGGGAATGGCGCTCCAACTTTGGAGCTTCGTCGCTCCGCACGGCGTGCTCGAACTTCCGGCGATCTTCATCGCCGGCGGCGCCGGGCTGGAAATCGCGCGAGGGATGCTCTTTCCTGGTTTGCTTCCGAGGCGCGAGTCTCTGGCGCGGGCAGGCGGGCGCGCGGCGCGCTTAGTGCTCGGCATCGTGCCGATGCTGATTGTCGCGGGAATCATAGAAGGATTCGTGTCGCCATCCGGAATTGCCAAGCCTCTTAAATTTCTCCTTGCCGCTGTATTGTTTGCCGCGCTCACGGCTTATTTGGTTCGCCCGGGCGCGCCGCAGCCGGAAACGATCTAAACAAAACTAGAGCAGGCTACGCTCTTTGATATTCAAGTATTGCGTCACGAGTGAACCAGCGAGCATTCCCGGCATCAGCTCAAGGGCCAGGACGCCGCGCTGCCGCAGACCGCGCAGCAGAATATCGCGTCTTTGCGAGATTTCAAGAGCGGCGCCGTGACGATAAATGTCCGCCGTGACGGCGGGAATCGTTTCGGCGAGGGTCTGCAGGTCGGGCTGGCCCATGGCCGCAAAGACAACCAGGTGGCGCGGAGTCAACTGCATGGCATATTCGATGACTTCGGGAATGGTCGCCGTTTCAGCGAAGTCCGTGATCCAAACCACCAGGCTTCGCCGCTTCTGCGCGTTCAGCAATGCGCGCACGGCGCGCCCATGATCGGATTCGAACGCTTCCGCGCGAACCTGAGCGAGAGATTCGACAATCGCTCGTACGTGATGAGCGCCACGGCTGGCGTACAGATTTTGTTGAACCCGGCGGCCATAAGCCAGTAAGCCCACGCGATCGCCGCAATAAAGAGCGACCTGGGCCAGGGAAAGCGCGGCGTTGACAGCATAGTCCAGTTTCGAAAATCGCGGAGCGTCGCCCGGCTCCCGGACTTGCGCCCGAAGGAGGCGGCCGGCATCGAGCACCAGCCAAACGTTCTGGCTGCGCTCGATTTGGAAGACGCGCGTGATGAGGTGCCGCCGGCGGGCAGTCGCGGTCCAGGAAATGTCACGAACCTCATCGCCCTGGCGATATTCTCGCAAACTGTCAAACTCGCGCCCGATGCCCCGCTGGCGCCGCCGCCGCTTTTCCAACTCCACCTGGCGGCTGCGAATGAGATAGAGCGTTTGGCGCCTGGCCTGTTGGAGGTTTGGAAGTACGCGAATGGTTTGCTGAGTTTCGGCGACGGCCCATCGCTCGGCCAAGCCCAGCGGCGACTGATAGCGAAGGAACAGTCGGCCAAGTCGCGTATCACCTCGCTCGGCGGGCATCACTGCATACCGCGCTTCGGCGGAAGAGCGCGCCTTCACGCGCAACTCCAATTCGGGAGGCTCACTACGCAATTGGGCCGGCGTCTCGTCGACGATGCGGGCACGAATGGATATTCCCCCCCCGTTTCGAAGTTCCACACCCACATTGCCGGGCACTCCAAGACAGGGTCTTTTCTCCCAAGTGCGCTGAACTTCCAATTGCTCCGGGCGAGGGAGTCGCAGGAAATCCCAAAGCCACGCGCCAAGGACCACGCCATCCCACAAAAACATGGCGGCGATGGCTTGTCGAAACCACCACGCGGGACCCAGCGCTACGAATCCGAGAAGCAGAGCTACGAAAAACCGGGGACCGAACGCAAACGAAAATTTCCCCAATTTCCGTGCACGCGCCGCCGTGGTGGAAGGGCGCAGAGGTTCGGAGTAGATCATTTGGGAACCTCGACCGTGGAAAGGATTTCCGTGATTACCCGGTCGGAATTCAAACCTTCCAGTTCTGCTTCGGGCTTCAATAGAACACGGTGGCGCAAAACGGGCAAGGCAGAGGTCTTGACGTCGTCAGGAATGAGGAAATCGCGGCCTTCGACGCCAGCCAAGGCTCGCGCAACGAAAAGCAGACCGATCGCGGCACGCGGGCTAGCGCCAAGCGAAAGTGCCGGCCAATCACGCGTGCGGCGAACCAGCGTGACGATATAGGGACGCAACGTCGGCTCGATGCGCACGGCGCTGATATCCTGCCGCGCGGCTGCCAGCAAAGCCGGATCGAGGGGGACAATCGAAATGAGATCCAGCCGCCGTGGATCAAATCCCTGCTCATATCGGCCCAGGATATCGGCCTCTTCCTTAGCGGATGGATAGTCGAGGCGGATTTTCAAAAGGAACCGGTCGAGTTGCGCCTCGGGAAGCGGATATGTGCCTTCGAATTCGATGGGGTTTTGCGTTGCAAATACCGTAAAATTTTCGCCGAGTGCATAACGCGTTCCGTCAATGGTGACCTGGCGTTCCTCCATTGCCTCGAGAAGCGCTGCCTGCGTGCGGGGAGAGGTCCGGTTAATCTCGTCCACGAGGAGCAGATCCGTAAAAACAGGGCCGCGATGCAGGGAAAACGAGCTGGTCGCCATATTGAAGATATTTGTGCCCATCACATCCGCGGGCATCAGGTCCGCGGTGCATTGCACGCGCTGAAAGCCGAGGCCGCAGATTTTCGCCAAAGTCTTGACGGCGAGCGTCTTGGCAAGCCCGGGAACTCCTTCGATGAGGGCGTGACCGCCGCAAATCAGCACCAGGAGAAGCTGGTCGATGACCTCTTGCTGGCCAACAATGACCTTCGACATTTCCGCGCGGACATGCGCGGCGAGGCGTGTGATGTTTTCCACGATCAGGATTTCTCCTTTGCGATTTTCTTCTTCAGGCCAAGCTGCTCTTCGTAGCTCTCCAGCTCCCTGATCAAGCCGAGCGCTTCCTCCGGCGGCACCTTGTGGGCCCGGCTGGCCACCGCGGCACGCGCCAGGGTCGTTTTCAAGCCGCTTTCTTTCCAGCCCAAACGGCCGCAGACCGCGTCAGCGAGTTCCGTATCGCGCACGGTCGGGGATAGGCGCAACTGCCTCGAAAGAGTCGCACGGAATCGCTGGTAGACAAAGCCCACCACGGCAGGCTCGGCTCCCGCGCGCTCATAGAGTCCTCCGAGCGTGTCCACAAATTCAAGAGGAGAGAGACGCGAGACAACGGGCGGGAGCATGACCGGGCCGCTGCGGCGCCCAAACGTAAAAAAAACAATCAGGCCCAAGATCGCAACCTGCGCCAAGCCCCAGGCTACCGGTGTCTTCCGCACGTAGCTCCACAAAGACGTTCGCTGCCCGTGAAAGTATTCGTCCCAGTAGATTTGCACCGTCGGCTGTTCGCCCTGCAAGGGAGAATGCATCGCATTGAGGAAGAGATTCAGGTTGCTTTCGCGCGTGATACCGGAATTCGTCAGAGGCGTCGCCGCCGCCCACCAGAGAATCCTTCCTTCTCCGATTCGCCAGCTTACGACGACGGGAGAACGCGTCTCGCCGTACAACGGAAGCTGGCTGGCAGCCGGCGCCTGCCAAGTGGTGCCTGTCTGAAGGACAATCTTTGGAGCGCCGAAGGTGTAATTGCTGGGGAAATCCGCCGAGAAGGTCTTCCATTCGAGCGTGGGAATCTCCGTGTCAACTTTCGCCTCCGGAAAGAAGGACTTGACTCGTGCCCCGGTGAAAAGCACCTGGCCGCCTTGCTCGACAAAGCGCTGAAGAGCCTCTCGCTCCTCTCTGGTCGGTGTTTCCAGCGGGTCCGCGAGGATCAGGACAGCGTCCTCCGGATCGCCGGGAAGCTCGCTAGGGGAGCGCTCCCACTGCGAAACGTTGTAGTGAAGATCCTGAAGAAGCAAATAGGCGGCGCGCGCACCGCCGGAACCGGAAGAGTACGTCGAGGGAATCGACATCCCCTCTTCCTGCGAGTCTGCTCCCACAAAAGCAAGCCCCGCGGTGAGCACAAGAAGGATCGCCCCGCCGATGAGCAAGAGCTTGCGATCACTAGGATCTATTGAAGCTGGCATCCGAGCGCCTCAACGCTTTGCATGGCGTTTGCAAAATCCTGATTGCTGGCTGGCCGCCGCCCATACCAGACCTGCTCAAGGACCACCGTCAGAGCCGAAAGGGCCTCACGGGTTTTTCGGCCTGAGGCTGCGAGTTGGGTGGAGTTCGAAACCAAGCGCACGTACTCGCGCGGCGTGCGCGTGCGATCCTTCCGGACCACCTCACTCTCTTCGAGGTAGCAGATGCCCGCCCAGTAGGCGGAATGAACGGCTTCCCGGAAGTCTCCGCTCGTGGCGGCCTCGCGGGCTGCGTGAATCCACTCCTGCCACGTTCGAACGAAGGCGACGGATTCGGGCGCCTGCAATTCTTCCAAGGCCGCGCGCCGCGTCCAATAGCGGAAGAGCGCCATGGCCACCCAGACAACGGCAGCGACGATGACCACCCAGAACAAGATCGTGGCGCCCATTGGGTGACGAGCGACGCGACCGAGGAGGCGCAGTAATAGATTCTGGATCCATTTGTTGACTCGCTGCCGGAACAAATCCCAGCTAGTCGGGCCATGCACACTTCCAAATTCCTTCTTGCTGAGGATGCGCTCCAGCGCGGGGCGTGCGCCGGCGGTGTTTTGCGCTTGCGCTCCAGCATAACCTTCCACTTGATTGGCGACATCGCGCACCCAACCCGCGGCTTCCGTGGCTTTGACCGCAAGTTTCGAAGAGTTCTTTTCCATCTCGGGATCGCCGAGAAGGGAGCGCAGAGGTTCCGTGGAGACGGAATAATGACTTTCAGGCGTACCGACTTCCCATCGGGAAGGCAGCCCCCGGCGGACAAAAGCAAGCTCTTCGGGCGTTACGTTCTGCTTTCCGATTGCGTCATTGAGGCGGTGAAGTTCGGCAGCGAAGGAAGATGTATCAGGATAGGCATTGCCGGTGCCTGCCGCGGGCAGCACGGAATTCTGTGCATGCTCGGCCCGGAGACGCATAGTCGGCACAGCGTTTACGTCAAAAGGGTAGTGGCGCTACGAGGCGCTGGTATGCCTCCCGCCAGTGGGTTCATCATCATCTGGAGATCGAAAGCTTCCTTCCGGACGCGCAGATCAAAATAAAAAATCGCCAACCCGATCGTCAGGATGGGCGTGATTAAGACCTCGGCAGCGAATGAGCCAACTTCGGACAGCGCCGTCCACGTGCGCACCATGACGGGATCGTTTTGGGAAACCCCGACACCTATCGCGAAGGGCATAGCAAATAGCGCCACGGCGGCATAGAGAATAACAAAGTAGAGGAGATAGATAAGAAAGGCGCGGCCGGCGTTGTCCTTTGTGAGGGCGAAGCTGCGCTCGAGGGAGTCGCGTGGCCCGAGGTTCTCCAAGAGTGCTGCCGGTACGGCCACGCACAGGCGGCACATCATGTAGATGCCGGGGATAATCAATAGAAGAAAGCTGACAAGGGTGACCAGGCCGTTAAGAAAGAGAACGCCGAAGAGGGTGCCAAGTTCGCCCTTGGCGCGCGAGAAAGACTGGCCAATGGTGGTCGCCCTGCCGAG
>WNFN01181471.1_pt1 | contig 13641 bp, 10 predicted proteins | sample 5400161 | NCBI WGS metagenome assembly WNFN01 (sample SAMN13153353, study PRJNA577476) | soil metagenome | isolation source: 80 cm saprolite on Douglas fir-dominated hillslope | place: USA:California | collected 2013-09-17
CGAGGGATGGTGCTGGCCAAGGGGGGATCGATCACGCCGCACACCAAGTTCAAGGCGGAGATATATGTGTTGAACAAGGAAGAAGGGGGACGCCACACGCCGTTCTTCAAGGGCTACCGGCCGCAGTTCTACTTCCGGACCACGGACGTGACCGGAGTAGCGGAGCTGCCCACGGGGACGGAGATGGTGATGCCGGGGGACAACGTGGCGCTGACCATCGAGTTGATCACGCCGGTGGCCATGGAGAAGGGGCTGCGGTTCGCCATCCGCGAAGGCGGACGCACCGTAGGCGCCGGCACCATCAGCGAGGTCATTCAGTAAAACGAGATTGGGTAATTGAGTAATTTCTCAATTGCCAAATTAACAAATTACGAAATGGGTTTTTTATGCGCGAAATCGTGACCTTACAGTGCGGCGAATGCAAAGAGCGGAATTATTCGACTACCAAGAACAAGAAGACCACTACCGGGCGTCTTGAATTCAGCAAGTTTTGCAAGCGGTGCCGCAAGCACACGCCACATAAGGAAGTGAAGTAAAGAGCAATTTGGCAATTAGTAAATGGCAATTAGTACCAAGCTCCCGGCTTTGAGCCACTGATGGGGAATGAACGAGACAGAGCTAATTGCTAAAGACTAATTGCTAAGTGCTGGTTTTGAGGGGCGTAAGCTCAATGGCTAAACTGCCGGTCTCCAAAACCGGACTTGGGGGTTCGAATCCCTCCGCCCCTGCCAGAATCGTACCTGGGAGAGCGGGCGCGGAGCGAGCTGCCGGTAGAACGGGGCGAGGCAAAGGAAAGCAGGATTAGGGTCGATGGCAAAGACAGCAATGGCTACTCGCGATGAGCAGGGCCTGTTGGCCAGGCTGATACAGCTCCCCGGGCGTACCAAGAGTTTTCTCTCGGATGTCCGCAATGAAATGCGGAAAGTCACGTTTCCCAGGCGTAAGGAAGTGCAGGCGACCACCATGGTGGTCATCATCACGGTCATCATCTTTGGCATGTACTTTTTTGTGATTGACCAGGCAATCGGGAGCGGAGTTTCGTGGGTGTTGAAGCACAGTAAGTAAGACACTGGAAGGGTTGATGGGAAGTATGGAAGAGCAAAACACAGAGGGAACCAGCAGCCAGCCGGAAGTTGGCGCGCCGGGCCAGCCCGTCCCGGAAAACGCCAACCCGAACATGAAGTGGTACATCATCCACACGTATTCGGGTTTTGAGAAGAAGGTCAAGGAATCGCTGGAATCGCGCATCGTGGCTTTTGGCCTGCAGGAAAAGATCGGCAAGGTGCTGATCCCCACGGAGCCCGTGACCGAGATTCGCGGCGGCAAGAAATACACCGTGGAGCGCATGTTCTATCCCGGCTACGTGCTGGTGCAGATGGACTTGACCGGGTTCAGGTCGCAGGGAGAAGGGGACAATGTGTGGCACGTAGTGAAGTCCACGCCCCGTGTGACCGGATTCGTAGGCACGGCGAACGACCCGACCCCGCTCTCCGAAGACGAGGTCAACCAGATCGTCTATCGCGTGAACGTGGGCAAGGACAAGCCCAGGATCAAGGTCAAGTTCGAAAGAAACGAGACTGTACGCATTACAGACGGCCCCTTCGCCAACTTTAACGGCACGGTGGACGAAGTCAACGAAGACCGGGAGACGCTGAAGGTCATGGTCACGATCTTTGGCCGGGCAACGCCGGTGGAGCTGGAGTTCGGACAGGTGGAGAAAGTGGCGTAAGGGTTTTCGGGCACAGGCAAGAGTGCCTGTGCCACACAAATAACCAAGATTCAGGTAACGCTGGGGCAGGCGCAGATCAACATCATGGAGTTCTGCAAACAGTTCAACGCCCGCACCTCGAACAAAGAAATGGCGGGGCTGATCATCCCGGTGGTGATCACGGTCTACACCGACCGCACTTTCACCTTTATTACCAAGACGCCGCCGGCCGCGGTGCTGCTGAAACGGGCTGCGGGAATTGCCAAAGGCTCAGGCGCGCCGAACAAAGACAAAGTCGGCAAGGTGACGGAGAAACAGGTTGCGGACATCGCCAAGCAGAAGATGCCAGATTTGAACGCGGCATCGTTGGAAGCGGCCATCAAGAGCGTGAAAGGCACGGCCCGCAGCATGGGCATTGACGTCACAGCTTAAAGTTTTGAATCGCATGTACTACGGCCCGGGAGTTTTATCCGGAGCGGTGGGAGATGAGGGAATCGAATGAGTCGCAAAACAGGAAAGAACATCAGCAAGGCGCGCGCGGCCATAGAAAGCCGTTCGTACCAGCTCAGCGAAGCCGTGCCGCTGCTGCAGAAAGTCAAATACGCTAAGTTTGACGAGACGGTAGAGGTCACGCTGCGCTTGGGCGTCGATCCCAAGCATGCCGACCAGATGGTCCGTGGCACCGTGGTGCTGCCGCACGGCCTGGGTAAATCCAAGAAGGTCCTGGTCATTGCCAGCGGCGAGAAAATCCGCGAGGCGGAGGGCGCGGGCGCGGACCTCATCGGCGGCGAAGATATGGTCGAAAAGATCCAGAAGGAAAACTGGACCGATTTTGATGCGGTGATCGCCACGCCGGACATGATGAAGTCGGTAGGCAAACTGGGCAAAGTGCTTGGCCCCCGGGGCCTGATGCCAAATCCGAAGACCGGCACGGTGACGTTTGATATTGCCAACGCGGTCAAGGAAATCAAGGCCGGCAAAGTCGAATTTCGCACCGACAAAACCGCCCTGGTGCATGTGCCTGTGGGCAAGATTTCGTTTACGCCGGACAAGCTGGTGGAGAACGCCACCGCTGTGATCAGCAGTGTGGTCCGGGCCAAGCCCGCGGCCGCAAAAGGCAAGTACATCAAAGGCGCGTACATCTCGTCCACCATGGGGCCGGGGATCTCGGTGGACACCACTGCAGTTGAAGCTGCGGCCAAAGCGTAGAGAAAAGGATTCAGACAATGGCGGTCACAAAAGCAAAAAAAGCCGAGCAGGTTGAAAAACTGAACTCCGATTTGCGGAAGGCCAGCAGCATGATTGTGGGCACGTTTTCCAAGCTCACGGTGCCCAAAGCCGAGGAGTTGCGCAAAGCTGTACGTTCCGTCGGCGCCCGATACAAGGTGGTTAAGAACACGCTGGCCACGCGCGCCTCAGAAGGAACCAAAGTGGCCGAGGCCCTGAAGGGCTTGAAGGGCGTCACGTCCATCGCCTATACCGAGGGCGATCCGGTGGCTCTGGCCAAGGCGCTGAGCAAATATGTCGAGGAGAATCCGGAATTCTCCTTCAAGGCAGGCATTTTAGAAGGCCGGTTGATTTCCACCAAGGAGATCAAAGCCTTGGCTACCATGCCTTCCAAGGAAGAGATTTACTCCAAGCTGCTGTTCTTGATCAACTCTCCAGCGCAGCGGCTGGTCACGGTCATGAATGCCGTGGGCCGGGACCTGGCGGTGGTGGTCAGCCAGGGCGTGGAGAAGAAAAAGTTTAAGGAGACGGGCGAAGCTGGCAGCAGCTAGCCGGTCTTTGAGATCTTACGTCCTGAAGCGGCGGAGTGCGGTCGTTTCGGGTGAAAGTTCTCGCTGGCACCAAGTCGCGTGGCGCAAGTCTGGGCGCATTGGAACACGTGGGTTGATGCGGCGAATCAGCACAAATCGATTTTAGAAGACGACTTTAGAAAACGATTTCAGAAAACCTGGAGAATCACAATGGCAGATTTACAGCAGTTAGAAGAACAGATTGTAGGGCTTAGTCTACTGGATGCGGCTCAACTGGTGAAGAAGCTGGAAGAGCGCTTAGGTGTGTCCGCGGCGGCAGCGGCCCCGGTGATGGTGGCCGGTGGCGGCGCGGCGGCGGGTGCGGCTGCGGCAGAGGAAAAGACCGAGTTTGCCGTGGTCTTGACCGGCGCCGGCGCCAACAAGATCAACGTGATCAAAGCTGTGCGCGAAGTTACCAGTCTGGGCCTGAAAGAAGCCAAGGACCTGGTGGACGGCGCTCCCAAGACGGTGAAAGAGGGCATCTCCAAAGAAGAGGCCGAAACCATTAAGAAGAAGTTCACCGATGCGGGCGCGACGGTCGAAGTGAAATAGCCGCGTTTTTGCTGGCTCTTATGGCTTTCGTTCTAGGGCAGGCCAAAGAGCAAGCACACAGCCACCGGCCCAGCGCAGCAATGCGTCGGGCCTTCGGGCAGGCAGGGGAACCCAGGCGCGAGCCGCTTGGGACGCCTTGTTTTCCCGGGCTAGCCAATTTTGAATCCTGGAGAGGACTTCTGTTATCAAATAGATACGGTAGTTTTCTTCCAAGTAGGTATTTTTCATGGCGCAGGACAGGCGTGGTGCTCCAAGCTTGGCGTGGCTCTGGAGTCGTAGCTTGATCTGCCGATTTTGTCGTTTTGCGAACAGGTCTGTGATGAACGGACCCAGAACGGTCTAAGTCAGACGGGCGCGGACAAACACAATTCAGCCATCGCAATGCGCTGTCACGGCGTCAACGGAAAGCTTTGTCTTCTGTTGGCCCGCGTTGTTATTGTCCGTTGCTCACGTACGCAGCTGGTTTGAAGCTGCATACTTAACAGGCTTTGCTCATGGAAAGCAAGAGTTTTTCCCGGCAAGCTGCACGGTTCGCTGCACCAGGGCGAACGGAACCGAAAAAGCTTTAGGAGTTATTCATGCCCAACAAGAATGCCGCGTCTCGTTATCGCCTCGACTTCTCCAAGATCCCGACAGCCCTGCAGATCCCGAACCTTATTGAGGTGCAGAAGCGCTCCTACGACCGCTTCCTGCAGATGGACAAGCTGCCGAGTGAGCGCGACGACAGCGGCCTGCAGGCGGTTTTCCAGTCCGTTTTCCCCATCACCGATTTCCGGAACGTCTCCGAGCTGGCGTTTGTGGACTTCTCCATCGGCAACTGGGAGTGCAAGTGCGGACACCTGAAGGGCCTGCACCACCTCCGCACCACTTGCCGGAGTTGCGGCAACACCGTGATCACAGACCCGTTCCATCCCGGCGATGTGCTCTGCAACAAGTGCGGCACGTACAACGCCAATACCCCCGATTTCTGCAACAAGTGCGGCGACCCGGTGGGCCTGCAACTCAAGTACGACGTGGCCGAATGCGAAGAGCGCGGCATGACATACTCCGCCCCGCTGAAGGTCACCATCCGCCTAACCATCTACGATAAGGACCCGGAGACCGGCAACAAGAGCATACGGGACATCAAGGAGCAGGAAGTTTTCTTCGGCGACATTCCGCTGATGACCCAGAACGGCACCTTCATCATCAACGGGACGGAACGCGTGATCGTGAGCCAGTTGCACCGCTCGCCCGGCGTGTTCTTTGAGAGCGCCAACAATCGCACCTACTTCCTGGGCAAGATCATCCCCTATCGCGGCTCCTGGGTCGAGTTCGAATACGACCAGAAGAACATCCTTTATGTCCGCATTGATCGCAAGCGCAAATTCCTGGGCACCATTTTTCTGCGCGCCCTCGGGCTGCGTTCCGACGAGGACCTCCTGCGCACGTTCTATACCGTTGACCGCATCAGCCTGAAAGGCAAGAAGCTGAGCTGGATGCTGGAGAGCGGTATCGAGCGGCCCACCAACTTGCTTGGCCTTAAGCTGACGCATAGCATCAAGGACAAGAGCGGACATGAGATTGCACATTCCGGCCGCAAGATCTCGGCGGCCATTCTGAAGGAGATTCAGAAGGCCCGGCTCACCGAAATTGACATTGACACCACCGATCTGGAAGGCGCTTTCACCGCCGCCGACATCGTGGATACCAGCACCGGCGAAGTGCTGTTGGAGTCCAACAGCGAGATCACCGCAGAAAAACTCTCCAAGTTCATGGACGCCGGCGTGGAAGAGCTCCAAGTGTTCTTCCCGGAACGCGACGATGTGGGCAACGTTATCAGCGCCACGCTACGCCGCGACTCGGTCAAGACGCCGCAGGAAGCCCTGATTGAAATCTACCGCAAACTGCGTCCCGGCGATCCGCCCACCCTGGACACGGCCACCGCGCTGTTCCATGGCATGTTCTTCGATGCCCGTAAGTATGACTTCAGCCGCGTGGGCCGCCTGAAGTTCAACATCAAGCTGCACGAAAAAAGTGACTTTACCAGCCTGGACAAGCGCACGCTGGACCCGGATGATTTCTACGCCACCATCCGCTACCTGCTGAAACTGCGCAAGAGCCTGGGCTCGGTGGACGACATCGATCACCTGGGCAACCGCCGCGTGCGCGCTGTGGGCGAACTGATGGAGAACCAGTTCCGCATCGGTCTGGTGCGCATGGAGCGCGCCATCAAGGAAAAGATGAGTGTTTACCAGGAGATGTCCACGGCCATGCCGCACGACCTGGTCAACGCCAAGCCGGTGATGGCCGCCATCCGCGAGTTTTTCGGATCATCGCAGCTTTCGCAGTTCATGGACCAAACCAACCCGCTTTCGGAGATCACGCACAAGCGCCGTCTTTCGGCGCTGGGGCCGGGCGGTCTCTCCCGCGAGCGCGCGGGGTTCGAAGTCCGCGACGTCCACCCCACGCACTACGGCCGCATTTGCCCGATCGAGACCCCGGAAGGTCCGAACATCGGGTTGATCAGCTCGCTGAGCTGCTACGCGCGCATCAATGACTACGGTTTTATTGAGTCTCCCTACCGCCGGGTGAGAGAGGCGCGGGTGGTGGACTTTGTCAGCGTGGTCAATGCCGGGGACAGTAATTACCGCGTGGGCGACCACATTGAGCTGAAGGAAGCAGACAAGGTCAATGCGGAACTCAAGGAGCGCCGCAAGAAGGTGATGGATCAGGAGCCGTTCTCGTTCTATCTGTCCGCTTGGGAAGAGGACCGGCACGTGATCGCTCAGGCCAACGTGGAGCTGGACGACAAGGGCCGCATTACCGCGGAGCTGGTCAACGCCCGCAAAGCTGGCAACTTCGTCCTGGTTCCGCGGGAAGACGTTGACTACATCGACGTCAGCCCCAAGCAACTTGTGTCCGTGGCTGCTTCACTGGTCCCATTCCTGGAGCACGATGACGCCAACCGCGCCCTGATGGGCGCGAACATGCAACGCCAGTCCGTGCCGCTGCTTCGCGCTGCGGCGCCGATCGTGGGCACCGGCATGGAAGGTGTCACGGCGCGCGACTCCGGGGCCGTGGTCCTGGCGCGCCGCAACGGGATCATTGATTCCGTCGATTCGGAACGCATCATCGTGCGCGTGGAAGGCGAACACCATCCGACCCAGCTCTCCCGCGAGGTGGGCAGTGATATCTACCAGCTCACCAAGTTCAAGCGTTCCAACCAGAACACCTGCATCAACCAGAAGCCGGTGGTTAAAAAAGGTGACCGCGTGCTGAAGGGCCAAGTCATTGCTGACGGGCCCTGCACAGACAAGGGCGAGCTGGCCCTGGGCCGCAACGTGCTGGTGGCTTTCATGCCCTGGCGCGGTTACAACTTCGAGGACGCCATCCTGGTCTCCGAGAAGCTGGTGAAAGACGACTACTACACCTCAGTGCACATCGAGGAGTTTGAGATCGAGTCCCGCGACACCAAGCTGGGGCCGGAAGAGATCACCCGCGACATCCCCAACGTGAGCGAGTCCGCTTTGCGTGACCTGGATGAAAGCGGTGTGATCCGCATCGGCGCCACGGTGAAGCAGGGCAACATTATGGTGGGCAAGGTCACGCCCAAGGGCGAGACCCAGCTCACGCCGGAAGAAAAGCTGCTGCGCGCCATCTTTGGTGAAAAAGCCGGAGATGTCCGCGATGCCTCACTGACCTGTCCTCCGGGCATTGAAGGGACCGTGGTCGATGTGAAGATCTTCTCCCGCAAGGGCCAGGAGAAGGACGAGCGGGCCAAGTCCATTGAGGTTACGCAGATCGAGCGGCTGGAAAAAAACCTGGCCGACGAAATCCGAATCCTCACGGACGAGCGCCTGAAGCGCTTGGAAGCGATCCTGGGCGGCAAGGAAGTCCAGGCCGACTTGCATGACGAGCGTACCAACAAGCGCTTGCTGACCAAGGGCGCCATGCTGGACCGTGAGACCATCGAGCGCATCTCCACGCGGAACCTGAAGCGCATCAAGTATGCCGACAAAGACCCGCGCGTGAACGAGCAGATTGACGAGATCGAGGAGATGACCTCGCGCCAGATCGACGTGCTGCGCAAGATCACCAATGAGAGAATCGCCAAGCTGCAGAGAGGCGATGAACTGCCTCCGGGCGTGATCAAGCTGGTGAAGGTCTACATCGCCATGAAGCGCAAGCTCAGCGTGGGCGACAAGATGGCTGGGCGTCACGGCAACAAGGGCGTGATTGCCCGCATTCTTCCTGAGGAAGACCTGCCCTACCTGCCCGACGGCACGCCGGTGGAGATCGTGCTCAACCCCCTGGGCGTGCCCAGCCGCATGAACGTGGGCCAGATTCTAGAAACGCACCTGGGCTGGGCGGGATATCAACTGGGCGAGCGCATCTCCGAGTTTCTCAAGGAGAACTCGCGGGAAGAGGTCATTCTCCGCGAGCTGAAGAGCATCTTCAAGGACACTCCGTTTGCGGCAAAGGCGTGTATTTCGCCTCGCCGGTGTTTGACGGCTCACGCGAAGTGGAAATCAAGTCCTTGCTGCGTGAAGCCGGCCTTCCCGAGTCGGGCAAGACCGACCTTTACGATGGCATGACTGGAGATAAGTTCGAGCTGCAGGTGACGGTGGGTTACATCTACATGCTCAAACTTTCCCACTTGGTGGATGACAAGATCCACGCCCGTTCCATCGGACCGTACTCGCTCATCACTCAGCAGCCGCTGGGCGGCAAGGCGCAGTTTGGCGGACAGCGCTTTGGGGAAATGGAAGTCTGGGCGCTGGAAGCATACGGCGCGGCTTACATCCTGCAAGAACTGCTCACCGCGAAGTCAGACGACGTGTTTGGCCGCACCAAGATTTATGAGGCCATCGTAAAGGGTGAAGCCGCCATTGAACCGGGCGTGCCCGAGTCGTTCAACGTGTTGATCCGCGAGCTGCAAGCGCTCTGCTTGGATGTGGAGCTGATTAAGACTCTGGAAGGCGGCCGAAAGCAGACCGCTGCTGCGGCCGACTGAACCTCCGCCGCTCCTCTCAACTCCGGGCTGTTTCCCGGCTGGAGTTGAGATTGAAGAAAGATTTTGAGAAATCCGGGAGCCGCCGCGGTGGCGTAAAAACCGCAGGAGGACACCTTGTACCGTTCAAGTCCATTTGATCTCGGCACCTCGATTACAGACTTTGATTCCATCCGAATCAGCCTGGCCTCTCCGGACAAAATCCGGAGCTGGTCTCACGGCGAAGTGACCAAGCCGGAGACCATCAATTACCGCACCTTCAAGCCGGAGCGAGACGGCCTGTTCTGCGCCCGCATTTTCGGTCCGGTTACGGACTGGGAGTGCTTGTGCGGCAAATACAAACGGATGAAGCACCGTGGCGTGATCTGCGACAAGTGCGGCGTTGAGGTCACGCTGTCCAAAGTCCGCCGCGAGCGTCTGGGCCACATCGAGCTGGCCTCGCCCTGCTCCCACGTGTGGTTCTTCAAAGGGCTGCCTTCGCGTATCGGCCATCTGCTGGACATCTCCCTGCGCGACCTGGAGTCGGTGCTTTACTTTGAGTCCTATGTAGTCATCGAGCCCGGCGACGCCACCGTGAAAGATCATGAGGTCATCAAAGAAGAAACCCGCTTCCGCGAGCTCGACCAGCAGTTCCGCGCCACCGGCTTCAAGGGCATGATGGGCGCTGAAGCGATCAAAGAGCTGCTGAAGCGCGTGGACGTGGAAGAGCTTTCGGTGGAGCTGCGCGAGAAGATGAAGAATGAAACTTCTCTTCAGAAGCGGCTCAAGTACGCCAAGCGCCTTAAGGTGGTGGAGGCGTTCCGCCGGAGCGGCAACAAGCCGCATTGGATGATTTTGGACGTACTCCCGGTGATTCCACCGGAGCTGCGCCCCCTGGTGCCGCTGGACGGTGGCCGCTTTGCCACCTCTGATCTGAACGACCTGTACCGGCGGGTGATCAACCGCAACAACCGGCTCAAGAAGCTGATGGACCTGCATGCGCCGGAAGTGATTGTGCGCAATGAAAAGCGCATGCTCCAGGAATCCGTGGACGCGCTGTTTGACAACGGCCGCCGCGGACGCGTGCTGCGCGGGGCCAACAACCGGCCGCTGAAATCGCTATCCGACACGCTCAAAGGCAAGCAAGGCCGCTTCCGCCAGAACCTGCTGGGCAAGCGCGTGGACTACTCCGGCCGTTCGGTCATCGTTGTCGGCCCTGAACTCAAGCTGCATCAGTGTGGTCTGCCTAAGAAGATGGCGTTGGAGTTGTTCAAGCCGTTTATCTATCACCGCCTGGAGCAGACCGGCCACTGCACAACCATTAAGCAGGCCAAGGAAATGGTGGAACAGCAAGAATCCATCGTATGGGACATTTTGGAAGAGGTCATCAAAGACCATCCGGTGCTGCTCAACCGCGCCCCAACGTTGCACCGCCTGGGCATTCAGGCCTTTGAGCCGGTTCTGGTGGAAGGCAAGGCCATCAAGATCCATCCTCTGGTTTGCACCGCATTTAATGCCGACTTCGACGGCGACCAGATGGCGGTCCACATTCCGCTTTCGCCGGAAGCCCAGGTTGAAGCCAGCGTGCTGATGTTGTCTTCGCACAACGTCCTCTCGCCGGCTTCTGGCCAGCCCATTACCGTGCCCACGCAGGACATGGTGCTCGGGCTCTATTACCTGACCAAGAGCAAGCCCGGCGCCAAGGGCGAAGGCCGCGCTTTTGCCAACACTGAGGAAGTGCTGCTGGCGCTTGAAGCTGGCGAAGTGGAGACACTTACTCCGATCCGTATGCGCTTTACCGGCGAAGTCGTTGATCTGACCCAGGCTTATGACGATCAGGACATCGTGCACACTGAGCCGGTGCAGTTCAAGCGCCAGTTCATCAACACCACGGTCGGCCGCACCATTCTCAACGACCATCTTCCCGAGGGCATGCCTTACATCAACGGCTTGCTCAAGAAGAAAGGCATTGGCTTGCTGGTGAACTTCACATACCTGAGGTTCGGGCTGGAGACTACGGTCCGGATGCTGGATGAGGTGAAGGAGCTTGGCTTCCGCTTTGCCACCAGGGCCGGCCTCTCCATCGGCATCGATGACATGGTTATTCCTGGGGACAAGAAAGTCCTGGTACGCGAGGCTGAAAAGCAGCAGAGCAGCGTCCAGCAACAGTATCTGGATGGAGCCATCACCAACGGCGAACGCTACAACAAGGTGATCGAGATCTGGTCGAACGTGACGGAAAAAGTCGCCGACGAAATGTTCGCCAACATGCAGGAGCTGGACAAAGCCGGGCAGTTGAACCCGATTTACGTCATGGCCGATTCCGGCGCCCGCGGATCGAAACAGCAGATTCGCCAGCTTTCCGGCATGCGCGGCCTCATGGCCAAGCCGTCGGGCGAGATCATTGAAACGCCCATCACCGCCAACTTCCGCGAGGGACTTACCGTGCTGGAGTACTTCATCTCCACCCACGGCGCCCGCAAGGGACTGGCAGATACGGCACTGAAGACCGCCGACTCCGGCTACCTGACCCGCCGCCTGGTGGACGTGGCCCAGGACGTGATCATCAGTGAACAGGACTGCGGTACCGTAGACGGCATCTACGTCGGTTCCATTGTGGAAGCCGGCGACATCATCGAACCGCTGCGTGACCGCATTGTGGGCCGCGTATCGCTCGAGAAAATTAAGGACTACGAAGGCAGCGTCATTGTCGACGTGAACCAGGACATTACCGAAGACCTGGCCAGCGCCATTCAGGCCGCTGGGATTGAGCGGGTGAAGATCCGCTCCGTGCTCACCTGTGAATCCAAGCGCGGCGTCTGCATCATGTGTTATGGCCGCAACCTGGCATCAGGACGCCTAGTTGAGCTGGGCGAGGCCACGGGCGTGATCGCAGCGCAGTCTATCGGCGAGCCGGGAACGCAGCTTACCATGCGCACTTTCCACATCGGTGGTACGGCGTCGCGAGTTTCCGAACAATCCCGATTGGAAGCCCGCAACACCGGCATCGTGCGCTTTATCAACTTGCAGACGGTCAAATCCAAGAGCGGCGATCTGGTAGTGATGAACCGCGCTGGCTCCATCGCTCTACTGGACGAGAAGGCCCGCGAAAAAGAACGCTACGCAGTCGTGTACGGAGCAAAACTCAAAGTGCAGGACGGGCAGCAGGCCAGCCAGGGCCAGGTGCTGGTGGAGTGGGACCCCTACACCTTCGCCATTCTGACCGAGATCGGCGGCACCATCCAGTTCAAGGACTTGCAAGAAGGCATCACGCTGCATGAAGAAGTGGACGAAGTCACCGGCCTCTCGCGGCACGTGGTGGCTGAGTCGCCGGACGAGAAGCGCCAGCCCGCTATCGTGATCAAGGGCAAAGCGACGCGTCGTTACTTGATGCCCTCGCGCGCCCACCTGATGATCCAGGACGGCGCTGAGGTCCATCCTGGTGACGTGCTGGCCAAGATCCCGCGCGAAACCACCAAGACCAAGGACATCACCGGTGGTCTGCCGCGCGTGGTTGAGCTGTTTGAGGCCCGCAAGCCGCGCGAGACTGCCATCATCAGCGAGATCGATGGCGTGGTTAAGTTCGGCGAAGTCTCCAAAGGCCAGCGCAAGATCTATGTGGTGGCCGACAACGGCGCGGAGAAAGAATACTCCGTACCCAAGGGCGTTCACATCAATGTGCAGGAAGCCGAGCGCGTCCGCGCCGGCGAACCGCTCATGGATGGGCCGCTCAATCCGCATGACATCCTGGCCGTGCTGGGCGAGAAGGAACTCCAGTCTTACCTGGTGAACGAAATCCAGGAAGTCTACCGGTTGCAGGGCGTGACCATCAGTGACAAGCACATTGAGGTCATCGTGCGCCAGATGATGCGCTGGGTGAAGGTGGAGGACGTGGGCGACACCTCCTTCCTGCTGGAACAGCAAATCGATAAGTTCCGCTTCCGCGAAGAGAACGAGCGGGTGATCGCCAACGGCGGCCGTCCGGCCACCGGACGACCGCTGCTGCTGGGCATCACCAAGGCCTCACCGAAGCCTCAATCCAGGGCGCGGTGGACCACCTGCGCGGCCTCAAGGAAAACGTGATCGTCGGGCGGCTTATCCCGGCTGGCACTGGCATGGAGTTCTACCGCAACGTGCGCCTGGCTCCGGAACTCGAGCAGGCCGCGGCCAAGGTGCAGGAAGAGGTCTCCCAGGCCTACGCCGAAGCCGAGCGTGCCTTGGAACTGCTGCGCCAGGAAGGCGAAGCGGAGGAGATGGCGGCGGAGTAAGGCTCTTGTTTACCCATCAGTAATCAATCGCGGGCTGGTACTCCAGCCCGCGATTTGTTTCCAGAGCTATTCACTGTAGATAGGCTCACAAGGGCCAGGTTTGAGTCGCGCCTGCACTCACGCCATGCCAGTTCCGCGACCCCAAAGCCGTATTGTCGCGGATCGGGGCCGACTGGCCATTCCTTACTTCTTGACGATTCTATCCCCCAGCTCCAGATGCAAAGCCTTTATTTCTTGCAGCACTAGCTGGGCAATCTTTCTCGCGCCCAGCTCGTTAAAGTGGGTGTTGTCTTGTCTACCCTCAGGATAGTTCGGATGCTCGCCAGGCTCCAGCCAGTCAAAAAG
>WNFN01232607.1_pt1 | contig 13637 bp, 11 predicted proteins | sample 5400161 | NCBI WGS metagenome assembly WNFN01 (sample SAMN13153353, study PRJNA577476) | soil metagenome | isolation source: 80 cm saprolite on Douglas fir-dominated hillslope | place: USA:California | collected 2013-09-17
GCGCAGCAGGGCTTCCACTTCGGCCTGCAGTTTCTGCTCCGCTTCCCCCATCCGCCCGTAGCTCATGGCTTTGTGTTTGCTCGCATTCGCCTGCATCTTTGTGCCATCGATGGCGACGTGCCCCAGTTTCACTAATCCGGCCTTCTGGCACAATTGCAAGGCCTGCACAAACAGTTCACCCAACTTGGCCAGATGTTGTTTCCGAAAATTCGCAATGGTGTCGTGATCCGGATGCTGGTCCGCCGCCAGATAGCGGAACGCCACATCCTCATAAGTCTTCCGCTCGATGGCTCGCGAACTAGCCACGCCCACGCAATAACCGTACAGCAGCAAGCGCGTCAACAGCAGCGGATGGTAGCCCGCTTGCCCCCGGCCATCCGGACGATCGTAGGCAGAATAGATGGCCGACAGATCCAGCTGTTCCGTTACGTCCGCGATGAACCTCGCCAAGTGCCCTTCGGGAAGCCATTGTTGCAAGGAGGGAGCTAGGAGAAGCGGTTGATCCAGCGTGCAGGCTCGGAATTGGAAGCTCATGCACGCATACTAGCGAAGCAACGAAAGAAAGGAAATAGTTCAGCGCAAAAAAATCTCGCTATCTGACCAAAATCAGGAAATTTCTCTCCGACAGGCTCCTAGGAAGGTTGAAAAACGACACATCGCCCGCTTCAAACGGTCCTCCCGGATTAGACATCTTGGGGATACGCGATCTAACCGATTCGGGCAGCAATTGAACTGATTTTATGGGCAAGAGCGATATTTGTGCAGGCAACGATGTCTCAGTCTGACGTGGGTTCAGCCTTCTCAAATCAACCGACACGAGTTCCTTGGATTTTGCCCCATGGCTCTGGCAACCAATTCCTACCAAGGGCAGCAAGAATGCGGACGTGACCAGCGTTCGCAAATTCGCACACAACCCGCCAGTCATCGGACCGCCTCCGCTTGCGAACCTCTCACTACGTAATTAACGCTCAGAAATCGCGAAAGTTCACGAACTCCCGATCAACGCGGACAATTTGACCCACTAGCGGAAGGTGGGGCCGATCGCGATCAATCAACCAACTTGTCGCTGAGCCATCGGGCGACGACGTTCAGGCCGGCCTGCACCAGGCCGTACGAGCCAGCATCGCTCCACCATTCCGGACCGCGATCATGATCGGCCAAGGAGGTTTCCAATTCCAACTTTGCGGAAGCGAGTTTCATAGGGAGCGCCGGATCAAGCGGCCGAGGCTCGGCAGCTTGTTTGAGCTGCTCCAGCATCCGCTGCGGCTGCTTCATATCGAGCATGGAGATGGGCGCGTGGCAGAAGGAACAAACAGAGTCGGATTCCACGTTGATAGACGCCCCACAATTGGAGCAATTCACAAACTGAACGTTCTGCCGCAACTCCTTGATCTGCTCAGCCGACAGTGGATGGATGAAATTCTTTTCCTTCAAGAACTCGAAAAAGCCGATGAAGTGACCGTCATCGTTCCCGCATCGCCAATAAGTGAACGGCATGTTTCGCTGCATGTTGTGCGCCAGCCGCAGCGTCGTTGCGCACCGCGGACAGTGGAGTGGGTCGGGCAGCGATGGCTTCCGCGGCGACGAGTGTTCACCGATAAACTTCATGAGCTTCAGCGTAGAGCCGGCACAGAGCTGCAGGCTTTCCAAGTGATCGAACCAGAACGCCTGGCAGGTGGCGCACACATCGATGGCGACCTTTGTGTCTAAGTGGCCGTCCAGCGTCATGGCAGTCATTTCGGTTCCGCAGCCGGGGCACTTCATAGACAAACATTGTAGCTGGCCGCCTGGACCAATCGGGAAGGAAGTTCCGGGAAATGCTTTGAAGTGCAAGCCATCCGCGATTGGGCAAGGGCACGCGCAGTGGCGGCGGACTAAGTCGCGTTCGCAAGACATTTCGCAGTAAGGCAAAATCCCAGTTCGGTGCGAGAATGTTAGTTCTCAGTTGTCAGTTCTCAGTTTTTAGTTGTTAGTTCCCAGCAGGAACAAGAAGGGGAGATCGATGGAAACTGTTTTTAAGTTGCCTGCTCGTCTCGCTGTGATGCTTGCCGTGTGTGCCAACGGGGTACTGGCGCAGGCGCCGACACAAGCACCGTCGAAGCCGGCGGGAGGTTGCGCGGAATTGACGGAAGTGAAGGCCAGGCTGGAAATGGCAGAAAAGCGGCTGAACGATTGGCCAAATCTTGCGCGCTATCGCGATGAAAATGCCAAAGTGCTGGATCCGGCGAAGAACGAGCAGCGCGTGGTGTTCATGGGCGATTCCATCACAGACATGTGGGTTCAGCCTCGGTTCGGCGGATTTTTTCCGGGGAAGCCGTACATCGGCAGGGGAATTAGCGGGCAGACGACACCGCAGATGTTGATCCGGTTCCGACCGGATGTTATCGCATTACAACCGAAAGTCGTGGTGATTCTGGCGGGAACCAACGACCTTGCGAGGAATACTGGCCCGATCACGCTGGAGGAAACGGAAGGGAACCTCGCATCGATGGCGGAGCTGGCCCGCGCCAACGGCATTCGGGTAGTGCTGTCCTCGGTGTTGCCGGTTAGCAACTATGGGCACGACCGCGATGGAAATCCGTTGGACATGCGCACCAAGCGTTCCCCGGAAAAGATTCTGGAATTGAACGCCTGGATTAAAAAGTACGCCGCTGAGAAAGGCCACGTGTACCTCGATTATTTCCCCGCGACCGTGGATGACCAGGGCTTGCTCAAGAAAGAGCTCAGCGAAGATGGGCTGCATCCGAACTCTGCGGGCTACGCGGTGATGGCGCCGCTGGCCGAAAAGACGATCCAAGCCGCGCTGGAAAGAAAGGAATCACAGTAATGAAGTGCCCGCGCCATCTGAAACGGCGTGGTTTCCTGTCAGGCACCCTTAACTTGACCGCGACGGAGGGCTGGGTTAGGGTGTAGTTAGTTTCTCCCAAAGTGGTTCACGAAGCGGCCACGCACAAACAGGAGGAATCCCATCGGCCACCCGGTTCCGGTAACAGGAAAACCTTCCAATTGGATGCGACGTACCGTTCACATTTCCGGACAAATCGAACCCTTCTTTGGCACGCTGGATGAAAATGTGCGTGTCCTCGAGGATTCGCTGCGCGTGCGCACCCATCTCCACGACACGCGGCTGACCATCGAAGGCGAGCAGGACAGCGTCGACCAGGCGGTGAAGATCGTGGAGGAGTACAACCACCTCACCCGGCATGGACGCACGCTCTCCGCCGCGGAAGTAAAGTCGCTGATGCGCGTGGCGACGGAGGAACCGCACGAATCGCCGCGCGGGATGTTTGAGCATGGCCGCGTGCGTTCCTTCGGCAAAAAACAGGTCACGCCGAAGAACGCCAGCCAGCGCCACTACATGGAAGAGATCGAGAAGCACGACATGATGTTCGGCATCGGACCGGGCGGCACCGGGAAGACGTACATCGCCGTAGCCATGGCGGTGAGCGCGCTGCTCACGAAGCAAGTGAACCGCATCATCCTGGCGCGGCCCGCGGTGGAAGCGGGAGAGCGGCTCGGCTTTCTGCCGGGGACTCTACAGCAGAAGATCGATCCGTACATGCGGCCGCTGTACGACGCGCTCTACGACATGCTGGACGCAGACAAACTGGACCGTTTCTTGGAGAAGGGAATCATCGAAGTTGCGCCGCTGGCGTTCATGCGGGGGCGCACGCTGAACGATTCGTTCGTGATCCTCGACGAAGCGCAGAACACTACCAGCGAGCAAATGAAGATGTTCCTCACGCGGCTGGGGTTCAACTCCAAGGCGGTGATTACCGGCGACGTGACGCAAATCGACTTGCCGCAAGGAAAAAAATCCGGCTTGGTCGAAGCGCTGGAAGTTTGCGGGAAGATCGAGGGGATTGGCGTGATGCAATTCGGAGAGAAGGACGTGGTACGGCACAACCTGGTGCAGCAGATCATCCGCGCCTATGAAGAGTATGATGTAGTGCACCCGCAGCGCGGCGGAAACACCGTGAATGGCAAGGCGGGAACGCAGCCAAGAGAATCCGGTAAAGAACGAGAAAAAGAAACACAGCAAGGATGATTGTGAACCGCCAGCGGGCGGCGCGCCTGGCGCGGCCCCCACTCGAAGCGTTTCTGCGCCGCGTGAAACACGAACTGGGGCTGGAGGAAGCGGGCCTGACGGTTCGCCTGGTGAGCGATGCAGAGATCGCGCGAATGAATGAGACTTTTCGGAAGAAGAAAGGGCCGACCGACGTGCTTTCCTTCCCTATGATGGCGCGGCGAAGACCGGTCCGGCTGCGGCGTGGCTCGCGGACGGTAAGGGCTGGCGAATATCTGGGGGACCTTGCCATCTCTCCGGCGACGGCGCAGCGCTACGCGAAAAAAAACGGACGAAAACTTTCCAGTGAACTTCAAGTGTTGATTCTTCACGGCGTCTTGCATCTGCTGGGCTACGACCACGAAACCGATCGCGGCAAAATGGACCGGATTGAGCAGAAACTGCGAAAACGGCTCGGACTGGCGTGATGAATTTAAGTTGGCTCTATGCGCTGAGCGTCGTGCTGGTAGCTTTTACCCTGCCGATTTTCTCCTACCTGACGTTGATTTATCGCGAACTCGGGCGCATGACTACGGGCCGCATCCACCAACATCTGGAAATCTTTGAAGCGGAGATCGAGCCAAAACTGAGGATCAATCGCCGCAGCGGCGGGCGGACATTCCGAATCCTCGGGCACTTCTGGCTGGCGTTCCTGGTGCTGGAGACGACGCGCGGGGTGGTGTACTTCGTCTCAGGTACCTGGGAATCTTTCGTTGAGTTCTTCGTGTTTCTTGTGCTCGAAGTCGTCATTGCGATGCACTTTATTCCGGACATGCTGCTATACCGCACGACGGGGCGCTGGCTGCTTCCCCTTTTGCCGTTGATTCGGGGGGGGATGTGGTTCGTCTGGCCAGTGCGCGTATTCCTGGAGGGAGCGGAATCGCTCGCGCGTATTTCGGAGCACGAGGCCGAAAGGACCGAAGAGCAGCGCACGGAAGAGGGAATCGAAGCGCTAGTGGAAGTCGCGGAAGAAGAAGGCATCATCGAGCCGGAACAGGCGGACTTGATCGAGCAAGTCGTCGAATTCAGCGACAAACGGGTGCGCGAAGTGATGACGGCGCGGCCCGACATTGTGGCCATGCCTGCGGACGCCACCCTCGAAGACCTGCACGCGAAAGTTGTCGAGACGAAATTGAATAAGATTCCCGTGTATGAGAAATCGCTCGACGATATTTTCGGCGTCGTATACTCGCAGGACCTTCTGCAAATCGCAGACCAGGATTTGCTGAAGCGCAAGGTGCGTGAACTAGTGAAACCCGTTCTATTCATACCGGAGACGAAGATTGGTTCGGAGTTGCTGCGCGAAATGCGCCAGAAGGGACAACCGCTGGCGGTGATTATCGACGAGCACGGAACGGTGGCGGGCATCGCGACCGTGGAAGATCTGGTGGAAGAGATTGTGGGCGAAAGCGGAAACGCAGGAAAGCCTCCCGCGCCGGATGTCGTGCGTGAACTGGATGGCGGCCTGGTCATGCGCGGCAGCATGCCAATCGGCGATGTCGAGGAACTGCTTGGCGTGAAGTTCGGCGACAAGACGGATGAGGCGGTGACCACTCTGGCGGGTTTGTTGAGTCATGCTTCCGGCAAGGTGCCCGCCCCAGGTGACAAGATCGATCTGGCGGACCATCGTTTCGAGGTCCTGGAAGCAAACCAGAGAAAAGTGTTGCGCGTGCGGATTCGCAAGCAGATGAAGGCTGTGCCAACGAAGTCGTAATGTTTGCAGAATCAGGAACGCAGGCAGGAAGCAAACTCCGAGACCGGGATGCAAAAAATCGCAGAGAAGAGTGACCTGTGGCGAGAGAAGGAATGCCAGAGAAAAAAGACTTCCGGTCGGGGTTTGTGGCCGTCGTCGGGCGGCCGAATGCGGGGAAGTCCACGCTTGTAAATCGATTGGTTGGACAGAAGATCGCCATCGTTACTTCCAAACCGCAAACCACGCGCAACCGCATCCAGGGAATTGTGACCAAGCCGCAGGGGCAAATCGTTTTTATCGACACGCCGGGTCTGCACGAAGCCGATTCGGCGCTGGGACGGCAGATGATGCAGGAAGTGGCGGCAGCGCTGGAGGGGATCGATGTGCTCTTGCTGATGGTCGATGCCAGCCGGATGCATCCGCATGCGGACGATTTGCTGCTGGAGAAGGCGAAGCGGTTTCGCGGAAGAACGATGCTGGCATTGAACAAAGTCGATCGTTTGCCGAAGCCAAAGCTTCTGCCGCTGATCGATGCTTTTGCGAAGGCCTTCGAATTCGCCGCGATCCTGCCCATCTCCGCGCTGGAGGGGGCCGGGTGCGAAGAGCTGCTTGACGAGATTCTAAAGCAGTTGCCGGAGGGAGAACCGTACTTCCCGGAAGATCAGGTGACGGACCAGCCGGAACGATTTCTAGCGGCCGAGATCATTCGCGAAAAGGCCATTCAAGTGATGTACCACGAAGTGCCTTATGCGCTGGCTGTGGTGGTTGAAAAATACGAAGAGACGCCCAAGCTATTGCGCATCGAAGCGGTCATGAACGTGGAGCGCGATTCGCAGAAAAAAATACTGATCGGCCACAAGGGCGAGATGCTCAAAAAGATCGGAACGGAAGCCCGCAAGGAACTCGAGGCGATCCTCGGCAGCAAAATCTACCTGGGACTGTTCGTGAAAGTCGCACCGGATTGGCGGGAAAATCCCCAAAAGGTTCGCGAACTCGACTGGCGTTACCAGCTGGAAGGGCTTGCCAGCGAGCTGGACGACAAAAAATGAGAAACACATGTCCATGCAGAATCGCGAGCGCAGCTCTCGCCACTGTGAAGAAGCCCAGTGTTCTTAGATTACGGGATTAATACTCCGACGGGGCTCCCTGGTGCCCATACCCGCCGAAGGACCAGCGCACGCCAAAAGTGGCATAGAGACCATTAGGGCCATTGGTGCGTAGGTCCGCCGTGCCCAGGGCCCTGCTATAACGCCCGAGCCAGTACACCTGATGTTGCGTCGCACGCAATTCGAAGTTTTTCGGCAATTGGAAAGCGATTCCAATCGAACGATCGTAAGCGATCGGCAGCATGGACGCAGTGTAGGTGAGCTGCGGGATATTTCTTCCAAAGCTGAGTTTGGGTTCGAAGAATAGAAAGAAATGGCGCGCTGGAGTGCGTCCCAGCGGTTGAAATTCAATATATCCGCTGAAGAGATAGCGTGCGTAAGCCGTGCACGTGGAAGCCGTCCCGCCCGCACTGGCTGGCTGGGGAAACATGCAACGTCCGAGATCCGGTTCGTTGTGCGAAGGCGCCACGGAGAAATCCGTATAGCCGCGGACCCAGTTACGCGGAAAGAATGTACGCGATTGTGACGCGAGGTGAGATGCACGGCCCGATTCTGCTGTCGTGGTCTGCGCATGCGCGGCAAGAATAGGGACAGTCAAGAATGCGGTCAAAAAGATACAAATTCTCTTCATCGGGAATCTCCCAGTTTCCGACGTGCGTCGTATAGCGAAGGCCCGGCCGGTGAAGATTAGTCAGGAATTTATTGAATGAAGCGGTGGTGGACCGAGAGCGTCCGGATGAGAACCGCTGATCCACCCCGTGTTGCGAAATGTGAGGCACCGGTTGGATGGATTTTACACGAATTGGGGGAAGCGCGGGAAAAAGAGAAATGCACTGAGGTGTGACGGTTAGCCTAGCGGTTCGACAAGTGTTAGTCGGGGGCAGCGATTCCCAGAGACTTCATTTTGCGGTAGAGGTGGCTGCGTTCCAGGCCAAGAGCCGTTGCCGTTTGCGTCATGTTCCAGCGGTGCTCTTGCAATTTCCGCAGGATGAATTCCCGCTCATAGGCGCTGCGGGCTTCATGCAGCGTCGAGTAGGGATGGTGGGGGCTTTCCGCGGCACCACGGAAGAGTTCGGGCGGGAGGTGATGCGGCTCGATACGCGCCTGGGGGCAAACGATGACCAGCCGCTCGACGAGGTTCCGCAATTCGCGAACATTTCCAGGCCAGGGATAACGGATGAGGATTTCCATCGCCGAGTCGCTGAGCTCGCGCGTTTTCTTTCCGTAAGCCGAGCTGAATTCGCTCAAGAAATATCTTGCCAGCGTGGGGATGTCCTGCTTGCGGTCCCGCAAGGCCGGCACGTAAAAGGGAATCACGTTCAGGCGATAGAAAAGATCCTGGCGAAAAGTGCCGCGCGCGATTTCCTGTTCGAGATGCTTGTTCGTTGCGGCAATGACGCGCACGTCGACGCTCAAGGTTTCGTTGGAGCCCACGCGTTCGAAGCGCTGTTCCTCGAGGACGCGCAGAACTTTCGATTGCGTGCGGAGGCTCATGTCGCCGATTTCATCGAGGAATAGCGTCCCGCCGTCGGCCTTTTGAAATTTTCCAATCTTGTCTTCCGTCGCGCCGGTAAAGCTGCCCTTGATGTGCCCGAAAAGTTCGGACTCGATCAGCTCCTCGGGAATCGCCGCGCAATTGACTTCCACGAAAGGGCCCTTGCTGCGAAGGCTCGCCGCGTGCAATGCGCGCGCAACGAGTTCCTTGCCCGTGCCGCTCTCGCCGTAGATCAGCACCCGGCCGTTGGTCGGCGCCGTGACGGCAATCTGCTGGCGCAGCGCCTTCATCGGAACACTGTCGCCGATAACCTGGTAGCGGTAACCCAGTTCGCTGCGCAGCAGCTGATTTTCATCTTCGAGGCGGCGCTGTTGAATGGCGTTGCGAACCAGTACGATGATTTTCTCAAGAGAGAGGGGTTTCTCGATGAAATCGAAGGCCCCGAGCTTTGTGGCACGCACGGCTGTTTCGATTGTGCCGTGACCGGAAATCATGATGACCGCGGGCGGCCGTGGGGACGCTTGCAAACGGCTTAGCGCTTCGAGGCCGTCGATGCCCGGAAGCCAGACGTCCAGGAGAACGACCTCGAAATGGCCGGCGGCAGCGCGATCCAAGGCTTCCTCAGCGGAACCCACAGCTTCAACGTGGTAGCCCTCGTCCTCGAGAATCGAAGAGAGAGATTCACGTATGCCAGCCTCATCGTCCACGACGAGGAGATGCGGTCCAGGTGTCATCAAGTCGCGTCCGATCCATTGTGGTCGGCAAAGGATGCGGGCGTCAATTCCGCGACTGGAAGTTCAACGAGGAAGCGCGATCCTGCCGGAAGATTGTCCTCGACGTGGATACTGCCGCCGTGTTCGGCCACGATGCGAGCGGCGATGGCGAGGCCGAGTCCGGTTCCGCGGTCCTTGGTCGAGAAATGCGGCAGGAAGAGTTTGTCCTTGTCTTCCGGCGAAATGCCGGTGCCGGTGTCCGAGACGCAGATCACCACGGTTTCCGCGTCGGAATGGGCCATGGTCGAAACGAGGATTTCCCGGAACGTTGAGTTCTCCAGGGCTTCCGCGGCATTGTCGATGAGATTCACGACCACGCTGCGGAGCAGCCCGCCGTCGGCGCGCACCGGCGGCAGATTCTCGGCAAGAGTCGTCCTGAGCGAGATGCCATCGAGCCGCCCAGAGAATACTTCCACGGCCTGATGGACGATGATGTTGGCATTGGTGGGCACAAGCTTGGCGGTAGGGAAGCGCACGAATTCCGAGAACTCGTTGACCAGCGCGGCGAGAGTGGAGACCTCCCGCTCGATCAGCCGTGAACATTCTTGGACCAGCTTGGCCAATTCCGAGTGACGTGCAGCCGCCGATTGGGAGGAATCGCGGCGCTCAAGGAATCGCAGCAGGCGCTGGGCCGAAAGCTGAATCGGAGTCAGTGGATTTTTGATCTCATGAGCGATTCGCCGAGCGACTTCCTGCCACGCCGCCGATTTCTGCGCACGGAGCACTTCCGTCAGATCGTCGAGGACGAGGACGTATCCGGTGTTCGCGCGGCGCGGTCCCAGGGAACTCACCGTGACGGCGAGGTGCAGCACACGTCCGGCGGCGACCGTCTCGATCTCCCGGGAGACCACCCCCATGCGCAGGGATCTGCGCATCAGATAGTGCACGATGCGAGCCGCATCCGGTCCGAGAAGCCCTTCGAGAGAGTGATCGTCAGCGCTGCCGACGTCAAACATTCTGGAAATGGAAGTATTCAGGCGAAGAATGGCGCCCGCGGCGTCCAGCGAAATAACGCCCGTGGGAATGTTTTCAAGAACGGTCTCCATCAGCTGGCGGCGGCGCTCGAGTTCCTGCACCGCCTGCTGCAGGTTTCGCGTGAACTGATCGATTTGCGAGCGGCTGTCGCGCAACTGCGTGGTCATGGTGTTAAAGGAGCGCACCAGGATTCCCAACTCATCCTGAGCTTGCTCCGGGACCTGGTAATCAAAGTTGCCGGTTGAAACTTCCCGCGTCCCTTCCGCAAGGGCCTGAATGGGGACGGTGACCTGCTTTGCCAGAAACAACGCCACCCACATGACCGCGGAGAGCAGCAGCACGGTGAAAAAAAGGAGAATCAGAAGCATCTGCCGCTTCAGCGCGCGCAGGTCCTGCTTTTCCTGGTAATACTCGCGCGTCTGGGATTGAATGGCTGTCAGGCGCTCGAGAAAGTCGGGGCTCGTACGATATCCTGCAACGACGAATCCTCCGGCCTGGTCTTCCTGTAAAGCCGGGACGCGTGCCGCGAAGTAACCCCTTCTGACAGCTGCCCCAACTTCCACTCCGCTCGGCAACGTTCGCAAATACTGTCCTGGAACATCTGAAATCTGTGACAGGACGAGTTGCCTCTGCTCGCACCTGCAAAGCCATCCCCCGAAGCCGTGGCAGCTGTGCCCGTCCAAGATCGTTCAGGAGATTCTGCGTCTCGTCGGAAGCGATCTCCAGTGGTCTGGGGAACCACAGCAACAGGCTGCGATTGATCAACGAGTAGCTAACGATGAACATAAAGATGATCGGCAGAAGGGAAATGGCCATTGCGCCGACAACCATCTTCGTCTTAAAGCGAGCGCCGAGTTGATCCCTGCTGCGTTCCGCCCAAAGTCGCAGTATGGTGCGCGCGAGGATAAGGCCAAAGACGAGAAAAGCGGCGGTGATAAAACTGGAGACAGCGTAGAGCACCATCACGGCGCGCCAGCTCTTCGGCTCGAATGGCACGTTGAGTGATCCGAAGGTGAAGACGGCGGCCAGAAGCAAGGTCAGAAGTATCCCGCCGATGACGAGACCCCAGCGCTGTTTGTTGTCCAATTGACTCATGACTTGGCCCTCATCAACTCGTGCGTTGCAGCGTACGTCGGAGCGGGAGAGCCGGACGTGTCGCCCACGCCGCGGACACTTTTCGTCGGTAGCGTCGGATCATGAGCAGAATATGTCCGTCTTGTTAGCGCAGACATCTCTCTGGCACGATAGCCAGCGTACGGAGGCAAGTCAAGATTTCTACCTGTCCCTGCTTCAGGACCTGCCCTTCCGGGCAGGTATTAGCCATTTCAGAACGGCGCGCGAAATTCTGGCTACCTTCCCCTTCCGCATTTGTTAAGGTGAGCGCTGGGTGCAAACCCAGCCGGGAGTACTGTGGATGTCCGTCCGTTTGGGCGAAATATTAGTTAAGGAAAGCCTGATCACGCAGGACCAGCTCCAAAAAGCGCTGGAGTTTCAGCGCGCCAATGGAGGCAAGCTGGGAAGCTGCCTGACGAAGATGGGCTTCATAACCGATGATGACATCACCGGCGTGCTCTCCCGTCAGTACGGCGTTCCTTCCATCAACCTGAAGTATTACGAGATCGATCCCAACGTCATCAAGCTTATTCCGCAAGACACGGCATCGCGCTACCAGGTCATCCCGCTATCGCGCGTCGGCTCCGTTCTCACCATCGCCATGACGGATCCCACCAACGTCTTCGCGATGGACGACATCAAGTTCATGACGGGGTTCAATGTTGAGCCGGTAGTGGCCTCGGAATCTGCCATCGGCGACGCCATCACGCGCTTTTATGGCGGCTCGTCAACGAATCAAGAAGAGATCAGTAACTTGATGAAAGACCTCGTTGATGAAGACAACGAGCTGGAGCTGGCCGCCGAAGAATCGGAGCTGGACACCGCCACGCTGGAGAAGGCGGCGGAAGAAGCACCCATCATCAAGCTCGTCAACCTGATCTTGACGGATTCCGTGAAGCGCGGAGCCAGCGATATCCACATCGAGCCTTACGAGCTCGAAATGCGCGTGAGGTTCCGCATTGACGGACAACTCGCCACGGTGATGACCCCGCCTTTGCGCCTCAAGGACGCGATTACCAGCCGCTTGAAGATCATGGCCAAACTGGACATCGCCGAAAAGCGTTTGCCGCAAGACGGCCGCATCATGATCAAGTACAAGGCCGATGGCAAGAAGAAGGAATTGGACTTCCGCGTCTCGACCGTGCCGACGCTCTACGGCGAAAAGGTCGTTATGCGGTTGCTCGACAAGGAAAACCTCCGGCTGGACATGACCAAGCTCGGGTTTGAACCTGAGTCGCTGAAGAAATTCGAACGCAACATCTTGAAGCCCTACGGCATGGTGCTGGTAACCGGTCCGACCGGTTCGGGCAAAACGAACACGCTTTACTCCTCCGTCGCGACCTTAAATACCGTCGACACCAACATCATGACCGCGGAAGACCCGGTCGAGTTCCAATTGGCAGGCATCAACCAAGTGCAGATGAAGGAGCAGATCGGCCTGAACTTTGCGGCCGCGCTGCGCGCGTTCCTCCGCCAGGACCCCAACATCATTCTGGTCGGCGAGATCCGCGACTTCGAAACGGCGGAAATCGGTGTCAAGGCCGCGCTCACCGGCCACTTGGTGCTTTCCACGCTGCATACCAACGACGCGCCTTCGACCATCAGCCGCTTAATGAACATGGGTATCGAACCATTTCTCGTGGCCACATCGGTGAACCTGATTTGCGCCCAGCGTCTTGTGAGGCGTGTCTGTGTAAACTGCAAAGAAGAGCTGGAAGTCCCGCAGCAGGCATTGATCGACGCCGGCTACACCCCCGAAGAGGCCAAGACCACCAAGATCTACCACGGCAAGGGCTGTAGTACATGTAACAAGCGCGGCTACAAGGGCCGCACGGGTCTTTACGAGGTCATGGAAATTAACGATGAGCTCCGCGAGTTGATTCTTGTTGGCGCTTCGGCACTGGAACTGAAGAAGAAGGCCATCGAGCAGGGCATGATCACCCTGCGGCGCAGTGGTTTGATAAAGGTTGCGCTTGGACAGACCACCATGGAAGAAGTCCTGCGTGAAACGGTTTTATAAAATTAAAGGTGACCGATGCCTGGAATCACGCTGAGTGAATTGCTGAAGAAGATGATCGAGATGGGAGGCAGCGACCTCCACATCACCACGAACAGTGCGCCGCGCGTGCGCGTTCACGGCCGGCTCCGGCCTCTCGACATGCCCCCGCTGACGGCAGCGGACACCAAGTCTCTTGCTTATAGCGTTTTGACGGATGCGCAAAAGCACCGCTTCGAAGAGAACCTGGAGCTGGACTTCTCCTTCGGTTTGAAAAACCTGGCTCGCTTCCGCGGCAATGTTTTCAATCAGCGGGGAGCGGTCGGCGCCGTCTTCCGTACGATTCCATGGGAAATTAAGGGCTTCGATGCTCTTGGATTACCGCTGGTCGTCAAGGGATTGTGCGACAAGCCCCGCGGA
>WNFN01063039.1_pt1 | contig 13626 bp, 15 predicted proteins | sample 5400161 | NCBI WGS metagenome assembly WNFN01 (sample SAMN13153353, study PRJNA577476) | soil metagenome | isolation source: 80 cm saprolite on Douglas fir-dominated hillslope | place: USA:California | collected 2013-09-17
GTGATATATTACGGCCGGACGCGGCAAAGATATCACGGGGATGACCGTTACATCGGTGTCGTCGCTGTCGGTCGATCCGCCGACATTGGTCGTCAGCATCAATCGGGGGTCGTCGTCCTGGCCACTGTTGAAGCGCCATGGCGTTTTCGGCGTCAATATTCTGACCGCCGATCAGCTGGATATCGCCGAGCGATTTACCGGCAAGGACGGGTTGAAGGGCGCGGACCGGTTCACCGGCGCTGAATGGATGACACGCGTGTCGGGCGTCCCGTTGCTGGTGGGCGCCCTGGCGGCGGTCGACTGCGAGGCCGAGGAGATTGTTGAACGCCATTCCCATGCCATCGTGATCGGGCGCGTCCTGGATATGCAGATCTCGACGCGCACCGCGGCGCTGGCCTACTGGCAGGGGCAATATGTCGCGATCGATCAGAACGAAGACGCGATCAAGCTCGCGGAGGTCAGTCTTCCGGCTGCGCGCGCTCTGCGCAAGACTTGATCTGGCGATCTCGAAGCGCCGTTCCTGCACGCCGGTTTGGCCGCCCGTCGATTGCCCGCGGCTCGCTATGTCGGCGCTACGCGGTTCGGGCTCAACTCGATTGGACGCGAGCCACGATTTAGGGGAAGCGGTTGCTCGCCGAGCATCGCTTTGACGACAACGTCGCGAGCCTTCCCGGCGTCGAGCGCATGCAGCGCGATCAGATCGCCGCATTCGGAAACGATCTGGTCGGCATCCTGCATGAGCTTGAGCTGCTTGTAACGATCGTCCCGGTGCAGCCCCATGCTCTCGCCGACGACTTCGAGGAAGTTGATAATGCGAAACGGCCAGTCGCGCTCATGTGCGCACAGCTCGCGATGATCGGAATGATAGACTGCAACCAGCGCATCGACGCCCGCGTCGCGCGCCGCCTGAAGCTCATTGAGCTGAAGCTCGCGCTTGAACGCGGGAAGTACGCCCAGATTGACGCTCTGCAATCCGACCGCCGGTTGTTGCAAATCGACCAGCTCCACTCCGGGAATCGCCTGCAAGATTTCCGCGGCGGCTTCCATGATACCGGCGACGCCGGGATGGCGGTGCAGCGCGATCCGCATTTCGACCCGCCGCTGTAAGTGCGGCATCAACTGAGCGAGTCGGTCGGCGAGAAACCGCACGAACGGCGTCATCTCGAACGGCCGCGCGCCGCGCTGTCGCTCGATTGTCGGCAGCGTGGTCTCGGTGAACTGGACGTAGCAGCTCGGGCACCAGGAGACCACCTGGGCGGACTTCGAGTGCGAGAGCTTCTCTATCGTGCTCGCGCCCATGCGCCCGGACATTTCGACGTCGCCCGCGCGCAGCTGCGTAATGCCGCAGCAATGAGTCGGCCCGCCCATCACCTGGTAGGTGGCGCCGAGCGCATCCATGATATCGAGGGCAAGCAGCGCGATGTGTGGCGTCTTGAGCACGTTGCAGCCGGTGTAGAACACGAAGTCGGGCGCCTCGACCGGCGCCGAAACTGACGCCGATTTCTGGCCGAGCCGTTCCAGCACCTCGCCATCGAGCTGCAAACGTGAGAGCACCGTCACGTCCCGGCTGATATCGCGGAATCGCGCAACGCCCTGGCGGCGCCGGTCGGGCAGTTCATTGTCGGTTTTCGCAATGGCGACGCGTGCCATGGCCAGCAGGAAGCGCGGATTGACACCGTAGTCGCACGCCTTGATGCATTCGCCGCTGAGCATGCAAGACGCTGCCCATTTGCGCGACGCTTCGGGGCCTTCGCCGCTGCGTACGATGTCGAGCACGCCGCTGATGATATCTTCGGAACTCGCATCCGCGATACCGGCAGGCTTCACGCTCGGACAGACCTCGACACATTTTCCGCACCGCGTGCAGGCGTCGAGCATGTCCTCAACGCGTTGGCCCAGAGCCGTCTCGAAAGAGATGTCGTTGTCCGGCTGCATTCCCGCCTCTTCAATCAATGCCGACAGCCGCGCCAGCCGATTTCGGCTTGGGGAGCTTAGCCCAAACCGGTTGAGACGCAAATGCGAGGCCGTAACCCTTTCGGTTTTGCAGAAATGTGTGCAAGGGTCTGACAAAATTCAAGCGGTGGTGTTTTGTGTGTTAGCAGCCTAAAACCGCGCCAGCGTCCCGCGATTTCGGGACCAAGAGGAGGTCGCGCGATGGAACGCATGCTTCTTCAGGCAACGGTTGCAGGTCTTGCGGGCGTCACCTGATGAAACGTATCGCGGTCTGGATTTTCTATGGGATCAGCGCGCTCGCGATCGGTTATCTCGTGCTTTACGCTTATGCGGCATTCACCGGACGTGACCTCCAGCCCGGAGATCCGATCCACATCTTCCGTAAGCCCGACGCACCCGATTACTCGTGACGCGCTTTCAAATATTGTCGTCATTCCGACGCGATGCTAACGGATCCGCGCAAGGCGCGGCCCGATGACAGGCTCCGCATCGAACCTCAGATGTGCAATTGCACATCGGGGAATCTCGGTGGTGTTCTGATCACACCGTCGCGGCGGTCCGTGGATATTCGCCGGCGCCCGCGGGCGTGATCGGCAGTCCGCCGTCGGCATATTCGTTGAGCTTGTTGCGCAGGGTGCGGATCGAGATGCCGAGGATATTCGCGGCGTGGGTGCGATTGCCGAGGCAATGCTTCAGCGTCTCCAGAATAAGATCGCGCTCGACATCCGCTACCGTGCGTCCGACCAGTGCACGGGTCACCTGTTCGGCGGCGAAAGTGGCATGCGCCACCGCCGGCACGGTCTTGGCAAGGTCGAGACGGTCACCGTCCGGCGTCAGGATGGCGTCGGCCCCGATCTCGTCGCCCTGCGCCATCAGCACCGAGCGGTGCATGGTGTTTTCCAGTTCGCGGACGTTGCCCTGCCAGCGGTTCGATGTCAGCACCCGGCGGGCATCGGCGGAAATGGGGCGCAACGGCACGCCGTTGGCGTCGGCATATTTCTTGGCGAAGTGCTGCGCCAGTTCGAGAATGTCCGCCGGGCGGTCGCGCAGCGGCGGTATCTTCAGGTTCACGACGTTGAGCCGGAACAGCAGGTCCTCGCGGAACCTGCCTTCGCGCACGGCGTCGGCCAGGTTGCGGTTCGAGGTCGCGATGATGCGGATATCGACCGGCACCGGCCGGGTGCCGCCGACGCGATCGATCACGCGCTCCTGGATGGCGCGCAGCAATTTGGATTGCAGCCGCACATCCATTTCGGAGATTTCGTCCAGCAACAGCGTGCCGCCGGTGGCTTCCTCGAATTTTCCGATGCGCCGCGCGATGGCGCCGGTGAACGCGCCCTTCTCGTGACCAAACAGCTCGGATTCAAGCAGATGCTCGGGTATCGCCGCGCAATTGATGCTGATGAACGGCTTTCTGGAGCGGTTGGAGCGGGTGTGGACATAGCGCGCCAGCACTTCCTTGCCGGTGCCGGATTCGCCGGTGATCATGACAGAGGCGTCGGAGCCGGCGATTTGCTGCGCCAGCTTGATCACCTTGGCCATCGCTTCGTCGCGGTAGACCAGATCGCGCGAGTCGTTGGCGACGGCGGCGAGCACCGCGGCGATCAATTCCGGATCGGGCGGCAGCGGGATGTATTCCTTGGCGCCGGCGTGGATCGCGGCGACCGCGGCGCGGGCGTCATTGGAGATGCCGCAGGCGACGATCGGCACGTGGATGTGTTCGGCCTCCAGCCGCATCACCAGATCGCGGATGTCGAGGGCGACATCGACCAGCAACAGGTCGGCGCCCTTGCCGCCGCGCAACACGCGCATCGCCTGTTCGTGATCTTCCGCGTGCGTAACGGAAGCGCCATTTTCCATGGCGATCTTGGTGGCCGTCGTAAGCTGGCCCTTCAGTGTGCCAACGATGAGAAGCCGCATGGTAATCTCCTGTTCGTCTGTTCGCGCCGGTCATGCGCCGTGTCGTGAACGAGCCTCAGGCGCGTTCCGCCTTGATGATTTCCGTCATGGTTACGCCAAGCTTGTCTTCCACCAACACGACCTCGCCGCGCGCCACCAGCCGGTTGTTGACATAGATGTCGATGGCTTCGCCGACTCGGCGATCGAGTTCCAGCACGGTGCCCGGCCCGAGCTTCAGCAATTCACCGATGTCCATCTTGGAGCGGCCGAGCACCGCCGAGACCTGCACCGGCACGTCGAACACGGCTTCCAGGTCGGCGGCGACGCGCGAGGCTTGTTCGTCCTCGTTATATGCCACGTCGTCGATTGCCGGCGTGTCGGCGGCGTTGAGATCCGGCAGCGGAACCTGTCCGTCGGTGTCACTCATGGTTCAATCCTCATGGTCGTGGTTCCGGCCTGACCGCGGGACGCGATGTAGCGCCCGACAAGCTCGTTGATCTTTGCTTCGATCGCCGCGCGCTCCAGCACGACGCCGCCGTCGGCCCACTCGATTCTGCAATCGCCGGTCACGATTTCCGGCTCCGCCAGGATCACAAGACGGCCCTCGAAGCCGCTTCGTTTGGCCAATTGTTCGATCCGCTCCCGTGCGACGTCGTAGAGGGAATCGTTGATCCGGACCACGAGATGCGGTGTCGAAACCAGGTGCGAGAAGCAGTCGCGCACCAGTCCGGTAATCTCACCCAGCGGCTCGACCGCAATCAACTCGCTGCACAGCTTGCGTGCCACCGCGACCGCGACATCAACCGCTTCGGTCTCCATCCGGGTTTCAATGCCGGAGAACCGCGTCGCGATGCCCTGAATGGCCAATCCGATTTCCTCAAGCGCCAGCGCCGTGCGGCGGTCGCTTTCCGCCTTTGCCTCGCGCTGCGCGGCGTCGTAACCGTCGCGATAGGCGCGGGCCTCGGCGGATGCGATCTTCTGCGCGATTTCCGCCGGCGTGGCGGGCCGTTCGCGCGTCTTGTCCGGCGCGGAGAAGTCCATGTCGAACAGAAATTTTGCGGGAGCGGCCATCAGTACACCAGTTCGTCGTCGGCGCGGTTCTTGGTCAGCATGATCTCGCCCTTGGCCGCGAGGTCCTTTGCGAGATTGACAAGCAACGCCTGCGCCTCGTCGACGTCGCGCAACCGTACCGGTCCAAGTGCGGCCATGTCGTCCAGCAGCATCTTGCCGGCGCGGGACGACATGTTGCCGAGGAAGAAGCCGCGGACATCCTCGTTGGCGCTCTTCAGAGCGATACCGAGCTTGTCCTTGTCGACGTGGCGCATCAGGGTCTGCGCCGATCCGGCGTCGAGCTTGACGAGGTCGTCGAAGGTGAACATCAGCGCCTTGATGCGTTCGGCGGACTCGCGGTTGTCTTCCTCCAGCGAAGTGATGAAGCGGGTCTCGGTCTGGCGGTCGAAATTGTTGAAAATTTCGGCCATCACCTCGTGGGCGTCGCGACGGCGCGTCTGCGACAGGTTCGACATGAATTCGGTGCGAAGCGTCTGTTCGACGCGCTCGATCACTTCCTTCTGCACCGCTTCCATTCTCAGCATGCGGCCGACCACGTCGAGCGCCATGTCCTCGGGCAGGATCGCCAGCACCCGCGCGGCGTGCTCCGGCTTCAGCTTCGACAGCACCACGGCGATGGTCTGCGGATATTCATTCTTGAGATAGTTGGCGAGCACCTCCTCCTGCACGTTGGAGAGCTTCTCCCACATGTTGCGGCCCGCCGGCCCGCGAATTTCGTCCATGATGCCGGTCACGCGATCGGCGGGCAGGTATAGCTGCAGCAATCGTTCGGTGCCGTCGAAAGTGCCCATCAGCGCGCCGGATGCCGACATCCGCGACACGAATTCGAGCAGCAGGTCTTCCACCACGTCGGCCTCGACGGTGCCCAGCGTCGACATCACCATCGACAATTCGCGCACTTCGTCGTCGTCGAGCAGCGCCCAGACCTTGCCGCCATATTGTTCGCCCAGCGCCAGCATCAGGATCGCGGCGCGTTTCGGGCCGCTCAGCTGAGCGCCTTTCGGGCGATTGCTCTGACGGCTCGCCAGCGTGGCGATGACGCTGGCGATATCGTTGGTGTTTGCGGTTTGCGGTACGGCCATGTCAGGTCGCCGACTCGGTTAGCCATTGACGAACAATGGTGGCGGTCTCGTTCGGGTTTCGCTCGGCCAGTTCGCCGACCCGATGCACGGACTGGGCGTGGACCTGGCCTTGAACCTGGGCGACGTCGATCATCTGCGCGGTGGCGTTGGCGCCGGGAATCAGACTCTGGCCGCCTGCGCCTGATGCGCTGCCGTCGGTCAGCGCCGGCAGCGAATCGTCGTGCGCGAGCGAGGGGATCACTTCGGAAGCGAGGATGCGCCTGACCAGCGGCCGGATCACCATGAACAGCACCACAAGACCGAGCAGCATCATGACGCCGAGTTCGATAACGTACATCACGTCATCCTTGGTGAACTGCAGCATGCCCAGCAGTCCGGTCGGCTCGGCGACCGGAACGGCTGCCGGAGCCTCGGCGAATTTGAGGTTCACGACCTCGACCTGATCGCCGCGCTTCTGATCGAAGCCGATCGCCGAGCGCACCAGCGTCGCGATGCGGTCCAGCTGTTCCTTGCCGCGCTCCTGGTAGACCATCTCGCCTTTTTCATTCTTGGCATAGCTGCCGTCGACCAGCACGGCAACCGAGATGCGGTTGACCCGTCCGACCTCGGTCACTTCGGTCTTGGTGGTGCGGGAGATTTCGTAGTTGTTGGTCTCTTCGCTCTTCTTGCTCTGGTCGCGCGCGGGCGCTGGGTTGTCCCGGTTCTGATTGCCGGGCAATTCGTTGTTGATGGTGACCTGACCGGTGTTGTCGGCGGTCGCGCTGGATTCTTCCCGGGTCTGGCTGGAGCGCAGTACCCGGCCTTCTGGGTCGAACTTGTCCGAGGTCTGGGTGATCTTGTTGTAGTCGAAGTCGGCCGAGAGCTGGACGCGGGCGCGCCCGGCTCCGACCACCGAAGAAACGATGGCCTCGACCTGATTGCGCATCCGCTTCTCGAAACCGGCCCGGCGCTCGTCGCCGATGGCGTTGTCGGCGTCGCCGTTGGCGCCGTCGGCAAGCAAATGTCCGGCTTCATCGACGATCGACACCCGCTGCGGCTTCAGGCCGTTGACGGCGGAGGCGACCAGGTGGCGGATGGCGCGAATCTGCGGCGCATCGAGGGCGCCGCGCACGCGCACGACAATCGAGGCCGATGGTTCGGGTGTCTCGCGCGAAAACAGCGGCCGTTCGGGCAGCACCAGATGGACGCGGGCCGCCTGGACGCGGTCGATGGCGCGGATGGTGCGGGCGAGTTCGCCTTCGAGCGCGCGCAAGTGATTGATGTTCTGGACGAAGCTGGTGGTGCCGAGCGCGTCGGATTTGTCGAAAATCTCGTAGCCGACGCCGCCGCCCTTGGGCAGCCCGCCCTCGGCGAGCTTCATGCGCAGCCGGGTGACCTTGTCCTTCGGCACCATGATCACGGCGCCATCGTTGCGCAGCTCGAAGGGAATCGCCTGACGTTCAAGGTCCTTGATGATCCCCGAGGAATCCTCGGTGCTGAGGTCGGTAAAGAGGGTGGTCATCTGCGGGGTGGTGACGCGCATGATGACAAAGCCGAAGAAACCGATCAGCGCGGCTGTCACCGCGACCATCGCCATCAACCGCGAAGCGCCCAGACCTTTTAGGAAACCTGCAAGACCCTGCAAAACTAACCGCCCCTGAGATTCGGCCCCACGCGCCGACTGGGCAATTATTGCCTATGGGATGGTTTCGATATGGTTAACGGGGGTTAAGAGCCGCGGCAAAACTTCAACATGAAAAAAATCGGCTTCGCAAAACGAAGCCGTTTTTTATCGAATGCCGTCGATTCCAGAGCGCGCTTATTGGCGATATTGCTGGATGCGGGTGGTGCGCAGTCCCGCAAGGCCGTGCTGGTCGATGGAAAACTGCCAGGAAAGGAATTCGTCAACGGTCAGTGTGTAGCGGCTGCAAGCCTCCTCGAGGGAGAGCAGGCCACCGCGAACTGCGGCAACGACTTCGGCTTTACGGCGGATAACCCACCGTTTGGTCCCGGGTGCAGGCAAATCCGCAATTGTTAACGGACTGCCGTCAGGCCCGATGACGTATTTTACCCTCGGGCGATGGGGTTCTGTCATGGCGTACTCACAAACTCTCAACCACTGAACTCACCCTAGCAACCTACGCCCCACGACTTAAAATTTACCTAAGCGTGACCGCTCAATCCGAATCTCCTCGAAATTGGTCGGCAAAATGCCTTCGGGCGCGATCAAGCCGCCCGTTTGTTAATCCATCATTAAGACATGACGCCCGGTGAGAGCTGCTGCGAGCCGCTTTTCCGGATCGCGGATGTGCGGCCGGCTTGCGGAACCAGCTCCAGCTTAAGTCGTGGCGGTCGTTGTGGAGGGGCGAATGACGCGCTTGATCTGATCGGTCGTATAGTTCTGGCCGCCGATCGAGAGTAGCGCCGGGGTGGCGGTCAGATCGACCGAGTCGACCACGCCCTGGACTTCGCTGGCGATGGCGACGTCCTTTCCGGAGCTGTCCGTGCCCGTCGCCGTCAATTTGTAGTCGCCGGCCGGGTATTGGGTGCCGTCGTTGCCCTTGCCATCCCAGACGAAACTGGAATTGCCGTTGGCCAGCGTAAATTTCCCGCTATAGACCGTTTGCCCGGTCGAATTTGTAATCGTGACCGTGGCGTTCGTGCCTTTTGGGGCCTTCAGATTCCATGTTGCCGAACCATCGAACTGCGTGGTGCTGCCGTCGACGGCGACGGTGTTGCCGACATAGATCAACGCCTGCGTCGCCTGCGCGCTCTTTTCGATGTCGATCAGCGACTTCAACTGATCGTTCGACTTGAGCTGCTGCTCGACGCCGGCGAACTGCACCAGTTGCTGGGTGAATTGATTGGTATCGAGCGGGTCGAGCGGATTCTGGTTTTGCAGCTGTGTCGTCAGCAGCGTCAGGAAGGTCTGGAAATTATCCGCAATACCGGTCGTCGCCGTGGAAGCGGTAGTGGTTTTGTCGGCGCTTGTCGTTCCCGGTGCCGATACGACCGTCGTCGGCATTGTTGCATCGACTGACATGGTGAGCTCCTCAGACTTTGATGTCTACGCCGCTGCTCGATCCGAGCATGCGGCCATACGTGCGTCCCGCGACTGCCGCGGGGATGGAGTCTTCTTCAACGATCAGGCGATGTGCGTTACGGCCTGATCCGCTGCCGTTGTCTTGACCGGATGAAGACTGGTCGCGCAGGCTGAACTGCAGGCCGCCGTTACCCGTCCGCAGGCCGGCGTCATCCAGCGCGCGCTGCAGCTGGGGCGCATCCTGGCGCAACATCGACAGCGTTTCCGGTTTTTCAACCGTCAAATGCGAAGTCACCTGGCCGTTGCGATCGACATCGATGCGAACATCGATGCGGCCGAGATCGGCGGGATCGAGCCTGATCTCGAAGCGGCTCTTGCCGCTTTTTGCCGAGACCGCGATCTCAAGGGCGAGCCCGCTCAATGGCACCGCCGCGTTCGTCGCCGCCGTGACGTTCAATGGTCCGACGGGGGCGGCGGCGGCTGCAGAGGAGTGGAGCTGGGGCTGGATCGCGCCCGTGGCTTGCGCGCCGATGTCGGATGGGTCGGCTCCTGCATGTCCCGTCTCGGCGACCGCTGAATGGTCGCGGGCCGATATGTTGGTTGCGATGGTGGATGAGGAATTGGTGGAAGGATTATCTGCTTTTATCCCGTCAATACCGCCATTGCCGGGTTTCGGCTTGCCTGCGACGGCCGGTCCTTGCGCGACGCCGTTGAGGGGCGAACCGGTCGATATCGCCGTTGCCGACGGATCGGCCGTGCCGGGGGCGGTCTCCGGGTCGCTCGATGCGGTGGTTCCGGCTTGGGCAACGCCAGCAGTCTTGGTTGTCACTTTCGGCGCGACTGACGCAGTCGCTGCGACGGCCGCGGTCAATTCCGCACCGGTCGCCGCTGTTGCATCGGCCTGCGCTGCTGGCTGGTTGACGGGCGTGGCGGTCGTCTCGCTCGCCGCCTGGACCGTGATTTTTGCAGTCGCGGCTGCGTCTGCGGTGGTTGTGTTGGCGGCTGCCGAGGCGGTTGCGGCTGTCGCGCTGGCATCGATTTTGGTCTGCGCGGCGGATGCAGCCGGTGCGTCGGTGGCTGCCGAACTGGCCGCGATTGCAGCCGCCGCGATCGCCAGCGGCTCAGTCGCCTTGCCGGACGCAGGCGAAGCGGCGGGAACATTCGCCGCTGCCACGATAACCGGAATCGCAACGGCGACCGGGTTCGGCGTCGCCACGGCGGGTCCGTCCTGCTGGGCTGGGGCTGCCGGATCGGCTGCCGACGCGGCGTCAGCATGGGCCGTAGGGGCGTCGTCTGAATTCGACTTTGCGGCGGGTTTCGCGTCTTCGGTTTTCGAGGCGCCGGACTTGGCTCTGGAACGCTGGACGCCATCGGTGTTTGCGTCGGCATTGGCGTCGGAGCGCTGTCTGACAGCGGCGTCGCGATCGTCTGAATCGTTTTGTGCGGCTCTGTCGGCGGACGCGGCGTTGCGCGATTGTCTGCGATCGGCGGCTGCGGACGCATCGTCGGAGCGGCGTCGCGATGCGGATTGTTGCAGTGCTGTGGAGTTCGCGCGATCATTGCTGGTGTCGGCGGCCGTGCTGCTGTCGACCAGCGCCCCGAAACTATCGTTTCCGGGTGATTGGTCGGAGCGTGCAGGCCTCGGCGGCGGCGCACCCTGAAAGGAGGCGCTTGTGACTGCTTCTGACGTAAAACTGGACACGGGCGGCCTCTCGCGAATGATACTGGAACAGTCATCAGCAAGGACCGGGCCATCCTGTTTTTCAAAAAATACCTATGTATTTCAATATCTTAGTTGTTTATCGGGGAAACTACGGAGCCAGCGTAGCAACCGCCTTTTCTGCCCGGCGGCAAGATTTGCCGTCCGCAGCGTGCAAAACAGGCTCGGCTGATTGCTTCGCGGGAATACGGCCTATATTAAAGAGCAGCTTTACAGCCGTTCCGGCAGGCCGAAGTTGGTCCAGGGGCGCTGCAAGGCATTCTGACTGCAAGGCTTTTTGACTATTCGCAAAGCGGCGTTCTAATCGCGAAGCGCCCGATGCCGCCGCGATCGCACCGATGACCGGAACCATGCTCAACAGTCTGGATCTCAAAGGCCGTCCACAGGACACCAGGATCGTCGTCGCCATGTCCGGCGGCGTCGATTCCTCGGCGACGGCTGCATTGTTGAAATCCGAGGGCTACGACGTCGTCGGCATCACGCTGCAGCTTTACGATCATGGTGCCGCCACCCATCGCAAGGGCGCCTGCTGCGCCGGGCAGGACATCCATGACGCACGCGATGTCGCCGAGCGGATCGGCATTCCGCATTACGTGCTGGATTACGAAAACCGTTTCCGTGAATCGGTGATTGACAATTTTGCCGACAGCTACGCTTCCGGCGAGACGCCGGTGCCTTGCATCGAGTGCAACCGTTCGATCAAGTTTCGCGATCTGCTGGCGACCGCGCGCGAACTCGGCGCTTCGGCGCTTGCGACCGGACATTATGTAGCTTCGCGCCGCCTGAGCGATGGATCGCGCGCGATGGTTTGCGCCGCCGACGCCGATCGCGATCAGAGCTATTTCCTGTTCGCGACCACGCGCGAGCATTCGGCCTTGCGGTCGCCGACAAGCACGACAGCCAGGACATCTGCTTCGTGCCGACCGGGCGTTATACCGACATCATCAGCCGGTTGAGGCCGAACGCCATCGAACCCGGCGACATCGTCGACCTCGACGATCGTGTCATCGGCAGGCATCAGGGCATTGTTCATTTCACCGTCGGCCAGCGGCGAGGATTGGGCATCGCCTCCGATGCGCCGCTGTATGTGCTGCGGCTCGACGCTGTCGGCCGCCGCGTCGTGGTCGGCCCGCGCGAGGCATTGCGGATGGATCGCATCGTGCTGCGCGATGTCAACTGGATCGGCGACGGCGCGCTCGATCGCGCGGTCGGCGACGGCCTTGAGATTTTCGTGCGCGTGCGATCGACCCGCGCGCCGCAGCCGGCGTGGCTGCGCGCGGCCGGCGGCGGTTATGAAGTCGAACTCGTCGCCGGCGAAGAGGGCGTATCGCCCGGCCAGGCCTGCGTGTTCTACGATGCGCCGTCAGGCCAGGCGCGCGTGCTCGGCGGCGGATTCATCCAAAGCGCGACCGCGAAGAGCGCAACGGCGAGGGCAGCGGCGCGCGACGCTATCGCTCGGCAGTCGCTCGTCGAGGCAATGCGCGGATAAAATTTCAGGGCGGGGGCATGGCTTCAGATATCGACCGCGCTGGGGTCGCAAGGGCTTATGAGCGCTGGGCGCCGGTCTACGATCTAGTATTCGGCAAGGTTTTCGATCACGGCCGCCAGTCGACCATTGCCGAGGCCGACAAGATCGGCGGACGGATTCTCGATGTCGGTGTCGGCACCGGATTGTCGCTGTCGGATTATTCGCGCACCACGAAATTGTGCGGCGTCGATATTTCCGAACCGATGCTGCGCAAGGCGCAACAGCGCGTGCGTGCACTTGGGCTCGGCAATGTCGAGACCCTGGCGGTCATGGACGCCAAGAACCTGGCGTTCGCGGATTCGTTTTTCGATGCGGTGGTGGCGCAATATGTCATCACCGCGGTGCAACTGTCATTCGCGCCGCTGGCGCGGCGGCTCGGCTGGCGGCCGGAATTTCCCTGGGCGCGTCTGGCCGATTGGGCCGCGAAACACGGCGGCGTCAGCCTGACCGAGCGCCGTCCGATGCCGCCGATGGGGCATTTCTCGCTGATCCGCTACCGCAAGTCGTGAGATTGCGGAATGTCCGGGCGGAACTTCCCTCCGCGTAGCCCGTTTTATCGGGATGCGGATCAAACACTCACTCTTTCTCTGCTGCGCAATGATCGCGGCGTCCGGCGTGGCGAGCGCCCAGGCTCCGCCTACGCCGGCCACGCCACCCGCCCAGACCGCACCGCCCGCGCCTGCGCGCTCGGCGAATTGCGCGCCGATGCAGCCGACGCCGCACCAAGGCGCCGTTACGCCGGAAGGTACAACCACCGGCCAGCGCGCCGAGGCGCTTGGCGACAAACTGGCAAGGTCCGACGGCGTGCTGTGTCCGCCCGCGGGCGTTGACCCCGAAATCCGCGCTCCGACACCAGAAACCGGCAACACCCCGGTGATTCCGCCGCCCGACAGCCCCGGCGGCGATCCGACCGTTCGCCCGAAATAACTACGCTTTGCAATCACTTGGCGGAAACGGCGGGTTCGCTTGACATGCCCGTGACCGGCTTCTTATATGCCGCGCGTTCGCGACTGCGGTATATAGCCTCAAGACGATGGACGCCGTGGCGGGGGAGCTCAGCTGGTTAGAGCACGGGGATCTTAATCCTGGGGTCGGGGGTTCGAGTCCCTCTCCCGCTACCACCAATCCCCCCTCCCTCAGAACGGCTCGGGAACAAAGCCGAATTCGTCAATTGTGCCAGTCGTCCCTGCACTTCGACGCTGAAGCCTCGGCCGTGCGGCTCGGCGCATACGATGACCCCGGCCACCAGCCGCCGCACCGCTTCGATCAGTTCCGCCGATTCCGCAAAATCGCTGTGCTCAGCGGCGAGGGCGGCCAATCCTTCGACATCGGCGCGGTATTGCTCGATCGC
>WNFN01135313.1_pt1 | contig 13617 bp, 12 predicted proteins | sample 5400161 | NCBI WGS metagenome assembly WNFN01 (sample SAMN13153353, study PRJNA577476) | soil metagenome | isolation source: 80 cm saprolite on Douglas fir-dominated hillslope | place: USA:California | collected 2013-09-17
TAAACATCTTTTGCACGGTACTGCAAGAGTTCATTTGCGTGGATGATCGCTGCGGCCATGTCATCCATCGACAACCGCTTCGCCATCGCCTGGCGGCGAATGCTTTCGTAAGCTTCGGCTTCGCTCAACCCCTGGCCGTCCATCAAGACTGCTTTCGCCTTTTGGATGCGTTGCAGGCCCGAAAGTTTGCGCTCCAGTTTGCGGATACGCTTTTCCGTTTCGCGTTTCTCAAGCCAGATGCTGCGGGCAATGGTCAGGTTGGTGAGCAGACCAAAGGGCCGGATGGGACGCTCGATAACGGCGACAGCGCCTGCCTCCAGCACCAGCTGGAGTGTCGATGGATCTTCGTAGCCGACGACGGCGATGAGTGTTGGCCGCGGCCCGTCGCCTGACTTGAGAAGGCGCTGAATATCTCCTCGGACGTCATGCTCGACGGCAAGCAGCATCACATCGGAACTACCGGTCCAGCATTCCGGGATCGGCCATTGCGTCTCGACCATGCAGCCGATGCGGCGCAGATGCTCGACGAGCCTGACGCGTTCACTATCCGGCGGATGAACCACCTGGACGCGTAGGCCACGAAGATCGCGAAGGATTTGGATCGCCACCGCCTGCTCCCGCGTTCAGAACCTCAGTGGCTGACTGTCTGAAGGTCGTCAGCCGACCAGTCGTCAAGGCTCTGTACGACACAGTAGGGGTCCGGTTTGATCCGAACACCAGGATTCCAGACCGTCTGGAATCGACCGAACTTGTCCAGTCGCGCGATCCGCGGCCAGAGATAAGTGTGATTGTTTTCCGGATCGATCCTGACGCGTCCCTGTGGTGCGTCAAATTCGGAATCGCGCAGCTCCTTCAGCACCCTGTCCGGATCGTCCGACCCACACCGCGCAAGCGCACGCATGGCCAGATGCAACTGAAAATAAGCAGCTTCCGCCGCTGCCGTTACCGGCGCATCGGGCCCGTATTTGTTCTTGAAATTGTCAACGAAACGCCGCGCCGCTGATGACGAAGAGGTTTCGAAGAACGGCGCCGCGGTGATATGGCCCTCGGCGGCCTCGCGATGCATCTCTGCGACTTCAGCTTCGCTGGTGGTCAGGCTCGCGATCGGCATCTTCATCGGGTCGAACCCGGCCTTCCGATAGGCCTCGTAGAATACCGACGTGCCGCGGCCCACCACGGTCGAAAAGATGACGTCTGGAGAGGTCTTCTTGATCCGGCTGATGACCTTCTCGAAATCCCGCGGACCGGCCTCAAGCGGAACATAAATTTCGTCCAGCACCTTGCCCCGGCCCTGCACGACGAAATCGGCCATCAGGCGATTGGATTCGTAAGGATAGACGTAGTTCGAGCCGACCAGCAGAAAGCGATTGCCATAGGTGGCCAGCAGGAATTTCGCAAGTTGCAGTGAATTCTGGTTCGGCGCAGCACCCGTATAAATGCAGTGCCGCGAATACTCAAAACCCTCATAGAGGGTCGGATAAAAAAGCAAACCACGGTGGCCTTCGACAACAGGCAAAACCGCCTTGCGGGTGCTCGACATATAGCAGCCGAACAGCAACCGGATCCGGTCAACCTGGAACAAGCGTTCGGCCAGAGCGCGAAACTGCTTGGGGTCGGACGCAGGATCGTAGATGACGGGCTCGACCATGCGATCGAGCACGCCGCCGCCGGAATTGATCTCCTCAATTGCGAGGAGGGTTGCGTTGAGCTGCGATTGTTCGATGGCCGAAGTAACTCCCGTCTGGGAGAAGAGCACTCCCACTCGCCATGGGCCGCCGGTATTTTCGCTGAAACTCATGACTCTGACTTGGACCATCGCTCTGGTGAGATTTGAGCGACCTTACGTCAGATTGCAGGAAACTCAAATTGCCTGGCCTGAGGTACTGCATGCCGCGCGGTTTCAAATCGACGGAGGCATCTTCCAGCCGCCAAAGGTTTGTTCGAGATGCTGAACGAGCGCCAGCGCCACGTCCTCTAGCCACGGCCGTGCCGCCACCTGGACGCCGATCGGCAGGCCTTCCGGCGAGGTGCCAATTCGCACCGTCGCGGTGGGCCAGCCGGTGAGGTTATGCATCTGCGCGTAACCGAACCCAATCCGCTTATCGTCGTCGAAGCCGGTACCGTGCAGCAGCGCCGGATATGGCATCACGGGCGACAGCAATGCATCGTAGCTTTCAATGAAGCGAAGCATCGAATTGCGAAACAGATCCCATCTGGCGAACGCGCTCAGGGCCTCCGTGGTGTTGGCCATCGCAGGCGCAACGGCAACTGCCAGCGCTCTCTCGAACATCGGCGAGATTTCGTTGGTTCCAATGCTCTTCAGGAACCCACGTGTGCCGGCACCGCCATCACCGCGGCTGATATCGAAATAGACACCACCAGGTTTTGCTGCGTCGGGTGGCCGGCTTTCTTCGACCTTGACCCCTGCACCCGCGAATGCCTTGGCGGAATCGCGGACCGCGGCGACGATTTCTTTTGTCGGCGCAGCGACACCATCATCATCGAAATAGGCAACTTTCAAATCACGTAACACCACCTTCGTAGGATCGCCGAGCGGCATTTCCACGATCGAGTGATCACGGAAGTCGGGACCGGAGATAATGGGTAACGCCAAAGCCAGGTCCTGGACCTTTCGCGCAATCAGACTGACGTGAAACACCGGGTTGCGCGCGCCCAATGGCATCGGAAATTGTCCGGTCCGCGGAACGCGGCCCGAGGTCGGCTTGATGGCCGCCAGGCCGCAATAATGCGCAGGGATCCGGATGCTGCCTCCGGCGTCGGTACCGAGACCAAGTGGCGAACCGCCGGCGGCAATAATCGCGGCCTCGCCACCGCTGCTGCCGCCCGGCGTGCGCGTAAGGTCGTAGGGGTTGTTGGTCCGCCCGTAGACCAGATTGTCCGTCTCGGCCGCGCCCGCGAGTTCCGGCACATTGGTCTTCCCAAGGATAATGCCGCCAGCCGCACGCAGCCGTGCGACCGCGGTGGCATCCGCCTTGGGCACGAAATTGGCTCGACCCTTGGTGCCGCCGGTGCAGATAACACCAGCCGTTTCCAGCGTGTCCTTGATCGTGATGGGCACGCCATGAAGCGGACCTTTGATTTCGCCGCGGGCGAGCGCCGCGTCGGCTTCATCGGCCTCTTTCCGCGCCGCCTCCGCGGTCAGTTGAACGACGGCATTGAGTTTTGGATTGACCTTGGCGATCCGCTCCAGATGCGCTTCAACGATCACCCTGGAGCTCAATTTCTTCGACCGAATAGCGTCAGCGAGCTCACCGGCCGATGCCGAAGTGATGTCGTCGCTGGTCGCCGTGGCGGCCTCGGCGGAATTGATCAACGACGTTCGTCGCGCCGCCGCTGCCGCCGCCCCAACGAACGCGACCGTGCCCAGAAAATCCCGGCGTCCGATTTTGTTGCTCATTTGCAATCTGATCTCTCTTGGTTCGAGGAAAGCGCCGCCACTTCAGGCAACCAGCAACTTTTGTCGGTCCTGGAAATCCGGCAAGCTTCGCTAGACAGCCTTGGTCAGCGCACCATCGATAATGAGGTTGGTGCCGGAGATACGGCTCGCCACCGGGCTTGCCAGGAAGACGACGCCGGCGGCGACTTCCTGCGGCGTGCCCATACGCCCGGTCGGGTTCAGCGACATCGCCGTCTTGTAGAGATCGGGCATGCCTTTCTCGATGTTCTGCCAGATGCCGCCGTCGAAATAGGTGTTGCCCGGCGACACCACATTGACGCGGATGCCCTTGCCGATGAGCTGATTGCTGAGCCCCTTGGCGTAGTGGATCAGTGCCCCCTTGAAGGCGCCATAGGAACCGGCGGCGAAATCGATCTCGAAGCCCGAAACACTCGACACGATCACGATCGAAGCGGACTTGGATTTTTCCAGATAGGGCATGGCCGCCGCGACGGAATTGACGGTATGCATCATGTCGGTACGAAATGATTTCTCCCAGGTCTCTGCCGTGTCGCCGACGGCAAGCGCGCTGACGTTACAGACGATGGTGTCGATACCGCCGAGTTCACCGGCCGCGGTCTCGACCCATTGCTTTAACGCGACGGGATCGGCGACATCGATCGCCCCTCCCCATGACTTGCCCCCCTTCCCCGCCAGCGCCTTCACGACCTTGCCGACCTCCTCGGCATTGCGTGCGCATATCGCAACGTTGGCGCCTTCCGCTGCAAACAGTTCGGCGATCGCCAGCCCAATGCCCTTGCTGCCGCCGGTCACCAGCACGTTCTTGCTCTTTAATCCAAGATCCATCGTTGCCTCCATTGACAATGTGGCGGCCCGCCGTCGCGCGCAGCGAGCCGCTTCGTCGAGTTACATCTTGGTCCAGTCGCCCGCGCTCTCGAACGCCGCGGCGGCTCGGTAGATCGTGGACTCATCATAGTATTTGCCGATCAGCATCAGCCCGATCGGCAGACCATCGCTCATCCCGCAGGGAATGCTCATCGCCGGATGACCCGATGCGTTGAACGGCGCGGTGTTGGGGACCATTTCGAATGCGCGCTGAATATAAAGTTCGCGCGGCGCATCGGGCGGCGGAATCGGCGTCGCCTTCATCGGCAAGGTCGGCATCAGCAACAGATCGTAACCGTTCAACGCCGTATCGTAAGCGGCGCGCAGCTTGCGGTTCAGGTTTTGCGCCTTCGCATAGAAATGGCCGCGATAGTGCTTGGTGAAATACTGACCGAGCAGCATCGTTATCTTGAGGCTGTCGGACAGCTCATCGGCGCGATGGTGCCATGCGGAGTGAGCGTCGAGCAGCGTCGTGTTGTAGAGGCCGCGCCAGTTGGTCCCCATGCCGTTGCCCTTCATCATGAACTCGGTGGCGCCTTCCGCGGCGATCGGCAGCCAGATCGCCGGAGCCACGAGATGCATCGGCACCGACATTTCATCGACGGTGGCCCCGAGCTTCTTGAAGAGCTGGGCCGCCGCCATGACCTTGGCGTCGACATCAGGCTCGGAGCTCGGAAGCCCAAAGCCTTCCTTGACGATGCCGATGCGCAATCCCCTGACGCCGCTGTCGAGCGCTTCGGTATATTTTGCAACCTTCGGCGCACCTTGTCGGGGATCCAGCCCGTCCGCTCCTGCGAGCACCTCAAGCAGCAGGGCGTTGTCACGCACGTTGCGGGTCATCGGGCCGGTGTGATCGATGGTAAGCTCGATCGGCATCACGCCGGTATATGGCACAAGGCCATAGGTGCCCTTCATTCCGTAGATGCCGCTGAAGGAAGCAGGAATGCGGATCGATCCACCCTGATCGCCGCCGATCGCCATATCGGCTTCGCCGGTCGCCACCACGACGGCGCTGCCCGAGGACGACCCGCCAGCCGAATAGCCCATCTTGTGCGGATTGTGCACGGGACCAGCGGCGCACGTGTGGCTGCCGCCGGAGAAGCAGAAATATTCGCAATGGACCTTGCCGACGATGGTGCCGCCGGCATCGAGCATGCGGGTGACGATGGTCGCGTCGGTGTCGGGCGTGTAACCCTCGAGCGTCGAGGCACCGTTCATCATCGGCACGCCGGCGAGGCAAACATTATCCTTCAGCGCGATCTTTTTGCCGGCGAGCTTGCCGCTCGACGCACCCCTGACCGTCGTCTTGACGTACCAGGCGTTGTACTTGTTTTCTTCGCCCTCCGGACGGTAGCCCGGCGTCCGCGGATACGTCACGGCCGGAACGTAATCCGGCATGGCATCGACGGCATCGTAGGCGGCATAATTCGCCTGCATCAGTGCGTCGTAGGATTTGAGCTCCTCATCCCCCATATGCATGCCGAGATCTTCGGCGACGCTGCGCAATTGATCGAGTGTGGGTCTCCTGACTGCCATGGCCTTGGTCTCCCTCTGATCACGCCCGCTGGATCGGGCTTAGGTGGTGATTCCGATAAATTCTCCGACGAGGCTTGCGTCGCCGAGATCGTCCGGCTGCACTTCCCGGGTGATCGTGCCTTTTTGAATGATGAGAATCCGCTGCGAGAGCGCGGCGATGAAGTCGAGATTCTGCTCGACCAGGATCATGGTGAGGCCGCTCTTCTCACGCAGCCGCTGCAAGGTCTCGACAATCTCGTCGATGATCGAGGGCTGAATACCTTCCGTCGGCTCGTCGAGAAGGACGAGGCGCGGCTTGCCGCAGAGGCAGCGCGCGATCGCCAGCAACTGCTGCTCGCCGCCGGATAAAGCGCCGCCGGCACGGTCGAGCAGCGGCTTGAGGCGAGGAAACTCCTCCAGCACCGGCCCGATGGTATCGTGTTCGGCGCCACCCTGCTTGGTGCACCCCATACGCAGGTTGTCGTAAACCGTGAGGCCGGGGAAAATCTCGCGTCCCTGCGGTACGTAACCGAGCCCGAGCCGCGCGCGGCGATAGGGCTCGGCTGCTGTCACGTCATCACCGTCAAAGCGCACATGTCCGCCGGTCGCCGGCAGGAAGCCCATCAACGCCCTGAGGAGCGTGGTCTTGCCCATGCCGTTGTGGCCGAGAATTCCGATGAATTCGCCTTCGCTGACAGCGAAGCTGACCCCGTTGAGGATCGGAATGCGGCCGTAGCCTGTACGCAGTCCCGTCACACTGAGCATCATGCGGCCGCCTGTTTGCCGAGATAGATGTCACGCACCAGCGGATTGCGCAGGATGTTCTCCACGGCATCTTCCACCAGTACACTGCCCTGATTGAACACCGTCACCTGCTTGGCGATCATGCGGATGAACTGCATGTCATGCTCCACGACGATGAGCGCCTTGCTGCGGTTGATCTCGCGCACGAGTTCGGCGGTCTTGTACACCTCATCATGCGTCATGCCGGCCGCAGGCTCATCGAGCAGAATGAGCTCGGGATCCGTCGACAACACAATGCCGAGTTCAACCCATTGCCGCTGACCATGTGCGAGCTGGCCCACCAGACGCTTTGCCGCGCCGGTGAGGCCCATCCGCTCCAGCATCTCGTCGACCACGCCGCTGACACGCTCGCCGGAATGGATACGGCTCGCCGCCAGCCAGATATTTTCGCGCACGCACAAACCATCGAACACACTCGGCACCTGGGTCTTGATGCCAATGCCGAGACGCGCGATCTGGTGGGCGTGGGCGCGGGAAATATCGTTACCGCGGAACAGCACCTGGCCCTGACTCGGCTGCAGCTGTCCGGTGAGCATCTTGAAGAACGTGCTTTTCCCGGCGCCGTTCGGGCCGATCAGACAACGCAGCTCACCTTCCGCCAGCGTGAAGTTGACGTTCCGTACCGCCTGGACGCCACCGAAACGCATGCTGAGATCGCGGGTTTCCAGAAGTGGCGCAGCCATCCCCCCTCCTCCGCCTGCTTGGGCTTAAGTCCCGCACCTTCGGCACAAGCAGCACGAACGCGACAAGGATTATTCCGAGGATCAATGGCGCATTGGCCAACAGCTTCGTCCACAAATCCGAACCGCTGGGCTGGTTCGCCCCAAGCGCCGTATTGAGCCATTGAATGCCAATGCAACCGACGATCGGACCGATCAGCGTGCCGCGCCCGCCGACGATGACCCAAATGATGATCTGCGCGGACTGAGCCAGTCCGAAGATGGTCGGGCTGACAAAATTTCCCCAATTAGCGAAAAGGCATCCGGCAAAACCGGCCAGCGCGCCGCCGATCGTGAAGGTCACGAGCTTGTAGGCCCGCGGATCGTAGCCCAACAGTTCGGCGCGCCGTTCGTTTTCCCGGATACCGACAATGATGCGGCCGAAGCGGCTGGCCAGCAGCAGGCGCAGTCCGAAATATGTCGAGAGCAATGCGGCGGTCGCAAGATAGAACATGCCTTCGAGATCGATCACCGCGGCCTTGTTGCCGGGAAAATTAAGCGGCGGGATTCCGGGAATACCGTTGAAACCGCCGAGCCGTGCCACGCCGATATGGAATTCCGGGCCGGCGGTGGAATTCACGGAATTGAACAGGATCAGCGTCACCGTCAGCGTGATGACGCCGAGATAGACGTCGCTGATGCGCCCGTAGAACATGAAATAGCCGAGTAACGCGGCGAAAGCCGCCGGCAGTACGATGGCCAGCAACAGCGGGAGCGTGCTCTCTCCGGTATTGAACATGGCGATCGCATAGCTATAGGCGCCCAGCCCGAAGAAGGCCGATTGGCCGAAGCACAGGATGCCGCCGTAACCCCAGATCAGCGCCAGGCTGAGCGCCAGGATCGCCATGATCATGTAGACCGTGAGTTCGAGAACGGTATCGAGTTCGGCCAAGTGTGGCGTCAGGACCAGGAAGGCGACACCGATGATGCCGACCAGTCCGAGGCCGATAAAATTGAGGGCGCGGGCGTTCACAGACCTCTCCGAAAGAAACGACCCGTGATGCCCTGCGGCAGCAGGCGGATCAGGACGATTGCGGTGGCCAGCAGCGCCACCTCGCCGAACACCGGGGTCGTGGCAAACGTCGCGATCTGGTTGATGGTGCCGAACAGGGCGGATGCAGAAACCGTGCCGCTGAGAATGGCGGCGCCGCCGCCGATCACCGTGATGAAGGATTTGGCGACATAGGCGACGCCGATGGTGGGAAAGACGCCGGAAACTGGCGCGAGCACCGCGCCGGCAAGACCCGACAAGGCGGCGCCGATGCCGAAGGTGACGGCATAGACGCGCGGTGGATTCACCCCCAGCGCTGCCGCCATGTTGGCGTTCTGCATCGTGCCGCGGGCAATCAGGCCGAGGCGCGTCCAGCGCAGCACAGCGAAGATGCCGGCCATCACGACGACCGCCACGGCGATGACGAACAACGTGTATCCGCTGGTGCGATAGCCGCCGATCTGGAAACTGCCGAGCGGCGCCGAAATGCCGACCGTGGTGTTGCCGAAGATGGCCGTCGTCAACCCCACGAGAAACAGGCTGAGGCCCCAGGTCGCGAGCATGGTGTCGACCATGCGGCCATACAGGAAGCGAATGATCGTCAATTCGACGATCACACCGATGATGCCGACCACGATGGGTGCCACCACCAGCATCGCGATCCAGATGCTGATGCCCTGGCTGGTAGCGACGATCGCCGCATAGCCGCCGAGCATCAGAAATTCCCCATGGGCGAGATTGATGACCCGCATCATGCCGAAAATAATCGCCAGCCCGACGCTGATCAGCGCCAGGCTGGCAATCGCGTAGAGGACCTGGATCGCCAGGAGAGCAACGAGATCCACGTTCACCATTCCCAAACAGAGTTGACGGTCAACCGATCTCAGATCTTGATCACGTATTGCTGGTTGTCGGTCGGGTTCTTGATAAGGTCGCACACCGCGGCGGTGTCCGCCGGCTTCTGCTGGGCGAAGTCTTCCAGCACGTTGAGCTTCTTGTCCTTGACTTCGGCGATGTGGACGTCGAGCACGCAATGATGGGTCGGGGGGTCGATCGTGACCTTGCCCGAGGGGGCGTCGATGCTGATTCCAGTTTCCAGCGCTTCGATGACCTTGATGCGGTCAACACTGCCGGCTTTCTTGACCGCCTCCGCCCAGATACGGAAGCCTTGATAGGTTCCCATCGCGAGTTCGGTGACGTTGGGATAGTCGGCGCCAAAACGTTTGTGGAAAGCTGCAACAAAAGTTTCGTTGGCTTTGTTTTTCAAATCCTGGAAGTAGTTGTAGCAGACCAGCATGCCGTTGCATTCGTCGGGCGACAGCACGATGTGCTCGTTGCCGACTGCAAAGGTGGTCGACGCCATCGGAATGCTCTTGCGCATGCCGGCCGCGGCCCACTGGCGGTAAAAAGATATATGCGCGCCGCCAACCAGCGCTGACCATACGAAATCCGGCTTTGCCGCCTGGATCTTGGAGATGGTCGAGCCGAAATTCGTAACATCGAGCGGGAAGAAGTCGATCGACGAAACTTCCCCGCCATTTTCTTGCCCCACTTCTTCATGGCATAAGGCACCAGCTTCTCGACGGTTTGCGCCGGCGTCACCCCGGTGTCGAACTGGTTGCGGTCGCAGACGCCACCCTCGTATTGCGTATTGTAGAAATACAGCGTCTTGAAGCGATCGAGCACCGGCCGGATCACCTCGCGCGAGGCGGAGGTGATGCCGCCATGCACGACGGCGACCTTGTCCTTCAACGCCGCCTGCTGCGCGAACTGCGTATAGAGCTGCATGTTCGACTGCGTATCGTAGTTGATCAGTTTGATCTGCCGGCCGAGAAGACCGCCGGCCGTGTTGGCTTCCTCGACGGCGAGCGTCATCGCATCGACCATCGGCTTGCCGTAGATGTCGAGACCACCCGACAGATCGTGAATGCTGGCCACGTTGATCGGGTCTTCCGCCCAGGCGCTGGACCCGAACGCGCCCGTGGCAGCGGCCGCGGCCGTGCCCTGTAAGAACCTTCTGCGATTGACTTTCATTGCCGTACTCCTCCTCCATGTTGCCGATACGTCATGAGACCAGATATTTTTTCAGGATCGACGCGCCCATGGTGTATTTTGGGTCGACCATGTTTCCGAGCCGGATGCGTCCGGCCTGGCTGAGAAGCATATACGCGTCGATCTCGTCGAAGCCGTAATCGGCGCTCATCCAGCGCACCAGTTCGCGATAGGCGATGCGGGCCGCATCTTCCAGCGGCCGGGCGCTGCCGATCGTCATGAGAAAATTTTCCGTCTCGAGCCGCGGCCATGCAAAGCGCCAACCTTTGATGACATCGACCTGCAAGGTCACGGTGGCGCGCTGTTCGATCGCAACTCCCGACAATTCGCCGTCGCCCTGCGTGGCATGGCAATCGCCGACATAGAGCAGGCCGCCTTTGATATGCACCGGAAAGTAGAGGATCGCGCCTGGAGCGACGTCCGGCAGATCCATGTTGCCGCCATGGTAGTCCGGCTGCAGCGAGGAGATCGCCTCGATCTCGGGCGAAACCCCGATCGTGCCGATAAACGGCTCGTAGGGGAGGATGATCTTGTCGCTCCAGCGCACGCCGTCCTTGTCGACGTGCATCACCCTCACCCGCTCCGGCAACGGCGGATTGAGCATGGCGGTCGAAGCCGTTCCGACCAGACCGCCGAATTCCGGAATGATGCAGGTCTTACCGGCAGGCTGCGCGCCGCGGGTCTCGACGGCGTGAATATGCACGGCGAGGCAATCGCCCTTCTCCACGCCGCTGACGGCAACCGGACCGCACTGCGGATTGAGAAAAGGAAACTGCAATTTCGCGGTCGGACTGTCCTGCTCGCTGGTGATGACGCCGCCGAAGGCATCTTCCGTCTCGACCACGACGACGTCGCCGGGATTGACCGTGAGTACGGGCTTGGCATAGGGCCCGTAGACATAATGAAAATCGCCTTGTGCCGCGATGGACAGCTCGCGGCGTTGCCCGGCCTGACCTTTGGCAAGTCCGCGCTTCGCCATGATCGAGTTCTTGAGCCAGGGGCCATTGATCATGGGGATCTCCTCAAATCGTTAAAGTGAGGGATGGCGGCGGTGCCAGTCGGTAACGCGCTGGAATGCGTCACCGGCAGCGACCAGACGGGCTTCATCGAAATGGCGGCCAACAAACTGGAATGCGACCGGACCGCCGCTTTCCGTAAAGCCGCCCGGAAGGGTAATGGTTGGACTTCCTGTCATGTCAAAGGGGCAGCTGAAGCGCAGCAGGCCCGTGATCAACTCCGGATTCTCGCCCAGCGTCGCCATTTTGGCGAGGGTGGGTGCCGCGAACGTCTGGGCCGGCACGGCAAGAAGATCGACCTTTTCAAACAGCGCCCTCACCATTCCCTTGAAGGCCTCGCGGCGCAGAACGATCTTCTGGTAGTCTTTGCCGGATTGCTGCAGGCCCAGTTCGATCAATCCGGCGAGCCCCGGACCGTATTCCGACTTCCGCGAGGGATAAGTCGCTTCGTGTGCCACCGCGGTCTCGACCGCGCACAGCGGAAACCAGTCGTCGATCATGGCTGTCGGATCGGGAACGACAATCTCAAGAATTTCGGCGCCAAGATCGGCCGCCACACGCAGTGCATCCTGGAAAATCCTGGCCGCTGCGGCATCGACACCCTCGCTGGTCCAGCGCGGATCGACTCCGATCCGCGTTCCTCGCAAGCTGCCGCTCAAATTCGCCAGGTAATTCGGCACCGGCTCCAGCACGGCGGTCGGATCGTTCGGATCCGAGCCGGCGATGGCGCCCAGTATCGCACCGCAATCCACCGCACTTCGCGCCATGGGTCCGATGTGGTCCAGCGTCGCGGCGAGTTCGAAAACGCCGTAGCGGCTGACCCGCCCCCAGGTTGGCTTCAGGCCGGTCACACTGTTGGCGGCCGACGGAAAGCGGATCGAGCCGCCGGTGTCGGATCCCAGCGAGCCGTAACAAAGTCCCGCGGCAGTCGCGACGCCGGACCCGCTCGAAGATGCGCCCGACCAGAGCGTCGCATCCCACGGGTTGCGCGGCGGATCGATCTCCGGATGATGGTCGGCGTAAGCGCCTTCGGTCAATTGCAGCTTGCCGAGGATGACCGCACCGGCCTCTTTGAGTCTGGAGACGACGGTCGCATCCTCGCTCGGGCGGTAGTCGCGATAAATCGTCATGCCCGCCGCGGTCGGTGCGTCCTTGGTCCAGCACAGATCCTTGACGGCAATCGGCACCCCGTGAAGCGGCCCCCTCACCTCGCCCGCTGCGATTTCCTTCTCGGCCGCGTGCGCCTGCTCCAGCGCCGCCGAAGCCATCACATATGCGTAGCTTTTCAATTGGCCATCGAGGTGCGCGATGCGATCGAGTTGGGCTTGCGTCGCCTCCACGGAAGATTGCTCGCGCTTCTGAATACGTTGTCCAATCTCGACCAATTCGCAGTAGTGCAGATCGCGCGTCGGCATCAGATAGTGCCTCGTACTGTCCTAGTTCAGTTTCCAGTCGCTGCTTGCTTCGACCGCCGAAGCAAGCTGTATCAAGGTTGTCTCTTCGAAATGGCGGCCAACCATCATCAAGCCGACCGGCAAGCCGTTGACGCGACCGCATGGCACCGTGAAGGCAGGATGCCCGGAGACGTCAAACGAGCACGTATTCGCCTGCATGTTGAGTGCCACGTCGATCGCGGTGCCGAGCGGCGCATCGGCCGGCGGAATCGGCGTCGCCGTGAACGGAATCGTCGGCATCGCCAGCACGTCGAACTTTTCGAGCGCCTCGTCGTAGCCGCGACGCAGCAGCCCCCGCAGATTCTGCGCCTTTGAATGATAGCGCCCGTGATAATTGCGATGCATGTATTCGCCGAGCATCAGCACCAGCTTGACGGTTGGCGAGACGTCGTTGATCCGGGTCCCCATGCCGCGGGCGAAGGCTTCCTGCATCGAGAGCGGATAGTAACCGTGGATGTTGTTGCCGACGCCATATCCCTTCAGCATCATCTCGGCCGCCCCTTCCAGGATAATCCCGCTCCAGACATGCGGTCCGTCGAGATGCCAGGGCACCGAGATTTCCTCGGCCTCAACACCGATCTTTGCCAAGGCCTCGATGGTCGCGCGCACTTTGGCGTCCACCGCCGGATCGCTTTCGGGATGCCCGAAGCCTTCACGCAGGATCCCGACGCGCAATCCTCTTGCCGGCTTGCCGAGTGCCGACATGTAATCGCCGGTGCGCGCCGAAATCGTTCTTGTGTCCCAACCATCGTGGCCGGCGATG
>WNFN01200937.1_pt2 | contig 13608 bp, 13 predicted proteins | sample 5400161 | NCBI WGS metagenome assembly WNFN01 (sample SAMN13153353, study PRJNA577476) | soil metagenome | isolation source: 80 cm saprolite on Douglas fir-dominated hillslope | place: USA:California | collected 2013-09-17
CAATGGCATCGGTGACCTCGCGGTATCGGCGCAGGTTTGGCTGCACCGTCCTCCCGCCGAAAAGGGTCACAACATTGCGTTCTCTTTCGGTACTGTATTTCCGACTGGCAGCGATGACGTGCGCGACACGGTTCAGACGGTCAAGGGTCCGCAACGGGTCTTCGTCGACCAGTCCATCCAGCCCGGTTCCGGTGGATGGGGTATTTTGCTCGGGACCGAGGCTTATCAGCGCGTGAAGAAGGCCGTGCTCTACAGCTCAGGAACCTACTTGATCACGCCGCAGGAGCGGAATGGGACTCCCAATGCTTCTCTGGCCGGAGTGAAGCTTCCACCAAATCCGCTTACGTCCACGACGTCCATCCCGGATCAATATCTCGCCGATGGCGGTCTTGCATACCCCGTTCCGAAGATTCGCGGTCTGGCGGCGAAGTTCGGGATGCGCTACGAGGGGGTAAAAGTGCGCGACCTCATCGGCGGTAGTCTCGGTTTCCGCCGTCCCGGGTACGCGCTGTCAGTTGAGCCAGGTATGCAATACGAACGAGGCAAAAGCACCTGGTCGCTAAACATACCGGTCGCGGTGCAGCGCAACCGCAAGCGCAGCGTGCCCGATCTGATCCAAGGCAAAGCGGGAGACGCAGCTTTTGCCGATTACCTCATTTTGGTGGGATATGCCCGTTCATTCTGACCGCTATTGCGCGGAGAGCTAGAGCTAATGAGAAGCCTACGAAATGCCGGGGTGGCGACCTTCTGCTTGTTTGCAATCCTTGCATGCAGCGGAAAGGGCGCTGCGCAACTCTCACTGCGCGATACGCACGGAAACACTCAAGATATCGGCAAGCACAAGGGCAAGATTGTAGTACTAAATTTCTGGGCGACGTGGTGCGTTCCGTGCCAACACGAGATGCCTCTGCTCGGGGAGATGCAAAGGAAATATGAAGAGAAAGGTGTGGTCGTGCTCGGCGCCTCTGTAGATGACGAGAAGGGTCAACCGCTGATTCAGCCATTTGCTGAGAAGAACAAGATTGCGTTTCCACTGCTGGTGGGCGCTACTACCGATCAGATGCAACAACTTCAGCTCGGCGAAGCGATTCCGGCGACCGCATTCTTCGATGCGGATGGCAATCTTACAGGTCGCGTCCTGGGTGAACTAAACAAGTCGGATCTGCAAAACCGGCTCGAATGGATGCTTGGCAAGCGCCATGGCAAGGCCCCTCCCGCTTTTGTGAATGGATTGCAGAAGAAACAAGCGCCCGACAGTACTCCTTCCGTCTTCAGTCACTGAAGATTCGGTAGTGGTGGGTTAATCTGCGGCCACCTTTAAACCAGAGACATGGCTGGATTTTCCCTCCAGACCCTGCGGTCCAAAATGGACCGGGCGAGGGCCTCATCAGGCCTTGTCGGGAGCCGCCTCGTCGATTCTAAGAGTGAAAACGGCTGCGCTCAGTGGTTCAGTCTGAGTCGCCCCTTTTCCGCGCAAGCCGCGGTGCTTCGAGCGTTCAAGAGCCATGCTGAAGAGGAAGTACTTTAGTTACGGTTCAGCCACGCGAGTTAGGGACTAGAATGGGATCACAACACCGTATAGTCTGCGAAAGATCCCCAACGCGCGGTTTGCGTTCTGCATCTAAACTTGCAAACCCCAAGCCTGAGGATATTGTTCAGCGGACTTCGTTTCGAGGACTTATGAAGAATTTGTGTTTTGCGGTTTTGCTTCTCTGCGCAACAGCTGGCTATTCCATGCCGATCGCGTCGTCGGCGCGTTCCATGATGCCCTCTGAAATTCAGCAGCTGATCGGCGTCGACTACCGGGCGCTCAAGGATTCGCCAACCGCGATGGCGCTAAAAGCGCAAGTCCTACCCGACAACCTGAAGGAACTCGAGACCGCACTGAAAGGCGTCGGCATTGACGCCGAGCGCGATCTCGACCAGCTCAATTTCGCCTCTTTCCGTACCGAGAAGAAGGGCATTCAAACCATCGGCGTGGCGGCCGGATCATTCTCCGCCAAAGCCGTCCTGAAAAGGATGAAGCTCAAGAAAATCGCCGCCACCAAATACGGCACCACCAGCATTTTTCCCATGGATAACGGCTTAGTGATGACCTTTCTTGACGATAACACGCTGGCCTTCGCTCATTACACAGCGCACTCGATACCCGCGACGGCAAGCGCCCTTCGCTTGATTCCAATTCGGTGATGACCGACCAGATGTCCGCCGTCGATGGCGCGCCCGTGTGGAGCATCCTCGACCAGAAGGGAACCCAGGCCATGATGTACTCGGCTATGGGCGACGCCGCAAAAGTTGCGGACTACGAGACACTCAAGAAGCGCATCCTGGCTTCCCGCTACACCATGAACTTCCAGAGCGGAGTGAATTTCGATCTCAGCGTTCTCACCGCCGACTCCATGACCGCAGCCACTCTATCCACGATCGTGAAGGCCGGCATGCTCTACAAGAAAATGAATGCCAGCGCTGTCGAAAAGACTGCCCTGGACGCCACCACTGTCGATTCCGACAGCTCGAACGTGCAACTTCATTTCAAAAGCGACGATCAGAAGTTTCAGTCCCTGATGCACTCGCCGCTGTTTGCGGCCGTTTCGCACTGAGATCGCACCAACTTCGAACGAACGTAGCCCGGCAAGCTTTGCGCGAATTCGGTGCAAAAAGAAAAACGTCCCGGATGTTTCCTCCGGGACGTTTTCTTTGTGTATGGTTTCGGATCGGCGAAGCTTCTTCGCCGCCGCAAGTCGGCTCTCTTTGCGACTGATTTAAGATGCCATGATGATCAAACTGCGTCTTGCTCTCCGACGGCTTCTGCCGGCATGCCTCATCGCAATGGCTCTTGGTTGCTCCCTCGAGGAATCCGTGCTTGCCGGAGACAAGACCCCCACTGGCGCACTGGAAGCACTTGCTCATGACTTCTGGCAATGGCGAGCGCGTTATCAGCCCTTCTCAAAGGACGATATCCCGCGCATCGAGCGTCCCCTCGAAGATCAGGCTGGTTCGCGGGATTGGTCCGCCGGTTCCATTGCGAAGCAAAAGGCGACACTGGAAGACTTCGAAAAGCAGTGGAAGCAAATCGACTCAACGGGTTGGACCGTGGCTAGACAAGTCGATTACCGATTGATGGGATCTGCGCTTTCCCGCGTGCGCTGGGAGTTGGATATCAATCCGCGATGGCAGCGGGACCCTTCGTTCTATCTCGACCAGACGCTCACCGCGCTGCTGGAAGCGCTGGTGCAGCCTCCTCCATTTGACGCTGCGCGCAGCCGCGAGATCACGGAGCGGATGCAAGACATCCCCAGGATCATTGATGATGGGAAGGCGAACCTCCACGCTGTCCGCCCCTTTGCGCAATTGGCAATTGGAGATTTGAAGCAGATTCGACCCGAACTAGAGCGAGTTGAACGTGAGGTTGCGCCCATGCTGCACTACGGCGGATCGGGAAACGAAACCTTGGCTGCGAAATTTCGAGCGGGAACGGAGAAAGCGATTCTCGCGTTGGAAGCGTATCGTACCTGGCTGCAAGCGAAGCTCGACACCATGCCCGATAATGCCGCTGTCGGACGAGCGAACTACGAATTCTTTCTGCGCAATGTTGCTCTTCTTCCCTATGGCCCAGAACAGCTCTTGCCCATCAGCCGCCAGGAATGGGACCGCTCGGTGGCGTTCGAGCAATACGAAAAGCAGCGGAACGAGGGAATACCTGAGCTTAAGCCCGCCGCAAATCTGCAGGATGAGATCGACAGGGCTAAGCACGACGAACTTGCGATCCGCAAATTTCTTGAAGACAAGGGCATTCTCACGGTGCCTGCCGACATTCGGCATTACACACTGCGGCCGATGCCGGGTTATCTTGAAGCAATGGCGGATTTTGGAGAAGTGGACGACTTCACCGGTCCGTCCAGGCTGAATGAGGATGGCGTGCGCTGGGCCAGCCCGCCGTCAGGCCCGCTGGGATATTTTTGGCTGGCGACTGCCAAAGACCCGCGTCCGGACCTGGTTCACGAGGGCGTTCCGGGACATTATTTTCAGATGTGTTTGTCCTGGAGGCACGCCGACCCGATTCGGCGCCACTATTACGATTCTGGAGCCAATGAAGGAATCGGCTTTTATGCTGAGGAAATGATGTTGCAGGCAGGACTCTTTGACGATAGCCCGCGTGCTCGGGAGATCATCTACAACTTCATGCGATTGCGTGCGTTACGCGTTGAAGTAGATGTAAAACTTGCACTGGGATTGTTCACTATTGCGCAAGCCGCGGGCTACCTCGCTCAACATGTGCCCATGGACAAGAAAACAGCGGAAGGAGAGGCTGCGCTGTTTGCCACCGATCCCGGGCAAGCCATCAGCTACCAGATTGGGAAGAGCCAGATCCTGCATTTCCTTGCCGACGCCAAGCTGGCTCAGGGTGACAAGTTCAGCTTGCAAGCGTTTCATGACTTCCTGTGGAGAAATGGCAATGTGCCGATCGCGCTGCAACGCTGGGAATATCTTGGGGAAGATGACGACCTCCGCGTGATTGATGGCCAGCGCGGTGATCAGAAACATTAGGACCCAAGGAAAAACTGAAAACTTCACCAGCCACAGTTTTCTCGGAGTGCAGCTTCTTGACAGCGTTTTATACGCCCTGTACAACACGAATGCGTTCAAGGCCGGCGCGGTGGTTCAGATGGTCTGAGATGTAACGAGAAAGTTCGCCTAAGGAATGGGCACGAAACCAATGAAGGTTCTAGTTACAGGGGGAGCGGGTTACATCGGCAGCGTGGTTGCCGAGGAGCTGTTGCAGGCCGGACACGATGTTGTGGTCTTCGATAACCTGAGTCGCGGCCATCGTCAGGCGGTGCCGAAACGCGCCGAACTGGTAGTCGGCGAATTGGCGGATCGCGCATGCCTTGACCAGTTGTTGGGGTCCCGCAGGATTGATGCCGTCATGCATTTTGCGGCGTTGATCGAAGCCGGCGAGTCGATGAAGGCTCCCGAAGAATTCTTCCGCAACAACACCTCGAATGCGCTAACGCTGCTCGAAGCGATGCTGGCCACGCGGGTAAAGTGTTTCGTCTTCTCCTCGACGGCTGCGCTGTTCGGCAATCCCGAGCGCACTCCGATTGAGGAGGACGATCCCGTCCGTCCGACCAATGCGTACGGCGAATCGAAGCTGCTGGTGGAGCGAATGCTGGCATGGTTCCATCAGATTCACGGCCTGCGCTACGCCAGCCTGCGATATTTCAATGCCGCCGGTGCGTCCCGCCCCGATAAAGGAGAAGCGCACCAACCGGAGACCCATCTGATTCCGAGGATTCTGCAAGTCGCTCTCGGCCGCTCCGAACATGTGAACATTTTCGGCACGGACTATCCCACGCCGGACGGCACATGCATCCGCGATTACATACACGTCAGCGATCTGGCGCGCGCGCATCTGCTGGCCCTTGAAGCGCTGGCGCAGGAAAAAGAACTCGATCATTCCGATCCGCTGATCTACAACCTGGGCAACGGCCAGGGCTTCAGTGTGCGGGAGGTGGTCGAAGTGGCGCGCAAAGTCACCGGGCATCCGGTGCCGGTGATCGAATCGCCGCGACGTACGGGGGATCCAGCGGTGTTAATTGCCGGCTCAGAAAAAATTCGGCGCGATCTGGGCTGGAAGCCGAGATTCTCTGATTTGAAAGCTATTGTCGAAAGTTCGTGGCAGTGGCATCGCACGCATCCTGACGGATACCCGCAATGAAGATACAAATTGATAAAGGTTTTAAACCATGACCTGGCTTGAGGTTCAATAGGGCAATTCCAACCTTTCCACTAGCGGTCGAGCTTCTTGCACGTCAGGCACTATTCCGACCACGCTCCCGGCCTGGTCGCAACCCGGGTAAGTGAATTGCGGCACGATTTGCTTGAGTTGGGCGAGGATCGAGGCTCGCTTGCCGAGCGACACGGCGACATAGAGTTGGTCTAGGCCACGCTTCAAGGCCGGCCAGGCTAGCTTTACGCCCTCCGTGCAGGCGATCTTCTCGCAGGCGCTCGGCAGGACCCGCTCATCGGGATAGAAGAGTTCTTCGAAGAGTTTTTCTCCCGGACGGAGGCCAATGAACTTGAATTCCGGGCGGGATTTGCCCGAGAGGCGAACCAGAGTTTTCGCCAGGTCCGCGACCCGAACCGGCTCTCCCATGTCGAGCACGAGAATGTCGCCGTTCCGGCCGACTGCGAAGGCCTGCAACACCAGGCTGACCGCTTCGGAAATTGTCATGAAAAAGCGGGTGATCTCGGGATGAGTGATGGTGATGGGCTGGTTTTGACGGATCTGTTCCTGGAAGAGCGGAATCACGCTTCCATTCGATCCGAGGACGTTGCCGAACCGGACCGACACGCAGCGCAGTTGCTCCCCGGGCCACGCTGCGAGAATCAATTCTCCCACCCGCTTGGTGCAGCCCATGACGTTCGTCGGGTTCACCGCCTTGTCGGAGGAAATCATTACGAAGGTCTCGCAATTCGAACTTTGCGCTACGTTCAGCAAGGTCAGCAGTCCGAAAACGTTGTTGCTGACCGCCTCTTCCACATTGGATTCCATTACGGGCACGTGCTTGTAGGCGGCGGCGTGGAAGACGATCTCAACCCCATAGGTCAGGAATATTCTGCGCATACGTTCCGGATTACAGAAATCGGCGACGCAAAATGCCTTGCGCTCGGCATCGTCGCCCTGAGCAAGCTGATGCTGCAAATGAAAGATCCCGGTTTCATTCTGGTCGAGGCACACAAGCAGTTTCGGTTGGTACGTCCTGATTTGCCGGCACAGTTCGGAGCCGATGGATCCAGCGGCCCCTGTAACCATGACCACGCGGTCCCGAATATGCTCCCGCACTGATTCCAGATCGAGGTCGACAGGGATACGCCCCAGAAGATCCGCGAGCGAAACTTCCCGAACCTGCTGCAAGGTGACTCGACCCGCGATCAATTCCGTCATTGAGGGAACGCTTCGGAAGGAAACACTTGTTTTTTTACAGATTGCTACCAGGCGGCGCATCTGGATTGGGGCAGCCGATGGAATCGCAATCAGGACTTCGTCGATCCTCTGCTGGCTCACTACCTTTGTCAGAGTTTGGACGGATCCGAACACAGGCACGCCTAGAACCCGCAGCCCTTTCTTCAGTGGATTGTCATCGAGACAACCGATCACCCGATAGCCGGCTTCTACTTCCTGGGTTTCGCGGATGATCATCTGGGCGGCATGTCCGGCACCAATCAGGAGTAAACGCTTCGAGGTCGAGTCCGCCCGCACAGTTTCCGCCAGCACCCGTGAGAGTACGCGTATGCCGGTCAAAAGGGTAAAGGTGATCAATGCCTCCAGAGCGTATATGGACAGCGGAAAGACTTTCAGCCCCAACCCATAACGCACGATTAACAGGAACGCGAACGAACCGGTGAGGACGGCTTTCAAAATGTCCACCGCATCGCTGATTCCCGTGGCCGCGCCGTAGGCCAGCAGTTTGGTTAGCGGGCCGGGATACTCATGGGCGATGACGCTGGCGATCGACCATGCTAACAGCGCATGTTCCGAAGGAAATGAGGCGCCTCCTGCTCCGAAGCTGCCCGCGTTCGCGGTATTGGGACGCGGCCTCTGGAACATCAGCTTCATCGCTTCGCCCACGAACACGCTGTTCACTGCCGCTTCTCCCGCGAGGAAGCCGGTCTCGCGGTTGTGAGCGTCGTTGGTGATTGTTCCGCGCAGGTACAAGCTGGCGGCGCCACCGACCATGGCCGCGAGTCCGTAGCGGCTAAAACTGTTGCTGTGGGCCATCGGGGTGTTTCCGAAATGCCGCATGATGTCTTGATCGCCCGCCACCAGACCGAGGGTGCCAACTCCCAGGGGCAAGAGCCAATTTTTGTCTTGGATATGTGGATGGAAGGGGCTGGTCCAAATCGCTTTCTGATCGGAGAAGAAGTCGTGGGCGAAGAGTGCCGGGCAGAAACCGACTGCCGCACTCGTTCGATGTTTGTTAGCGGGACTGGTTCCGGACGGCTCCGAAGAATGGCTGTCTTCTCTTTCTTGCCACGTACTTTCTTGCCACGTACTTTCTTGCCACGTACTTTCTTGCCACGTACTGTGGCGCTTGCATGGTTTGAGAGTTTCTGCATCGGATGCCCAGCCGGCGTTTACCGACGAACCAACCAACAGAGCAATTGCTATAGGCTGGCAAATCTGCCACCGGAATTCGTCGAGGCCAGGCATGCTTAGAGTGGCCTGTACGGCTGGGTGCGCGTCAGCATCGACCTCCACCGCCACGCATTGCATGATCACGTCCAGCGCGAGCACAACCCTAAAGTTGGTTTTCTTGCGGACCAGCACGCCTTCCATCCCGGTCATGGGTCCGGCCTTGATACGGACCCGCTCACCGATGACAAGATAAGGATGGGGCTCGATTTTTCGCTGTCCGCCACACGAGCGGAGTGCCTCGATTTCAAAATCGGATAGCGGCGCCAAGGTTCGTCCAAAACCAACCAGCGACAGCACACCCGGCACTTCGAGCACACGCACACGGTCCCTGGGATCGATATGCACAAACACATAATTTGGAAAAAGTGGCAGATCGAGGTCTACCTTGCAACGGTTCTTCCAGTGATGGGGCGCTGAATACAGGGGCAGAAACGATTCGATCTGGCGCTCGCTAAAATGCGAGGCCACGCGTTTTTCGTGATGCGAATTGGTATAGGCCGCGAACCAGTTCGCAGGAGATGTTTGCGCAGCGGCCGATCGATGCGTCTTCTGTTCAACGGCCGGTTGTCGCGATGCGAAACTCGTCTGCATGATTTGCCTGTCTACTCGGATGAAGCTTCGCTAGCCCCGCTTAGCGAAGTTCGTTAGAACTTTCATATTTTGGGGCGACTTCCCACGTCCTCTATTGCACTTGCTCCGCCACGGCTCTCTCACCAACCGGATCCGCGCTTGTCTTTGTATTGGTTAGGGTTACGAGTTTGTTGCGAGACGCCTTTCCCGCGATTCCCAGCGCGGGAATCTGAATCGGGTCCGCCGGTCCAAATCAGCACTCGTTGCCCGGAGTTACACGCCTCCTAGGCTGGGATCCTTACGGGTCGAAATTGCTGGCACTCGGTGTTAGGGCGGCGAGCCCCCCGGGCCAGGGTTAGGACGGTGCGAAAATTCTGATCCCTTGGATCGAAAACTTGCATCTACAAGGGGTACCGAAGTTTGTTGACCACAGAGAGCCGGTCGATCTAGAATGCAATTGATCATGTTAAAGCAGAATCTTTGCGCGATGTGCATGTGCTCTTGTTGTTGTTGTGCATGCGTGTGCTCTGGCGCAGGGAGGCTGCCGAACTAAAGGATTTCTTTTAAAACCGGCACTTATAACCCACCGCCAGATGAACCCGGCGGTGGGTTTTTTATTTTCCGGTACGAAACAGTTTGGGACAAGCAGTCGGGCCAATATCTTATGACAAACACAGCGAAAGAAAGCAAAGCGCAGCGAGTCGAACGCCTCAAGCGCTCCAAGAACCCATGGGAGGGTCTGGAGGAAATCCGACGCTTCGCGCGCGAGGGGTTTGATTCCATTCCCCCGGAATGGATTGGGACCTATTTTCGCTGGTGGGGCGTGTATACCCAAGGTGATGGGGCGGGCGTAACCGGCGGTCAGGGAGGGGAAGGCCGGGCACTCCAATGCTTCATGATTAGGATCCGGATCCCAAACGGTCTGCTGAGTTCCGACCAACTGCGCACTATTATTCAGTTGCACTGGATCACGATCGAGGCTCTTCCAGATGTACTCGAAGCGCTCGCGCGAGTCGGGTTGAACACGATGAGCGCCTGCGGCGACGTCACGCGCAATGTTACCGGCTGCCCGGTGGCGGGAGTGGACGCGGACGAGATTTGCGATGCTTCGCCTCTAGCGCTTGAGGCGTCGCGAATGCTCGCGGGTAATAACGATTTCTATAACCTTCCCCGAAAATTCAAGATTTCGATTACGGGATGCCGCGTGTGGTGCCCCTATCCGGAGATCAACGATATTGGACTGACTGCGGTTACTCGGGTGGTTCGCGGGATACCCGAAGTCGGTTTCTCCCTCCGAGTTGCCGGAGGGCTCTCCACCGAACCCTACCTGGGGGCGCGATTGAACGCGTTTGTCCGCTGGCACCAGGTATTACCCGCCATTAAGGGGATTGCGGAGCTGTTTCGCGACTCGGAAGTGTTGCGGGAACATCGCGAGCGCGCGCGACTGAAGTTTCTCTTCCTGCGGCATGGGTGGACCGCAGAGAGTTTTCTGGACGAACTGCAAGGGCGGATTGGATTTCAATTCGACCCCGCTGTCGAAGAATCGCCACCCGCGGATGTTTATCGCGATCACGTGGGCATTCATTCGCAAAAGCAACCGGGCTACTGCTACGTGGGAGCTGCCGTTCTCCGCGGACGAATTACGGCGGAGCAAATGTACGCGGCCGCCGATCTGGCGGATCGCTTTGCGGGTGGCGAGCTGCGCGCGACCAACATGCAGAATCTGCTCATCGTCAACGTTCCCCGGTTGAATGCTGAGGATTTGGCCAAAGAGTTGGACGCGATCGGACTGCGGGTTGGCGGGTCGTCCTTCTTTCGAGGCACCATCGCTTGCAGCGGCACGGAGTTCTGCAAGTTGGCCATCACGGAGACGAAGAGCTTCGCCCGCTGGCTGGTCGAGGAATTGGAAGAGCGTCTGCCCGGCTTTGATCAGCACTTGAAGCTGCACGTTACGGGATGCCCGAACAGTTGCGGACAGCACTGGATTGCCGACATTGGCATTGATGGCAAGAAGATGAAAGTGGACGGACGTCTCGTTGATGCCTATTACTTCTGCCTGGGCGGAGCGCTCGGTTTGCATCAGGCGACGGCGCGGCCGGTGGGATATCGCTGCCTTGCGACTGAGGTTCCGGAGGCGATCGAGAGATTGCTCCGGCACTATCTCTCTGCGCGTCAGCCCGACCAGAATTTGCGTCAATTCTTTGCCGGGCACACGGATACGCAGTTGCGGGAGTTCCTGGCTGGCGAACCGGTGAAAGCGGTCACCCGCGATTTGCCGCCGGTGAGTGCGAGAGGGACTGTAGCGCAACTGGCTGGAGGAGACGGTGACTAACTTATTTCCGATGTTTATGAAGCTGGCAGGGAAGCAGTGCCTGGTCGTCGGCGCGGGCAAGGTTGGCGAGCCCAAGATCGCCGGGCTCATCGACACCGGTGGGCGCATCCACGTAGTTGCGATCTCGGCGAGCGACCAAGTTCGCGAATGGGCCGACGCAGGGAAGATCGAACTGGAACTGCGTGCCTTCTTGTCGTCTGACCTGGACGGCAAGTTTCTTGCGGTGGTGGCAACAGCTTCGCGCAGCTTGAACGAACACGTTTATCGCGAGGCGCAGCAGCGAGGCGTGTTGTGCAACGTGGTGGATGTTCCGGACCTTTGCGATTTCTTTTATCCCGCAGTGGTGCGGCGCGGCGACCTGCAGATCGCGATTTCAACCGCAGGGCAGAGTCCATCGCTGGCGCAGAAACTTCGGCAGCAACTGGAACGGCAGTTCGGAGATGGATACACGGCATGGGTGGAGCAGCTCGGAGCGACCAGACGTCTCGTTCTGGCCAGCGATCTCGACAAAGAGACCAAGTTGGAGTTGCTGCACTCACTGGCGAGCAGGGAAGCGTTCGAAGCGGCGCTGGCCAAACTGCCAGAGTTGAGCACGACGAGATGAACTCGAAAAGGAGTGGGAGCTTGATGCAAAGCGCCGAAGCGGTTTTGCACGACGACCTGGTCGCACCCGAGATACTGCAGCTGATTCCGTCCACCGCTCAGATTCATAACGTTGGCAAGCGCTGCGGAAAAAAGAAAATCCTGCAAGGGGAAATCAGTTATTTGATGGTCGCATTGGCGGCTTCGGGGCTGCGCGTTGTCCGGCTGAAGGGTGGCGATCCGCTGATTTTCGGACGCGCGGGAGAAGAGATCGAAACGCTGCGCCGAAACAACATTGCTTTCGAGATAGTTCCGGGCGTGACTTCGGCGATGGGTGCGGCCGCTGCCGCCCAGATTCCGCTGACTCATCGTCGAGCTTCGTCGGCGCTGGTGTTCATCACGGCCCATAAGGCCTCCGAGAAAGATGGCGCCGAAAGAGAGGCCGCCGAAAAGGATGCCTGGAGCAAGTTTGTCTCGAGCGGAGCCACTCTCGTGATTTACATGCCGGGACAGAACTACTCCGATATCGCGAAGCGGCTGACGACGGCTGGGCTTGCGGGCGAAACACCTTGTGCCGTCATTTCGCGCGCCACTACAAGGCATCAGCGAACCCATCGCACGACTGTTCTCGAGCTGCATCGTTCACCACAACTTGCCGCACTCGTCAAGACATTCCTCTCGCAGGCATCGCGCCTGGGAACCGATACAGATAAGGAGCCGGTAGCGTGAAAGACAAGATCGCAGAAGTGCAGTTGACGGCTGAGAGTTGGAGTCCGCAGCAGGTGCTGTCGTGGGCGTTTGACACCTTCGGCAATGACGTCGCAATCTCGTCGGCGTTTGGTGCTGAGGGCATGGTGCTGATTGATATGGCGTCGCGGCTACGCAAGGATTTTCGCCTCTTCACGGTCGATACCGAATTCCTGTTTTCCGAGACTTACAACCTGATGGACAGGATCGAGCAAAAATACGCAATAAAAATTGAGAGAGTGTTTTCGCTGCTCTCTCCGGAGGAGCAGGAGCGGGTTCACGGTAACGCGCTCTGGGCGCGCGATCCCGACCAGTGCTGCAACCTGCGGAAGGTTGAGCCGCTCCGCCGCAAGCTCGGTGAGCTGCGGGCGTGGATCACGAGCATTCGCCGCGACCAGACCTCAATCCGCGAGGGTGCGCGCAAAGTCCAGTGGGACGCGAAATTCGGATTAGTCAAAGTGAATCCGATCGCGGATTGGACTTCGAAACAGGTTTGGCGCTATCTCCACGAACACGATGTACCTTATAACTCGCTTCACGATCAGAATTATCCGAGCATCGGTTGCACGCATTGCACGAGGGCCATTTTACCGGGCGAAGATCCCAGGGCGGGGCGCTGGCCTGGCACGGGCAAGACTGAGTGCGGGTTGCACGTCATTGAAATTCAGCCATTGACGCCTTTGCCCGAGGCGGATGCGTAAGAGACTCGGCTTCGCCAGTTCGCAGACCCTCTCAGATGTGTGGAGAGGGTTTTTTCTTTTGCCGAGAAACCTGCGTTGGATCGGCTTGCGAGTTTCGGTCTGACTTCATTTTTGGTGTTTACTATACGGATATTACACAGTATATTACTTTATGTCCCCCCCCGGATTCTATGTAACATTATGATTTTACAGGACGTACTCCTAACGACTAGAGGGGTATGGACTTAAGCCCGATTTTCGGCCTAAATTCCCATTTTGGGGCGGTTTGGGAAGGAGTCGCGCGTTTTCGCACTGGGTTCGCTCACTCTCGCTGAACAGCTTGGTTTATCAAAGAGTACTGGCGGCCGCGGCTTCTCGGACCATTTTGAAGACAGCGGTTCCGGCTTTGCCGATCAGAGGTCATTGTCGCATTGGCTGAGTTGCGCGTCTGTGATGGGAGACACCGTTCAATGTGATGAAAAACTCGGTGGTCGATA
>WNFN01237656.1_pt1 | contig 13607 bp, 15 predicted proteins | sample 5400161 | NCBI WGS metagenome assembly WNFN01 (sample SAMN13153353, study PRJNA577476) | soil metagenome | isolation source: 80 cm saprolite on Douglas fir-dominated hillslope | place: USA:California | collected 2013-09-17
TCGCGCTCGCCGACATGGATGACGCCGCCCTGGCCGTCGGCGAGGATCTGCACCTCGATGTGGCGCGGCCGCCCGAGATAGCGCTCGAGATAGACCTCGCCGTTGCTGAAGAAAGCCTTGGCCTCGGCCTGCGCCGCCGGCACGGCGGTCTTGAGCTCCTCGCCATTCTGCGCCACGCGCATGCCGCGCCCGCCGCCGCCGCCGGAGGCCTTGACCAGCACCGGGTAGCCGATGCGTTCGGCCGCTTCGGCGGCCTCGGCGACATCGGCAACGCCGCCGGGGGAGCCGGGCACGACGGGAATGCCGAGCTCGATCGCGGCGCGCTTCGCCGCGACCTTGTCGCCCATGAGGCGGATGTGCTCGGGCGTCGGGCCGATGAAGGTGAAGCCGTGCTCCTCGACCATCTGGGCAAAATTCGCGTTCTCGGAGAGGAAGCCCAACCCGGGATGAATGGCGTCGGCGCCGGTGATGGTGGCGGCCGAAAGGATCGCGGGAATATTGAGATAGCTGGCGCGCGCCGGCGGCGGGCCGATGCAGACGCTCTCATCGGCGAGGCGTACATGCATGGCGTTGTTGTCGGCGGTGGAATGTACGGCGACGGTGCGGATGCCCATCTCGCGACAAGCGCGATGGATGCGCAACGCGATCTCGCCGCGGTTGGCGATGAGCACCTTCTCGAACATCGCCGCCGATCTACTCCAGCACGAGCAGCGGCTGACCGTATTCGACGGGCGTGCCGTCGGCGACGAGGATCTGCGTCACCCGGCCAGCGCGCGGCGCCGCGATCTGGTTCATCACCTTCATCGCCTCGATGATGAGCAAGGGTTGGCCCTCGCGCACGGTATCCCCGACCTTGATAAAGGGCGGCGCCTCCGGCTGCGGCGAGAGATAGGCGGTGCCGACCATGGGCGCCTTGAGCGCGCCGGGGAGATCAGCGGCGGCGACCGGCGCAGCGGGCGCGGCCACCGCCAGAGCGGCCGCCGCCATTCCCGGCACCGCCAGCGTCACCGCAGCCGCGGGCGCGCCGCGCACCACGCGGATGCGCCGCTCGCCCACGGCATACTCGATCTCGGTAAGTCCGGTCTCCTGCAACAGGGACGCCAGGGCGCGGACGAGTTCGCCGTCCACCGTCAGGTCTTTCGAATTCGCCATGCGGGAATGATGACTCCGTCAGTCGCGCTGGGTCTCGGCCGCGATGAGGCGCGCCATCGCGGTGAGCGCCAGCACATAGCCGTGGCCGCCGAAGCCGCAGATGATGCCCTGCGCGGCGGCGCTGACATAAGATGTGTGGCGAAAAGTTTCGCGGCGGTAAATATTGGAGAGGTGCACTTCGATCACCGGCAGCTCCGCCGCCTTGAGCGCGTCGAGGATGGCGATCGAGGTGTGCGTGTAGGCGGCAGCGTTGAGGATGATGCCGTCGGCATTCTCGCGGGCCTCCTGAATCCAGTCGACCAGCTGGCCCTCGTGATTGGACTGGCGGAAATCGACCGAGAGGCCCAGCTCTGCCGCCTGCTCCAAGCACGCCTCCTCGATATCGGCCAGGGTCTCGCGCCCGTAGGTCGCCGGCTCGCGGACGCCGAGAAGGTTCAGGTTCGGCCCGTTGAGGACCAGGATCGTCGCTCCGGCCACGAACCGGCTCCAGCTGTTCGATGGCGCTTATAGCACGGAAGGGGAACCCGGCCAACGCGCGGTTCCGCCCGCACTGGGCTCAAATCTCGATGTCTTCCTCGGCGAAGTCGCCAGCGGTGCGTGCTTCGAGCTTGCGCATGACGCCTTCGAGGACCTTGCGCTCATCTGGCGTCAAATCGGTGATGAGCTCGGATTCGACCGCCAACGCCAGCGGTACGATCTGCGTGTAGACGCCGCGGCCAGCGGGCGTCAGGTCGAGGATGACGCGCCGACGGTCGCTGGCATCGGCGCGGCGGGTGATGCGGCCGGAAGCGAGCAGGCGTGCCACCGCGCGGCTGACGCGCACCTTGTCCATGGCGGTGTGTTCGATTACACCATGCGCGGGCATCGCGCCGTAGCGGCCGAGCACCGCCATGGTGCGCCATTCCGGCGCCGAAAGCTGGAAACGCTTAGCATAGACCCGGGCGACGGCGCGCGTCACCCGATTGCCGAGCACCGAAAGGCGAAACGGCAGGAAATGGTCAAGTTCGAACGGAAGCCCTACCGCTGATGCGGACCCCTTCGATTTCGAGTTCATCAGGCGAATACACGCGCAAAACGGTTGCTGGTTTTTTGCGCACCACATGCGCCCAATAGCCGTTGTTCGTCAAGCGCCATTGGCATCGGAGAGCAGGCATGAGCGATACCGGGCAGATGGGCGGCGAGGGCGGGCCGGTGCTGTGGGAAAATCCGATGGGCACCGACGGCTTCGAGTTCGTCGAATATACCGCGCCCGACGCGGCGGAACTCGGCCGTCTGTTCGAGCGCATGGGCTTTGTCGCGGCGGCGCGGCATCGCTCCAAAAACGTGACCCTCTATCGCCAGGGCGACGTCAATTTCGTCGTCAACGCCGAGCCCGGGAGCTTCGCCCAAGCCTTCGCGCGGCTGCACGGACCTTCGGTCTGCGCCATCGCCTTTCGCGTGCGCGACGCGGCCCAGGCCTGTAGCCGCGCGCTTGCGCAGGGCGCCCGCCCCGTTGCCGGCAAGGTCGGGCCGATGGAGCTCAATATCCCCGCCATCGAGGGGATCGGCGGCAGCCTGATCTATCTCGTCGATCGCTATGGCGAGCACACCATCTACGACGTCGATTTCATACCGGTACCCGGCGCCGAGGCGTGGCCGGCCGGCGTCGGGCTCGCCGCCATCGACCACCTTACGCACAATGTCCACCAGGGGCGTATGGAGGGTTGGGCGCGCTTCTACCAGCGGCTCTTCAATTTCCGCGAGGTGCGTTATTTCGACATCGAGGGCAAGCTGACGGGCTTGCGCTCCAAGGCGATGACCAGCCCGTGCGGCAAGATCCGCATCCCCATCAACGAGAGCGCCGACGAGCGCTCGCAGATCGCCGAGTACCTGGAGGCCTATCGCGGCGAGGGCATCCAGCACATCGCCCTGGCCACGCGCGACATCCATGGTGCGGTCGATAGGCTGCGCGGCCAGGGCATCGCCTTCATGGACGTGCCGGACACCTATTATGAGCAGGTGGACGCGCGCCTCCCCGGCCATGGCGAGAATCTTGAGCGTCTGCGCCGCAACCGCATCCTGATCGATGGCGCGCCGGCGGCGGGAGCCGGGCTGCTGCTGCAGATCTTCACCGCGACGATGATCGGGCCGATCTTCTTCGAGGTCATCGAGCGCAAGGGCGACGAGGGTTTCGGCGAGGGCAATTTCCGTGCCCTCTTCGAATCGATCGAGCTCGACCAGATCCGGCGCGGCGTGCTCGACCCGGACGAGAAGCCGTCGCCCTGAGATCGCTCGCTTGACGGCCGGGGCGGGGCGGCGACACTGGATCGACAGCGAGCCACGGGACCGATCCGCCATGAAGCTCTACGGCTATTTCCGCTCCTCCGCCGCCTTTCGCGTGCGGATCGCGCTCAACCTCAAGGGCATTCCTTGCGAACAGGCGGCCATCCATCTGCGCAAGAACGAGCAGCGCCGGCCGGACTATCTTGCGCTGCAGCCGCAGGGCCTGGTGCCGGCGCTGGAGACGGACGATGGCGAGGTGCTGATCCAGTCGCTCGCCATCATCGAGTACCTCGACGAGATCCAACCGGAGCCGCCGCTGCTGCCCGGCCATCCCGCTGGCCGGGCGCGGGTGCGCGGCCTGGCGCAGGCCGTGGCGTGCGACATCCACCCGATCGACAATCTGCGCGTGCTGCGCTACCTGAGCCACGAACTGCGACAGGACGAGAAGGGCGTCGAGGCCTGGTTCAATCACTGGATCAAGCTCGGCTTCGACGGGATCGAGCGCATCCTCGCCGACGACGGGCAGACAGGCGAGTTCTGTCATGGCGATGCGCCGAGCCTCGCCGATGTCTGCCTGGTGCCGCAGGTGTTCAACGCGCAGCGCTATCCGAGCCTCGACATGCAGCCCTATCCGACGATCCGCCGCATCGTCGCCCGCTGCATGCAACTCGACGCCTTCGAGCGCGCCCGGCCGGAGAAGCAGCCGGACGCGGAGTAGGATGGCGCCGGCCTTCTGGCGGTCGCTGCGGCGCAGCAAAGAAAAAGGGCCGCGGCGAACCGCGGCCCTTGCAGGTCTCGAAACGATACTTGCTTAGAAGTCCATGTCGCCCATGCCGCCATGCGGGGCGGGAGCGGCGGCCTTCTTCTCCGGACGCTCGGCCACCATCGCCTCGGTGGTGACGAGGAGCCCCGCGACGGATGCCGCATCCTGCAGCGCCGTGCGCACGACCTTGGTCGGGTCGATGATGCCGGCCTTCAGCATGTCGACATACTGACCGGTCTGTGCATCGAAGCCCTGGTTGGGGCTGTTGCTCTCGAGCAGCTTGCCGATGACGATCGAGCCGTCGACGCCAGAGTTCTCGGCGATGAGCCGGACCGGCGCCTGCAGGGCGCGGCGGACGATGTCGATGCCCACCTTCTGGTCGTCGTTTTCGGGCTTGAGCTTCGCCAGCACCTTGGTGGCGAGCAGCAATGCCACGCCGCCGCCGGGCACGATGCCTTCCTCGACTGCGGCGCGGGTCGCATGCATCGCATCATCAACGCGATCCTTGCGCTCCTTCACCTCGACCTCGGTGGCGCCGCCGACGCGGATCACCGCGACGCCGCCGGCGAGCTTAGCCAGGCGCTCCTGGAGCTTCTCGCGGTCGTAGTCGGAGGTGGTCTCTTCGATCTGCGCCTTGATCTGGCCAATCCGGCCTTCGATGTCCTTCTTCTTGCCCGCGCCGTCGATGATCGTGGTGTTCTCCTTCTCGACGCGCACCTTCTTGGCCTTGCCGAGCATGTCGAGCGTGACATTCTCGAGCTTGATGCCGAGATCTTCGCTGATGAGCTGGCCGCCGGTCAGGATGGCGATGTCCTCGAGCATCGCCTTGCGGCGATCGCCGAAGCCTGGCGCCTTCACCGCCGCCACCTTCAAGCCGCCGCGCAGCTTGTTGACGACGAGCCCGACTGCACCACCGCCTCGAGCACCGGCAGCATCGCCTGCAGGCCCGAGAGCTTCTTTTCATGCAGCAGGATGAAGGGATTCTCCAGCTCGCATACCATCTTCTCGGCGTTCGTCACGAAATAGGGCGAGAGATAGCCGCGATCGAACTGCATGCCCTCGACGACGTCGAGCTCGGTCTCGAGGCTCTTCGCCTCCTCGACCGTGATCACGCCCTCGTTGCCGACCTTCTGCATCGCCTTGGCGATCATCTCGCCGATCTCGCGCTCGCCATTGCCGGCGATGGTGCCGACTTGGGCGATCTCGTCGTTGGTCGAGACCTTCTTGGAGCGCTTCTTCACGTCCTCGACCACCGCCGCTACCGCGGTGTCGATGCCGCGCTTGAGGTCCATCGGGTTCAACCCCGCGGCCACCGCCTTGACGCCCTCGCGCACGATCGCTTGGGCGAGCACGGTCGCGGTGGTGGTACCGTCACCGGCGGTGTCGTTGGTCTTCTGGGCGACTTCGCGCAGCATCTGCGCGCCCATGTTCTCGAACTTGTCGGCGAGCTCGATCTCCTTGGCGACGGTCACGCCGTCCTTGGTGATGCGCGGCGCGCCGAACGACTTGTCGAGGACGACGTTGCGGCCCTTGGGCCCCAGCGTCACCTTCACCGCATTGGCGAGGATGTCGACGCCGCGCAGCAGCCGCTCGCGCGCGTCGCCATGAAATTTGACGTCTTTCGCAGCCATGATTGTGTCACTTTCTCCGGAATTGGACGGGCAGGGTTCAGGCGACCTTCTTGGCGCTCTTGGGCTTGCCCTCGACGATGCCCATGATATCGCTTTCCTTCATGATAATAAGCTCTTCGCCGTCGAGCTTGACCTCGGTGCCCGACCATTTGCCGAACAGCACCCGGTCGCCGGCCTTGACGTCGAGCGGGTTGATCTTGCCATCCTCGCCGCGCGCGCCCGGGCCCACCGCGACCACCTCGCCCTCCTGCGGCTTCTCCTTGGCGGTGTCCGGGATGATGATCCCGCCGGCGGTCTTCTCCTCCTGCTCGAGGCGGCGGACCACCACGCGGTCGTGCAAGGGACGGAAATGCATCGCATCCTCCTCTGGAATGTCTAGACTGGAATTCGCACGGCCGTTGTTAGCACTCTCCGGCCATGAGTGCCAGCAACTTAAGCGAGCCGTTTCCGCGTTTCAAGAGGAAGCCCCACCGCCGGTTACAAATTTCAACCCCGGCGCAAGAGCAGGCGGCAGAGACGGGAATATGAGCCAAAATGTGCGGGTGATACCGTTACGTAACGGCGCCACCCAGATAAAAGCCACACAGGGCCCCGTACATCATTTTCCAGAGGGGCATGTCGACGGAAATGTGGAGATGAGGTCAGGCGTTAAGGTGGTGGGCGCTGTAGGGATTGAACCTACGACCCCACCCGTGTGAAGGGTGTGCTCTCCCGCTGAGCTAAGCGCCCGCCCGGCGAGGCATTTAGGGGGAAGGGAGGATTGGTGTCAAGAAAGCCCACCCGGCGTTTGCCCTGGGAATGTCGAGCACAGGAAGGGCCCTTGCCCAAGGCAACGCCCGGAACATGCTAGGTCGGCGAAGTACAGGTTGGTGGGCGGCGCTGTCGCTCCCGTTCCTGCTCGCGGCGAGCCCTGCAGCCGTTCCTCCAGCCCCGGGGCCGGGCGCGCTGACGCTGCGCTACGACGTCTATGCCCGGGGGTTCCCGGTCCTGAGTCTGGATTTCTACCTCGACGAGAGCGCGGCGGCATATGAGGTGGCCGGCGTCGTCCGCACTCAGGGCGTCCTCGGCCTGGTGTCGGATTTCACGCTGCGCACCGAGAGCCGCGGCGCCATCGCCGCCGACACGCTGCGCCCCAGCGTCCACGACAGCGCGCGCCGCGCGCGCCGCAAGGAGCGCCGGGCGCATCTCGACTTCCGCCACGACGGAAGCGTGGTCGCCGCGCTGAGCCCGCCGGAAGACGCCGGCCACAAGCTGCCGACGGCCGACGAGGTCGTCGACACGGTCGACCCGCTCACCGCCATCCTCGCCATCGGCCATGCCGTGGCGCAGACCGGAAGCTGCCGGGTCAAGGTGCCGGTCTATGACGGGAGGCGGCGTTATGACCTCGTCCTCGCCGATGACGGTATGGAGCGGCTGGCCTCGTCGGAGCGCGGCAAGCCCGTGGAGTTGCGGCGCTGCGCGCTTGACATGGTCAAGCTCGCGGGATTCTCGTCTGATCGCGACCGCGCGCCGCACACCGATCACGGCAAGGTCTGGATCATGCCGTCGCCGCGCGCCGGCGTGCCGCCGCTCCCGGCGCGCATCGAGTTTCACAGCGATTGGGGGCCGATCATCGTGCAGAGGGCGCAGACCGGCTTTGCCAAATGAGGCGGAGCGCCTGCGGCAGCTCCGCAAAGCGGTCGATGAAGGCGTCCGGCGTCATGCCCCCCAGCGTCGCCGCGCCGTAGCCGTATTGCGCGAAGACCACCGGCATGCCCGCCGCGCGCGCGGCGGCCACGTCGTTGCGATGGTCGCCGACCATCGCCGCGCTGCCGGGCGCGCTGCCGAGGCGGCCGAGCGCGGTACGCAGCGGCCCGGGGTCGGGCTTGCGCGTCGGGCCGCTGTCACCGCCGAGCACCAGCGCGAAGAAGCGTTCGAGACCCAGCCCCGCCAGCACGGCTCGCGTGGCGCGCTCGGGCTTGTTGGTGCAGATGCCGAGGCCCCAACCTGCGGCGGCGAGCTCGGCGAGCACCGCCGGGACGCCGTCATAGGGGCGGGTGAGGTGCGTGGGGTCGGCCTCGTAAAGGGCGAGGAAGCGGTCGAGCGCTGCACGCAGTGGCGTGTCGCCGGCGCCGCTCGCGGCGAGCGCGCGCTCCACCAGCTTCGCCGCGCCGTCGCCCACCATCCCCGTCACCTGCGCCCGGCTGAGCGCGGGCCGGCCGAGCTCGGCCAGGAGCGCATTCACTGCCGCCGCGAGGTCGGGGACGCTGTCGACCAGTGTCCCGTCGAGATCGAACAGGATCGCCTTCTGCGTCATCTATGTTCACAATTCTTTACTATGTGACGTTATCCTTATATGGCAGGTTTCAGCGCGCCCGGACATCCATGATATCGCCCTCCCGCACTTCCTTTTTTTTCGTCGAGCGCCCATGAGCGATTCGCGCTTGGCCGTGCTGATTCTCGCCGCGGGTCAGGGTACGCGGATGAAGTCGGCGTTGCCCAAGGTGCTGCACCGGATCGCCCACCGGCCGATGATTCGGCACGTGCTGGCGGCGGCGGCGCCGCTCGAGCCCGCGCGCACCATCGTCGTCATCGCGCCCGGCATGGATCAGGTCGCCGAGGCGGTGTCGCCGGCGGAAACGGTGGTGCAGGCGAAGCCGCGTGGCACCGGCCACGCCGTGGCGTCGGCCCGTCTGCTGCTGGAGGGATTTGCCGGCGACGTGCTGGTGCTGAGCGGCGACGCGCCGCTGGTGACGACGGCGACGCTGCAGGCGCTCATCGCCGAGCGGCGGCGCGCGCCGGAGGCGGCGGCGGTGGTGGGGGGCATGCGCCCGGCCGATGCGAGCCCCTACGGCCGGCTGGTGATATCCGCCGCAGGCATGCTGGAGGCGATCCAAGGGCGAGTACTATCTGACCGACATCATCAAGATCGCGCGTGCGCGCGGCTTGGCCTGCCGCGCCATCGAGGCGCCGGCGGACGAGATGGTCGGCGTCAACAGCCGCGCCGAGCTCGCCGCTGCCGAGGCGCTGATGCAGCGCCGACTGCGCGCCGAGGCGATGGCCGGCGGCGTCACCCTGGTCGACCCCGACACCGTCTTCTTCAGCGCCGATACGCGCATCGGTCGCGACAGCACGGTCGGGCCGTTCGTCGTGTTCGGACCGGACGTCACCATCGGCGAGGGTGTCGAGATTCCCGCCTTCTGCCACATGGTCGGCGCCAGGATCGGCGACCGCTCGAGCATCGGCCCCTTCGCGCGTCTGAGGCCCGGCGCCGATCTCGGGCCCGAGGTGCATATCGGCAATTTCGTCGAAGTGAAGAACTCGCGGCTCGAGGCCGGCGTCAAAGCGAACCACCTCACCTATCTCGGCGACAGCACGGTCGGCGCGCGCGCCAACATCGGCGCCGGCACCATCACCTGCAATTACGACGGCTTCGCGAAATTCCGGACGGAGATCGGCCAGGGCGCGTTCATCGGCACCAACACCTCGCTGGTCGCGCCGGTCAAGATCGGCGACGGCGCCTATGTCGCCGCCGGCAGCGTGATCACCGCGGACGTCCCGGCGGATGCGCTCGCCATCGCGCGCGCCGAGCAGGCGGTGAAGCCGAAGCGCGCCGCCGAGATCCGCGCGCGGCGCAGCGCCGAGAAGGCGAAGAAGCAACAACGTCATGGTAAGCATTGAATGTGTGGCATTATTGGTGTGATCGGCAAACGGGAAGTGGCGCCGCTGCTGGTGGACGGGCTGCGCCGGCTCGAATACCGTGGCTATGATTCGGCCGGCGTCGCGACGCTGGTCGAAGGCCGCATCGAGCGCAGGCGCGCCGAGGGCAAGCTCGACAAACTGGTCGAGCGCCTCGCCGCGCAGCCGATCGGCGGCAAGATCGGCATCGGCCACACGCGTTGGGCGACGCATGGCGCGCCCAACGAGACCAATGCGCATCCCATCGCGACCGACCGCGTCGCCGTCGTCCATAACGGCATCATCGAGAATTTTCAGGAGCTCAAGGATGAGCTCACCGTCTGGGGTCATGAATTCGAGACGCAGACCGACACCGAGGTGGTGGCGGCGTTGGTCACACGCCACCTCGCCGACGGCCTGACGCCGCAGCAGGCGGCGGCGAAGGCGTTTCGCCGCCTCGAGGGTGCGTTCGCGCTGGCGATTCTCTTCGCGGGTCATCCCGATCTGCTGATCTGCGCCCGGCGCGGCTCACCGCTCGCCATCGGCTTCGGCGACGGCGAGATGTATCTCGGCTCCGACTCGCTGGCGCTGGCGCCGCTGACACGCCGCATCCTCTATCTGAACGAGGGCGACTGGGCGGTGGTGACGGCCGAGGGCGCCGAGGTGTTCGACGCCGCGCACAAGAAGGTGGTGCGGCAGATCAAGGAGACGGCGCTCACCGGCGCGCTCATCGGCAAGGGCAACCACCGCCACTACATGGAGAAGGAGATCTTCGAGCAGCCGGCGGTGATCGGCGACACGCTCCACGCCCATTTCCATCCGACGACGCGCAGCGTCCATCTCGCGGCGCTACCCTTCGCGCTCAAGGATGTAAGCAAGGTGACGATCATCGGCTGCGGCACGTCCTTTCATGCCGGTCTCGTCGCCAAATACTGGCTCGAGCGCATCGCCCGTTTGCCGGCCGAGGTCGAGATCGCCTCGGAGTTCCGCTATCGCGCACCGGAAATGGCGAAAGGTGGCGTCTCGCTCTTCATCTCGCAGTCCGGCGAGACGCTCGATACGCTCGAGGCGATGCGCTACGCCAAGAAGCAGGGCCAGAAGCTTCGCCGTGGCGCGCGCGCGCGGCAAGATCGACGCCGCTCAGGAGGCGAAGCTTTCGACCGCGCTGACCGAGGTGCCGTCGCGCGTCACCGAGGCGCTCGGCCATGCCGCGCACATCGCCCAGCTCGCGCCGGTCATCGCCGAGGCGCGCGACGTGCTCTATCTCGGCCGCGGCACGGCCTATCCGCTGGCGCTCGAGGGTGCGCTGAAGCTCAAGGAGATCTCCTATATCCATGCCGAAGGCTACGCCGCCGGCGAGATGAAGCACGGGCCGATCGCGCTCATCGACGAACACGTGCCGGTGATCATGCTGGCGCCCAGGGACGATCTCTTCGAGAAGACCGCGTCCAACATCCAGGAAGTGGCGGCGCGCGGCGGCAAGGTGGTGATGATCAGCGATCGCGACGGCCTGAAGCGCCTGGAGGGGCGCCTCTCCTTCGGCATCGAGGTGCCGACCTGCGATCCCTTCGTCGCGCCGCTGCTCTACGCCGTGCCGGTGCAGCTCCTGGCCTACCACGTCGCCTTGGCCAAGGGCACCGACGTCGACCAGCCAAGGAATCTGGCGAAGTCGGTCACGGTGGAATAGGGCGCCCCGCGGATCCACGGCCGATCTTTGCGACTTGCCAAAGCTACATTTCCGTATCTAATTGATCGTGCACCAACAACCACCGGGGTCAGCGAAAACCCGGGCCGCGGGAGGCAACTCATGCACATTGCCCTGCGCTGGATCCCCTTTCATGTCCTCTGCCTCGTGCTGGCGGCGAGCGCGTCCGCCGCGGCGCAGACCCGCTGTGATCGGCTGCTGACGCAGCTCCACGGCAAGGTGGTCGACGCCGTCTGCTTCGAGAGCGCCGATCTCACGACCAACAATCCGGCGACGACGCCGGCGAACAATTCGCTGCCGGGGCTGCCGCCCTTCGCCTTCACGCCGCAGACCGACCGCGGCGTCATCTCGCCGAACCCACCCAACCGCACGCCGATCACCAAGGCCGTCCCCGGCCTCCAGCTCGACGCACGGATCGCCGACGATCCCGCCGGCGAGGCGCGCATCCTGCTGCGCCTGCCGGATCAATGGAACGGCAAGCTCGTCGTCGCCGGCGCCTCGGGTACGCGCAGCGAGTTCAACGGCGATTTCGCCTGGAGCGACTACGTGCTGCAGCAGGGCTATGCCTATGTCTCGCAGAACAAGGGCGTGCTGAACTTCTTCCTGGCCGCGGTCAGCCCAACGCCGCCCGCCGATCCGCTGGCCTGCCGGCTCAACCCGACTTCGCTCTTCTGGGTTCACTTCTACGACAACGATGCGGCGACGCCGTTCACGCGCTGGACCGAGGTCATGATCGAGACAGCGCGTCTCGGGCGGCAGGCGCTATCCGCCCATTACGGCCACCACCCGCGCCGCACCTACGCCGTGGGCACATCGAATGGCGGCTACCAGGTGCGCCGCGCCATGGAGACGGCGCCCGAATTGTTCGACGGCGGCGTCGACTGGGAGGGCACGTTCGTCGATCCAGTGGCGTCCAATATCCTGATGAGCCTGCCGCCGGCGATCCTCAATTTCCCGGATTACCTCGCCTCTGGCTTCGATCCGAACAGCACGGCCGCGAAAAACATCGTCGCGGCAGGCTATCCGCCCGATATCGTTTCGGGGACGAATTCGCTCTGGGGCCTCTATTCGGGGCAGTTCTGGGAGGTCACGCTGTGCCAATGGCAGAAGCGGCTCGATCCGACCTACGACACTTATGGCGCCGGCACGGCAAACTACAGCTATGTGGCGCGGCTCGCGGCCTCGGATGTCGGCACCAACGTCGCCGCGATCACCACGACCGGCGCCATCCAGCGCCCGCTGGTCACCGTGGCCGGGACCATGGATGCGCTGCTGCCGATCAACGACCAGGCCCGCGCCTATGCCCGCAGCGTCGCCGCGGCACGGTCGTCCCCCTCACGCGAGAGCGATGATGACGATCGCCGCGCACCGGCTTACCGCCTTTACGAGGTGCAGAACGGCAACCACATCGAGACCTTCAAGGACACCTTCCCGCAGCTGGAGTTCATTGCGCCGCACGCGCAGCGCGCCTTCGACCTGCTGGCTGATTTCGTCGAGCACGGCAGCAGCCTGCCGCCGGACCAGTGCATCCCGCGCGGCGGCGCCGTCACCGCGTCGCCGAGCGAGCCGGGGCATTGCGCCGCTCTCTTCGTGCCGTGACGGTGGCCGCCAACCTCGCGGCAGCGCGCGTCTAAGGGCTGTCGCCCGCCTAGACGGGCCGTATTATGCGGCGACGGCGCGGCCCGGCGTTGGGTTGCGTCGAGATCGCACTGGCGCGGACGCGTACGCGCTCGTCTAGCGCTGGCGCGCGATGAAATAGGCGAGATCGACGATCTCGGCGTCGCCGATGGGTTGCAGCACCTCGGCCATCGAGGCGTCATAGCCAATGCGCGCGCGGCTCTTGTAGTCGCGCAATGTCTTGACGAGGTAGTCCTCGCGCTGGGCAGCGAGGCGGGGGACATTCTCCTGCCCAGTGAGATCTGCGCGGTGGCAGATGTTGCAGCGGTAATGCGCGACCAGCGCGCGGCTGCGCTCGAGCCGCGCCGCGTCGGCCATATCGGCGGGCGGGACGGGCGGCGGCAGCTTGGCGATGAAATCCGCGACGTCGCGCAGATCGTTGTCGCTGAATCCCTTGGTGGCCTCATTCATCGGCTCGAAGACGCGCTGCTTCTCGCGGAAGAGATAGATCTGAATCAGCGTGTAGGGTGCGGTCTGCGCGCCCAGCGACGGCACCTCCGGCGTCTCCGACTGCCCCCTCTCGCCATGGCAGGCAAGGCACGGCGCGAGCCGCTCGGCCACCTCTTCGGCGGCTGCCGGAAGGACGGCGGCCGACAGCATCGTCAGCGCGGCGGAGGCGATACGCATCGGCGGAAGGAGGGCCGGGCGCTGGACGCGCCCGGCCTTTTGCTCAATGGCGCTCTGAGATCTGCGGCGAGCTGCGCTGTGGCGCGTAGCTCACGCGGTAGACGGCGCCGTTGTAGTCGTCGGAGATGAGCAG
>WNFN01184267.1_pt1 | contig 13597 bp, 17 predicted proteins | sample 5400161 | NCBI WGS metagenome assembly WNFN01 (sample SAMN13153353, study PRJNA577476) | soil metagenome | isolation source: 80 cm saprolite on Douglas fir-dominated hillslope | place: USA:California | collected 2013-09-17
GCTGGTCAGAATCCGGTCTCCCGGCTCGGCGAGAAGTGCCACCGTCGCGTCGATGGCATCGGAGCTTCCAGCCCTGGCGAGCAACTGCCCAGCCGCACGGCCGTCGCGTTCCGTGACCGACCGCACATCAACGGCGGCTAATAGCCTGGCCAGCGCGGCCTGGCGACCGCCGGGATCACGCCACGCCTGGGCGACGACCATCGCGTTGGAGCGCAGATCGAGCCCGGCTTGTCGCGCAGCGTACAGCCTCGCTACGGTGGCCCGCTCGCCTCGGTCGATCGCAATCAGGGCGCCAGCATCGAGCACCACAGCGCTCATGCAGCAGCCTCGCCCGGCCGGATGCCGAGCTCGCTCTCGGCCCGTGCGATCTCCTCGGCGGTGAGATCGCCGTGCTCCGCTTGCCACTCAGCAAGGAATTCGGTGAGCGCCTGCTCCCTGAGCTTGCGCCGCGCCGCACCGGCAAGCCAGGCCGAGACGGCCATTCCGGACCTGGACGCCGCGGCCCGCACGGCGTCGCCGAGTTCCGGGTCCAAGGAGATGCTCAGCTTGTCCACCTTCACAGTCCGATCCTACCGCAGTAGGAACTCCCACGGTAGGATCATTGGTCGCTTGGTCCCGGGGGCCCGGCCTTCAGGCGCTCCCGCATGGCACCGATCCGGTCGCTCAGGTCTTCCTGAACGCCCCAGCGCGTCTCCAGCCACCAGGTGCAGCCAGCCTGCTGCCAGGCTGCGACCTCGGTCTGCGCTGCGGCACGGTCTGCGGCAGGCGTCTCGCCGTCGGCAATCACGTCGTAGTCGACAGGCCCGCGCCCGTTGCCGGTCAGCCAGGTCCGCACGGCGCGAGCATCGTCCGGCCCGGCGGTGCGGCCGGAGACCCGGTACTGCGGGATCACGCCATCGCAGCGCAGGGCCCGGCGCATCGACCTCTGACTTGGCCACACCCCGACCACCCAGAGCGGGATCCTCGTCTGGACCGGCTTAGCCGCGGCGGCAAGATCCATTCGACCGGACTCGTAATGGTAGTGCCTGCCGTCGTAGCTGCCCCTGCCCTCCCAGAGCGAGCGGACGAGGTCGATGCCGTCGTCCAGCATCTCGGCCCTCGCGCGCAGGCCGGTCTCCTCCCCGGTGTCCGGCAGGTTTGTGTCGGTCGCGCCAATCCCGACGGCCAGGATCGCACGGCCGCCGGACAGCTGATCCAGCGTTGCCACCTGGCTGGCGACCTTCCACGGCCGACGCCATGGCAGCGGCGTGAGCATCGTGCCAAGCTGGATACGCGACGTGCGCGCGGCGAGCGCCGCGAGAACGCTCCACGGGTCGACGCCATACGCCGCCTCCCAGGTGAAGACCCCGTCCCAGCCGGATTGCTCGGCCAGCACGCCCATATCCAGTTGCTCGGTGGCGGTCCCTCCTGGCAATACTGCTCCGCATCGGATCCGGTTCGATGTCATTGATTCGTCATACCAGCAGCTTCTGACAGGCCAGGCCGCCATTGCCCTATCGTCTGATCATGCTCACGCCCGCGCAGGCCCGGATGCTGGCTGGAATCAACCGTGAGCTGGGCAGGCTGGTCCGCTACGACGACGAGTCGCTGGTGCATGAGCTGTGGATCAGGCAGCGCTACGACTGCGGCTGCTACCCCACCTTCGGGCCTGCCAGGAAGGCGGCGGCCCGCACAGCCTGGCATGAGGCAGGTCATGCCGTCGCCGCGCTAGCCACCGGGGCACGGTTCAGCTCCGCCAGCATTCATTACGGCACCCGATCCGAAGGCCGGGTGCACCGGATCAGGGGAGCGGCCGACACCTCGTTCGTGATCGACGCGGCAGGCCAGATCGCCGAGCGGCTGATGACGTGGACGATGCTGGACACCGACGGCGACCTCAGGCGCTGGTTGCCAACATGGCGCGCGGACGGCGGCGACGCGCGGCGGTTCCGCCGCGATATCGCCCCCCGGTTTCCCGCCGACGAGGTGGGTGCCTGGCGCTACAGCGAAGCCGTGCTAGTCCCGCTGCGACCCGCTGTCAGGCACCTGGCCAGGGCATTGCTGGTGCACCCCAAGCACATTCCCTATGCCGTGGTAGCGGCCCTGGTCGAGCCCAGCCTGGCTGGATGAGTAGTCTTTCGCTGCGATGACCGCTGATCGGAGCCCCGAGCGGATCGGCCCGCCGCTTGTGGCGGGCGAGCGCGAAATGCTGCGAGCATTCCTCGACTACCACCGCGCGACGCTGGCCATGAAGTGCGACGGGCTGAGCGATGCGGACCTGCGCCGCCAGTCCATGCCCCCGTCCACGCTGTCGCTGCTCGGGCTGGTGCGGCATATGGCAGAGGTGGAGCGCACCTGGTTCCGGCGCGTCATCAATAGCGAGGACGTCGGCCTGGTCTGGTCCGAGCAGGGCGATTACCAGGTTGCCTATGACGCGAGGGCGGCGAGCAGATCCGGGGTGTTCGCTGCCTGGCACGCGGAGGTCGAGCAGTCGCGCAGGATTGAGGCGGATGCGCCGTCACTCGAGGCACTCGGCCACCAGGCACGCTGGGACCAGGACGTGTCGCTGCGGCTGGTGATGATCCACGTGCTGCTGGAATACGCCAGGCACAACGGGCATGCCGACTTCCTGCGCGAGGCGATCGACGGGATCGTCGGCGCCTGATATTCGGTGGACCAGGGCCGTGCCCGGCCAGCAGGCTGAGTGGATGACCAGTTCGCGACTGCCCCGGGCGACGTGGCTGCTCATCGCCGGTAATGCCGTCTCGGCTCTCGGTACCGGGCTGGTGCTGCCGCTCACGCTGATCTACTTGCACCAGGTCAGGGGCATCGCACTGCCTGAGGTGGGCTTCCTGCTTGCCATCTCGGGCGCCGTTGGCCTGGTCGCAGTCCCGCTCGCGGGCGTCGCGCTCGACCGGTTCGGTGCGCGGACCGTCCTGATCGTCGTCCTGGCTGGCCAGGCGCTCGCCGAGGCGGGCCTGGCCTGGGCGCACAGCGTCGCGACCGCGCTTCCCGTCGCGCTCGCCCTCGGCGCTTCGCTCGGACCGTCATTCCCCGCGTTGCAGACGATGCTGGCGGGGATCAATCCGGACCCAGCCGCGCAGCAGCGCGCCTTTGCCATCAACTTCACCGGCATTAACGCGGGCATTGGCGTCGGTGCCGCTATCGGAGCCGCTGTCGTCGACCCGGCCAGCCCCGCGACCTTCCAGGTGCTGTTCCTTGCCAATGCGCTCTCGTGCCTGCTCTTCGCGGCGCTGGTGGCAGCACAGCCGAACGTGCGCGCCGCGCATCGGGCCGACCTGCCGAGGGTCGGCTACGGCGAGGTGCTTCGCAACCGTCCGCTGCGGATGGTGCTGCTGGCCATGCTCGCGCTGGCCTTCACCGGGTATGCGGCGCTCGATTCCGGGCTGCCCGCGTACGCGACGGTCGAGGCGCGAGTGTCGGTGCGCATCGTCGCGTTGTCGATCACGCTGAACACGGCGGTCATCGTGGCCTCCCAGCTGCTCGTGCTGCGCCTGGTCCGGCGGCTGCGACGCAGCCGCGCCCTGTCGGCGATCGGCCTGATCTGGGCGGTCGCGTGGGCGATCTTCGGCCTGTCGGCCCTGCCCGGCGCGGCCGGCCTGAGGATCGCCTGCGTCCTGGCATTCAGCGGCCTGTTCGCGGTGGGCGAGACATTCATGGCGCCGACGATGGGGCCTCTGGTCAATAGCCTCGCCGACGACCGGGTCAGGGGGCGCGCCAATGCGCTGGCCAGCATGGCTTACTCGATCGCGTTCGTGGCCTCGCCGGCCATCTGCACGGGGATGATCGCCGCAGGCCTGGCCGCTGCGTGGATCGGCCTACTGTGCGCTGGCTGCGCTGGCACGGTTCTGGTTGGCGTGCGGCTCGGCCGCCAGCTCAGCCGCCAGCAGGACCTGGTGGATGAGGCAGAGCTACCCTCGGCCGAGCCGGCCATCGCCTGAGCCGGCCCTCCCTTCTTGCCGGTCCGGGCAGCGACGTTGCGGATAGGCTGCCGACATGCCCGATCCGCGCCTGCTCGCCGTTTTCGCGCTCGCCACCTTCGTGCTCACGGCGACGCCAGGCCCGGGGGTGCTCTATGTGATCGGGCGATCGGTCGGAGGCGGACGCAGGTCGGGCCTGGCGTCGATGCTCGGGATCGAGACCGGCGAGGCCGTCTATATCGCTGGCGCGGCGCTGGGCATCACTGCCCTGCTTGCCGCGTCATCGGTGGCGCTCTCCGTCCTGCGCTACGGCGGCGCCGCGTACCTGGTCCTGCTCGGAATCCGGGCCTGGCGGCAGAACGAGCGCGAAGACGACGAGGCCGCCAACCCCTCATCGCGCGGCAATTGGGGTGCGTACCGACGCGGCCTGGTCGTCCAACTGCTCAACCCGAAGGTCGCGGTCTTCTTCCTGGCCTACTTTCCGCAGTTCATCCGTCCTGGTCAGTCGGTCGCGCCGCAGGTTCTCCTGCTCGGCGCGATCTACCTTGCGATCGCGGTGAGCATCGACACCTGCTACGTTCTGCTGGCCTCATGGCTGGCTGACCGGCTGGCAAGGACCGCGACGGCGCGGCGCCGCCGCGCCAGGATCAGCGCGCTCACCTACTTCGCGCTCGCCGTCGCCGCGGTGACGCTCGGCGATCGCGATACGGCCGCCCGCGCCATAGCCACCGCCCGCTAGCCGCCGCTGTCAGGCTCGATGCCGGTGTGGCAGGTTAGGAGCATGGCAACTGGTTCAGCACACCGCACCGTTACCGTCCACCGGATCGCCAGCGGGCGGTTCGCGGTCAGAAATGACCGCGGCGGCGAGATTACGTTTGGGACCGGCGATGGGACCGACTTCACCCCGACCGAGCTACTGCTGGCCGCCGTCGGCGGCTGCACGGCGATCGACGTCGACATCCTGACCTCGCGCCGCGCGGAGCCCGATGAGTTCGAGGTCCGCGTCGATGCCGAGAAGATCAAGGACACTGAAGGCAACCGCCTGACCGACATCGTGGTGACGTTCGGCATCTCGTTCCCCGCGACCCCTGAGGGCGACGAGGCCCGCGCCATACTGCCCGACGTGGTGCGGAAGTCGCATGACAAGCTCTGTACGGTCGGCCGGACCATCGAGACCGGCACGCCGATCACCGCCCGCGTCGAATAGCCGTGCCAACGAGCGGAACGCATCCCGCCGCGGCACAGTCCGCGGCGGGCACGGTCGACACGCACCATCATGTCTGGGACCTGGCCGCCCGGCCTCAGCCATGGCTAGAGCTTCCCGGCCACGAGCCACTGTTGCGGAACTACTCCGAGGCGGACCTGCGCCCGCTGGCCAGTGCCGCCGGGGTAACTGCGACCGTCGTCGTGCAGACGGTCACTGACCCGGCGGAAACGCCCGAGCTACTGGCGGTCGCCGCAGCGAGCGGCCTGATCGCGGGCGTCGTGGGCTGGACCGACCTGCAGTCGCCTGGTGTCGGCGACCTGCTGGCCGGGTTGCGCGAGCGGCCGGGCGGTCACCTGCTGCGGGGCATCCGCCACCCTGTCCTGGTCGAGACCGATCCCGACTGGCTCAGGCGGCCCGCCGTGCTGGCCGGGCTGGCGGCGGTCGGTGCTGCCGGACTCTGCTACGACATCGTCGTAACCGCTGACGTGCTCCCGGCCGCGACCGAAGCCGCAGCGGCCAGCCCTGGCCTGACATTCGTTCTTGACCATCTCGGTAACCCCCGGCTCGGTCCGCGACCCGACGAGCTCTGGATGTCCGACATCCGCGCGATGGCCGCCCTTCCCAATACGGTGTGCAAGCTCTCCGGGGTGCTCAGCGAGCCGCCGCAAGCAGAATACGCCGCCGGAAATAACGTGAGCCATTTGATCCCGTACTACGAGACCGTGCTCGCCGCCTTCGGGCCGGACCGGATGATGTTCGGGTCTGACTGGCCCGTCTGCACGCTGTCGGCGTCCTATGCCGAGGTGGTAAGTGCGGCGCTGGCCCTCACCAGCGCGCTCAGCCTGATCGAGCGGACTGGCATTTTCAGCGGCACCGCGCGTCGGATTTACCGGCTCGGCTGACGGCTGGTTCACCTGATGCGAAATATGAATGGACAAGGACGATTGATGGGATCTCTCAAGAGGCACGGCCTCAGCGGGGCTGTTGCTATGTCCGTCCTGATCACGGGTGCGCTTGCCGGCTGCGGTACACGACAGGAATCGGCTACTCTGGCGCATAGCGATACCGCACTAGTCAAACTCGGCGGCGGAGCGAAATTCACTCCTGCGCCCCCTAGTGCTAAACCAACGCTGACTGCGCGACAAGCGTGGGCAAGTTATACCAAGGTGAACACAAGCTACCGCACTGCAGCGATCCCCCGTAACGTTTCGGTGCACCTCGGCTTGCTGACGCTCCCTATAGGACCCGCAGGACCGGGCGGCACGGAGAAGTATCTCGCGCACAATTTGTTGGTCTATGGGTATAGCTGGCATCGCTGTCCCGAGATTCCGACCGCGCCAGGGAGCGGCCCTGTAAGTGTGCCGCCGAATCCATGTATCGAATGGAATTTCCTCAATGCTAAGACGGGACACCAGATAGTTCAGACGTGGCAAATAAGTTGAGTTAGCCCCGATCATTCACTGGGGGCGAACGCTGGAGGGCGGCGGCCGGGACGGCCGTGTAGATGATCTTGATCGTAGGGCGCGGATGACAAGGACCCCGGCTGCCGGGCCGGGTGTCCGGAGGTTCCGACGTGCCCCGGGGTGGCTGATCGCAGGGACAGGGCACGCGCCTGCTGTCAGGGCGCGTGCGCCAGCGCTGCGATGCGCGCGCCGGTATCTGGGCGGCAGCGCCCCGATCGCGTCATCGAGCACGGCCAGGTGGTCGGCGGCGGTGTTGCTGCCCGCGCTGCCTTTGCTCAGCATCCCGGCCAGCGGTTCGCCGCTGTTGTCGCAGTAGGCCAGCAGCTGGTGGAAGCCAAACGTCCGCTTGAACGTGGGGCTGGCCTGCTCCTTCTCCGAATGGCAGGTCACGATCGAGGCGTCCAGCCGGATGCAGGTCACGCCCGCCAGGATCTTGTCCGCGATCCGCACGCCCGGCAGGCTGCCGGCAGGGTCATCAGTAGAGTTCGTCAACCGGAACGGCGGCCTTGGGAGCCGTCTGCCCGGGCCACGCACGGGCCATGCGTCTGGGCGACTACCCGGGCAACAGCGGCCACTCACGCGCACCCGACGCCAGCGGCAAACGTCCGGCCTGGCGCACACGACCAGGCCCAGTCGGGCCACACTGCCATCTTGCGAGGTGCACCTACAAGCTTGGGTCATCGCTTAGCCGTTCACACAGCAATGAGTTCGTCGCCGAAGTCGATGACCACGCGTAGCCGACCGCCGACCGCGTCCGCGTATCGGCCGAGAACCTCAACGCTGTTCACCTCACCCCGCTCGATCTGTGAGACGCGTCCGACGCTCAGCCCCATCGCCGCGGCCACATCTCGCTGCGTCAAGCCGCGACTCTTCCGGGCCTGGGCTAGGCGATGTGCCTTCAGATCTGTCAGCAGCCGAGTCTTCAGCCGCTCGATCTCGGCGCGGTCGTCGGCGTCATACAGTTCGTCGTAAAGATCTTCCCAGCGCATCATCGATCTCCTGTTCCACCGCAGCTCATCGCCTCAATGTGTTCTGCATACAACTGCTCGGCCTGAGGAATCGCTTTGCGATACCAGCCGCGCCAGTCTCCCGCCTTATCGCCAGCGACCAGTAAGACAATCTGCTGCCAGGGGTCGAAGCCGAACAGGATCCGGATTTCACTGCGGCCAGACGATCCCGGCCGCAGTTCCTTCAAATTCTTGATCTTGGACGTTGCGATCTCACCGACGAGTGGGCGCTTCAGGCTCGGTCCATGCTGCTTGAGCAACTCGACGGCCGCGCCGACCTGCTGGGAGGAATCGCGGTTGAGCTTCCTCAGACCGCGGGCCCAGTCGGCGAACTCGGCTGTGACTACCACTGTGCAGGCCACGACTGAGTATAGCTCAGGCTAGAGATCTAGGATAGGCTAAACAACCAGCTACACAGAAGCGGTGGATCATGCCGGGCCACGCACGCGCCACGGGCCAGAACGGTCAGCAGGCTGGCCGAGCTTTGCGGACCCTGACTTGCAGGCACACCTTCCGGCCGATGATCGCGAGCCGCAGAATCCGGGCAGTGTCTGCCGTGACGCGGCGCTTGCCATGGACGATCTCGTTGATCCGCCGGGCTGGAACGGTCAGCTCCTTGGCTAGCTGGTACGGCTCAGCACTAGCCTCGGCCTTTCGTCTGGATAATGGCTGGCGCCGTGTGGCTGCATAAAAAGTGCCTTTGACCTGCTTTGACCTGGGAGGATAGGGCTTGTCGAAGGACCTGTCCGCGCTGAGCCGAAGGCACTTTTCAGATGCAGAATACCTCCCGCCGCCCGACGATCATGTGACTGCCGACGGGACGGGCATCGTGTCCCAGGCCGGCGCCCTGCTGCTGATCCGGGCGCTGCGGGTGACGGGTCTGGACCGAGGGCTTTCGGTGGCCTTGCAGCGGTGGCGGCCGGGCCGGGCGGTGCATGAGCCGGGGAAGATCATCACCGATATGGTGGTGGCGCTGGCGCTGGGCGGGGACTGCCTGGCTGATGCGACGATGCTCCGCGCCGAGCCTGCCCTGTTCGGGCCGGTGGCCTCTGACCCGGTGATCTCCCGGCTGGTGGCCCGGCTGGCCGGCGACGCGCCGCGGGCGCTGACGGCGATCCGGGCGGCGCGGGCCGCCGCCCGGCAGCGCGCCTGGGAACTGGTGGGCGACGCCGCGCCCGGCGCCGACGGCGGCCTGATCCCGGTCGACATCGACGCTACGATCGTCACCGCATGCTCGGAGAAGGAGCAGGCCAGGCCGACGTGGCAGAAAACCTACGGCTTCCATCCCCTCACAGTCTTCGCTGACCACGGCCCCGCCGGGTCCGGGGAGCCACTGGCGATCATGCTCCGGCCGGGCAACGCCGACTCCAATACCGCCGCCGATCACATCCAGGCCGCCCGCCTGGCGCAGGCCCAGCTCCCGGCTGCCGCGCGGCGGCGGGTGCTGATCCGCGCGGACTCCGGCGGCGGCACCCATGAGTTCCTGGCCTGGCTGGCCCGGCCCGGGCGGCGGCTGGCGCACTCAGTCGGGTTCACCATCACCGACGACATCGCCGACGCCATCCTGGCCATCCCGAAGACGGCGTGGACACCGGCGTATGACGCAGGCGGCCTGGTCCGGGACGGCGCGTGGGTCGCCGAGCTCACCGGCATGCTGAACCTGTCCGCCTGGCCCAACGGGATGCGGGTCATCGTCCGCAAGGAACGCCCCCACCCCGGCGCCCAGCTGCGGCTCACCGACATCGGCGGGCACCCGTTCACCTGCTTTGCCACCAGCACCCGCGGCGGGCAGCTCGCCGACCTGGAACTACGGCACCGCCGCCGCGCCCGGTGCGAGGACCGGATCCGCTGCGCCAAGGACACCGGCCTGCGGAACCTGCCGCTGCACGGCTATGGCCAGAACTAGGTCTGGTGCGAGCTGGTCGCGATGGCCTGCGAGCTGCTGGCGTGGACCCAGATGCTCGCCCTGGACGGCCCAGCCCGCCGGTGGGAACCCAAGCGCCTGCGGCTGCGGCTGCTCGGTGTCGCCGGGCGCCTCGTCCGCGGCAGCAGGCGGCTGCGGCTCCGCCTCGCCGCCCGATGGCCCTGGGCCACCCGGATCACCGCAGCGATCAGCCGCCTCCATGCCCTCGAGCCGGGCTGACCAGCGGCAACCGATCCCCACGATAGGAAGGACAACACCAGGGACCATGGAACCCCGCCCACCCGGCGCGACAGCCGGGCCACCAGGAACGACACGACGCTGAAAACAGCCGCCAGCCGCTGCCTCAGCCCTCCGATTCAAGATTGCGAAACATCGAGGCTAAGACGAGGACGCCATGGCTGACCTACTACTCCAACATGACAAATCGGCATGGCATCTACGCCCAGCAGCTCACGCAGGCCGGTACCAGGGTCGGGGGGCGCGGCGGTTGCCCGGCTCGAACGCCGGCGGTGATTCGCTCTCGGTCAACCAGCGCGTCGCCGCAGCCAGCCGCGGGACCGGCAGAGGCGGCGTTGACACGACCTACCTGAGCGGCTGGCCGACCGCGCACGCCGTGGACCTGATCCGGCTCGGCGCGAAGACGGCCACGACTGTCTCCAGGTTCACCGCCGCTGCCAGGCGGAACGTCGGTGCTGTGGAAGGTCTACCTCAGCGCCCAGTCGGGCAGGCTCGATGTCCTCGCTCTGCTTGACTGTGCACGGCAATATCGCCTACTGGACAACCCAGGTACTTCCGCCGAAGTAGCAGGCCGCCAGCCGGATATCTTCAGCCGGTGGCAGGCCAATGCGCCTCAGGAGTCGGCGGCGAGGTCAAGTACGTCGCCAGGCCCCTGATGAGGACGTCCAGGCCCCACTCGAACCTGTCGTAGCTGGTACCGGCTACCACCTGGTCCGCGAGCGCCACGGTATGGGGGAACTCCTCCGGCGGAAGTGACTTCAGCCACGCCCCCGCCTGAGCCGCGAAGTCACCTGGCTCGGCGACCGGGGTTACGTCCTGCTCATGGGCGAATGCGGCGACATACAGGCTGCCGAGGTCGCCGGCGAAGGCTGCGACCTGGTCGGGAATCCCGGCCGACCGCAGGCTGGCCAGCATGCGCTCGACGACCTGCAGCATGCTCGGGCCGAACGGAACACGGCCGAGGGTCAGCCCGGCCACACCTGGGTGCCGGCGGAATACCGCCAGCGTTTCGCGTCCCCACGAGCGCAGCATGTCCTGCCAGTCAGTACCGGGCCTGGGCAGCGGGATCTCCGTCATGATCTGCTCGAGGACCAGCTGGACTAGCTCCTCCTTGTTAGCGACGTAGCCGTACAGGGAGGACGCCGAAACGCCGATCTCGTCAGCAACGCGGCGCATGGTGAGCGCATCGCCGCCCTCTCCTTCCACGACCTTCAGTGCGGCCGTCACGACGACGTCCCTGCTCAGCTGGGGCCTTGGCGCACTGCGGCCGCGTTTGGGAACCGAACGCCACGGCGGCTCTGGCGGGATAGGCGACCCGCTCTGATCACGCGCGCCGCCGTTTGGCCGGCCGCCGGCACGGGCCCGATCGCCACCTGCTCTCTTCGTCACGGCAAACAGTGTACTTGACGAGAACGGCGTTCTGTAGTAAACGTTGTTCGATATCAGAACATGGTTTAACACGAGAACGGCGTTAGGGGACCAGTGGCGATGACCGGCGTTAGCAACGCAGTCGTGGAGGCTCACGGGCTTCGTAAGACCTACAAGCAAGATGTCAGGGCACTTGACGGGCTCAGCTTCTCGGTCGCAGCGGGCAGCGTGTTCGCCCTGCTCGGCCCGAACGGTGCGGGCAAGACGACAACCGTCAGGATCCTGACCACCCTGTCCCGGCCGGACGAGGGCAACGCGAGCGTGGCCGGAATCGATGTCCTCAGTCAGCCTGGCCGGGTCCGGTCGGTGATCGGCTCGGTCAGCCAGCACACTGGCGCCATCGCGCAGCTCACCGGCCGGGAGAACCTGACCATTCAGGGCAGCCTGTACGGGATGCGGGGCAGCAACCTGCGCCGCAGGGTCAGCGATCTGCTCGAACAGTTCGGACTCGCCGAAGCGGCGAAGAGGCAGGCCCGTACCTACTCAGGCGGCATGCGGCGACGGCTTGACATCGCCACAGTGCTCGTGCACCGCCCGGCGGTGCTTTTCCTTGATGAGCCGACGACGGGACTCGACCCTGAGGGCCGCGCGGCCCTGTGGGCCGTGCTCACCGGCCTCGCTGCCGAGACGGGGACCACGATCCTGGTGACCACCCACTACCTCGAAGAGGCCGACCAGTACGCGACCAGGATCGCCATCGTTGACCAGGGGCGGGTCGTGGCCGAGGGAACGGCCGACGAGCTCAAGGACGGATTGCACGGGGACTCGGTACTGCTTGAGCTCGCCGACTCTCCGAGTGCCGAGCAGGTGCAGCACGCCCTGGCCCGTGTTCCGCAGGTCCGGCGCGCAACCGCCGACGGCAGCGTCGTGCGGGCCCGCGTCACCGACGGACCACGGGCGCTGCCCGCCGTGCTAGCGGGCGTCGACGCGGCCGGTGTTCCCATCCTGTCCGTCTCCGTCGCCCGGCCGTCGCTGGATGACGTTTACCTGCATCACGCCGGCCACTCGTTCGGCCAGGCAGAAAGGATCACAGGCTCATGAGCACCAATGACATCGTGGAAACCCGCATCGGCACGGCCGAGCGCGGCGGCACCGGGTCCGGCCACGCCGATCCTGGCCAGTGGCCAGCCAGCACCGGCCTGGCTGGCCGTCCGAGCCCGGCCCGGCAGGCCTGGGTGATCCTCACCGCGCGCTACCTCCGCCAGCTCTACCGGATGCCCGTGGTCATCTTCATGACCCTGATCCAGCCGATAATCTGGCTGCTTCTGTTCGGCGCCCTGTTCAAGAAGGTAGCGGAGATCCCTGGGTTCGGCGGCGGCAACTACATCACCTACCTGACGCCCGGAGTGGTCATCATGACGGCCATGTTCTCGGCCAGCTGGACCGGCATGGCCTACATCGAGGACATGCAGACAGGCGTGATGGACAGGTTCCTCACCGCGCCGGTCGGCAGAGGCGCGCTCACCACGGCGATGCTCGCCTACCAGGGCCTCACCACCGTGCTCCAGTCGGCCATCATCATCGGCATCGGCTGGGCGATCGGCGCAACATTCCCCGGCGGCGCCGCGGGCATCGCTGCCCTGATCGGGGTATCGGTCCTCATAGCGGTCGCCATGGCCGGCGTATCCAACTGGTTCGCGCTGCTCACCCGGCAGCGGGAAGCCTTGATCGGCGCGTCCACGACCCTTGTGCTGCCGCTGACGTTCCTGTCGGGCGCGTTCTTGTCGCTGCGGCTTGTGCCGGGCTGGATCGCTGACGTGGCCAGGTACAACCCGGTCAACTGGGCAGCGAGCGCCGGACGGATCGCCGTCGACGCGCATCCGGCATGGACGACGGTCGGCGCATACTCTGGTTTCCTTGCCCTGGCCGTGGTGGTCACGGCGGCGGCGGCCACCAGGGCCTTCGGCTCCTACCAGCGCTCTCTGTGACCAGTCCACGATCTCGGGCTAGTCGTGGGGGCGATATCGGTCCCGCCCGTCCCTGGCCATTCGCGGCTGGACGGAGGATGCTGACGGTGCGAGATTGTGCCGATGTGCCAGAGCAACGTGAGAAAGCAGCGACATGACCGAGCAGATCGCCACCGGCGAAATCCACCATCTCCGGCTGACCGTCACCGACCTGGAACGCAGCCGCTCCTTTTACACGAACCTGCTTGGCTTCACTGTCGCTGTCGAATCACCCGAGGCGACAGATCCGCAGAGCGCGGCCATGGCGGCGCTCCTGTTCGGTGGCATCGTCATGATCCGCGGCAACCTGCTGCTCGGGTTGCGCCCGGTCGCGCGGGCAGGTGACGCCTTCGACGAGGACAGGGTCGGCCTCGATCACCTGAGTTTCAGCGTGCCAAGCCGGGATGACCTGGAGCGCGCGGTCGCGCTGCTCGACCAGCACGCGGTGCCGCACGGCCCCATCAC
>WNFN01191431.1_pt2 | contig 13593 bp, 10 predicted proteins | sample 5400161 | NCBI WGS metagenome assembly WNFN01 (sample SAMN13153353, study PRJNA577476) | soil metagenome | isolation source: 80 cm saprolite on Douglas fir-dominated hillslope | place: USA:California | collected 2013-09-17
GGCTCGGAAGGCTGATCGAGTTCATCCCACATCCGGTCACTACCGGATTCACCGCCGGAATTGCCACGGTGATCGCCACCTTGCAGCTCAAGGACGCCATCGGGCTTACCTTGACCCGAAACCCCGAGAGGTACTTCGCCCGCGTCGCGGCGATGTTCGAAGCCCGGCACACCAGCTCGCCATGGGAAGCGGCGATTGCCCTGGGCACGCTCGGCTTGCTGATTTTCCTCCCCAGAGTTTCGCGCCGCGTGCCCGCTCCTCTTCTTGCTCTTCCCGCGATTTCCGTGGCTGCCTTGATGCTCAAGCATTTCGTTCCCGGCTTCCACGTGGCCACGATTGGCAGTCGATTCCATAGCGTGGTCGCCGGCCATGCCGTGGATGGAATTCCACAGCTGCCGCCGCTTCCCCTGCTCCCCTGGCATCAGCCGGGGCCCGGCGGACTGCCGTTCGTGCTCAACCTGGACACGCTGCAGGCGCTGATCACCAGCGCCTTTGCGATCGCCATGCTCGGCGCGATCGAGTCGCTGCTCTCGGCGGTGGTTGCCGACGGGATGGCCGGCACGCGGCACGATCCCGATGCCGAGCTGCTGGCCTTGGGAGCCGGGAATGTGATCGCTCCCTTTTTCGGAGGTATCCCGGCCACCGGCGCGATCGCGCGGACCGCGACCAACATCCGCTCGGGAGCACGCTCGCCGATCGCCGCAATCGTCCATTCATTCACCGTCCTGGTGGCGGTCCTCGCCCTGGCGCCGTTGATCGCCTACGTGCCGATGGCTTCCCTGGCAGCGCTGCTGCTGCTGGTCGCCTGGAACATGGCGGAGCTGAAGCACTTCGTTCGGGTGATCCAGCTCGCTCCCAAGAGCGACGTGATGGTCTTGCTCACCTGTTATTCGCTGACCGTGATGTTTGACATGGTCCTGGCCGTCAGCGTGGGCGTGGTGCTGGCCGCGCTGCTCTTCATGCGGCGGATGGCGGAGGTGACGCATGCGGAGATCTCCGAGGAGCAGCACCCCGCTGCGAAAATACCACTGCCCAAAGGGGTGATCGTCTACGACATTGCCGGCCCGCTTTTTTTCGGGGCGGCGCAGAAGGCGATGTCCACCTTGAACCGGGTGTCGGCGATCACCCGCTCGGTAATCTTACGCATGGATTCGGTGCCGGCGATCGACTCCACTGGCCTGGTGGCGCTGGAAAGCGCTCTCGATCAACTCGAGAAGCGGGATGTGCTGACGATCATTACCGGGCTGCAGCGGCAGCCAGCGGTCCTGCTGAAAAAAAGCAATCTCGAAAACCGCCGAGCCAAGGTCTTGATCACCGACGATCTCGCCAGCGCATTGGTGCTTGCCCAGACCCACGCCGCCGACGCTCCGGCGGAGCGGCACGTAATTTCCGCATAGAAAGCGATTAGGCGGCCTGGCCCGGTGATGGGCTCAGGATCCTCAAAGAGGAAGGCAAGGAAGTCCCCTCAGAGCTAGATTCATGGCTCTGATGCCGAACCAAAGGATCCGCGATGGATCTGTCGGACTACACCCTCGACACACTTAACAAGGAGGGGGAGTTCGTCCTTTGCAGGGGCCACCCCCGAACCGGGACCAGGCCGCATCCACCCTCTCTTCTCGTGCTGATGTTGAGATCTGAGCATCCCCGACCGGAGAGTATCCGGATGATGCAACACGAGCACTCCTTGCGGGCCGAGTTGGATCCGGCATGGGCAGTTCGGCCCATTGAGCTCATGCAACACCAGGGGCGAACCGTGCTTGTGCTTGAGGACTCCGGCGGCGAACCACTCGATCTGCTGCTTGAAACCGGCCTTGAGCTTGGACAGTTTCTACGCGTCGGGATCCGTCATGATCCAGCCGAGCACCGGCCAGGTCTGGCTGATGGGCTTTGGAATCGCCTCTCGATTCCCGCGCGAACGCCAGTCGGCGGAACCTCCCGAGTTCATCGCCGGAACGCTCCCGTACATGGCACCGGAACAGACCGGGAGGATGAATCGTTCCATCGATTCGCGCAGCGATCTCTATGCCCTCGGGGTCACGCTGTATGAAATGCTGACCGGCACCTTGCCCTTCACGGCGTCCGATCCGATGGAGTGGGTACATTGTCACATCGCCAAACAGCCGCCGCCGCCGGCCGAGCGGCGAAAAGATGTTCCGGCCGCCGTCTCGGGAATCATTGCCAGGCTGCTCGCCAAGACTGCTGAGGAACGCTATCAGACCGCGGCCGGCGCTGAGAGCGATCTTCGCCGCTGCCTTGCTGAATGGGAATCCGAGCGCCGCATCGGCGATTTCCGGTTGGGCGAACACGACACGCCAGACCGGCTGTTGATTCCGGAGAAATTGTACGGGCGAGCGCTCGAGATCGACACCTTGCTCGCCTCCTTCGACCGGGTGGTGACAACCGGCACGCCGGAGTTGGTGCTGGTGACTGGATATTCAGGTGTCGGCAAGTCCTCCGTCGTCAATGAGCTGCACAAGGGGCTCGTTCCACCACGGGGCCTTTTTGCGTCAGGCAAATTCGACCAGTACAAGCGCGACATCCCTTATGCCACTTTGGCGCAAGCCTTTCAGAGCCTGATCCGTCCGCTTCTGAGTAAGAGTGAGGCAGAGTTGAATCGCTGGCGGGTGGCGCTTCGTGAGGCGTTAGATCCGAACGGACTGCTGATGGTGGATCTGGTGCCCGAATTGAAACTCATCATTGGAGAGCAGCCACCTGTCCCTGATCTTCCGCCGCAGCAGGCGCAAGGCCGCTTCCAACTGGTGTTCCGGCGGTTTATCGGCGTATTCGCTCGGCCGGAGCACCCGCTGGCGCTGTTCCTCGACGATTTGCAATGGCTCGACTCGGCGACCCTGGACCTGCTCGAGGATTTGTTGACCCAGCCGGATGTGAAACACCTGCTGTTGGTCGGGGCCTACCGGGACAATGAGGTCAACTCCGCCCATCCACTGACCCGCAAGCTCGAAGCAATCCGTAAGGCTGGAGCGAGGGTGCAGGAGATCATCCTTGCACCGCTGGCCTGTGAAGACTTGGGACGGTTACTTGCGGATTCTCTTCGCTGCAAAGCGGAGCGCATTGTCCCGCTGGCGCAACTGATTCACGAGAAGACCGCAGGCAATCCATTTTTCGCGATTCAGTTTATTTCTGCGCTTGCCGAGGAGGCATTACTCACCTTCGATCATCGCGATGCGCGATGGTCCTGGGACCTGAATCGCATTCACGCCAAGGGGTACACCGATAACGTGGTGGACCTCATGGTTGGAAAATTGAGCCGCCTGCCCATCGAAACGCAGAAGGCCTTACAGCAGCTTGCCTGCATGGGCAACCGAGCGGAGTTCGCCCTCCTGGAGAGGGTCCACCAGGATTCGAAGGGGGACATCCACGGCGAACTTTGGGAAGCGGTTCGAACCGGACTCGTGTTCCGCTCGGAAGGTGCCTATGCGTTCCTCCATGACCGTGTCCAGGAATCTGCCTATTCACTGATCCCGGCAGACTTGCGCGCCGCGGCCCATCTCCGAATCGGAAGGCTGCTCGCGGCGCACACGCCCTCGAAGAAGCGTGAAGAGGCGATCTTCGAGATCGTCAATCAGCTCAACCGCGGCGCCGCGCTGATCACCGCACGGGACGAGCGCGAGCAACTGGCGGAGCTCAACTTGATCGCGGGCAAGCGCGCCAAGGCCTCCACAGCCTATGCCTCGGCGCTGAACTATCTCATTGCCGGCGCGGCGCTGCTGGCGGAAGACTCGTGGGAGCGCCGGCACGAGCTCGCCTTCGCGCTGGAGCTGAACCGGGCCGAATGCGAGTTCCTGACCGGCGGGCTGGCGGAAGCGGAGCAGCGGCTCACGCCGCTGTCGGCCCGCGCCGCAACCACGGTCGAGCGCGCCAGCGTCACCTGCCTGTGGGCGGATCTCTACACGACCCTCGATGAGAGCGGCCTCGCGGTCGTGGTCGGCCTCGACTATCTCCGGCATTTGGGCATGGACTGGTCGCCGCATCCGACAGAGGAAGAAGCGCGTCGCGAGTATCAGCGGATCTGGGCGCAGCTCGGGACCCGTTCGATCGAGGATTTGATCGAGCTGCCCTTGATGGGCGACCCGGCATCACTCGCCACTCTTGATGTTCTGACCAAACTCGCGACGCCTGCCTGGCATACGGATGCGAACCTCCTTTCCCTGGTCATCTGCCGGGCAGTCAATCTCAGCCTCGAGGGCGGCAACTGTGACGGCTCGTGCTATGCCTATGTCGTGCTTGGCGTACTCGCCGGACCGCGCTTCGGCGACTACCAGGCCGGATTTCGATTCGGCCGGCTCGGCTGTGACCTGGTCGAACAGCGCGGGCTGACGCGCTTCCAGGCCAGGACCTATTTTAATTTTGGAAGTATCGTCACGCCCTGGACGAGACATGTCCGGGCTGGCCGCGATTCCGCTCGATGAGGTGCAAGCCGAAGCCGAACGTGGTCTGGCGTTTGCTCAGAAGATGCAGTTCGGTTTTGCGATTGACTCGATCGCCGCGCAGCTGGGGCTGATTCGGACGCTCCGCGGCTCGACGCCGAATTTCGGTTGCTTTGACGACGAACAGTTCGACGAGCTTCGGATGGAGCGTGGTCTCTCCAGTAACCCGAGTCTGGCGCTGCCCGAGTGCTGGTACTGGATCCGCAAGCTGCAGGCGCGCTTCTTTGCCGGCGACTATGCGACGGCCGTCGAGGCCTCATCGAGGGCGCGATCGCTGCTGTGGACATCGCCGTCAATGTTCGAAACGGCAGAGTATCACTTCTATGGCGCGCTAGCGCATGCGGCGTCCTGTGACTCCACGGCCGCTGATCAGCGCGCGGCCCATCTGGGGGCCCTGGCCAGCCACCACCGGCAGCTCGAGATCTGGGCGGCGAATTGCCCGGAGAATTTCGAAAACCGCGTCGCGCTGGTCGGGGCGGAGATCGCCCGGATCGAAGGCCGTGCGCTCGATGCGATGGACTCTTATGAACAGGCCATCCGTTCGGCGCGCGCAAACGGTTTTGTCCACAACGAGGGACTCGCCAACGAGCTCGCCGCGCGCTTCTACGCGGCGCGTGGGCTCGAGCAGATTGCGCATCTTTATCTGCGAAACGCCCGGCGCTGCTACCTCCGCTGGGGTGCCGATGGCAAGGTCCGGCAACTGGATACGTCATACCCGCACCTCCGGGAAGAGCAGCCCGTGGCCGGTCCGAGAAGCACGATCGGCACGCCGGTCGAACAGTTGGAGCTTGCGACGGTTCTCAAGATCTCGCAGGCGGTGTCCAGCGAGATCGTGCTGGAGAAGCTGATTGATGCGCTGTTGCGCACGGCGATTGAGCACGCCGGCGCGGAACGTGGACTGCTGATCGTGCCGCGGGGCGCCGAGTTGCGGATCCAGGCGGAAGCGACGACGGGCGGCAGCTCAATCACGATCGGTCTCCGCGACACGCCAATCTCCAGCGCTGAAGTGCCGGAGCCCGTCGTTCAGTATGCCGCGCGTACCCAGGAGAGCGTCATCCTCGATGACGCCTCGGCTCGAGGCTCGTTCTCGAACGACGAGTACATTCGTCGCGAGCACGCGCGGTCCGTCCTGTGTCTTCCGCTTATAAAGCAAGGCAAGCTGGTTGCCGTGCTCTACCTCGAAAACAATTTGGCGGCCAATGTGTTTACTCCGGCGAGAATTGCGGTGTTGAACGTGCTCGCCTCGGCGGCGGCGATTTCGCTCGAAAACAGCCGTTTGTATCGTGAGGTCCAGGAACGCGAGGCGAAGATCAGGCGGCTGGTCGACGCCAATATTGTCGGGGTGTTGATCTCGAGCGTTGAAGGCCAGATCCTCGAAGCCAATGACGCCTTTCTCCGGATGGGCCGGTACACGCGCGACGACCTCACGTCGGGGCGGCTCCGGTGGACGGAGTTGACGCCTCCCGAATGGCGGGCCGTCAGCGAACGAGCGGCGGCGCAGCTCAGAGCGACCGGCATCTGCGAAATCTTTGAGAAGGAGTACTTCCGCAGCGACGGCAGCCGGGTGCCGGTCCTGCTCGTGGCCGCGGCGATTGGGAACACAGGGGAAGTGGTGGCATTCGTGCTCGACCTCACCGAGCGCAAGCGCGCAGAGGAACAGCACGAGAGACTGCGCCAAGCGCAGGCCGACCTGGCCTATATGAGCCGGGTGATCACCATCGGAGAGCTGGCCGCGTCGCTGGCTCACGAGATCAAGCAGCCGATTGCCGCCGCCGTATTGAACGCCAAGACGTGTATGCGATGGTTAAGGCGCGATCCGCCCGATCTCACGGAGGCGTGCGAGTCGGCAGCGAGAACGGTCAAGGACGCGACCCGCGCCGCCGAGATCGTCGACCGAAATCGCTCACTTTACACGCGAGGTACGCCACAACGGGAGCTGGTTGACGTAAACGAAATCGTTCGAGAGATGATCACCCTGTTGCGCCACGAGGCAGATCGATACTCTGTCGCGATCCGTACCGCGCTCGCCGAGAGTTTGCCCAACGTCATTGTCGACCGCGTGCAAGTGCAGCAGGTTCTTCTAAACCTCATGCTGAACGGCATCGAGGCGATGAAGGATACGGGCGGTGAACTGACCATCAAGTCAAACAGGGCCGAGGATGGTCAGTTGCTGCTTTCGGTGAGTGATTCGGGAGTCGGCCTTCCCCTCGAGGAACCTGACCGCATTTTCGAGGCGTTCTACACCACGAAGCCACAGGGCACCGGCATGGGACTCTCGATCAGCCGGACGATCGTCGAGTCGCATGGCGGCCGCTTGTGGGCGACCGCCAACCCGGAACGGGGCGCAACTTTTCAGTTCACGCTACCCCGCGAGGCGGCCACGTCTTCATCTTCGGCGTCCTGACGCGCTGACACCGCTGGATATCAAACAGGCCTAGAGGTTGCTGACCGCGAGTAGCACGGTAGCAACCGTTAAACCTGCCATCCCTGAGCTTAACAACAATTTTGCGGAACCAGCTGCGTGCCGCCACTCGCCTGTGAAAACTCCAGCGAGCATAGCGGTCATAATCATGAAAATCTGCATCAGCCCCCATCCGACGGAGGTACCCAAAGCGCCGAGAAAGATCGCGCTCATCCCGTAGAGGGCAAAGGCTCCCATCCAAAGAACGCCCATCAGTGAGGACCGGAAGAAATCTGGCGGAGCGGAACGAAACAAACTCCAGCTGTGATTCTTAACCAGCAACCACGCGCTGTAGAGGACATTGGGTGTCTTGCCCGAAGGCGAACGAGTAATTGAGCATCGGAGCCATCAGCCCGCAGAGCACGGCGAGAGAAATGGCTGCTGGATAAGAGCGATGCGCGGCATTTTGAACCGGGGCGGTGGCACGTTCCTTAATTTGACCACCCCATGCGGTTAGGCCGATGCCAATCGCCATGATCACGACGCCACAAACGATCAGCTCCAACGCGTGTTCTTTGGCGAACCCACGTTGCTGCACGAAGAGAGGGACCACCGTTCCGAAAATGGCTGCAAGGCCGACGACGATTGCATAGGCGATCCCAAGGCCGAGGCGTTTCGCGGAAACACCGAAGAGAATTTGTGCGATTCCCCAGCCGGCGCCGAACAACATCGGAACGGCAAGCTGCTGAGGCGAGAGGACTCGATAGGTCTCAAAGATCCGCCCGACAAAAGCAAGGGCGAGCGACCAGGGGATGACGACAAAAGAGAGGATGCTGTACACAAGCCAGACGTTCTCCCATCTCCAGGAACGCATCAATTTTAACGGGAGCATGAAGAGGCCGTTCATGAGTCCGGCGACCATGACGAGAAAGACTCCTAGCAGCACAGAACGTCCCATCGGTGACTCCCAGCGAGAGACAATTTCAAGTCACATGATGCGCCAGGGTGCCGCGGAGTCTTATAGCAGCCGCCCGCAACCGGGAAAACAAAGCAACGGGTCGCCAAGCACTACCGCCAGGAGCACTCGCCCTCCGCCGACGGGCTCAGATCCCTAGGTATCGCTGTAAGAGGTCCGGATGCTTCTGCAGCTCGTGACTCGCTCCCTCGAGCACGACTTGACCTTTGACGAGAATCAGATTTCGACTGGTGATTGCCGAGACCGTCGCGAAATTCTTGTCGACAATGATCGTAGCGATCCCGGTGTGACGAATCTCGCGCACGATTCGCCAGATTTCATCCGCGATCAGGGGTGCCAGCCCTTCGGTTGCCTCGTCGAGAATCAGCAGCCTGGGGTTGGTCAGCAACGCGCGGCCGATCGTCAACATCTGCTGCTCCCCAGAAGACAGTTGCTGACCGCCATGGTTGAGTCGCTCGGCCAAGCGGGGAAAGGTCGCAAGGACGCGCTGGTAGGTCCAGGTAGATCTGCCATCGAGTCCCGGCCGAGCCGCCATCACCAAATTTTCTCGCACCGAGAGGTTGGGGAAGATTCCTCGTCCTTCGGGCACATAGGCGATGCCCTGCCGCGCGATCAGGTAGGGGGGCGCCTGAGTCATTTCCTTGCCGTTCACCATCACTCTTCCTCGACGAGGCCGAACGTGCCCGACCAAAGTGCGAATCAAGGTTGTCTTCCCCATTCCGTTTCGCCCCATCAAGCCGATCGTTTCACCCGGGCGGACGGCAAGACTGATTCCGTGGAGGATGTGGCTCAAACCGTAAAACGTGTGAAGACCGAGCGCCTCGAGAATGGGCAACTCAGGCACGGCGCGCCTCTGCGCTTCCGAGGTAGGCACGCTGAACGTCAGCGCTGCCACGAATTTGATCCGGATTCCCCGACGCCAAGACACAGCCATTCACCATCACGGTCAACGCTTCGGCCAGCGCGAAGACGGCATCCATGTCGTGTTCCACCAGCAGCACTGCATGGTGCTTGGCTAGCTCCCGCAGCAGCCTGACCATGCTCGCAGACTCTTCCCCGCCCATCCCCGAGAGTGGCTCATCGAGCAGAAGGACCTGCGGCCGGGTCGCCAGCGACATCGCGATGTCTAGCTGACGCTGCTCACCGTGGCTCAACGTGCCCGCGATCACATCCGCCCTTTGCTCCAGGCCTACCGCCGCGAGCGCTCGCTCCGCTTCGCGTCTCAGCGACGGATAGGAGCGGACACTTCGGAGCACATTCGCTGCATGGGATTCCCTCGATTGGGCCGCCAGCCGACAGTTTTCCAAGACGCTGAACGAGGGAAAGATGCTTATTTTTTGATAGGTGCGGCCGATGCCGAGACGCGAGCGCCGATCCGGCGAGTATCCGACGATGTTTTGTCCGTTGAAATGAATGCTGCCGGCAGTCGGGGCGAGGTCCCCAGAAAGCATGTTGAGCAAGGTCGTCTTCCCGGCGCCGTTGGGCCCAATCACCGCATGCAGCGCTCCGATCGCAAGGTCGACAGAGACGTTGTCTACTGCGGTGAGTCCGCCAAACACCTTTCTCAGGCCACTCGCTCGCAAACCGCGGTCGATCATTGGCTGGTTTGCCGTGGGCGTGCCCGGCCAAGTTGATCAAACAGGCTGGCCAAACCGTTGGGGAGCAACAGAACGCTCAGCACGATCAGGACACCCATGCCGAGCTGCCAGTGTTTTGCGATCGCGCCGAACAAGGCTTGGCTCGCCAACAGCTCTTGGAGGAGGACATAGGCGAACGCGCCAAGAATTGCCCCATGCAAGCGCGCGACTCCACCAAGGATCAGCATCATCAGCACCGTCGCCGAATAATGCCAGGACAGCATCTCCGGATTGACGAATCCAAATTGGCAAGCGGAGAGGTAACCGGCCAGACCGGTCAAGGTGGCGGCCAACACAAAGGCACCGAGCTTGTAGGGGATCGGCGGGAATCCCAACGAGCGCATTCGCTGTTCATTGACTCTCAGTCCAGCCAAAACGTGGCCAAACGGCGAAACCAGAATGCGCTTCAACAAGAAATAAACCCCGAGCATGATCACAAATACGAAGTAGAAAAAGTGCAATGGCTTCTCGAGGTCGAACAGCCGATATCCGGCGATGCTCGGCTCCGGCCGGAAGTACAAATAAATGCCGTCGGATCCGCCCCCTAACTTGGTGTCGTGGAACAAGTAGTAGAGCATTTGGCCGAAAGCCAACGTGACCATGATGAAGTAGACGCCCGAGGTACGAAGCACGAGCAGACCGACGATCAGCGCGAGAGCAGCGGAAACGATCAGCACCGCCGGTAGCGTCCACCACAAGCTCGCTGCCTGATATTTCGGCGAGAGAAGCGCGATTCCATATCCGGCAACCCCAAAGAACGCGGCATGGCCCAGGCTCACCAAGCCAGCGGCGCCGACCAAAAGATCCAGGCTCATCGCGAAAATCGCCAGGATCATGATCTTGCTCACCAGCTGCACGTAGAAGGTCGCACCGGTTAGAGGCACCAGCGCCACGCAAACGGCCAAAAGCACCAGTACGAAGCGGCCAATCCTCACGCGACCTTGAACAAGCCCTGAGGCCGCCAGAGAAGGATCACAGCCATCAGCAGGTAGACTGCCACCCCGGAGAATTCGGGCAGCACCACCTGGCCAAGCGTATCCACGATTCCAATGATCAGTGCGGAGATCAGTGCGCCCTTGATCGAGCCGATGCCACCGACCACCACCACGACGAAGCAGATGATCAAAATCTGGCTGCCCATTCCCGGGTAGACGGAAGAGACCGGGGCTGCGATCAGCCCTGCGAATGCCGCGAGCGTCACCCCAACGGCAAACACCCAGCGGTAGATCAGCTTGATGTTGATGCCGAGGGACTGCACCATTTCGCGATTGGTATTGCCGGCGCGAATGATCATGCCGATTCTGGTCTTTTGAATGACGACGTACATCAGTCCGGCAACCACCAGACAGGCCCCCGAGATGAACAAGCGGTAGACCGGATAACTTAGGGTGCCGGTGAGCGGAATCGATGACCTGAGCAACGGTGGGACGGGGACGCTGTGCACATCGTCCCCAAACAAGATGCTCCGCAACTCCTCAAAGATGAGAATCAGGCCAAAGGACAGGAGCACCTGCTGCAGATGATCGCGGTGGTACAGGCGCGAGAACAGGGTCGACTCGAGGATAACCCCGATCAGCAAGACCATCGCCAATTCAATTGGGATCGCCAGCCACAGGTTGCCGATCATTCGGGCGAGCCAAAATGCGAGATAAGCGCCAACCATGTAGAAGCTGCCGTGGGCCAAATTGAGAACGCCCATGATGCCGAAGATCAGGGACAACCCGCTGGCGAGCAAGAACAGCAACAAGCCATACTGGATGCCGTTGAGGAGCTGAATGAAGAATTCGAATGCCAACCGTTCACGTCTTCTTCATCTTGCAGCCGCGAGCGGGATCCTCGAGCGACTTGTGCGCCACTCCAATCACCTTGTTCTGGGTACCGACAACCTTCCGCAGATAGATGTCCTGGATTGGATTGTGCGCTGTCGAAAGCGTCCAGGCCCCTCTTGGACTGTCGATCCGAGCTTTCTCCATCGTCGCGATCAGCTCATGTTTCTTGCTCACGTCTCCGCGTACCGCATCCAAGCCGAGCCCCAGTAACAATCCCGCGTCGTATCCTTGAACAGAATAGACGTCCGCTTCGGATTTGTATGCTTTCGCGTAAGCCTCGCGAAAAGCCTTGTTTCGCGGCGTGTCGATTCCATCCCCGTAGTGAAGCGTCGTTTCCAACCCCTGCGCCGCCTCTCCCTGGGCTTCCAATACGCCGTCGGTGAGAAAACCGGATCCAAAGAGCGGGATTTTTCCCTTCAGGCCCGCCGCCGCGTAATCCTTCACGAACTTCGCCGCCCCCGCGCCGGCAAAGAAGGTGTAGACGGCATCCGGCTTCAGCGAGGCGATCTGAGTGAGCAGTGCCTGAAACTCGACCTGGGGGAACGGAACCCACAGCTCCTTCACCACCTTGCCGCCCGCCTTCGTAAATCCTTCCGAGAATCCGCCCGCCGACTCCTCGCCGGCCGCGTATTTCCAGGTGATCGTGACCGCACTCTTGAGACCGCGATCCGCGACTACCTTTCCCATCGGGTAACCGGTTTGCCAATTGCTGAAGGAGGTGCGGAAAATGTTCGGCGCACAGAGCTCGCCGGTGGCGGCCGCAGCGCCGGCGTTTGGAATGATCAGCAGCGTTCCTGTCTCTCGAGCAATCTTGACCATACCCAGCGCCACGCCGCTGTGAACGGTGCCGATCAGCACATCCACCTTGTCGCGTTGGACCAACTTGTTGGTGTTTTCAGGCGCCTTCGCCGGATCGGATTCATCGTCAACGGTGAAGTACTCGAGCTCTCGGCCGCCCAACTTTCCCCCGCGCTCCGCGACGGCGAGCTTGAAGCCGTTGGTGATTGCGTTTCCGAGCGCGGCATACGTCCCGGTATAGGGAAGCATCAATCCGATCTTGATTTTGTTGGCCTGAGCCCAGGCAAAGCGATGCGGAAGCAAGGCGGCCGCCGTGAGACAACCGGCTGCCTTCAAGAAGTCACGACGACCTGCTGCCTTCCAATGGCTGGTGGACATCTCCTCCTCCGTTGCGCCTTCTAATACCTGGCGCCTCGAAGGAGCAACTTCGTTTTCACCCCAAGTCCTCGCCGACCAGCCCTCATCCAAATGAGGGGCGCGGCAGAATACCCGTTCTGCCAGCTCGAGCTGCCGAGGCGAACAGGGGCTCGCCTTCCGATTGCGCTTGCCTGGCGCAGTGAGGAAAATCCGTCATCCGAGCGGTCCCTGGTGGAGAGTGAGGGCGCAGAAGCAGAATGCTCATTCTGCTCCAGAATCCCGATTCTGTTGCTCGAGCTTTCGGGAGCTCATGGCCGGCTACTCACTTCAACTGATCGTCAGCAGCGCGTTCCCATGGTAGCGAGCGCTTCTGGATCGAAAGGTTCTCAGCTGAGCTGGCGTGGCACGCAGCCAGCGGCCGTGCTACGCACCGGCCTCGAAGGGTACCAGACCTCGGAGCTTTCGATGTGCAGGAATATCAAGACGCTTCATCATTTCGAGCCCCCAGCGAACGAGGAAGAGGTGGAGGCCTCGGCCCTGCAATACGTCCGCAAGGTTACGGGAATGAGCAAACCATCCAAGGTGAACGCGATGGCATTTCAAACGGCCGTGGAGAACATCACGGCCGTCGTGATCAAGTTGTTCGACGCGCTCGAAGTTCACACGCCGCCGCGGTCAAGGGAAGTAGAAAGGCTCAAGGCGCTCGAGCGGGGCAAAAAGCGGGAAGAGCAGTTGCGCGCGAGATACCATCTCACCGCGGTTAAGCGAACGAATGAATGAACGCGTGGGAGTGACTTCAGCCGATCGCTGCGCCGCGCGGGGGAAGAAGGCCCCTGAGGGGTTGCGCGTAGACCCCAACGCGATCTGATAAGCATCGCCCGATGAGCCGTCCATTCTCTTTTGTCCGATTCGCCGCGTTCTACCTTGCCGCGCTCAGTTGCGCGCAGTCTCGCCCAGCGGTCAATCCGGGCTCGCGCGACTCCGAACGTGCGCTCGCAGTGGGTGATGCGCTTCTTGACGACGAGCTCGCCCAGTCACCGGAATTCGTCGCGCTCCTCCGTCCGCCGGGAGCGCGCTACGACACGCTCGACGACGCGTCGCTTGCCGCGGTCGCCGCCCGCGAGGCGCGAGAGGATGGCTGGCGGAA
>WNFN01083581.1_pt2 | contig 13590 bp, 12 predicted proteins | sample 5400161 | NCBI WGS metagenome assembly WNFN01 (sample SAMN13153353, study PRJNA577476) | soil metagenome | isolation source: 80 cm saprolite on Douglas fir-dominated hillslope | place: USA:California | collected 2013-09-17
TCACCGCCACCGTGAAGCACTTCGCCGGATACTCGGAGTCGATCAACGGCCACGACCGAGTGCAGGCCGAACTGCCGATCCGCTACCTGCAGGACACGTTCCTGCCGTCCTACGCCGGCGCCGTCGACGCGGGCTCGGGCACGGTCATGGTGGACTCCGGCTCGGTCAACGGCATCCCCGCCACCGCCTCGCACTTCCTGCTGACCACCGAACTGCGTGACCGGCTCGGCTTCAAGGGCGTGGTGATCAGCGACTACGGTGACGTGCCGGCCCTGGCGAGCACCTATCACATGGCCGCCGGCCTGGCCGGCGCGGCCGCCCTCGCGATCAATGCCGGCGTCGACATCGCCATGCTGCCCTTCAACGCCGACCAGTGGCAGACCGCGGTCCAGCAGGACGTGGCCGACGGCAGCATCTCACGCAACACGATCGACCAGGCAGTCGAGCGGATCCTCACGCTGAAGTTCCAGCTCGGGCTCTTCGACCACCCAATGGTCGACGCGAGCAAGGCAGACGCCGCGGTGACGGCCGGCCGGGACGTAACGCTGCAGGCGGCCCGCGAGTCGATCACCCTGCTGCGCAACCACAACGGCGTGCTGCCGCTTCCGGCGTCCAGCAAGCTGGTGGTTACCGGCCCGAGCGCGGACTCGATGACCAACCAGCTGGGCGGGTGGAGCGTCAGCTGGCAGGGTGTCTTCGGCGCCGGCCACGTCTGCTGCATGGGACCCGCCAACCAGATCCCGCCGGGCACCACGGTGCTCAAGGGCCTGCAGGCCGAGGACCCGAACGTGACCTACGCGCCTGACCAGGCCACGGCGGTCAGCGACGCCGCGTCAGCGGACGCCGTGGTCGTCGCGGTGGGCGAGAAGGCTTACGCCGAGGGCCTGGGGGACAACCCCGCGCCGGCCCTGGCACCCGATCAGAAGACGGCGTGCTGATGGCCTACCAGGGCAGCACCGAGGCGGGCACGGCGGTGGCCGACGCCATCTTCGGCAAGATCGACCCCAGCGGCAAGCTGCCGGTCACCTGGCCGTCCGACGCGGCCGCGCCCGGCGGGGACTTCAACGGCGGAGCCCCGTCGCCGCTGGGCGACGAGCCGAAGGTCTTCGATCAGCTCGCCAACACCGGCTCGGGCCAGGGGCACGGTTACAACCCGCTCTACCCGTTCGCCTACGGGCTCTCGTACACCACGTTCAGCGTCAGCGGGCTGTCGGCGACCAGCAGCGTGTCCGCTGACGGCACGGTGACGGCCACGTTCACCGTGTCGAACACCGGCAGCCGGGCGGGCACCGACATCGTGCCGGTGTACGTCCACCAGCCGGTCAGCGTGGTACTGGTCCCGGATCAGCGGCTCGCGGGGTTCACCCGGGTGACGCTGGACGCCGGGCAATCCAAGACAGTCCAGGTGTCGTTCCCCGTCTCGGTCCTGGCCGTGACCCCGGGTGACATCGAGTCCGACAGCCCGCCGGCCGTGGAGACCGGCGCCTACCAGGTGCAGCTCGGCACCCCGGCCAACGTCGCAGGACTTCCCGATGAAGTCCCCGGCCGTCATCCGAATGGCTGCCGCGGCGGGCGTCATAGGCCGCCGGTGACGTCGAGCGTCGTTCCGGTGACGTAGGAGGCCTGGGGAGAGCAGCCGGTACGTTGCCGGAGACCCCCGGCAGCCAGCCAGATCTTTAGATACTTTCGGGATCGGGCGGCAGCGCTGACTGGGCCGGCGGCAGAAGGGACCGGAGCGGTGACCACAGACGGCTATGTACCTACGCGGGCGGACCGGTTCTCGTTCGGGATATGGACGGTGGGCTGGCAGGGCGTGGACGTGTTCGGCAGCGCGGTGCGGCCGCCGATGCCGGCCGAGCGTGCGGTGCGCAAGCTGGCCGAGATCGGCGCGTACGGCGTGAACTTCCACGACAACGACGTGTTCGGGTTCGACGACACCAGCGAGGAGCGGGAGGAGCGGATCGCGGCCTTCCGCAAGGCGCTCGACGAGACCGGGCTGGTGGTGACGACCGCCACCACGAACCTGTTCGGGCACCCAGTCTTCAAGGACGGCGGGTTCACCGCCAACGACCGGGACGTGCGCCGGTTCGCGCTGGCCAAGGTGATGCGCAACCTGGATCTGGCCGCCGAGCTCGGCGCGAAGGTGTATGTGTGCTGGGGCGGGCGCGACGGCGCGGAGTCGGGGGCGGCCAAGGACATCCGGGCGGCGCTGGACCGGCTGAAGGAAGCGTTCGACATTCTGTGCTCGTACGTCCTGGACCAGGGGTACGGGCTGCGGTTCGCGATCGAGCCGAAGCCGAACGAGCCGCGCGGGGACATCCTGCTGCCGACGGCCGGGCACGCGCTGGCGTTCATCGGCGAGCTGGAGCATCCCGAGCTGGTCGGCCTCAACCCCGAGGTCGGGCACGAGGAGATGTCCGGGCTGAACTACGCGCACGCGATCACGCAGGCGCTATGGCACGGCAAGCTGTTCCACATTGACCTGAACGGGCAGCACGGCCCGCGCTACGACCAGGACTTGCGGTTCGGGGCGGGTAATGCACGGGGGGCGTTCTGGGTGGTGGACGCGCTGGAGGCGGGCGGGTACGACGGGCCAGTGCATTTTGACTACAAGCCGCCGCGGACCGAGGACGACGACGGGGTTTGGGCGTCGGCGGCGGCATGCATGCGCAACTACCTGATCTTGCGGGAGAAGGTACAGGCGTTCCGCGCCGACCCTGAAGTCCAGGGGGCCCTGGCCGCGGCCCGGGTGCCGGACCTGGCGCTGCCGACCCTGGGCGATGACGAGACCTGGCGCGAACTGCGCGGCTTCACCCCCGACCTCGAGGCGCTGGCCGGGCGGGGCATGGCCTTCGAGCGCCTTGACCAGCTCGCCCTCGAGCACCTCTACGGCGTCCGGTGACGGCCGCACCCGCGACGGCGATCCGGATGACCGGCGAAGACGGCAAGCCGGGCTGTGCTACCGGTCATTGACCGTCGGCTTGGTGGATGCGGCGATGAGGTGGTTGCTGAAGCCGATCAGCGAGGGCTGTGTCTCGGCGGATCGGGCCGCGAACAGGATGTGCTCGCGGCGCCGCGGGTCTGCCCATTCGCGGCGCAGCGGCCAGCCCGGGCCCTCGACCCCGTAGACGGCCGTGCTGGTGAAACCGGCCCGCTCGATCTCCCCGGCCAGGCCGTCGGGGGTATGGAAGTAGGCGGTGGTGAAGAACTCCGGCCTGCCGACCGGATCGGGGTTGCGGTGCTGCCCGTCCGCCAGGTCCTGGTCCACGATCGGCCTGAAGTCCGGATCGTCCAGCCAGCCCTCATACAGCCCGTCGAGCAGCGAGGCGAACCGGCAGACCGCCATGGCCAGCAGGCGGCCGCCCGGCCGCAGCACGCGCCGGGCCTGGCTCAGCGCCTGAGCCCGGTGCGAACGCGGCCGCCGGATCACTGCCCGCCGCCTGGAGGGCCTGCTCCACGTGCAGCGACACCGGGTCCACCAGATGCACCTGGTACCCGCGCCTGGCCAGTGGAATAGCATACGTGCCGGGCCCGCCGCCCACATCCAGCAGCCGCGCGGGCGGCTGCGGCAGCAGCCGCTCCAGCAGCTCCAGCGACCTGACGTACTCCAGGGACGGCCTCCCGTCGGGGAACAGGCGGGAGCGTTCGTAACCGGTGCCGTAGTGGCGTTCGATGGCCGGATCAATCACCGTTACATGCTGCCGCCCACGCTCGCCCAGGGCTACCGAAATTCGGCTGGGACGGTCGTCCGCGACCTTGCCGAACCTGATCTGGTCGTGGGGGCTAATCAGGCTGCCCCGCCGCCAACGCCGCCTGGGAACGTGCCGCCGCGCACCGCTAAGCCCCGCGTGTTGGTCATGTGCGGACATGAAAGGCTGGGGACATGGACTACGCCCACCTCGGCCGTTCTGGCCTCCGCGTCAGCCGCCTGTGTCTCGGTACGATGAACTTCGGCCCGCTGACCCCGCCCGCGGACTCACACGCGATCATGGACCGAGCGCACGAGCTTGGCATCAACTTCTTCGACACCGCGAACCGGTACGGCGGGGCGGCCAGCCCGCCCGGGCAGGTCGCAAACAACGACCAGTCGCATCCGGGCTGGACCGAGGAGATCATCGGCGACTGGTTCGGGTCCGGTGGCGGGCGGCGCGAGCGCACGGTGCTCGCTACCAAGCTGTATGGGGCGATGGGGGACTGGCCCAATGAGGACAAGCTTTCCGCGCTGAATATCCGGCGTGCGTGCGACGCCTCGCTGCGTCGGCTGCGGACCGACTACATCGACCTGTATCAGATGCACCACGTCGACAGGGACACGCCGTGGGAGGAAATCTGGCAGGCGATGGAGGTCCTGGTCGCTCAGGGCAAGATCCTCTATGTCGGCTCCTCCAACTTCGCGGGCTGGCATATTGCGCAGGCCATCGGCACCGCGGCGGCGCGTGGCTTCTTCGGCCTGGTCAGCGAGCAGTCCATTTACAATCTGATGACCCGTGAGATCGAGCTCGAGGTCTTGCCCGCCGCGATCTCCTGCGGCGTGGGCGTCATCCCGTGGTCCCCGCTAGCCGGCGGCCTGCTCGGCGGAGTGCTCAAGCAGGAGCGCGAAGGACGCCGCCGCCTGGCGGGCCGGGCGCAGGAAGCGGTCGAGCGCAACCGCGAACAGATCGAGGCGTACGAGAACCTGTGCGATGAGATCGGCGAGGAGCCGGGCAGCGTCGCGCTGGCCTGGCTGCTGCACCAGAACGGCGTAACCGGGCCCATCATCGGCCCGCGTACTGCCGGGCAGCTCGAAGACGCACAGCGCGCGGTGACGCTCAGCCTCGACGACAAGGTGCTTGAGCGCCTCGACGCCATCTTCCCCGGCTACCGGCCAGCCCCGGAGCATTACGCCTGGTAGGCGCCCGTGGCCGTGACTGCGCGATCAGATCGTGAGCCCGAGGCCGCCGTCAACCAGGAACGTCTGGCCGGTGGCATAGCGAGTGGTCACGAGCGCTAGGCAGGCTTCGGCGATGTCCTCGGGGGTGGCGACCCGGTGCAGCGGCGCGATCAGTTCCACGCCCGCCTTGCGGTCATGCCACTCCGCGGTCCACGGCGTCGCGACCAGGCCGGGGGCGACGGCGTTGACGCGGACCCCGCCGTCAGCGTGCTTGGCCATGATCGCGGTGAGGTGATTGAGAGCGGCCTTCGACACGGCATAAGGCAGCGAGCTGCCCGTCTGGCGGATCCCGGCGAGCGAGGTGATGTTGATGATCCACCCGTCTTCGGCCCGGCGCAGCAGCGGCAGAGCGGCCTGGCTGACCAGAAAGGTCCCTACTACGTTGGTGCGCAGGACCTTGTCCCAGTGATCGACGGTGACGGCGGCGATGTCCTGCAGCGGCACGTCGACGGTGACCCCGGCGTTGTTGACCAGCCCGTCCAGACGCCCCCACCGCTGCTCGGCTGCACAGACCAGAGCCGCGGCTGTCGCGGGGTCGCCGACGTCGCCCTGGACGTACACCGCGTCGCCCAGTTCAGCGGCGATGCGCTGGCCCGCCTCCGCCGAGGACGCCGAGTTGACGACGATCCCAGCGCCGAGGCAAGAAAGGCGGCGGGCGACCGCCGCGCCGATGCCGCTCGACGAGCCGGTGACGATGACGGCCTTACCGGCGAGGTCCATGCTGGTTCCCTTCAGCTGGCCGCAGCCAGCCCCGCCGAGAGGCTAGCCAGTGGCTCAGGCTCGGTCATCGGCACCGCCAGGCCGTCTTGCCTGCACCGGCTGGATGCGGTACAAACATAGTGGCGGCTTCCCCGGCGCGGCACCCGACGCGACCGGCCGGAAGATCACCTTGGCTGAAGCCCGCCAGCGGGTTCCGGCACAATCCCGAATAAGCCCGTCACCGACTCCACGAACCAGGCGGCCTGGGACAGCGCGCTGTCGGCGGCGGCGAGCAGGCCGGGCTGCAGCGCGAAGTTGTGCCACATGCGCGGCCACCTGGTGTAGGTGACGTCTACCCCGGCGGCGGAGGCCTGGCCGGCCAGGCACTCGGCGTCGGGGGCGAGCAGGTCGTCGGAGCCGGCCTGGATCAGCAGCGGCGGCAGGCCGCCGGGCTCGGCGAGCAGCGGCGAGACCGAGGGGTCCGCCCAGCTCGACGGGCCGGCGTAGGCGAGCGCGCAGGCCTCGAGCCAGCGCGGGCTGAGCAGCACGTCCCGGTGCACCAGCTCCGGAACCGCCCGGCGGTCCCGCCCCAGGTCCAGCCACGGCGACACGAGGATGCACCCGGCGGGAAGCTCCTGGCCCCCCTCGCGCAAAGCGAGGACGAGGGACAGCGCGAGCCCCGCGCCCGCGGAGTCGCCCGACACCACGATCGAGCCGGGGGATGCCTCCCCGGATAGTGCCTTCATAACGTCACGGGCGTCGTCGAGGGCGGCAGGGTAGGCGTGCTCGGGCGCCAGCCGGTAGTGGGGCAGCACGACCTGGCACGCCGCCTGGGCGCTCAGCCGCGCCGCCCAGGCGCGCGCCAGGCGCGGCGAGCCCACGCAGTAGCCGCCCCCGTGGAAGTGGACGACCGTGCGCCCGGGGCGCGTCCCGCCGACCGCCACCACGTCGGCGCGCACGCCGTTCATCACGCTCTCGACGACCGTCGTGCCTCGCGGCACCGGCGCGCCCCGCGTGAGCTGGTCGAGGCGCCGGCGCTGCACCTCCCAGGGCAGGCCGGGGTCGAGGACACGCCTGCCGAGCTGCCGCGCCCCGAGGCGCATGAGCGGCGGCGGCACGCGAAGGCTCCGTTTCCCGCTCGCCCCCGGGGCCCCGCCCGCCTCTTCTGCCCTCTTCACTGGCGCCCCTCCAGCTCGCTCATGACATGCCGGCGCTAACGCGGTCGGCTCCCGGGGCCACCGGGCGCTTCGGCATGACCCGGTAGCGGGCGAGGTCGAAGCGGCGGACCCGGTACCGGTAGAGAAAGGTGTGGTCGGGCCAGTTGTTGGTATTGCGGCCCGAGGCCGTCGTGTACCAGCTGTGGCACCCGCTCTGCCACACCGAGGTGCGGCTGGCCGTACCCACCCAGGCGTTGAACGCCTTTTGTACCTCGGGACGCACGTCGAGCCAGTCCAGGCCCTCGTCCTCGAGGGCCTGGAGGGCGCCAAGCACGTAGCCGATCTGGCCTTCGAGCATGTAGATGATCGAATTGCCGCCGAGGTTGGTGTTGGGCCCGTAGAGCATGAAGAAGTTCGGGAACCCCGAGACCGTGATCCCGAGGTACGCCTCGGCCCCGTCGCGCCAGACCTCGTGCAGCTGGCGCCCGCCTAGGCCGGTCACCGACATGGGGGCCAGGAAGTCGATTGTCTTGAAACCGGTGCCGTAGATGATCACGTCCGCCTGGCGGAAAGTGCCGTCGGCCGTGATCACGCCGTCAGCCGCGACTCGCTCGATGGGGTCGGTGACAAGCTCGACGTTCGGTCGGGCCAGCGCCGGGTACCAGTCGTTGGAGAACAGCACCCGCTTGCAGCCCATCACGTAGTCGGGGACGCACTTGGAGCGCAGCCGCGGGTCGGTGATCTGGGTCCGGAGCTGGCGGCGCCACATCTGCATCGGCGCGGCCAGGAACTTCGGCGACAGGACGAAGCCGCTCGTGAGCAGCTCGCCGTAGAGGAAGATGCGCAGCCGGTCGGCCTTGCGCATCACGGGGAACCGCTCGAAGAGGACCTGCTGGGTGTTTCCGTAGGGGTGGTCGAACTTGGGCAGGACATACGGGGCGCTGCGCTGGTACACGTCGACGTGCTCGGCGGCCTTGGCGACCTCGGGCACGAACTGGGTGGCGCTCGCCCCGGTGCCCACGACGGCGACCCGCCGGCCGGAGAGGTCGACGCCGTGGTCCCAGCGCGCGGAGTGCCAGGACGGGCCGGCGAAATCGTCGCGGCCTGCGATATCGGGCAGGCGACCCCGGTTGAGCTGGCCCACGGCGGAGATGACGGCGTTGGCCTGCAGCGTGCTGCCGCCGGTCAGGGTGAGGTTCCACACCGCGCGGCGCTCGTCGAACTCGGCGGCCGCGATGCCCGAGCCGAAGCGGAGGTGAGGGCCCAGCCCGCGCTCCGCCGACAGCGCGCGCAGGTAGCCAAGGATCTCTTCCCGGGGCGGGAAGCGGCGGCTCCAGCGGCCCGGCCGGAACGAGAACGAGTACAGGTTCGACGGCACGTCGCAGGCCAGGCCGGGGTAGGTGTTGTCCCGCCAGGTCCCCCCGATGTCGTCGCCCCGGTCGACGATGAGGAAGTCCTCGATGCCCGCCTGCTTGAGCGCCGCGGCCATCCCGATCCCCCCGAACCCGGCGCCGGCCACGACCACGCGGTACGACGAATGCTCGGGCATGGGCCCTCCCTCGCGTTCCGCCCGGGCCGCGAACCTGTCCGGGCACCAGGGTCCGTCAAGGACCCGGCACGGGCAGAATAGCGCGGGCTTTGGGTGCGTGCCGGGACGCTTATGCGGAGAAGGCTCTCGCCGTCACGACCCGGACGGTCCATGTCCGGACTCGACATCGTCCGCCCGAAGGCGCGATTCCTTTCGGGCCCTGGCCGGGTCTGCACTCCCGGAAGCCGCTTCCGGCATTTGGCGCCCCGGAGGGACGCCCGGGATTGCGGCCGCCATCTGGAGGTGACATGCGCAAGCTGATCGTGAGCAGCCTGGTCTCACTCGACGGTGTCTACGGCGATCCGCAGTCGTGGGCATCGGACTACTTCGACGACCAGGCTGCTGAAGAGTCACTCGCGGTGCTGCTCGACAGCGACGCGATGCTGATGGGCAGGCGGACGTATGAGTACTTCGCGCCGGCATGGTCGGCCCCCTCGGCCCCCGCGGGGCCCTACTTGGAGCGCATCAACGAGATCCGCAAGTATGTCTTCTCGTCCACGCTGACCGCGGCGGCCTGGAACAACTCGACGGTCGTCTCCGGCGACCCGGCCGCCGCCGTCGGGCAGCTCAAGCAGCAGGGGGCTGGGCATCTGGTCGTCTACGGGTACGGCCTGCTCGCCCAGACGCTGCTCGAGCATGGTGTTGTCGATGAGCTGAACCTCGGGATCCACCCGGTCATGCTGGGCAGCGGGACCACGCTGTTCCGCCCTGGCAAGCGCACGAACCTGCGCCTGGTGTCCGTCACTCAGCGCGGTAACGGCGTCGTCACGCTCTCCTACACACGGCCATAACGGCGGCGTCCTCGTTTCATGATCTAGGAGCGAAACCCGTCATATACGCGGGTTTCGCTCCTAGATCCTCGGGTCGGCCGTGGGTCACGGGCGCCGATCCCGGCCGGGACCCGAATACCTGAGCGTAGGCCCGTCCACTCCTTCTCCTTCGCTCCGCAGCCGGGCGAGCCGGCCCGGGTCCAGGTCCGCCACGAACACCTTTTGCAGCATGTGCCAGTCTTCCGGGTGCTCCGCGATAGCGGCCTCGAAGACCTGGGCCAGCTGCTGGGTCATCGCGGTGACCTTCTCCGTCCGGCCGCCATCGCCGGGCACGGCGATCTCCGGGTGGATGTGCGCGCCCCAGTACTGCCCGGAGTACCAGAGCGTCACCGGCATCAGCGCCGCGCCGGTGTGGGCGGCGAGCGCGGCCGCGCCGCCCGTCATCCGGGCGGGCTCGCCGAAGAACTCGACCTCGAGGCCGCTCCCGGTGAGGTCGCGCTCGCACAGCAGGCAGACCAGGCCGCCAGCCCGCAGCCGCCGCGCGAGCATCCCGAACCTGCTGGCCCCGCCCGAGTGCGGCAGCACCTCCATGCCCAGGCCCTCCCGGAACGCGACGAACCGGTTGTAGAGCGACTCCGGGCGCAGCCGTTCGGCCACCGTCGTGAACTTCCCCGCGCCGCGCAGGACGATCCAGGCGCCCGCGTGCTCCCAGTTGCCCATGTGCGGCAGCGCGAAGATCACGCCGCGGCCGCTCGCCATGTGCCGGAAGGCTGTCTCCTCCTCGCCCGTGCACCGCATCCGGCCGAGGATCTCCTCGCCGGGTATGACCGGCAGCCGGAAGACCTCGAGCCAATACCGCAGGTACGAGCGCACTCCCCGCCGTGAAAGCTGCCTAAGATCCATAACGGCAGTGCCCGGGCTGGCCTCGCGCGCCGACCAGGCCACCACCCGGCCCAGGTTCGCCTCCAGCTGCCGGACGCTAGGGCCCTGCCGCCACCACACCCAGTCCGCGACCAGGCGGAACGCCCACTCCGCCCACCGCCGCGGTACCCGGCAGATCAGCTTCCAGCCGAGCACGTAGGCCCATGCCACCACTCGTTCTCGCACCGAGGTCACCCCCTGGTCTGAGAATCAGCCGCCCGCCCCCCCGCTATGCCCGATGCGGACGGCGCGGCGGGCACCGCGAAACACGTCCGACCGCACGGTCAGCAAGCCAGGGGCCCGCGGCATTCCCGCCGGCGTGCGCAGTCAGCGTTCGCCGCGCGCTCAGGCAGAGATCGTCTCTTCGGTCAGTGCGGCTGCCTTTGTTCCCCCCTGTGAACTCGACCACGGCCGCCACCGGTTCGCCGAACCGGTCATCGGGGCCGGCTCGGGCCACGTCAGGCGGCCGCGGCCGGGGCCAGGCCGAGCCGGCCGGCCAGCCGGCCGAGGTAGGCGACGACCTCGTCCTCGGCCCGGTCGGGCATGCCGAACGCCACATCGGTCACGCCGATCTCGCCCCAGTGCGCCAGCGCCTCCGGGTCTGGTCGGCCGGCGAGCACGGTGACCTGCGGCTGCCCGGCTCGCCCGGCGCCGCGCCAGGCCTCGTTCAGCAGCGCTACCTTCGCGTCGAGGTCGGCCTCGCCGGGCGCGGTCAGCCATCCGTCGGCCGACCTGGCAATCCAGCCAAATGTCTTCTCGGTGCCGCCCGCGCCGACCAGGATCGGCACACGCGGCTGCTGTACCGGCTTGGGCCAGGCCCAGGAGCCGTCGAACCGCACGAACTCGCCGTGGTAGCTGGCCTCGTCCTGGGACCAGAGAGCCTGCATGGCCTCGAGGTACTCGCGCAGCACGGTGCGCCGCCGGCCGCCCGGCACGCCATGGTCGGCGAGCTCGTCGAGGTTCCAGCCGAATCCTGCGCCCAGCACGACCCGGCCACCTGACAGGTGGTCGAGCGAGGCGATGGTCTTGGCCAGCGCGATCGGATCATGCTCGGCCGGCAGGGCGACGGCCGTGCCGAGTCCGATGGTCGACGTCACGGCCGCGGCCGTGCTCAGCGCCACCCACGGGTCGAGCGTGCGCATGTAGCGGTCGTCGGGTAGCTCCTGCGTTCCGGTCCCCGGATGCGGCGCCTGGCGCCTGACCGGGATGTGCGTGTGCTCGGGCACGTAGAAGCGGTCGAACCCCGCGGCCTCGGCCGCCTGCGCCGCCCGGGCCGGGGTGATGCCGCGATCGCTGGTGAACAGCACGACGCCGTGGCGCATGGCAGGAACTCCTTCACATAGTCGCGGCTTACCTCACGCCGGGTCGCCGTCACCGCCCGCCGCGGCCTGCCGCGCACGGGCAGGGGCCCGGGCGTGGTCGACGGCCGGGTGGCTGGCCGCCGCGTGCCTCCCGGCGCGGCGGCCCGAGAAGACGCTGTCGGCCAGGGACAGCCCGCTGACATAAGAGCTCGAGCACAGCCCGATCGAGGTGCGGCCGGCCGCGTGCAGGCCGGCGATCGGCGAGCCGTCCGCGCGCAGCACCTGACCGGTGTCCTCGGCGACGGTGAGGCCGCCCAGGGTCAGCATGGGCGCGGGGTACGCGGGCCTGGGCCGGATAGACAGGTCAATAAGCGAGAACGGCGGCTGGTCGATCACCTGGACCAGGCCGGCCGGCTTCCCGGCCGGATCGGGCTCGCCAGCGGCGGCCGCACGGTTGTAGGCCGCCACGGTCGCGGCCAGGCCCTCGGGATCGATGCCTGCCCTGGCCGCGACGCCGGCCAGCGTGGGCGCGCTCACCCTGGCCCGGGTCAGCAGGTACACGGCCTGCAGGAGCTGGAACCACAGGGTGGTGCCGCGCAGTTGCCGCCAGGACTTGCTGACCAGAGGCTGGTCAAGCAGCAGCCAGCCGCGCCGGTCGTGATGGCGCACCATGGCCTCGCCGATCGCCGCGCCGTACCGGGACTCGTCGCACACGCGCCGCCCGGCCCGGTCCACGAGCACGCCCCGGGCGAACGACGAGGGCGGGGTGATGAACCGCCAGCACGACACCCGGTCCAGGTAGCGGGTAGCACCGCCGGCCGCCACTCCCAGCTGAATCCCGCTGCCGTCATCGGCAGGCGTGCCCAGCGCCAGCCCGCCGCGGAAGGCCGGCGCGTGCTCGCGCATCATGGCCCGGTTCGCCACGAACCCGCCGGCCGCGAGCACGACGCCCCGCCGGGCGGCCACGGTCAGCGGCCTGGCGTAGCGCCGCTCCAGCCAGGTCACCGGCTGGTAGAACCTGCGGCCCAGGCTGCCCGCGTACAGGTACGGCTTGCGGCCCAGCCGGCTCAGTGCCCGGTGGCCGCCCCGCGCCCAGACCGGGGCCGAGAGCATGCTCTGGCATTCCACCCCGGTGACCCGTCCCTCGTCGTCGGTCACGAGCTTGACCGCGCGGCTCTGCGGGACGACCCGGACCCCGGCCGACCGGACGGCCGCGGCCAGCCCGCCGTACAGGACCTTTCCCGACGTGCCCTTGCCGACCGCCCGGTGGCCGCGCGGGGCGGGCTCAGCCACCTGCGGGAACGACAGCTCGCTGCCTGAGAAGTACAGGTAGTGCCGGTTGGTCGGGTACGAGGTCTTCTCCGGGCAGAGGCTGCCCTCGAACGGCACGCCGTGGCCGGCCAGCCAGGCGATCATCGCGGCACTGCCGGCGCAGAACTCCCGTACCGTCGCCGCCGATACCGCGTCTCCGACTTCCATGCTCAGGTAGCTGACCATGGCCTCGACCGAATCGGCCACTCCGGCCTGGCGCTGCTGGAGCGTGCCGCCGCCCGCGTACACGACGCCGCCCGACAGGGCGGTCGCGCCGCCCCCGCCGAACCGGTCGAGCACCACCACCTCGGCGCCGGCCGCCGCGGCTTCCAGGGCCGCACAGGCGCCGGCCGCCCCGAACCCCACGATGACGACGTCAGCCTCCAGATCACGGGCCTGCCGCATCCCGGCTCCTCTCGCGGAGTAGCTCGCCAGCTCGCCATCTGGCCAAAACTGTAACGTGTTCTAGCATCGCGGCATAGCCAGCGGACTGCAAGGCGGGCGCACTGGGACCGGTCAGGCTCGACACCTGCTCGAATGTGAAGCCGCCAGGCATTGAAACGGCCGTCTCGAGTGGCATGTCCGTCATGGTTCTTCCTCCGATCGTCCTGCCGTTATTGGCAAAGAGCGGCCGGCGCCGAACCTGATAGACCCGCAGCCTGCGCCGTTCCTGGCAAAGAACCGACCCCACTAGACGTCAGGCAGGGCGCACAATGGCGTATTGGGCATTGGCCCGGTGACACTCACGTACACTAAGTGCCGCCTTGAGTGGGAGGGGCAGCACTCGCCGTACGGCACCGTCCGGTGCCCGAGGTGAGTCGATCGTGGCCCGGAAAGCGAGCTAATCATGACCAACGCGTTCGGCTGGGATGCGGCGTTCTGCCCCGACCCGCCACCTGCCGAGGCCGGCGGG
>WNFN01267576.1_pt1 | contig 13588 bp, 7 predicted proteins | sample 5400161 | NCBI WGS metagenome assembly WNFN01 (sample SAMN13153353, study PRJNA577476) | soil metagenome | isolation source: 80 cm saprolite on Douglas fir-dominated hillslope | place: USA:California | collected 2013-09-17
ATCGGCGGACTCGGCGAACCGCACGTTGAGGCATGCGGACGTCGCCCCGGTGGCGCTGTTGCACGGCGCGCGTGTTGGCGAGTAGTTCGGGTCGCCCTGCGAGTCGTACCAGGCCGCCATCACCCGGCCACCCGCTGCGGTCACCCACGGGAAGAACTGGTGGCCGGTCGCTGCCGGTGCAAGCAGCTTCGGCGCTGACCAGGACGCTCCGCCATCGGTCGAGAACACGTACTCGATCTGACCCTGCCCAGATGCCTGCTCGACCTGGAACGCCATGACCAGCGTTCCGTGCATATTGTCGGCGGCGAGGCTGGGCCCGGCCAGGTCGAAGCGCGGGAACGTCTGCCCGGTCGGGCAGTTGAACGGGGTGTCGCCGCACTCGCGCGCGCCGTTGCCCGAGAACTGCGCGGAGATGAACGGCGTGTAGGTCAGCGCCAGGCTGGCCTTGCCGAACGTCTTCCCGAAATCGCCGGACGCCACGAACGCCGCCCCATTGACCGCGCCTGGCGTTCTGGCCAGCGCGCCGCCGGTGTTACCTTCCCAGGCGACAAAGACGTGCCCGCCCTGGCCGATGGCGATTGACGGGCCCTGGTTTCCGCAGATCCCGCCGGAGATCTTGATTGGCGTGCTGAAGGTCGCACCGTGGTCCGTCGACCGGCTGAACAGGATTTCATTGCAGCCGGTGACGCCGTGGAAGTCTGACCAGGCCGCGTAGACGTTTCCAGTAGCCGGGTCAGCGACTAGATCGGTCTTGTCGTTGAATGACCCGAGCCCGAACGTGTTCGTGGCCAGCAGGACCGTCCGCATGTAATGAGACCCATCGGTCCCCGTCCCGGTCGCGCCGGGAGCTGGCGAATACGTGGCGACCCAGATGTCGCCGGTATTGTTCTTGGTCAGGCCCGACGCCCCGTTCTCCGTGCCTCGGTTGAAGTTGTTGCCCATGTAGAACAGCCGACCGGCACCGTCCCACGACATCTGCGGGTCGCCGGCCGCTAGGGCACCACCCGCCACCTGCGCGGCCAGCGGGGAGCTTGTCCCCTGAGCTGAGGTGTCGCCGTTGTAGCCAGGCAGCAGACTGTCGACCCAGCTACTGCCGCCATTGGTGCTGCGGTAGAACCCGGCCCAGGCATCGCCCGCCGTGGGCACCGTGCAGTAGTCGTTCGAGCCCGCAGCCCAGATCGCGTGATTGCGCGGGTCGATCGCGAGGGTTGGCTCGTTCTGCATGCGCCGGTCGATACCGCAGCGAGCAAGGACCGCATCGGTGTAGCTGCCGCCAGCCAGCTGGTCAGCACTGACATATTTGCTGGCCTGGTCGACGGTGACCCGGACATTCGGGCCTGCTGACGGTCCGGCGGCGAACGCCGGAGCCGCGGCGAAGCCGCTAGCGGCGAGCGCGGCCACCGAGGCAGTGACCACTCCGATTAGCGATTTCTTGTGCACCATGACCTCCGGAAGGGATCGCGAATGATGCTAAAAATGCTCACGGCATCTTCCCACGATCGGTTCACCGCAACCATGAGGATCTTTGGATTCGGCAGCAAGCCGCTCTTTTCTGCTGGCCAGCCGTTCGGCTGGGTCCGCGCCGACGACGACGGTGCTAGCTGGCCAGCACGTGCTTCGCTTCCAGCTCGGCGAGGAATTGGGCTGATCTGAGCGACACGAGCTCGATATGGCCCGCGACTCTGCTACCTTCCTGGTTCCGCTCGCGCTCGAACGGCCTTGCGGGTCGCCCGCTCGCTATGACCAGGGGTCCAGTGGAAGCCCAGACGATCAGCTACATACCGCATGCATAGTTCATATGCGCTTATCGGGTCTACAGCAGGATCTTCGAGGGCAATCTGTATCGCCAGGCCGTCCACTAGAGCGCAGAGAAAAACCGAGAACGGACGTGGATCGATGTCCGCGAATTCGCCAGCCTCCTGGCCCGCTACCACAAGCGAAGCTACGACCTCCCGTTCACGCTCATCGAACTCGCGGCGGACGTCCGCGACGTCTGCGTTCCGCGCGGCCTGCGCCCACAAGTCCAGCCACAGCTTCCAGGCGCTCTCCGGATCTGGATCGGGATCGGGCAGCAGATTCATCGCCACGAACTCTTCGAGCCGCTCCGCTGCGGTCGCCAGCTTGTCCAACCGGCGCTTGCCCTCGGTGTACCAGGTGTCCTCGTAGTGCCTGATCGCCTCCGTCAGCAGCTGGTCCTTGGTCTTGAAGTAGTAAATGACCAGGGCAGGGCTGATCCCGATCCGCTCGGCGATGTCCGCGATCCTGGTGTCAGCGAACCCGCGCTCGGTGATCACGTCCAGGGCAGCCCGCAGCATCTGACCTCGCCGCTGGTCTGCGATGCCAGGCGCGGCGTGTGCGCTCTCCTCCTGCTCTGCCATCCGCAAGTCCTCCGCCCCACTTGTCCTAACCGTAGCAAATTTCTAGACTGAACATTCAGTCAGTCTGGGAGTGCCTGCCTGAGGTGGCGCTGGTTCGGCCCGCGAGCGAGACGAGGGCCAGGAAAGGAAGCACAGCCATGGCCGCAACATACGACGCCATCGTCATCGGCGGAGGGCATAACGGCCTCGTGGCCGCCTCTTATCTCGCGCGAGCCGGCGCGAGAACGGTCGTGCTCGAAAGCCGGCATAAGACGGGCGGCGCTGCGACCACAGAATCTCCATGGCCAGACGCTCCAGAGTTTAGGGTGACGAGGCTCTCTTATGTCATGAGCCTGATGCCGCCGACCATTATTAACGATCTCAAGCTAGCGAGTCACGGCTACAAGGTCTACCCGATGGGCCCTTATTACCAGGCATTTCCCGAAGGCGGCTCGATCAAGCTGTACGCCGACGACGCCCAGCGCAACTACGAGTCGGTCGGAAAGTGGTCGAAGAAGGACGCCGAGGCCATGCCAGCCTGGGACGCCTGGCTGGCCGGCCTCGCCGACGTGCTCGGCCCGATGCTGCTGATCGCGCCGCCGAACATTGGCTCGCGCAAGCCACGTGACCTGCTCGGGACGCTGAGGCTGGCCTGGCGGCACCGGGGCCTCAACGTGCGGACGATTGCGGACGCCACCCGGCTGATGACCATGTCCATCGCGGACCTGCTCGACGACTGGTTCGAGTCCTCCCAGATCAAGGGCGCGCTCTCGGTCAATGGTGTCATCGGGACCTGGGCCGGGCCGTACGAGCCTGGCACCGCCTACGTGATGGCCCACCACTCGATCGGGGACATTGGCGACGGCCACCTCGGCAACTGGGGCTTCCAGGAGGGCGGCATGGGCGCCGTGGCCGACGCGATCGCCGCAGCCGCCCGGAGCTTCGGCGTGGAGATCAGGGTGAATTCCAAAGTCGGCCGGGTCCTGGTTGAGAACGGCCGTGCGATTGGTGTCGCCATGGAGAACGGTGACGAACTCAGGGCGGGGACCATCGTCTCGACGCTGCACCCCCGCACCGCGTTCCTTGACCACGTGGGCGAGAAGAACCTGCCGGCCGACTTCGCCAAGGACATCAGGACGTGGAAGACCAGGAGCGGTGTGGTCAAGATCAACCTGGCGCTGTCCGAGTTGCCGAACTTCACCGCTGATCCCGGCACCGAGTTGGCCGAGCACCATACGGGCTCGGTGGAGATGGCGCCGTCGATGGAGTTCACCGAGCGGGCCTTCCTCGATGCCCGCGAGGGCAAGCCGGCCGTCCGCCGACTGGAACCTCGAGCCGCACACCTCAGAGCTGGAGGCGTACGCGGACCGCATGATCGAGCTCTACGACGAGGTGGCGCCGAACTTCAAGGCGTCGATTTTGCACCGCGACGTTGTCGGCCCGTATCAGATGGAGCAGGAGTACGGCCTGATCGGCGGCAACATCTTCCACGGCGAGCTGTCACTCGAACAGCTTTTCCATATGCGGCCGGCGCCTGGCTACGCCGACTACCGCACCCCGATCAGCGGCCTGTACTACGGCAGCTCGGCCACCCACGCGGGCGGCGGCGTGTGCGGGATCCCAGGCTGGCAGGCGGCGCGCGCGGCCCTGAACGACCGCAAGCTCAACAGGGCGGCGAGGGCGCCGCGAGCGGCCGGCTAGGACGCGGCCGCGCCATGGTGACTGACTTTCATCCGCAACGGCCCGCAGGGCAGGATCACCGAGCGGAAAGGCCCGCGTTGCTCGCGATGATGGAAGCGCGGTCCTTGGCACTCGTCGGCGCGTCGAAGCGAGAGGGTAGCTTCGGGGCCCGGATGCTCACCGAGGCCGCGAAGTCGGCGGCGAAGCCGGGACGGGCGCCGGTGCTACCCGTCGATCGCTGACCTGCCGGAGCCGGTCGACCTCGTCCTGCTCGCCGTCCCGGACGCGGCACTCGAACAGCAGCTGACGCTGGCCGCCGACCACGGCTGCCGCTCAGCCGTCATCTTCGGCAACGCGCACGAAGAACCGGCGCCGGGGCCGCACGATGCGCAGCCGGGCGCCGCCCCAGCCGTCACCGCGGCGCCATCGCTGCGGCGGCGTCTCGCGTCGGTCGCGCGGTCGGCGGGGATGGAACTCTGCGGCGCGGGATGCATGGGCTTCGCGAACGTCAGTCACGGCCTCCGGGTCATGGGTTACGTCGAGCCTGACCCGCTTCCGGCCGGCCCGGTCGCCCTGGTCACGCACTCAGGGTCGGTGTTCTCCACGCTGCTGCGCACGCGCCGGGGGTTCGGGTACACCCTGGTGGTTTCATCCGGCCAGGAACTGGTCACCGCCACCCCTTCATACCTTTCATATGCGCTCGACCTACCGGAGACGCAGGTGATCGGGCTGATCCTTGAGGCGATGCGCCAGCCGGCCGAGCTGCGTCACGTGCTCGCCCGCGCCGCGGAACGTGACCTCCCGGTTGTCCTGCTCACCGCGGGCAGCTCAGCCAGCGGCCGCGCCATGGTGGCCGCGCACTCCGGGGCGCTGGCCGGCTCGGACGGCGGCTGGGAGGCGCTGGCGAGGGCCTATGGCGTCCATAGGGTCTCTGACCTGGCCGACATGGCCGACACCCTGGAACTGTTCTCGCTCCAGACCACTCGCCGCACCGCCGGCTCAGCGGCGTCGCCAAACCGCGCCCCTGCGCCGGCGCCAAATCCGGCCTCAGCACCGCCGCGAAACAACAGCTATGGGCCATCACCGTTGAAACAGGAACCTCGATGGGCCACGGCTGTTGTTCGGGGCATCGCCACGGTGCACGACTCGGGGCTGGAGCGCGCGCATGCCGCCGATCTGGCTGAGGAGCTCGGCGTCCCGTTCGCGTCGATCAGCGATACGACCAAGGCCAGGCTCCAGGATCTGCTCGACCCCGGCCTGCTGCCCACGAACCCGCTCGATGTCTGGGGAACCGGTGCCGGGATCCGCGAACTCTTCGGTGACTCCCTCACAGCGCTAGCCCAGGACGAGTCCGTTGACGTGGTCGCGCTCGCCGTTGACCTCGTACCCGAGCTCGACGGCGACACCGCCTACCAGCTCGCCGTGCTCGATGCCGCAGAGCGCACGGACAAGCCCGTCGTCGTGATGAGCAACCTGCCGAGCGGCCTCGACCGCGAGACGGCCGCCCTTTTGCGCGGCCGGGGCATCCCCGTACTTGAAGGCCTGCGTACTGGCTTGCTGGCCTTGCGGCACCTGCTTGATCACCAGGCCAGGCTGGCCGAGCCCCGGCCGGCCACGCCAGCCTGGCCGGCCGCCGCTGTGCCTGACCTGGCGCGGCTGGCTCGCGCCAGGAAGTTGCTGGCCGAAGGGACGCACACCGGCGCCGCCCAGCTGGCCCTGCTTCGCGAGTACGGCATCCCGGCTGCCCGCGCTGAGCGGGTCAGCAACGCCGGCGAAGCTCTCGCTGCGGCCGCCAGGATCGGCTACCCGGTAGTGCTCAAGACCGACGAGGCAGGCATCGCGCACAAGTCCGACGCCGGTGGCGTGATCCTCGGGCTGGGCAGCGACACCGAGCTGGCCGCGGCCTACGCAGATCTGGCCGCACGGCTCGGCCCAGCCGCCCTCGTCTGCGAGACGGTCCCGCCCGGGACCGAGCTCGCGCTCGGCATCGCCGGTGATCCGGACCTCGGCCCGCTGATCGTCGTCGGAGCCGGCGGCATCCTGGTGGAACTGATCGCCGACCGTGCGGTCGCGCTCCCGCCGCTGTCCGAGGAGCAGGCCGCCGGGCTGCTCGCCGAGCTGAAGGTCGGCAAGCTCCTAGCCGGTGCCCGCGGCGCCGCACCAGCCGATCTCGGCGCGATCGCCCGTGCCATCACCGGTCTGGCCGAGCTCGCCAGCGAGCTCGGCCAGCACATCGACGCGCTCGACATCAACCCGCTGATCTGCGGCCCCGACGGCGCAATCGCCGCCGACGCGCTCATCATCCCTCGGTGAGATGGCTCCCTGACACCCGAGCAGCTACCTCGGTGATGAGGGCAGGACCTGACCGAGTTGGTCGGGCGCCAGGTTTCCTGCCTGAACGTCCCCGATGCACAGTCCGCCGCCGCCGATCGTGTCTACTCTGATCCGGCATACGCTGCCGCTTATCGGCACGTACCCGGTGTGCAGGCCCGACTTGACGGCCAAGGTCTCGACACCGCCCGAATAATGGACTATCACGTAGCCCGGTGCAGCGGAGAACCAGACATAGCCGACTCGCAAGATGCCCGTGTAGCTCGGTGAAGAACCGCCGAACCGCACGACGGTTCGGCCATGTCTGACCGGCCAGCACTTCTGACCCGCAGGCAGCGGATAGCTTGACGCACCCTCTACCAGGGCGGGGTACAGCCGGCCGTCCGTGCCAAAGATGTGCAGCCCGTCAATGGTTCCTGCCGGGTGACGCATCCACTGCAGCTTGTGTGGGTGAATGTCGCCGATAACGGTCGACTGAAGTGCGTATCGCCCGAACAGACCTTCGACCATGTCGCCGGAGACAGCGACGTTCACGACCGGTGTTCCGCGCGGCGCCATCTTGATTGCTGCTGTGGCGTTGGCGATATACCTGGCCGCGGGGCTTCCGGTTGTCACGTTCTCGTATGCCTGACCCGACCACACGGCGCCGAAGACGAAGACGGCCACGAGGATGGCCGCAGCGTCGAATGACGCATGTCCCGCTGCGTGCAGCGGCGCCCTTCTCCGCCCGGCCTGCACCACTGCCGCCTGTTGGTCAGCCAGCGGCAGGAACGCGAGTCCCAGGCAAATGGCAAGGACCGGCACAGCGTCAGCTACATATCTGGTCTCTGTCGCGAGTACGGCTGGAGAGAAGGCGCCGAGCCGGCTAATGATCACCGGCAGCATGTCCGCAACGGCTACCCAGCCGGCCAGGATCACCCAGGCTCGCCAGGCTCGCTTGTTGCGCCAGACGCTGGCCAGTATGACAGCAACCACCGCCAGCAAGGCTAGCCAGATCAGGGCGGTCGGTGGCGCGGCGGACGAGTAGGAACCGCCCGTGACGGGAAGCCATTGCCATGGTCCGCCGATGGCGCCAGGCAAGAAGGAGTTCTCCACCAGTCCGCGTGCGAACTCGAATGCCGCGCTCGCCGATGGCGGCGTACTTGGCTGGCTTGTCGAGGTATGCAGGGAGACCGCGAGGAGTAGCACGTAACCGACCATCATGGCCAGGTAGACCAGCCATGCACGCCAATATCGAACTAGAGCGGCGCGCATCCCTCCCAGCCACGATCTCCTCGGCGCCATGAACCATGCCGTGACAGCGAAGATCAGCGGCGGGAGCACAAGGCCTTTTTCGAAGAAGAGGAGGCCGAAGGCCACCCATGCTGCTGCCGCGATCATGTGCCTGGTGCGCCCGGTGCGGATGTACCAGACATGGGCGGCCAGCGCCATGAAGATAGCCAGTTGGAGCGGCACCGACTCAAGCGCAGACGACCACTCTCCGAGATCAGGCAGCAACAGCGGGCAGAACGCATAGATCAGCAGCGGAATCAGGATGGCTGGCCGCTCGCCGAAAAGCATCCGCAGCAGCCGGAGCGCGGCTATGTTCGCGGCGGCCAGAAGCGACAGACTTACAGCGGAGGCTAGTGCCCAGTTATAGAGCGAGATTCTGACGAGGAGCCACGCCACGACGCGAAGCCCGATGATGAGATGACCCGCACCGATGTACGTGACGTAGCGCCAGCTGAACGGGGACTCGGCCGCAAGATCAAGATCATGGAAGTCGTCCTGGCGAAAGTACAAGTGACTAAGGAACTGCACTTTCCAGGCCAGTCCGACGATGATCAGCAGAGCGCCCCAGACGAGAACCTTGTGCGCGCGCAGCCAGCCACCTGCCCGCCGCAGGTCAGCCCATTCGAGACCGTCGGCTCCTTCGTAGGAAGCAACCTCCTGGCCCGAGAATGGCCGGTACAGCTCTTCATCAGCCTGGCTCACGGGCGCATCCTCGATCTCATGGCCGCGCCTTGCTGGACCGCACCGGCCGCGCAAAGCCTGCTTCGGCGTCGCCGATGCACATCCTGTTACCGCCAAGTCCGCTCACGGTGACGCTGGGGGCGGATCCCGCGACCTGCAGGTATGCCGAGTGCAGCCCAGGCCGCACGGCCAGTTCCTGTACAGTGGCGCCGTACCTGACCTTGACCGCGCTTGGAATGTCCGAGCCCCATATGTAGCCGATCCGAACGACTGTGCTCGGGCCTGGCGGACTGCGCAAGAACCCCAGCACGATCCGACCATGGCGCTGCGGCCAGCACCCGCCTGGCGCGTTCGGCCTGCCGGTGGAGGCCCCGTAGACAAACGCCGGATGGAGCCGACCATCAGGTCCGAACATCCACAGCCGGTCGATGGTCCCGCTCGGGTGCTCGATCCAGTGCAGCTTGCCTGGCCGGATGGGGCCGATCACGACGCGCGTGCCGTTGGAGCTGTCCTTGACCTGGTCAGGGACGGCACCATCCAGCACAGCAGTGCCGCGCGGCGCGCGCTCGATGGCCTGCTCGGCGTTGGCGATGTATTTGGCGGCCGGCTGCCCGGTCGTCATGGACTGATACGAACTGGTCGACCAGACGGAACCGACGAATAGCACGGCGAACACGCCGACTGCGGCGGAACGCCATACGCGCTCGGTTCCGATCCGATTGGAGCGCGAGTGGCTCCCGGCCAGCGCACCTGTTGGCGGCCTCGCTTGTGATGGCGCTGTCCGAGGTCCGGAGACCACGGGCAGGAAGGCTAGACCGATGCAGATGGCCAGGACAGGTACCGCGTCAGCTACGTAGCGAGTGTCCAACGAAAGGAGGACTGGATACCAGTTCAGCCTGCCGATGATGACAGGCAGCATGTCGGCAAGCACGATCCAGGCCGCGAATATCACCCAGGCGCGCCAGCCGATCCTCCGCCGCAAAATGCTCGCTGCCACGACAGCAATGGCAATGGCGAACGCGAGCCACGTCAATTCGGCCGGCGGAGCCGCCAGCGCGTAGGCACGGCCCGGCAGGAGCCACCATCGCCACGGCCCGCCAACCGCACCAGGCAGCAGCGAGCCTTTCAGCAATCCCCAGCTAAAGGTGGTGACGGCGGAGGCAGTCGGTATGTGCGGCCGGCTTGTCGACGTCGGTAGGGACGCCGCCAGAACTATCGCGTAGCCGACTAGGGCAGCCGCGTACGTCAGCCATGCTTTCCAGTACCGCACCAAAGCTCGCAGTATTCCGGAAAGCCATGACCCCTGGCCCGCGAGGTAGGCGGAGGTAATCGCCAACATCAGTACCGGCACGACTAGGCCCTTCTCGAAGGCCAGTAGCCCGAAGATAACCCAGATGCAGGCCGCGATCAGGTGCCGCCAGCGACTCGTCCGCACGTAGTGGATGTGCGAATTGAGCGCCATGAACATGGCTAGCTGGAGGGGAACCGACTCCAGCGCCACCGTCCACCAGCCAAGGTCGGCGACACCAAGCGGCGCAAGCAAGTAGAGGGCCAGCGGGACCAAGATGGCCGGGCGCTCGCCGAAGAGCGTGCGGAGCACGACGAATGCGGCCAGTCCTGCCGCCGCTAGGAATGCCAGGCTGACGGCGGACGCCAGGGTCCAACTGTAGAGCGAGATTCTCGCCAGCACCCAAATGATCGCTCGCTCGCCGATCATCAGGTGACCAGTCCCAACATAGGTTAGGTAGTGCCAGTTGAAAGGCGAGGTGATGGCGAAGTCCAGATTGAAGAAATCCTGGCGGTAGAAATACATGCGACTAAGAAACTGCGCCCGCCAGGCCACCTGCGCCGCTATGAGCAGGATCGCGCCAAGCAGCACAGGCCGCCTGTGCTGAAACCAGCGCACGGCCGGCCGCAGATCACCCCAGGCACCAGTCCGATGGCCCTCAGGCGGGCGCGAGAGGGCCTTGCCTGGGTCTAGGCGCTGCAGTCCTTCACCTGCCTGGCTCACGTGCGCATCCTAGTTGCTCTTGTCATGATTAGAGCGCTGTTACACCGATAGTTACCAGGTCAGGCTCGCCACCCAGGCGCGTGTATTCGCAAATGTGACGATCCCGACGCACATAGCCCACCTCGTTCGGTCTATGCTCTCGCTGGGTCGATGGAGCAGACGGCCAGAAGCGGGAGCTACGGATGCGTCGGATCGCACAGACTCCGGGCAGGCAAAGCGTTGAGCCCCGTCGCGGCGACGTCTCCGGTCACGGAGCAGCCAGCGTGGCGCCATCATCGGTCTTGTCCGCTGGCCGATCGGGGCCCCCGAGGCCAACCTCTGCATTACGGCGAGAGGACCGCGCGCCACGCGCGTGGCGTTCAGCATGCCCGGCGCGCGCCGGGCATGCTGCGCGACGGCCGTCATCGTCAGGGCGGCTGCCGTCACCGGCTTTGGCTGCAATGGCGGCCGGTACGGCAGTCAGTGGTACCGGGCCAAGCTTACCCAGAGATCGGCGACGGCTGTGCTTGTCCGCCAAGGACGGGCGACCCCGCACATCGACGCCCACCTGGGAGTCGGCGGATCGATCTCGGGCCGGATCGTGACCCACACAGGCCAAACAGTGCGCAGATTCTGCGTGGAGGCCTTCGATGCCGCCACGGAATCCTTTGGCTTCGTACTGACCGACCGCGCCGGGAACTACAAGATCACCGGCCTCAGTACGGGTACTTACCAGATTATCGCGGCTAAGTGTTTTGGCGGAAACGAGGCAGAGACAACCCGCCCAGGTAATGTACACGTGCACGCTCCGCAAGCGCTCAACGGCATAAACGTCCGGCTCCCGGCCGGCGGCTCCGTCACGGGCACAGTGCTGGCCGGGTCACCTTCAGTCGCTCGGAGCGATGTCTGCGTGATCATTGTCCCGGTCAAAGCCAATGGCAGCTTCGGTCTGGCGGCAACTCATCCGGACGGCACCTACCGGGTCAGCGGGCTCGCAGCCGGGCAATACCAGGTCAACTTCGCCGACCCGAACTGCTTCTTCAGCCCCAACGACGATCTCGCGCCGCAGTGGTTCAACGATCAGCAGACCCAGGCGACAGCGAATGACGTCACGGTGACGGCAGGAGCGACCACCGGCGGGATCAACGCGACGCTGGTTACGAACGGCTCGATCTCGGGGTCGGTCAGCGATCAGGCGCACGCACCGGTCGGCGGTGAGTGCGTAATGGCTATTCCGATCGGAGCAGCACCTGATCCGCTGCTCGAAGTCCGGCAGCGGCGGGAGATCGCCGTGTCCGGCCCCAACGGCAGTTACTCACTGCTCGGCGTGCCGCCCGGCCGGTACAAGGTGGAGTTCTCCTCCGGCTGCGGCGGAGCGAGCTTCAAGACGCAGTGGTGGAAGAACGCTGGCTCGGCGGCCGCGGCGACCGTGATCACGGTCGGCGCGGGCGCGCTCGTCACGGGCATCGACGCGGCGCTAAAACACTAGCTGCCGACATCTAGGAGGCGCTGGTCCCGGCCCCCGGCCGGGACCAGCGCCTTGACAGTTAGTCGAAGAGCACGTAGACCTTGCGGATCGTCTGGTGGATCTGCCAGCTTCCGGTCCAGCCACGAGGGAACACGGCAATGTCACCGGCGCCGATCTCGGTCGGCTGGCCGCCGGCGGGGGTGACCGTCATCCGGCCGGACAGGATCTGCACGAACTCGTGTGTCTCCAGCGTCCAGTGGGACGGGCCGGGAGTGCACTCCCAGACGCCGGCCTCCTGGTCGCCGTCCTTCCACAGGGTCAGACCGCTGGTCGTCATCTCCGGGCCAGTGGCCTCCTCGAGCGGACCCCAGTCTTCCAGTTCGGCGGTCGCGGCCGCGGCTAGATACGGAGTTGCCGGGTTGGTGTCGGCCATCGGGCGTTCCTTTCCTGGGCTGGTTCGCCGGTCACGGCTGCGGGGACTGCGCCTTTTCTGGAAATGCCAGCGCCTGCGGCGTCTTCTCCGGAAATGGCAGCATCTGCGGCGTCTTCTCCGGAAATGGCAGCGCCTGCGGCGTCTTCTCCGGAAATGGCAGCGCGATCGGATCGGTGGCGAGGCGGCTGTTGCCGTGCTCATCGAACCGGTCGAGGCCGAGGTCGGTCGTATCCACCACAGACGAGCGCCCGTGCAGTGCGACATCGGCCGCGGCTCTGGCCACAGCTGGACCCCACATCATCCCGTGGCCGCCGGCACTGGCCACGAAGGCCCCGTTAATAATCTGACCGGAGGTGATTGCCGGTCCGATGATCGGCAGGTGGTCAGGCGTGTAGTCGATCGTGGCCGCCCAGGTCCGGCGGAGGCCGAGCCCCGCGGTTACCGGGATCAGCTTGTGCAGCCTGAGTCGGATCAGCTCCAGGTATTCGGTGTCGACGCACCGCGCTTCGCCCGGCGCCTCGTCTGGGTTCGACATGCCGAACAGCATGCCGCCGTCCTCGGGCCGCCAATACAAGCCGACCGCCAGGTCGAAGAGCATCGGCAGCCGGGACGGCGCGAGATCTGGATGTTGCTCGGTGACGGCGACCTGGTGCCTGACCGCTCCGGCCGGGATTGTGATCCCGGCGAGCCTGCCGACAGCGGCCAGTTCGGGCCCGCCCGTGAGCACCACCAGGGGCGCGGCGATCGGCCCGGCGCTGGTGCGCACGCCCGTGACCGCGCCGCCCGCGAGCTCGAGACCGCTGAAGCTAGTGTGCTCCAGCACCCGGACGCCGCTGGCCGCGAGCGCGTGCGCGTAGGCGGTCACGTTGCGCGGCGGATGCAGGTAGCCGTCCTCCGCGCAGTACGTCGCGCCGAGGGTGAGACCAGGCGCCATCGCCGGGTTCATCCGGTCAAATTCGGCCGGTTCCAGCCAGCGGACATCAAGGCCGAGGGAGTTCTGCATGGCCATCCGCTCGCCGGCGGCGGTGACCTCGGCTGGCGAGAAGCACGGCAGCATGTACCCCTGCGGGGTGAAGCCAGAGTCGATGCCGAGCAAGTCTGCCTGGCTCAGGTAGAACCGGCGCGACCACTCCCCCAGCTGGACCGCCCAGGCGGTGCCGCCCTGAGTCCTGACAATCCCCGCCGCCCTGCTGCTCGCCCCCTGGCCGAGCCTGTCTTTGTCCAGCAGAATGACCCTGTCCACACCTGAGGTGCGAAGGAAATAGGCACACCAGGCGCCGATTGTCCCGCCGCCGACGACGACCGCGTCTGCTGTCGAGTCCATTGGCATGCCGCCGATGCTGACATAGACTGAACGTTCAGTCAAGACTGGTTGA
>WNFN01192123.1_pt1 | contig 13567 bp, 8 predicted proteins | sample 5400161 | NCBI WGS metagenome assembly WNFN01 (sample SAMN13153353, study PRJNA577476) | soil metagenome | isolation source: 80 cm saprolite on Douglas fir-dominated hillslope | place: USA:California | collected 2013-09-17
GCGATCGGCACTGGTGCCAGAATATCAATGCTCACGCGTGCTAGCATCATATCTTCTCGCGGCGAACAGATTTCCAGTTGGCGCACAAGCAGGGCAGCCGGAGCACCGCCATGCTGAAATTGTGGACTCCACGGCCCCTGCGTATGAATGGTAGCGCGAAACATTCCGTTCCCTTCTGGTATCCAGAATGCCTCTGTCATTATGCATATTCCTCTCAGATCGCTCTTCAATTGGCAAGCAAACGCTATAGATCCTCTTGCCTGTATGAACGAACTGCTGCTTCTGCAAAGAAAGATGTTGTCGCAATGCAGTCTGGCAGGAACTCCTGCTGGTTTCCAGCCAGATGGTTGTTGAAATGAGCAAGACATTTCTTAAACGCCTGGAGCAGCCCCCGTCCTTGCGTGGCTCGCCTTACATCAAAGCGGTGTTGCTCCAGCGCTTCTCGAAGCTTCTGGTCGTGGATAGCTTTCAGGGTGGTGCTAAGAAAAAGGACCCATATATTTCTTCCTTCCTTTTGGGATCGCGTTCTACTTAATATTGTCCAGGTTGCTGAGTTCTCGTTTTCATCTTTTGTTGATAATGCCCCAAACGTAGACGACAGACGGAAGGAGTGCGATCGCCTTCCTCAAACGATGTGCCGCCGTAATAGTTTTTGCAATCTTATGCGAAGGGCATGTAATAGTTTTTGCAATCTTATGCGAAGGGCATGTAATAGGAACAATAGAATATGCCTGGATCGTGGTAGCTGCGATAACAATCGCTCATGCTCCGCCTCACGCAACAAATCCTGACGGTGGACCTGAGCCAATCGCTCGTGGAAGTGGTGGTTCGGTATCATAGTGGTTTTCCTTTCGACGCCACGCTTGTTGTTAATACATATATTATATATATTTAAAATAAATAACTCAAATAATGGTTATGTTCCAAATATACCTTATAGGCTTAAAAGCGTTTCTATTGAAGAACTCATTGTGAATCATAGAGAGATTGATCTTAAATCAGCAATTTTTCAGGATTGAGGGTATCTACACGTTTCGTTTCCTTTCAGAATTCAGGTCAAATGGCAGGGATAAGTCAGGTACGTACAGGGTCTTCCAACAACCCGGATACCTTCTGAGAGTATAGTCGACCACAAGGCCAAGCGCATCTGTAAAACAACCTGTTTTGCGTCAGAGCTCGCGTGCTGCTCAGTTCGGTAAAATTACCAGGTACAGGACACCATCAGATGGCGTCATTCTCTCGAACACCATCCGGCACAGAGAGAACCAGCCACAAATGCTACATGCCGGTTCTCCAAGATGGCGGGATAATGATCCGGTGTTTTGCAACTGCTATGGTGGTTATCTTATCCCACATAAGACGCTCACCCGGTTCCACGAGCTTCTGAAGAAGGCCGGTTTACCGCGTGTGCGTATGCACGATCTCAGACATGGCTCTGCCAGTTTGCTTATCCTGGTCTTGAAGATGCCGCCCAAGTTGATACAAGAGCTATTAGGACATAGCAGAATTGAAATGACCCTAGACCTTTACACACACTCGGATGAGTGGTAGAGCCACACTAAGATATTGTTGGCGAATTGCCCGAGCGGGATCGGAAAGAGATATGAGATACTGAACAAGGACCAGTGCATCCGATGAAACGAGGAGGAAACCGATGTCCATGCATCCCCACCCGATCCCAGCTATTCCAGAAGAAACGGCTCGTGTAGCGCGTGCAATCCTACCCCAGGCATGCTTCAACGCCTGTCTCGCGCTTCTCCCGGTTGGTGTCTGCGGCAAAATCGGCAGCAGTGGCTTAGCTGAGAACAATTCACCAACAATATCACTAAGTACTATACTCCCAATAAGTCGCGATCCTGCGCAGGCTCCTCATCCTCAACACTCATCTGCCGCCTCAGATAACTATTCACCATGTATCTGGCGCAGAAGTAGACCACCAGCAAGAGTAAAAGTCCGCAGCATGTAGGCAGGGTGTAGGTCTGCATGAGATGGAGAGCCAGCTTCCAGCGCGGCCCCAGTTCCCAACCAAGCGTGAGAAAGGTCGCGCACCAGATCAACGAGCCACTCGCCGCCGCCAGCAGAAAGCGCGCAAAGGACATGCCAGCAATACCTGCCGGGAAGCAGGCGAATGGGCGGATATAGGGTAAAATGCGCGAGAAAAAGATCATGCGCCCACCCGCGCGCTGAAACCAGCGCGCGGCAAAGAGCATCTTCTGCTTATCGATACGCAACAGTAGCGCCAGGCGGAACAACAGCTTTTCACCGTAATGCTGGCCCAGACCATACGCGCAGCACGCCCCTAATGTGCTACCCACCAGGGCCGCCAACAACAGCAGGCCAGGATTCAGCCGGCCCTGCGCGGCCAGTGCGCCTGTAAAGAGCAGCAATGTAGTGTTAATCAGTGGAATGCCCGTGCTCTCCAGGAGCAAAAACGCAGCAACCAGCAGGTAAATGAGCGGCGATGGTATATATTGATGGATATGCATTATGAAGTACACACAGCGATCCTTTTCCAAACACTTCTCGCCCAGACACGAGTCATCAGTATGTCACAGTTTCCACATTGTAAGACGATTAAAGAGCTGCCTGGGTTGCACCAACTATGAATCTCAGGGCTGTTACAAAGTCTCTTTTTGCCCGCCGCAGGCGGGCAAAAAGAGAGAAAAAGGGTTTTCTGGGGACATCCCAGACCCCGGCAGAGGGCGGCAGCCCTTTGCACTCCCGCTATGAGATGCAACCAGATCTGGCCGGCAAACGTAGTAGATTGCAGTTGTCTGGCTATCTGATCTATGCTACACTGACTCAGCATGCTACTCAAGCGCTCAGGAAATTAACTCAAGAAAATTAAAGGAAACCATCACCTATGTCAGCAACAACGCCAGTGAGCGCGGACTCGCAAGAGCGGCGCCGAGGCCAGCCAACAAAGGGACAGGCCCGTTTTGCCTTTACTATCCTTCTGATCGTGAATGTTTTGAACTATGCCGATCGCTATGTACTCCCGGCAGTTCTACCCAAAATTCGCGCTGAAATGGGCTTAACGCCCCTGGAAGAAGGTCTGCTTGGATCTTCTTTTCTGTTTGTCTACGCACTCGCCACGCTGCCGCTGGGCGTCTGGGCCGACCGCAGTGTGCGTAAAAATATTGTGGCCGCCTGTGTAGGCATCTGGAGCTTTGCTACGGTGCTGGCTGGCATTACTCGCCAGTTTGTACAGCTTTTTCTGGTGCGCTCGGTGCTGGGCATTGGCGAAGCGGGCTACGCTCCTGCCTCGCTTTCGTTGATTGGCGACCTTTTCCCCAAAGCTCATCGCGGGCGCGTGCTCTCGTACTGGTCGATGGGCACGCTGGTGGGAGCAGCCATCGGTGTGACTGGCGGCGGACTGATCGCTGAGGCGCTGGGCTGGCGCTGGGCCTTCTTTGTGGTGGGCGTCCCTGGCCTGATCTGTGCCTTCCTGGCCTGGCGCATGGGCGAACCTGCTCGCGGCTCCTTCGATACCAATGGTGAGCAAAACGGCGAGGCCGAAACTCAGGCCCCGGAGATCAGCCACGGAAGCCTCGATAAAAATTTCTTGAGTACCGCCGGCAAGTTACGCTCCATCCGCACGTACTGGGTGCTGGTTGGCGCGCTGGTCTTCAGCTTTTTCACCGTGGGCGGAACATCCTACTGGCTGCCCTCTTATATTGTGGACACGTTTCATATGAGCGTAGGCCAGGCCGGCACGCTCTCTGGCATTGTACTGGTTGCCAGCGGCCTGGTGGGTACACTGAGCGGCGGCTGGCTGGCTGATGCGCTCCAGAAACGCCTGCCGCAGGGTCGCCTGCTGGTCGCGACAGGAAGTCTGCTGCTCGGCGCGCCGCTGGTCCTGCTGGCGCTCTTTATGCATGTGCTCTGGCTGTTTGTGGCGGTCTTCATTCTGGCAGGTATCACGCTCAACGCCTGCACAGGACCGCTCAACGCCGTAATCCAGGATGTGATCGCGCCTGAGATGCGCGCGAGCGCGATGGGCCTCTCGCTGCTCCTGGCCCATTTGCTGGGCGATGCCTCTTCGCCACTTGCCATTGGCGCGCTGGCCGGAAAAATCTCGTTGGGGAATGCGCTGATCATCACGGCTCCCGCCTGCCTGTTTATCGCCGGCCTGATCTGCCTGCTCGGCCTGTCTACAGTGGCGAAAGATATGCGGAACATGAAGGAATCGCTCCGCCAGAACTGACCTGGACAAAAAAGAGCCTCCAGTTGTAGCTGGAGGCTCTTAGCAAGCGGGTTACGGGATTCGAACCCGTGGTCTCAACTTTGGGAAAGTTGCATGTTACCACTACACCAAACCCGCGCATCACTTCTTGACATGTTGGATTATAGCTGATGACTCAGAAAAAGTCAAGCGTTTCGCGCGCGAATCTTACTGGCACCTTGCCCTCCAGGTTATGATATGATAAAGGTACTTTATATCGCGCCGCATAACTCGTTCTTAACTATAAAGAGGCTCTACACAAAACTATCGCGCTGCGTCTGCGCAGCAGGAGGACGACATGGGTATTTTTTCACGGATCGCCACGTTCTTTAGGATTCGCGCGAACGCGGCCCTGGACAAAGCTGAAGATCCGGGACAGGTCCTGGATTATTCGTACAGCAAGCAGCTTGAGCAATTGCAACAGGTCAAACGCTCGATCGCCGATGTGGCAACTGCAAAGAGCCGCCTGGAACTCCAGCAATCGCAAGCCCTCGCCAAAGTTAATCAGCGCGATCAACAGGCCAGGCAGGCTCTGACAGCGGGCCGCGAGGATCTGGCGCGTATGGCCTTGCAGGAGAAAGAGACGGGCCTGATTCAAGTCAATGGCTTCGAGCAGCAGATTTCGCAGCTGCGTGAGCAGGAGGAGAAACTGCTTGCCATGCAGCGCACGGTGACCGCGCGTGTCGAAGCCTTCCGTACACAGAAAAAGATGGTCAAGGCTCAGTATAACGCGGCCCAGGCCCAGGCGAGGATTAATGAAACATTGACCGGGTTATCAGAAGAGTCCAGTGAGATGAACCTGGCTATGCAGCGGACCCAGGATAAGGTCTTAAATATGCAGGCGCGCGCGAGCGCGATGGAAACGTTGATCGAAGCAGACGACGTGAGCGTGCAATTGTTACCTGGAGGCGGCAACACCCTAGACCGCGAGTTGCAAAAAATCTCGACTGAACAGAATATTGAAGCTCAGCTCCAGGCCCTGAAACAGGACTTGCAACTCGAAGGTCCAAACGCGAGGCAAAAACAAATTGAAGGGCCAGCCTCCTAAAGGCTGGCTAACTCTTCTTCTTCTCTTTCTCCTTCTTGGCCTTATAGAATGACTTGGGCTTGGGACGGCGTTCGGTGTCCAGGTAGGCCGCCGGCGCCGAGTCCTCGCGGTCCCGAATCTCCACTTCATCTCGTTCACTAATCAGTTCCTGAAGGTCATTATAAACATTATAGTTGTCAAGCGCTTCATTCATGCGCAACATATGCCGCAGCACTTGCACCTGCGACATGTTCGTTTTATCCCCTTTTGCTGGTTCCGCCCGCTTCAGGAGCTTCTCGACCAGATCCATACTGTCGTCGTGCGCGCCAATTCCTTCAAGGCGCTCGCGCACAAAGAACAACTGTTCATACAGGTTCATGTAGATGACTCCCCTTCTTGAATTATAGCAATCTATCCTTCTGGGAGCATGGTAACATAGCCTGTTTCCCGCGTCAAATGGCCTGGTTCTATGCTGTTACCGTATGGCTATATCTTCGCTTTTCAGGCACTCATCTCGATCCCTTCCGCCTGCAAACGCGTTTTGATCTTCAACAGACCCAGGCGAATACGCCCCTTGACTGTGCCTATGGGAAGCTGAAGCCGGCCGGCGATTTCCGCGTGCGTATAACCGCCAAAGTAGTTCATTTCAATTGCCTGCCGTTGTTCTGATGGCAATTCATCCAGGGCCTTGCGAATATACATCGTTTGCTCTCCTCCCCAGACCTTCTGCCACATCTCCGGTTCGCGGCTCGCTACATCCTGTCCGTCGATGGTCTGCAAATGCACGAACTGGGACTCACGATATAGAGCGGAGCGCACTTTATCGAGGGCGCGATTGCGCACAATCACCTGCAACCAGCTCTTCAGACTGCCCAATTCTTTTTGATAGACAGAGGCTTTATGCCAGAGCGTCAAAAACACCTCCTGGATCACATCCTCGGCCAGATAACTATCGCGCAAAATGCGATACGCCAGCCCATACAGACATTGTTTATAGCGCGCATATAATTGCTCTGTCGCCCATTCCGCATGGCCGCCAGAGAACGCTTGCATCAATACATCATCAGTAATTTCTTGTGCCTGGTCCTGTCCATTGACAGGAAGAGTATAATCCAAGAGCGTTGTTGTCATTGCAATAAATCTCCATTATAATGAGAAAAAGATTTCGCCTTCCTGGAGAAAAGTGTACTGGCAAGAGATTACTTGTTTTTTACCGCACGATTACCGCTATCTTCCCTCTGGCGAGGCTCCCCACTCAGAGGGCCATGTAAGCAGTGGGACATAGAACAATGTTCTTGACAAAATTTTGATAAAGTCGTAATGTAATTCAAATAGTATTTGCCGAAAACGTGCGTATTTGTGACCCTGATCTCGCCACAGGAGGTTCAGGATGCCTGAGGACTTTGTTTGTCTGAAAGTAACAACGCTCGGCCGCTTTTCTGTTTTTCGCGACCAGGAGGAACTCAGCGGAGGTTACTGGAAACGCCGCAGAGTCTGCGAACTCTTGAAGATACTGCTTTCAGCGGAACAGCATCGCCAGCATCGCGAACAGGTGCAAGAACTGCTCTGGCCTGACTCTTCATTGGAACAGGCAGCCAATTCTTTTGGGAAAACGCTCTATCTTCTGCGCCGCGCGCTGGAACCCGCTCTACAAGCCGGCAAACCGTCCTCTTATCTCGCCCTTGATCAGGATATCCTCTCGTTGATCCCGGCCAGATTCGAGATAGATGCCGATGTTTTTGAAAAGCAGGCGAAAAATCTCCTGATGCACACGCCGGATACACAGGCAGAGTTCGACAAGGCTCTGGCTCTTTACGGCGGCGACTTTCTGCTGGATGATCTTTACGCGGACTGGGCCCAGCGGCGTCGCGACCGTCTGCGCCGGCTCTATTCCTGGCTACTGGAGCAAGCCGCCAAAGAGGCTATCGCCAGATCGCAGGGCCTACAGGCTAGCGAGTATCTGCGTTCTCTGCTGGAACAGAATACACTCGACGAAGCTATGCAGCGCGAACTGATGCTGATTTACGCGCGCAGTGGACGGCGCAGCGAGGCTCTGAACCAGTATCACGTGTTACGCAAGATTTTACACGACGAATTGCATGTCACGCCCGCACCGGAAACGCTCGAACTCTATAGTGCTATTCAAAACAACCGCATTGCCCCTGACCTGGTGGATTTCCACCAGGTACACGCTCAAAAACCGCTGCCAGAGTTACCTGTCTCAGGTGTGCATACGCACGCCCATGCTAGTTCAGACAATCATATGCTTCTCCACGAGTCTCCTGGACCTGCTGCATCCCAGCCTTCGCAGACAGGCGTCAGAACCGCCACTGGAAACAGACCGGGCGCGCTCCTGCATGAAGAACTGGTGGGACGCGCCAGAGAACTCCAGCGCGTGCAGCAAGCATTCACGTCCATCAATTCGGAACACCCCTGGATTTTTTTTGTTAGCGGCGAGGCGGGCATTGGCAAAACACGCCTGGCGCGCGAAGTGAGTTCCTGGGCGGAAGAACAAGAGGCAGTGATCCTGTGGGGTATCTGCGATGAACTAAGTGGCGCGTTACCTTATCAGCCCATGATCGACATGCTCGCGGCCCAGATGCGCGCCAGCCATCCTGAGCACTTGCGCGCCATGCTGGGGCAGAGCGCAGTCGACCTCGCCAGGATTATTCCCGAATTGCGCGCGTTCTTCCCTGAGTTGCCTGCGCCTGAGCCATTCGGGCGCGAAGTAGAACGGCGCAATCTCTACAACGCGGTCGCAGGCTATTTGCGCGCTTTGGCCGCTGAACGCCGCCTAGTGCTAATCCTGGACGATCTTCAATGGGCCGACAGCGCCACTATACAGCTGCTTAGCTATGTGCTCCAGCATAGTGCCAGCCAGGATACGCAGAACCATGTGCAACCGCTCGTACTTTTGCTCTATCGAGCGGACGAGGTTCACGAAACGCATCCTTTGCGCAGCCTCCTGGGAGCACAGTTACGCACGGGATACGCGGAAGAATTGCGCTTAAAACGGCTCAAAGAGGATGAAGTGCAGCAGCTTCTGACCTACATGGCCGGGCACGAGGTTAGCGCGGCATTCGCCGCAGAGATCTTTAAACATACTGAAGGCAACCCGTTCTTTATCGGCGAATCGATCCGCACGCTGGTTGAAGAAGGCAAGCTCCAAAAAAGAGACGAGCGCTGGCAGACTACAATCGCGCTCAAAGATCTAGCCCTACCTCAGAGTGTACGCCTGCTGATCGAACGCCGCCTGGTCAACCTGGCGCCGGAATGTCGTATCACCCTGGCATATGCGGCCCTATTGGGACGCCACTTTCATTCGGCCCTGCTCTGTCTGGCGCGTGATCTACCAGCGGAAAAGATCGCGGAACATGTAGATGAGGCCATTCGCACTCAGATTCTGAGCATACCCGAAGCCGGCGTCTTTGGCCAGGATGCAGATCTGCTCTTTACACACGATAAGATCCGCGAAGTACTGGCTCTCTGGCTGAATCCGCTCCGGCGCAGAGTCGCCCACGCCCGACTCGCGCAGGCCATCGAAACACACTTTGCCGCGCGCCCCGCCCCCTTCTACAGCATACTCGCGCATCATTATCAGCTGGCGGAAGAGAACACGAAGGCGGTCACCTATCTGCAAAAAGCCTCCGAGCAGGCCATGAGCGTCTATGCCTTTGTCGAGGCAGCAAACTTGATGGAGCAGACGCTGGAATTGCTCAATGGCGCGGAGCAACGTTCCCAGCGCGCGGAAGTCTTGCGCAAGCTCTCTATTGATGCCTATCTATACACCGGCCAGGCAGCAAAAGCTATCGAAGCAGGTATTGCGGCCTGTGAACTCTGGCAAGAACTGGACAATCCTGCGGAAGAGGCCGAGAGCCGGCTCGATGTCTCTTTTTCCTTCCACTGGATGGGCAAAGAAGGCGCTTCCCTCAACTACATCCTGCGCGCGTTGGACTGCCTGGCCTGTATCCCTGAAGAGCTCCGCCTGCGCGCCAGAGCCCATGTTCAATGGGGTCTTTCGGCCACCAACAGCGGTGATATTCCCAAAGCACTGGCGGAGCTACAGATCGCGGATGAACTGCATGCCCGGATCAGCAATCACGATCCCTTTGTCCCTGTCGTCTCGCTGTGGGCGCGCAGCTGGTGCGCTTTCGCCTGCGGCACACAACAGGAGATGCTGGACTACGCGCTGCAAAGCGCGGAACTCTGCCGCGCGATGCATATGTATGCCTGGGAACCGATGATGACCTATTCCGCCGCGTGGGCGCTGATGCTGATGGGCCGCTTACCAGAGGCCGCCCAGACCGCGCGTGATACACTCACCAAAGCACAGCGCCATAACGCGGTCGGCGCGCAGGGCTGGGCCAATCTTGTGCTCTCCTTCGTGGCCATACAAGAGGGCTCTTGCGAAAAAGCAGAACAGTTCGCGCACGAAACAATCACGCTGGCTACACTGATGCATGATTCCGACCTGCGGGCGCGCGCCATCTGGGGCCGCAGTATCTGCGCGGGCCAGCAACAAGGAGATTGGGAGCGCTCGCTCACCCTCAGCCTGGAAGCCCTGCATGTCCTGGAAGAGCAGAGCGAATATTCACTCTTTTATCCTTATTTGCTCTTACAGAACTCCATGACGCATCTTCACGCTAATTCCCTCACGAAGGCACAATATTATCTCGATCAGACCATTGATTTCGCCCAGAAACATCACTACCGGCAACTTTCCGCGCTTGGCTATCGTATGCAGGCGCGCATTTTGCAGGTACAAAAGAATTTTGCCGAAGCTCTTGCCTTTTTTGAACAGGCTCTCACAGAATTGGCAGACCTCCATGACGAAGTAGAATATGCTCGCACGCAAAAAGCTCTCGGCCTCGCTCTCTACGCCAGAAACCAGCCTGGCGACCAGCAGCGCGGCGACGCATTGTTGCAAGAAGCCCACGCGCTCTTTACGCGCCTGGGCATAAACGGCTAACCCCTCTCTTGTGCTTATGCGTGATTTTTCGCGCCGGCCGCAAAGGTTGCCGGCGGAGGAGCTGGAATCCGCGCCAGTTCCTCCAGGTTTTTTGAATAGGATGAGGAGAAAAATTGGAAATTTTTCTCCTCATCCTATTCAAAAAACCTGGAGGAACTCTCTTGGGGCAAGGCCATAAAAAAGCAGGCGCCTTCCCCAGCGATGCCGCTGCTCTCTACCCAGATCCAACCGTTCATGGCCTCGACCAGCTGGCGACAGAGGTAGAGACCCAGGCCGACTCCGGGCTGCCCGCTTTGTTTTGCTGCTGACAGGCGGGTAAATTTGGTGAAGAGGAGCGGCTGTTCGACTGGTGCGACTCCCGGCCCCCAATCGCGCACTGCCAGCACGACAAAGGGGCCAGATGCAGCGCAAGCGGACTCTGGCGTGCTCCTACTTTGCGCGGCCCACTTGCGCACTCGTTCCGCGTCTGCATATTCAGTGCTGAGCGCGATACGCGAGCCAGCGGGCGTATACTTGAGAGCGTTACTCAGCAAATTGAGCAGAATCTGACGCAGGCGCAGTTCATCAGCCTGCACCAGCACATTGCCAGAAATCTGCACCTCGACCTGACGCTGTTCACGCACAGCAATGGGCTCGAGAATCTCCAGAATCACCTGAACCGCGTGCGCCAGAGAGGCCGGGCTGGCTTTGAAGGTGAGTTGCTCTACATCTAGATGGGTAGCATCCAGCACATTGCCCAGCAAAAGCACCAGCTCATCGCAGCTCCGGCGCGCGTTCTGAATAAAACGTGTTCGCGACTCTTCGTCCAATGCCGTTCCATATTCGCCCAGTAGTTCCAGGTAACCCTGGATAGCCGTCAGAGGTGTACGCAGCTCATGCGAGGCGATCAGCAAGAAGTTATGCTTCACTCGCTCTGACTCTCTGGCCTGGCGCAGCGCTGCACGCAACTCGCTGGAAAGGCGCGCGCCCTCAATTACAACCGCGGCCTGGTTCGCGAACAATTCAAAAAGGCCCATCATCTCCTGTGTAGGCCGCAGGCCATTGAGCGGCCCATCAGGGATGAGAAAACCGAGCAACTGATTATCTCCACTCACCAGTGGCACCAGCAGCAGATCCCTGGCCTGCCATTCGCGCGCGGACAGCATAGCGGTGACAGCAGACACAGATAGCGTCCATGTATTCAGCGCGGCGGGTTTGTCCCGGACAAAATACCTGGCAAAAGCCTCATCCTGCCAGATCGGCGCTTCAGCGGGAAGAAAATAGGAGTCGCTGATACGGTAACAGTTATCAACAATTCGTGCCACCACGCTGTTGGGCAGAGAATGGCAGTGCAGATATTCTTCCTCACTCGCATCAATATCGCTGGTGGACGCAACGCGAAAAAAGCCCGCGCCATCATCGAGATAAATCGCTGCATAGCGAAAACGCAAGGCCCGGCAGGAGGCCGTCACAATCCGCTTGAGAAGCGTTTCTGTCTCTATTTGCAAACGCAAAGAAGCCCCTATCTCTACCACATGGCGCAGAATATTGCGGAGGTAGTCAGGGTCGTCCTCATAATCTCTTCTTGCTTCGCCATCGGCCCCAGAATGGTCGCTGCTATCGCGCTCTTGCTCCACGCGCTTGCCTCATTTCTCGCCAGCGAAACCGGGCACACAACTGCACGAATAAAGCGGCCCGGACGAAGATGTCCACACGGGCGCGCCTTGCATCAAAATTGCACTGAGAGAGAATAGCTATCTCTCTCAGCCATTATAACACGTTTTTCTTTATTCCTGGAAACAAATTTCCACATGCACTAGATTGGTATAAAAAGTACTGCCGCCGCCAAAATCAGCGAGGCGATCAGAGGTGGTGGCATTGACATTTAACTGATCGGGGCTAAATGTGGGCCACCAGACCGTGGAGGTTGCCAGCACGCCAGGGCGCACATCCTCAGTGACATCGGCCACCAGGCGACATGAACCGCGCTCATTACTCACACGCACGAGCTGACCACTGCGAATCTGCCGCGCTTGTGCATCGCTGGGATGAATGCGCAGGGTCGGTTTGCCCTCTTTGGCGCGCAAGGTCTCGAGATTGCCAAAGCTCGAACTAATAAAATGATGAGCTGCGGGACTGAGCAGGGGCAAGGGATCTCCGGGTGCCGGGGCCTGATCCAGTCCGGTGCGTGCCTCGGCCTCTGGCACCCAGTTGGGCAGAGGATCGTAGCCCCGGGCAATGGCCTGCTCAGAATACAACTCCACTTTGCCAGAGGGCGTGCCAAAAACACCATCGGCAAACGGCGTCTTGCGCTCAGCCGGAATATTGAGCTCGACCGCGCCCTCGCGTTGTAGACGCTCGAAGGTTATATCATTCAGCGCAGGCGTATGCCGCGCACTGGCCTCCAGGATGCCACGAATCACCGCGTCGGCATCCTCATGCAGCCATGGCTCTTGAAAGTCCAGCGCGCTGGCCAGGTCGCGCATAACATCCCAGTTGCTACGCGCCTCTCCCATGGGATTGATGGCCGGCATGTTATATTGCAGCATCATCTGTCCATAGGGCTTGTGCAGATCAACCTGCTCAAGCTGGCTGGTAGCTGGCAAAATAATATCGGCATAACGCGCGGTATCGGTGAGAAAGAGCTCGTGGGTTACAGTAAAAATATCGTCGCGCAGCAAGCCCTGGATAATCTTGCCAGTATTTGGCGAGGAGGCCACGGGATTGGCGTTATACACATAGAGCGAGTAGAGCGCCGGATCAACTTCGCCGGTCAGCTCGGCCCCCAGCGTCCCGCTCCCAGCGCAGCCAATCACTGGTGCTATACATCAGCCCACCGCCAGGGATACCATACTGACCGGTCAGCGCGGGCAGGCAGACCAGCGTGCGTACAGTCTGGCCGCCATTGGTGTGACGATTGATGCCATCAGTCACACGCAGGAGGGCCGGCGTGGCGGTGGCATACTCGCGCGCCAGGTCCACGATGGTTTCTTCTGCCAGCCCAGTGATGCGCGCTGCGCGCTCCGGCGGGAATTCCATGATGCGCGGCAGGAATGCATCCCAGCCCACGCTATGCTCGGCCAACCAATCGGGTCTGTGCAATTGCTCATTCACGATCACGTACATCATGCTTAGTGCCAGCGCGGCATCAGTGCCGGGGAATGGTTGAATATGCTGATTGGCAGAGCGAGCCGTGAGGGTGCGAATGGGATCGATGACAATGATCTTGCTGCCATGGCGCTGGGCCTCGCGCAAGAAAGGCATGAGATGCGGTGCGGTACTGGCGGGATTGCTGCCCCAAATAAGGATGAGTTTGCTCTGCGTGACCGTCTGCGGCGGCTGGGCCAGGCGTCCACCAATGGTCAAC
>WNFN01230933.1_pt1 | contig 13563 bp, 11 predicted proteins | sample 5400161 | NCBI WGS metagenome assembly WNFN01 (sample SAMN13153353, study PRJNA577476) | soil metagenome | isolation source: 80 cm saprolite on Douglas fir-dominated hillslope | place: USA:California | collected 2013-09-17
CACCGTGACCGACCTCAACACCGGCCACAACGGCACCATCATTCTTAATTCGCCTTCCGACGGTCCGCTGATGCCGGCGTTCGACACCCAGGAGATCGGCAACGCGCTGGGCTGGGGACTGGTGTTCGATACACCGAATTCGTTTGTCTGGGAAATCGGGCACGCCTCGATCTTCACCGGCGGCGACGCTTTCTGCACGCCCGGGCAGCCATTCTGTGACTCTTACAACGCTGCTTCCTGGGCCGGCTTTTCGCCGATCCAGATCAAGAGCGTGGTGTTTGGTGACGGTTCCACTCCCAAGAACTTTGCCGTGGTCAGCGACCAGGGCGGCAAAGCCGAGGTGGCACTGACCTGCGCAACCTACGGGGGGCCGTTCTGCATTTATCCCTGGTACACGCTGGGCACGAGCGGCTTCCACTATGGAATCGACTATCCGGATACCAAGAAAGACTTCGGGAAGGCCGATCAGTTCCAGCAGACATTGCAATGCGGCGGTCCGTTCGGCGCCAACAGCACCTACTGCGCGACGATCCTGAAGTAGGGCGGATTACTTTCAAGAGGGGAGAAACATATCTCCCCTCCAGTTTTCTTTGCCCAAAGAGACGAAACTGGAGGAGCACGGTACATCAGGTCATGATTCCATATCGCGGGGTTCTGCTATAAAACCGATGGGAGCGTACCAATTGACCACTTATTTTCGGCTGATCCGCAGTTTGGCTATCGCCTGTGCCACTCTCGCAGCTTTCGGCCAATCGCCAGCCGAGCCGAAGCCGCAGTATGAGGTTTACGCCATCCGCTACGCTACCATCCCTGATTTTCCCGTAGCCGGACTAGTCGCCGGCGCCGATCCGGCGCGCAAGCTGGACATCGCCATGATGGTCTGGCTGATCAAAGGGAACGGCCGCAACGTCCTAGTGGATTCCGGTTTCTATCGCGAGCAGTTTTTCAAACAGTGGAAGGTCAAAGATTTCGTGAAGCCCTCAGAGGCGCTGGCGCAATTGGGCGTGAAACCGGAAGATATTACCGACGTGATCATCACCCACATGCACTGGGACCACGCCGACGGAATGGACCTGTTTCCCAAAGCGCGCATCTGGCTGCAAAAGGATGAGTACACCTACTACACCGACGAAGCCTGGCAGCATAAGAACACGCACGGTGGCATAGATAAGGACGATGTGCTGGCCGTGGTCAGACTCAACATAGAAGGCCGCGTGGGGCTGGTGAATGGTGATGTCCAGGAGATCATTCCGGGGATCATCTGTTACACCGGCGGTAAGCACACCTACCAGTCACAATACGCCGGCGTCAGCACCAAGAGCGGCACGGTGGTGCTGGCCAGCGACAACATGTATCTGTACGAGAACATGGAGAAGCATGTCCCCATCGCCGCTACCCTGGACGCAAATTCCAACCTGCGCGCCCAGGACCGCATGAAGCAACTGGCCGCTAGTCCTAAACTGATTATCCCGGGGCACGATCCCGCGGTGTTCGATAGATTTCCGAAGGCGAGCGAGAGGGCAGTGAAGATCGAATAGGACTTTTTAAGTGCTTCAAAGCCGGCTGCGGCGCGCTAGTTGATCTTTTTTGCGCTTCGCTGCGGCAAGCCTGCGGCAGCAAGGAGTCCTTCTAGTCCGCACCTACGGCACGACTGCGCGGCCCGTCGGTCGCTTTTCGCTCCCTCCGGGCGAACGCTCAAGTCGTGCCCTGATACAAGTCTCGCTGCGGGTACTTCTTGGAAAGCACCATCCCACCCTGCAAGCTGTCTACGGTTTTACTCCGACGATAATCATCTCGTAGGGCAGTTTGCGTTTCCCGGTGCTGCCGCCTCCGCCCTTCACCCAACTGGAAATGGCCTCCAGGCTGACGCGGGGAATGCCCAGCACGTGCCATTCGTCGCCCTCTTGCGGAGGATTTGTCTTCAGCCGCTTGGCGGGCGGGGTTCCCGGCACAAATATCATGCGGACCTTTTCTACGATCGGCTCGCCTTGCGACTGCTCAAGCACGTTGGCCAGGGCCACCATGCCACCATCGTCGAGGGGCTGGGGTTGGCCAATAAACTCGATGAAAAACTCAACGTAGTTGAAGCAGGAGTCCTTGGCGGGGTGCGCCGTAAAGCCGGGGACGAACTGCAAGGAGTCCGGCACGGCAGCGCCCGCGAACTTGGTAATGGGGTGGATCTCAAAGCAATGGTCCGGGTTGGTGTTCTGAGCGGGAGGGACCGTAGCGAACTGGATCTGCGGAGCCGCCGACGGATGTTCAAACCAAAATCTCCAGACGCCGGTGATGGCGACCTGAGTGTTGTTTCCTTCATCAGCGTGGATGGTGTGGACGGCCGCACTCTGGCCGGGTGCGGCGGCGTTCATGACCTCAGCCACCATGGGCAATCCCACTTCGTTCTGCGCCCGTCCGGCAACGTGCATATCGCCATCTTTCTGAGGCGGGTTGGGATGCGCGTGGGCGTGGTCCACGATAAAGGTAGCGTCAATGGTGGCCCGGTTTTTGTACTTCTCGATGAACGCCTTCTTGAGCGTGACCGTGCCGGCAAACGCGCCGGGAGCCAATCCCAGAAAGACGCAGAAAGCCAACGCATAAGTACGCAGCAAAAGCTTTTTCATGCGGTGGCTCCTTTCGCGGCGGCGGCATCAGCTTTGGCGCTGGCTGCACTCGCTTCTGCGGGTGACTTACCGCTGTTACGAATGTAACCAGAAAGGCGCGCCCAGACTCAGGGCCACCATGGTGAGCAACCAGCCCAGCAGGTGCGTGCCCCACCACGATGCCATGTCGTCAGTGGCGGCCAAATTCTCAAGGTCGGCCTTCCAGCCCACCATGAGCTCTCCTAAGAGCGCGTGCTCGCCGGGCGTGAGCGCTTCCCCAGGGTTAACCGGAGAACTGGCTTGAGGGTTTTGCGGATCTTTGTATTCCACCAGGGGCATGGGCTCGCCTCCGGCAGCCTCGGAGCGCGCCTTGGCTGCGTCCACCAGAGAGCTGCGCACGGCTTGATTGGTCCACAAAACCTTGAAAATGGCCACGGTGTTGGCGTTGGTGAAGAGCGTGATGGCCAGCGCCAGGATCCATATCCAGATGGCGGTCTTGCGTTTGTACCATCCGGAGACACGATCCATGGCATCTTCGTACCAATCCTGGATCTTTTGCTGGTCAGTCTTGAGATGCTCACGCGAGTCGGCCAGGACGGTGGACAACACTTGCTGCAAGTGGTCATTATTGCTGACCGCGGCCAGTCCTTGCTTGAGCGCCGCGGGATCGGTCGCGGACTTGCCCTTGCCGGTCACGATGTCCATCAGTGCCAGAGCAAATTTCTGTGGCGAGATGTAGGATGGCAGGTCCTTGCCGCTCTTGGACAGCGAGCGAATGAGCGGGTGAGCGTAAAGCTGGTCTTTCAGGCCCGAATCTCCGACCAGGTTGGCGATGGCATCCGCCAGCATCTTGCCGCGGCGCTGGGTAAGCGCAGCCAGAGCTTCATTGGTCGAAGTGCAAATGAGCGAAAGCAGCAGATAGACGAAGCACAATCCGATGGCTACTTCAAGGATAGGAAATCCGAACATGGTGCAGCTCCTGGTGGCCAGAATTTAACAACGCAATCTTTACAAAGTAATCAAGGGGTATTGGGTTTGAAACCCAGGTAGGAGTCCGGAGAAGTAACTTAGAAAACAGTAGCAGGAATAGGAAGGCAGTCAAGAAAATAATTGCGCCGTCCGGTTTTTCGGAACAAGACGGCCCCGGTTTCGCTCTTGGCCGCGTTTCTGCCAGCTAGCTTTTCACTTCTCCCTCATTTACCCTTTTCTGCCCTGGCCATATGGTGCCAACGAGGAACCGATGAAAACACGCAAGCCGTGGTTTGCCGCTTTCTTTTTCTTATTCGTTGTTTTTGTTTCTGCTCCTGCGCAGACCATCAGGGCAAAGCCGAAGGCTGCTGCGCCGAAAGTTAAGAGCAGCGCTAGCGAGCGGGAGCCCGCCCCGGCGCCGGGACAGTTTGATTGGCCGTCTTCGCCGCAATCGATCACCGATGCGCTCCGTGAGCTGGTGGAGACGCCGGCCGTTCCCGGCTATGAGCAGGAACTTGCCGGCAAGATCGTTGCGCGCCTGAAGTCGTTCTCGCAGCAATACCAGCCTAAAACTGACAACCTGAGTAACGTGACGGTCACCATCGGCTCGGGCGCACCCCATCGTCTCATTGTCGCGCCTATCGATGAGCCCGGTTACGTGGTCAGCGGCATCACCCGTGACGGATACCTCACCCTGCAACGGTTGCCCCAGGGCGGCAATCTTCCTCTGTTCAATGAACTCTATGCCGCGCAGCCGGTCAAGATCCAGACTGCCGGCCACCAGTGGATCTCTGGCGCGGTGGCCGGCGTTTCCATTCATTTGCAGCCGCAGCGGCAGCATCCGCCCAGCGCCAGTGACCTGGACAATATGTACGTTGACATCGGCGCTGCCACAGCGGCCCAGGCGCGCGCCGCCGGCGCCGATGTGCTCAGTCCCCTGGCCCTCGACCGTACCTTTTTCAGCATGGCGGGAGGCAAATACACCTCGCCCGCCATCGGCGACCGCTTTGGCGCTGCCACGCTGGTTGAACTCCTGCGGGTTCTCGATCCGGGCAAGATCAAAGGCACGCTGACCGTTGCTTTTGTCACGCAGCAGTGGCTGGGTGGTCGCGGCTTGCAGAAGTTGCTCTACCAGCTCAACCCCGACGAGCTGATCTACGTTGGCCGGCTGATGCGTCCGGCGTTGCCGCCCGCGGGGACAGCAGGCGGCGCTCAGCGTGAATCCGCGCTTGGCTTCAAGCAGCCGCCCGGCAGTGGCGTCCTCATCGCGTCTGCGAAACCCGAAGCCGAACTCACTGGACTGGCTGCCGAACTCAAGCAGCTTGCCGGGCAAAACAACATCGCCAGCAATGCTGATTTTTCCGCGCCGTTTCTGCCTCCCGGCGGCTATCTCCGGCAGGCAAAGCTGCCGGAACGGACGGTTCATCTTGCCATCGCCACGGCCTGGCCTTCCACCCCTGCAGAGGTGATGGACGGGCACGATGTTTCCGGCCTGGTGACGCTGTTGGAAACCTACCTTCAAGGCCATGCCGGCAAAACTGAACTCGCTCCCGTGCAAGCATTGGCTGAGCCTGCTCCGCCCAAAAAGCCCGCGGTTCCGGAATCGCCGCAAGAAATCTACAGACAATTGATCGAACTTTACGGCCAAAGGCTGGCTGAGCCTGCTCCGCCCAGGAAGCCCGCAGTCGCGTCCTCACCCCAGGCCGTCCTCAAGCAGCTGATCGAGACTTATGGCGTGAGCGGCGGCCATGAAGCCAACGTCCGCCAAGCGGTTACCGAACTGTTGCCGGCATGGGCCAAACCTGAAACCGACGACGCGGGAAATCTGATCCTGCGCTGGCAGTCAAACGTAAAAGGGCCGCGCATTGCCGTGGTGGCGCACATGGATGAAATCGGATACGAGGTTCACTCCATTCTTCCTGACGGACGCCTGGAATTGGAAACCAAAGGCGGCGGCGTGCTGGCCTACTTCCTGGGACACGCGGCGCTGGTCCATTCCGGTACCCATATGTTTCCCGGCGTGCTGGAGTTGCCAGATGGCTGGGAGAAACCCGACTTCCAATGGCCGCGCGGTCCGCGGATGATGTTCCATATGAACATTGGCGCGCATACTCCGGAAGATGTGTCCAAGATTGGCATCAAAGCTGGCGACTGGGTCACCATCCCCAAAAAATACCACAAACTGCTGGGCACGCGGGCCATGGCGCGCGCCTTCGACGACCGCGTGGGTTGTGCGGCCCTGGTGTCTGCTGCCTGGGCCCTGGGGCCGGACCTGAAAGCCCGCGATGTGACATTCATATGGTCTACCAGCGAAGAGATTGGTCTGGAAGGAGCGGCCGCGGCGGCGAAGCGACTGGCCGGACAAGGGCAAGCGCCGGACTACGTTTTTGCCGTGGACACCTTTGTCAGCTCCGATTCGCCGCTCGAATCCCAGCGCTTCGGCGACGCGCGCCTGGGACAGGGTTTTGTGGTGCGCGCCGTGGATAATTCCAATATCGTGCCGCGCAAGCTGGTGGAGAAGATGATCGCGCTGGCCCACGCCGCAGGCGCCCCAGTGCAGTATGGCGTGACCGGCGGCGGCAATGACGGTTCAGCGTTTCTGCTCTACGGCTCAACCGATATTGCTCTGGGCTGGCCGCTACGCTACTCTCATTCGCCGGGCGAGGTGATTGATGTCCGCGACCTGGACGCGCTGGCCAAGGTGATTGCCGCGGTGGCGCGAAGCTGGTAGCGCCTTATAAAGCAAAAAAAGGCGGCCCTTTTTGGGACCGCCCTTTTCTTAAGAATCCTTGAAGCTTACAGCAACTGCACGTTTTCTGCTTGCCAGCCTTTGGGACCTTTGACGACGTTGAATTGCACGGCCTGGCCTTCTTTCAGACTACGAAATCCATCGGCCTGAACTGCGGAGAAGTGTACGAAGACATCCTCGCCGTTTTCCCGGCAGATAAAACCATAACCCTTCGCGTCATTGAACCACTTAACTGTTCCTTGTTCCATTGTGTTACACGCATTCCTTGTTTCTAGAATTTGCGCTTTTCTTCAGGTAGTGCAGGCAGGATGCAGCAAGTGCAGTACTGCTGTACAAACGCTTCGAAACTCGCAACTTCATTATAACTGCCCTGTCCAGAGTTTGTCTCTATGAAAACCCCTAAGGCTCCGGCCGCCTCCGGGGACCGGTATGGTACTTTAGCAAGTCAGCCAAATGATTGTAGGGACTGGAGTTGATATCACCGAGGTGGCCCGGATTCGGGCTGCGGTGGAGCGCTTTGGCGAACGCTTCCTGAAGCGGGTTTTCACCCCCGACGAGGTTCGCTACTGCGTTTCCAAAGTGAACGCCGCCGAGCGTCTGGCCGCCCGCTTCGCCGCCAAGGAGGCGGGCATGAAGGCCATCGGCACCGGGCTGCGCCACGGGATCACATGGCAGGATGTGGAGGTGGTCCGGGCGCCGGGGCAGCGTCCGCAACTGCGCTTCAGCGGCAAGGCCGCCGAATTTGCCGCTTCTCTGGGATGCAAACGATCACACCTCTCCATTTCCCATACGGCTGAGCAAGCCGTTGCGCATGTGATTTTGGAGGACTAGGAGTCCCGGTGTGGGGACTTGATTATCTCTTTACACTTTCCCTCCGTTGAAACGGCGGCTATTATCACCCGTCCCAGCAAACCGGGACTGGAATGATCGAAACGCCGTCCGAATGTTTCTCCAAAAAATCTCCATCCTATCTACGTTAACTGGGTGTGCCCAGGCTTCCGGTTCTCTTTCCGTCCCTCTCGACACGCGAGGGCGCGATTCGGTGATTCATCCCCCGACATATTTGGGTTACAACAACGTCTGACGCGCACGATTTTTTTTGTGATTGATTTCCGTCTGGATTTCAGGCAAAGTTAAAGATGACAGTTTACGGCGCAACGGCGGATGCAGCCATTGCGCCGTTTTGTTTTTATTGAAGCAAATAGCACTTAGCAAATGGCAATCCCGGCTCGCCCACGGCACGCCGGGGCAGGATTAGCCAGAGGATCTTTGAGAACTCAAAATGGCCTTAGCCACTCGCGGGCCTTAGAGGAATGATCGTGATTTGCAGGGTAAACAGGGTCAAAAATGGCCATCGACAGTCCTGTCACAGCACTGTCCGAATGGAATATCCCCTTTGTTTGCAACAAAAGTGTTCTAGGGGGGTGGGGGTTATCTAAGGTTCCCCAGGCGGAGCGTGACAGGGCGCCGGAAAATAGGAGAGTCCGGGGGATGATTTGGATAGTTGGGAAACAGGGAAGTCTATCAAAAGAAAGCATGAGGAGTTGAAAAATGGCGGTCTCGCACCGTGGTACTGGCCGTGGCCCTGGTCAGTTTTGCCAGCCTGCTGCTGGAGATTTCGATGACCCGCCTGTTCAGCGTGGTGCTTTTCTACCACTTTGCTTTTTTTGCCATCTCGGTGGCGCTGCTGGGGCTGGGCTCCGGCGGCGTGTTCGCCCATGTCCGGCGCGAGTGGTTGCAACGGTTTGAGATTCGCGCGCTGGGCACGCGGCTATGTCTGCTGAACTCGGTCTGCATCTTGGCGGCTTTCGAAGTCGTGCTGCATACTCCGGTTTCGCTGGAGGTCACAGGCGGCAATTTCGGCAGGCTGACCATCATCTACCTGGCCACCGCGGTTCCTTTCTTTTTCGTTGGGTTATTGTTTTCCGTGTTGTTTGCCCGCTCCAGCAGCGCAATTTCGCTTCTTTATGGAGCCGACTTGGCCGGCGGAGCCTCAGCGTGCCTGGCCGTGGTGCCGCTGCTGAACCTGATCGGCGCTCCCAACGCTCTGTTGCTCTCGTCGTTGGTGATGGCCATGGCTGCGGCGCTGTGGGCGGGCAAGGCCCGCTTGCGCGTCGTGGCTTGGGCCGTCATGGCGGCTTTTGCATTGCTCATTGCAGCGAACCAGGCTCCCAATAACTCCGGACGGCTGCTGGATGTTATTTACGCCAAGGGCGTGCTGCGCGATCCCAAGTGGGTGGAGTTTGCCCGCTGGAACGCCATCTCCCGCATCGAAGTCAACGTACAGAACGGCGCGCGCTACATTGTGATTGACGCTGATGCCACCAGCGCCATCATGAACGCCGATCCGGCCCGCTGGGATGAAGATCAGACCCGGCCGACGCCTACCCACACCGGACTGCCGGCGCAATCGGGATTCAATTGGAAGAAGAGCCTGATGGCCGCGGCGCCCTCGCTGGCCAACGTGCTGCGCCCGCGCGGCGAGTTCGCCATCATCGGCCCCGGCGGTGGCGTGGACGTGCTGCGCGCAGTGGCCAGCGGCAGTCCCAGCGTCACCGGGATTGAAATCAACCCCACCATCATCAACAACGTCATGCGCGACCGTTACGCCGGCTACTCTTTCCATCTGTATGACCGCTCGGAAGTCCACATACACATCCAGGACGGGCGCTCCTACATCCGCGGCGCACTGCAGAAATACGATGTGGTACAGATGACCCTGGTGGACACATGGGCCTCCACCGCGGCCGGAGCTTTCGCGCTGAGCGAAAACAATCTGTATACAGTCGAGGCCTTCCGCGAATATTTTGACCACCTCAAGCCGGATGGCATGATCGCCATTACCCGCTGGGAGTTCCGCCAGCCGCGCGAGGCCTTGCGCGTGGTTTCGCAGGCCATGGAATCGCTGCACCAGTAAGGCCTTGCGCGTGGTTTCGCAGGCCATGGAATCGCTGCACCAGTTGGGCGTGGCTGATCCCCGGCATCACCTGCTGGTGATTGCCGACGGCGGTCTGGACGAAGATGGGCGGCCGGTGCTGGTTCTAGCCAAGAAGTCCCCGTTCTCGCCCGGAGAATATGCCGCCGTGGCCCAGCACCTGCGCGCGAATCCCAACCTGGTGTGGCTGAATCCGCCGACAGAATATGCTGTGCAGCCGTTGCCGCCGGCCGCGGGAGCGTTTCAAAAGCTCATCGATTCCAATGATCCACGCGAGTTCGCCCGCGACTATGCATACAACGTGTCCCCAGTCAGTGACAGCGCTCCTTTTTTCTTCTTCACCTTGAAGCCCGGCCACGTTATCAGGAACATTTTGGCCGGGACCGGGCGCGGCATGGACTGGCGCATCAACCTGGGTGTGGTCGTGCTGGGCATGCTGCTGGTGATTTCCGCTGTGGCAGTGCTGGCGTTTCTGGTCCTGCCGCTGGCGCTGCATGGAGGCCGCGGCCGCCCACGGACAAGCCTGGCTGCCTTGCTGTACTTCATCGCCGTGGGGCTGGGTTACATTACCGTAGAAATCTCGCTCATTCAGCGCTTTGTGCTCTTCCTTGGCCATCCCACTTATGCGCTGACGGTGGTTGTGTTTCTGCTGCTGCTTTCCAGCGGCGCCGGCAGCGTGGCGGCGCGGCGCTGGGTCGGGGCAAGCTTTAGCCTGCTGCAAGTGCTGGGGCTGATTGCCGCGCTGATTGGGCTGGATGTCCTGCTGCTGCCCCCGCTGCTGTCGGCGGCGGTGGGCCTGGCGTTTCCGGCCAAGCTGTTGATCAGCGGCGCGGTCCTGGCACCGTTGGGATTTCTTATGGGCATGCCCTTCCCCACCGGGTTGCGGCTGGTGGAAACCGTGGAGTGGGCGTGGGCCCTGAACGCGGCCGCCAGCGTGCTGGGCTCGGTGATGGCCATGGTGATCGCCATCCATTTTGGTTTGACGGTCACGCTGATCTGCGCTGCAGGGGCCTACCTGCTGGCGGCGCTATGCTCGCGCACATGGACGCACTCAGTACTTGGCCCGTAACCGGGCTGTAGGACTCAGGTTGAGTTTCTGCTATGATTTTTTTGTTAGGACTGTAACCATTGCCGAGTCAACAGCAGCTAAAGTGGTCTGAACTTAGAGTCGGAATCACGGTCATCGTTGCATCGGTGACCCTGGCCTTTCTTGTTTTCTTGATGCGGGGAAGCGCCGGGTTCTTCGCCACAAGAATCACTCTGGTTACCTATTTTGACAACGCCGAAGGCCTGCGCGCCGGCCAGCCGGTGGACCTGCAAGGCGTGGCCATTGGCAACGTGCAGAGCGTGCTGGTGGCTCCCAATCGTCAGACTGAGGCTGTGCAGGTCACCATGCGCATCAACAAAAAGTTCCAGCCTTTTGTCCGCCAGGATGCTACTGCGACCATTATGACCGCCGGCGTTTTGGGCGAGGCTTTTGTTGACATCGACAACAGGTTCGGGAAGGCAGGGCCGGTCAAAGACGGCGACGAAATAAAGTCGGCTAACGCGCCCGGCCTGCAAGAAGTTGTAAGAAGCAGCCAGACGGCCCTGCAAAATTTCGATGTCCTGGTGAAGCGCCTGGACCGCATTGTGGCTGAAGTGGAAGGCGGCAAAGGCAGCTTGGGTAAATTTATCAACGATCCCGTATTTTTCAATCGGGCAAGCGGCGTCCTGAACCAGATCCAGGGCCTGCTGAACGACGGGAGCGCCGGCAAGGGAACAGTGGGCCGGCTCCTTACCGATGAGGCGCTCGCCAACAAATTGGCTAATGCCGTGGACAAGCTGGACCGCATGATGACTGACATCAACAGCGGCAAGGGTAATCTGGGCATGCTGGTGAAGGATGACACCTTCATGAAAAACGCCAACCAGACCATCGGTAAGGCCAACCAGTTCATAGACGATGTGAACGCCGGCAAAGGCGCGCTGGGCAAGTTGACCAAGGACGAAGAGCTGGCCAAGAAACTGAAGAATACAATCGATAAACTTTCCGCCATCGCGGACCGGCTGGAGAAGGGCGAAGGCAGCGCTGGTAAATTTCTTAGAGACCCGTCGTTTTACAACAACACCGACCAGTTGCTGATCGAGAGCCGGAACCTGGTCAAGGCTATTCGTGAGGACCCGAAGAAGTACCTCACGATTCACATGCGGATATTCTGAAGGCCTAGGATTATGTCGCCGGCCTTGCTATCCAATTCCTGAATGGCGCGTCTAAGCTTAGTTTGTGTGTTTCTCCGGCAGATGGTTCATTCCGGCCCCTGGAAATTTTCTTTTGAGGCAAATCACAATGCGTATGTTCCGTTTCCTGATCACCGCAGTTCTGCTCACCGGCCTGGCTGCCGCACAAGGCACAGGCGTGAAAAAAGAAGAGCCCAAACAGGTTTCCAGCTTTGATGTCAACGCGCTGGATAAGAGCGCCGATCCCTGCGTGAATTTCTACCAGTATTCCTGCGGAGGCTGGCTCAAGAACAACCCCATTCCCTCTGACCAGGCTGCCTGGGGCCGCTTTAACGAATTGGCGGAACGGAACCGTTCATTGATGCGCGACATTCTGGAAAACGCCGCCAAGGCCACCAACCGTACGCCCAACGAACAGAAGATCGGCGACTACTACGCCACCTGCATGGATGAGGACGCTATCAACAAGAAAGGCGTTGCCGCCATCCAGCCGGCCATGGACCACATCAACTCGATTCAGGACAAGAACCAGATCACTGGCTTGGTTGCCCATTTGCACGCCCACGGGATTGATGCGCTATTTGGCTTTGGCTCAGGCGCCGATTTCAAGAATGCTAAGGAAGTTATCGGTCAAGCCGATCAGGCCGGACTCTCGCTGCCGGACCGCGATTACTACCTGAAGGATGATGCCAAGTCGGTGGAGTTGCGCAAGGGCTACGTGGAGCACGTCACCAACATGTTCAAGCTGCTGGGTGACTCGCCGGAAAAAACCGCTGCCGAAGCCAACGCCGTCATGAGCATCGAGACGGCCCTGGCCAAGGGCTCCATGGACCGCGTGGAGCGCCGCGAGCCGTCGAAGATCTATCACAAGCTGACGGAACAAGATTGGCAAGCCCTGACGCCCTCGATCTCCTGGCCCAAGTATCTGACCGAAGTTGGCGCGCCCAGCCTGACCAGCCTGAACGTTGCCGTGCCTGACTTTTTTAAGGCCCTGGACGTGGAACTGAAGACCGTGAGTCTGGATGATCTGAAAGTTTATTTCCGCTGGCACCTCATCCATGGGCTGGCGCGGTCTCTGCCCAAAGGCTTTGTTGACGAGAACTTCAATTTCTACGGCAAAACGCTCACCGGCGCCAAAGAGCTGCGCCCGCGCTGGAAACGCTGCACCAGCGCCGTGGATGGCGACCTGGGCGAAGCTCTGGGGCAGGTCTTTGTGGAAAAACACTTTCCGCCGGAAGCCAAGGCGCGCACCTTGAAGATGGTGGGAGAAGTGGAGGAAGCCCTGCGCCAAGACATCCAGGGCCTGGACTGGATGACGCCTGCCACCAAGAAACAGGCCATCGTCAAACTGCAAGCTATTCAGAACAAGATCGGCTATCCCAACAAGTGGCGCGACTACAGCACGCTCAACATTGTCCGTGGCGACGCCCTGGGCAACTTGCTGCGCGCCAATGAATTTGGAGTGCGCTACGAGCTCAACAAGATCGGCAAGCCGCTGGACAAAGGGGAGTGGCAGATGACCCCGCCCACGGTCAATGCGCTATGATTTCAAGGCGGACGATGGGTTGAATTTTGGCGGAATCGGCGCCGTCATCGGGCACGAGCTGACCCACGGCTTTGACGACGAAGGCCGCCAGTTCGATGCCGAAGGCAACCTGCATGACTGGTGGACCGCGGAAGACGCCAAAGCCTTTGAGCAACGCGCGAAGTGCCTGGTGGATGAGTACGACGGTTTTGTCGCAGTGGATGACGTCCACGTTCGCGGCAAGCTTACCCTGGGCGAAAACACCGCCGACAACGGCGGCCTGCGCATCGCCCACATGGCCCTCATGACCTCGCTGGCTGGTTCCGGCAAGCCGCCGCAAAAAATTGACGGATACACTCCGGAGCAGCGGCTCTTTCTGGGCTGGGGTCAGGTCTGGTGCCAGAACCAGACCGAGCAAATCGCCCGCCTGCTGGCCCAGAACAACGAACATTCCCCAGGCAAGTACCGCGTGAACGGCGTGGTCCAGAACATGCCCGAGTTCCAGAAGGCCTGGGGCTGCAAGACAGGCCAGCCTATGGTGTCCAAGAACGCGTGTCACGTCTGGTAG
>WNFN01226331.1_pt1 | contig 13562 bp, 13 predicted proteins | sample 5400161 | NCBI WGS metagenome assembly WNFN01 (sample SAMN13153353, study PRJNA577476) | soil metagenome | isolation source: 80 cm saprolite on Douglas fir-dominated hillslope | place: USA:California | collected 2013-09-17
CGATATGCGTGGACGAATCCCACTCTGCCCCGGTGTGCGCCCCATATGGGTTTCCAAACGCAATGTGCACTCCGGGATACTTCTCATCCTGCAGAATCTGCCCGATCACGTCTCTTAAATCAATGTTGGTGCCGATGGCAAACTCGCCCACGCGATCGCTGTTTTCGTCGGTATGGGTATAGCGCCAGAAATCATCTTCCAGTTCGCGGTTCTCCGAGTGTGCCTCCGTCAAACGATTGCCTTTCATGCGAATGGTAAGAGGACTTTCCAGCAAGCTGCCGAACTTCGCACACAAGTAATCCCCCACCACGCCATCGATTACAAACGTGCCGTTTACTTCGCCCGGAGTGGTGAAAATCTCCCCGCCCGGCAGGTTGCCCCACTTTTCTGGAGTGATAATTCCGCTGGTCTTCAGCCATCGGTAGTTCGGATTCAATTCCGCCGTCAGGTCCGTTCCTGCCGCAGTCTTGGCGCGGATGGTTGAAGCCTTACGCACCATTTCCACGACCTTCTGACTGAGCCGGTCGACTTTCAAGAAGTCCGCGCGCATGCCCTCCAGCATGATTTGTCGGTTGATGTTCACCATGTGCGCATGCCGGATCTTGCGCCGGTTCACGACTTCCGTCATCTGCATGCGCGATCGTAATTCGTTAGTCTGCGCCTGCACCGCAAAAATCGAAACCTGGCTCGTCTCCAGGTCTTCGAGAATCTCCCGTGGTAACTCCTTAAGGGGTCGAGGCGCCAAGTCTTCCAAAACCCAGGCATGATAGGGCGTTCCTAGTTTCTTCAGTTCACCTACCAGCGCCGCTGCGATTTCCAGCGTCACCTCATCGGTAATGACGCAGACTTTCTCGTCAGGCTGTACGCGGAGGCAAACACTGACCGCGTTGCGCGCTCCCGGGATGAATTCAGAATCAAATGGCGTTTTGTTGACTTGGGAATCTAATCGTTGTCGCGTGCCTCGCGGCGAGATGAGATCAGATCGATCTACAGGAATGGTCATTACCATACTTTTTGTACGGAAATCGGCGTTTCACTCTCGGCCAAGCCTGTCTCCGTCTCCTCAATAATGTAATCGACAACCCTTTTCAGATCGCCGGTTTCCTGAAACACACGTAGTTGCCGGTCCGCGCCGCTTCCCCTCTCCAGAATCTCATGGATGTAGTTCAACTCCTCGCGCGAGTCCAGTTCATCCACCACGTCATCCACAAAATCCAGATACTCTCGCACCAGGTCCCGTGCCGGAACTTCCTTCTGCTTGCCAAAATCAATCAGCTTGCCGTCCAGTCCGTAGCGCGCCGCCCGAGTTTGGCCACGGTCGCCTGAATCAAAGCCGCCAACGCAATCGTCTCCTCAACTCGCATCGGCACGTCGCATACCCGGAACTCGAGGGTGTTGAAGAATGGATGCGGTCGAATGTCCCACCAGATCTTCTTCGCGTTATCAATGCAGTTCGTCTTGATCAGCAGCTTGATGAAGTTCTCGTACTCGCCCCAGCTCGGGAAATAATCGGGGATGTTCGTGCGTGGGAATTTGTCGAATACTTTGCAGCGGTAGGATTTCAACCCCGTATTCATCCCCAGCCAGAACGGCGAATTAGTCGACAACGCCAGAATATGCGGCAGAAAGTACCGCGCGTGATTCATCATGTGGATCGCGGTTTCACGATCCTCAATCCCGATGTGTACGTGCAGCCCAAAGATCAGATTTGCCCGCGCCACGAGCTGCAGATCCTCAACAATATTCTTATAGCGCTCGTCAGGATGAATCTCCTGGGTCCGCCAATCGGAGAAAGGATGCGTTGCCACCGAAGCCAGCCGCAGTCCGTTTTCTTTCGACAGCGTGACCATGTCGCGGCGCAGCTTCTTCACCTCAACTTTGCAATCCTTGATGTTGTTGCAAACCGAAGTCCCCACCTCGACCACGGACTGGTGCATCTCCGCCTTCACCCGCTCCTGCAACAACAATTTCCCCTTTTCCAGGATTTCCGCGTGAATGTGCGACCGCAGATCGCGCGTTTCCGGATCCACGGTCTGATATTCCTCTTCGATCCCGATGGTGAACGTGGGTTGCATAGAAAATCAGGTGTCAGTGTGGCGCGGGCACTCCTGCCCGCGAAATTTAACCAGGACCTAGTTCGCCGCCAGTACCGCTGCCGATGACCCCCATCCCTCCGCGTTCTTTGCGAAAGGGTGGGAAAACCGGCACCATCGAGTCTTCACGATCTTCTTCAGCAGCCCAGCCGGCAAAGGCTTATCCACCGGGAAGCGGATGGTCCCCTTGGAAGTAGGGAAGTCCTTGAGCTCCTTCTCAAAAGTCTTGATCACACCGGAGCCCGTCGGGAACAAGCTGCAATGCTTCGCGAACGCGGCGTAACCCACCAACATTCCCTTGTATTTGAACATCGGAATCCCGTAGCTGATCACTTCGGTAGTCTCCGCCGGCACCACAGACCGAATCACCGTGCGAATCCGTTTCAAAGTGCTGCGAGCCGGCTCGGGCACCTCCGCCAAATATTCGTCCACGTTCTTCGGAGCAACTTTGCCTCTCATCGCAGAACCGCCACCTCTTAAATTTGCTTTCTTCACCTTCAGAATGTGTGGTGACTTTCGAACCAAAACAACCACAGGGACAGGCAAAAGACAAGGATCATCAAGCCACTCATGCAGATGGAGAACACCGAAAAAGCACTCCGGACTCCGTGTCCACGCGAGAATGCGCGAAACAACAATACCATTGCGCTTACCTCGCAGATGAGCGTAGCAGCGAGGCCAAGCAGTGCATACATCTCCGCAATTCCGCCCGCTACTGCCGCCAAACCAGTAGCCTTCGTATTCGAGATCCCTCGGAACGCGTTGGCAAAGCCGATCATTGTTGGAACCCACGGCGCCCAGGCAAGCGCAACGCCCCACAGGAATCGCTTCTGCTTTAGATCATCCACCTATTTCGCCCCTTTCCCGCGCTTCCTTGTTGCGACCCACTCAGGTTCGCCTTTACGCGACGGTTTCGCCGCCGGCGCGCCCGCCAAAAATCCCGCCCACCGCATCTCCTTCACCGGACTCTCGCCGCTCAGCGCCATCTTCACCGCCATCTCCGCGACCGCGTTCACAATCCATTCAAAGTTCTCGGGTCCAACGGAAGTAATCTCGGCATCCGGCGCCGGATTCAGAAAATCAATGGCGTACGGCACTCCATCCTCTACTGCAAACTCGACCGTATTCAAGTCATAACCCAGAGCCCGGCATAATGTAAGCGCGTCTTTTTCTACGCGCTCTCTTAGTGCAGTAGACGAAGGCGGAGGATTTCCTTTCACATAACGCTCATGATGGGGCAAGCGGGGATCGTACTTCATGATGTGCACTTTTTCCTGACCCACCACATAGCACCGGAAATACTCATCAAATTCGACGCCGTGCTGCAATGTCATGCACAGATCGCCGGTCTGGTTGTAATAGTGAAAGAACTCCTCCGGCGAATGCACTTTATACACATGCTTCCACCCGCCGCCCGAGTAAGGCTTGAGGAAAGCCGGGAACCCAACATAGTCGAAAACTTCCTGCCAATTCAGCGGATACATCAGGTTTCGCATGGACTGGTCGGTCGTTCCCTCGGGATGTTTGTTGTGCGGCAGAATCACGGTAGGCGGAATCGCCACGCCCATCTTGTGCGCCAGAGCGTAGTTAAAAAACTTGTCATCGGCCGTCCACCAGAACGGATTGTTGACGACAATCGTCCCATGCAAAGCCGCATTCTTCAGATACGCCCGATAAAACTGAATGTCCTGTGAAATCCGGTCGATGATCACGGCATACTTCTTCGGCTCATCCATGCGGACGCCGCCGACCTTCACAAACTCGGCGGTCACGCCCTCGACCTTCATCGAGTTAATCTTCTCCACCAAGGCCGGCGGAAACGTATTCTCCATCCCAAAAATAATTCCAATCTTCTTAGTACTCACAGAAATTCTCCTGTACAGACGTTGCTTGCAACGTCTCCCTTTTGCCACACGAAATAGACGTAGCAAGCTACGTCTCTACCGGAGCGGTGCACTAAAAATACTTTCCGGCCATCTTCAGCCACAAAGGCCAGTCATGTTTCGAGTTATCCCCCCAAACATCCAGCCAATGCGGAATGGCTTTCCCATTCAAAATGGCTGAAAACTTTACATTCTGGTCCAGACAGATGTCCCAATCCGCCGATCCCAGTACGATCGTCATCTGCCGGTACCGGCTCAAGAACCAGTCATCGCTCATGTTGGGAAGAAAGTCGGGCGGATTGTTGAAGTAACAATCGTTGTCGTAATACCCGTCCAGAAACTGGTGGATATCAAACGACCCGCTCATGCTCACACAATGCGTCACCACGTCGGGGTGTTTCAGCGCAAAATTCACCGCATGATACCCGCCAAAGCTGCAGCCGGTGACGGCCAGTCGCGGAGTCTGGTTCTTCCAGCGAACAAATGGCAGGAATTCATGCAGAAGGTAGCGCTCGTACTGCAGATGTCGCAGTACCCGCACTCGCGGATGGACGCCCTTGTTGTACCAGCTCTCGGTGTCGACCGAGTCCGGACAAAAAACCTGCAGTTCGCCGCGCTCAATTTTCGTTGCCAGTACTCCAATTACGCCACGGTCTTCATACTCGAAGAACCTTCCCATCGAGGTCGGAAAGACGAGCAGGGGTGTACCGGCATGCCCAAAGACCAGGGCCTCCACGTCGCGATGAAGTTCCTGGCTGTAGGCCTTGTGATATTCGCGGTTCATCGTCGATGTAGAGACGTTGGGGTAACGTCTGTTTCGTAGCCGAAGTATCTTACCCGATGACGGGTGCTACGGCCTATTGTGCAGAGAAGCAATTGTGCAGAGAAGCAAGGTTTCGGCATGAGTTGGGACAATGTCGGCGAAGGGCGTGGGGGCAGGAAGGAAGGCGACCACCGACTGAATTGTTTGGAAGCCGCCATTGTTCTCAGGACCGATGCGGATTACTGTGCCTGCTCCCCAGGGGCATGAGACATATGTACCGCAATGATCTGCCAAGCCTCGCCCCGCTTCTGGAATACGGTTGTCATGCGGATCGTTTCCGGTTTTTGCGGGACCTGCATTCCCACTTCGCCCATCAGGACTGCCGTGTCCCCGTAGATCCGCACCGTCGAATCCTTGAGCACAGACTTAGGCATGTGATTCGCGGTTGACCCATCCGGAGGAACTACATCGGTTTTGCTTAAGACCCCGCCGCCAAAAGAGGTTCCCATGAAATCATCTGCGAACATTCTTCGCAACGCAGGCAAATCCGGAACAGCTGCGGCGTCCAGCCAGCTTTGTTCCAGTTTGCGGAGGTCGTCGTCCGCTCTCGGGTTTGAATTCGAGGTACTAGGCACATTCGCAGATCCGAATGCGAGCATACCGAAGCAAGCCGCCAGGCCCAATGCCACTAACCAGTTCCTCATACACAACTCCTTTGAAATTGATTTCGAGCAGGCCCCATGCCGGGTAGACACCAACGCAAACTGTAGAGTTCCGGAATTATTCCGTGGGAGCCCGCTGGCGTACCGTCCCCTCAACGATTCCGGAATGATATCGTGAGACGAGATATGTCGTGGACGCTCCCCAGGCTCGTCCCTCGCTCCGCGCCTGCTGTTCTGCTGGTTCTCACGCTCGCGGCAGGAATCGCTTTTGCAGCGGTCAGCCACCTGGTCAACCGATACAATGCCAACCAGCAGGCACGCGGACGCAAGCTCTATCAGCAGGGTCTGGCCGACGTCGGCGCGGGCAAACTCGATGCAGCAGTGGAGGAGTTCCGCGCCGCGTTGACCTGCGATCCCTCAAACCCCCAGTACCAGCTCAGCCTCGGACGCGCCCTGCGCGACACCGGTCGTCTCGACCAGGCGGAGTCCTATTTGCTTGCGTTGTGGCAGCGCGCGCCCCAGGACGGCACCATCAATCTTGCTCTTGGCCGAGTGGCCGCCCGTCGCGGCTCCGTGGACGACTCTATTCGCTACTACCACAACGCCATGTACGGTGTCTGGAGCGCCGACGCCGATGCTAATCGGCGCAAAGCTCGGCTGGAGCTGATCGAATTTCTTTTGCAGAAAGGCGCACGCGCGCAGGCTCAATCGGAACTGGTCGCCCTTGCCGCATCCTTGCCGCCCGATCCAGAGCTTCGTCTTCAGGCCGCGCAGTTTTTCGCTCAAGCCCAGGATTACCGCGATGCTCTTTCCGAATACGAGCAAGTCCTTCGCCTGAATCGCGGTGACCCCGTGGCCCTCGCCGGTGCCGGCGAGGCCGCCTGTCGCGCCGGACATTACCGCACCTCTTTGCGCTATCTGCAGGAGGCGGTCGAGGCCAACCCTCAAGACTCCCATTCGCGGCAGTTACTGGAATCCGCCACGTTGGTGCTCCACACCGACCCCTTCGTCCGCCGCATCTCCGACGCAGAGCACGTTCGCCGCCTCACCTCGGCATTCCTTCACGCCGGTGATCGCCTCAAATCCTGCGCCCGAGCGAAAGGCGTCAATCTTGAAAATGCGTCAGCCAATTCCGGTACTTCATTGTCCGCGTCGATATCGTCTCCTTCGAAGGCACTGGCCAGTCTCGACTGCGGTGAACCCCAGGGTGCGGACCAAGCCCTGCTCCTGCTTTCTCGCAATCGTGAGGGGGCTGACCAGTGAGCGAAGTCGGCACAACACGCGGTTCTGTCACTCCGAATCCGGGTTCTTCGGGTGCGCGCCTTAATCGACGTAGGATGTTCTCCCTCCTCGAAGATGTTTTCGACGAGGAACGTTACTTCCTCCTGCTCTCCGTGTTCATCGGAATCTTCTCCGGTCTCGCCGTGGTTTGCTTCCGCCTTGCCATTGACTGGACCCACCTGGCATTGCTTGGCCCGCTACCTCAGGCGCATACCTGGCGGCTTTTCGTTGTTCCCTCACTAACAGGCCTTGCCGTTGCGCTGCTTGCCATCCATGTATTCCCCGGCATTGGAGGCAGTGGCGTCAACCAGACCAAGGCTGCGCTGTACATCTTTAACGGATACATTCCGTTTCGCACCGCTATCGGGAAATTCGTCTGCGCTGCGCTTGCCATTGGTGGCGGACATTCCCTTGGACCCGAAGATCCTTCTCTGCAGATCGGAGCTGGTCTGGCGTCCGCTCTTGGCCGCCAACTGCAACTTTCTCGCGAAAAGCTTCGACTTATGGCTCCAGTCGGCGCCGCAGCAGGCCTTGCCGCCGCGTTCAACGCTCCCGTCTCTGCGGTGCTGTTTGTCATTGAAGAAGTTATCGGTCGTTGGAGCGCAGGAATTCTCGGTTCTGTCGTTCTCTCTGCCGTTTCCAGCGTGGTCATCGTGCGCGGCTTTCTCGGCTCCGAGCCACTCTTCCGCATCCCCGTGACCACCTTCAAGCGCCCCGCCGAACTGATGGCCTACGCCGTGCTAGGCATCGTGGGAGGCGTCGCGTCCGTCCTTTTCGCCAAAGCCATCGGCTTTCTTCGTCCGCGCCTGAAAGCGCTCCCACACTGGACGCAATACTTTCAATCCGCGGTCGCCGGGTTACTGATTGGCCTGATCGCCTTTCTTGGTGCCCCGCAGGTCATGGGAGCCGGCTACGATTTCATGGATCAGGCCATGCGCGGCCAGTACGCCTGGAAGCTGCTGGCCGTTCTCGCGGCCCTTAAAATCATCGCCACCACACTCTCGTTCGCCAGCGGAACTCCCGGCGGCATGTTTGCTCCCACGCTCTTTATCGGGGCCATGCTCGGCGGTGCGGTCGGTGGCGTCGAGCATCTCTGGTTCCCTCATCTGACGGGATCCAACGGAACCTATGCGCTGGTGGGTATGGGCGTCTTGTTTGCCGGCTTTCTTCGCGTGCCCATGACCTCCGTCTTCATGGTGCTGGAGGTGAGCGGAAACTACGAAATCATCGTCCCCGTCATCGTCGCCAATACGTTTGCCTACGTGGTCTCCCGCAGTCTGCAACCGATTCCGATCTTCGACCTGCTGACTCGCCAGGATGGCCTCGTCCTTCCTTCTCTTGAAGAAGAACGTGAAGAAACAATTCTTCGCATTGAGGATGCCATGCTTCCCCCGCCCCCCATAATCCTTAGCGCGGCCGATTACATCGACGCTGCTACCCGCCGGGCCCAAGCTTCCTCGCAGGTAATTTTCTTCGTCCGCATGGAACCCAGCGGATGGAGCTCGATCAGTCGAGATCTGCTGGGGCGCCTCCTGAATGAAGGCAAAGGAGAGCACACCATTGGTTCGCTGATCTCAGCGCAAACGTTGCCGTGCCTGTATCCGGATCTCCTGCTCGAAGCCGCCCTCCGCTATGTGAACCAGGTTCCTCTGGTGCCGGTGGTGAATCGCGCCGATAGCCGCCGTCTTGAAGGAGTCATCTCCCGCGAGGATGTTTTTGCGCGTTACCAGTCCAGGGAAGGGCATTAGACGTCGCGGGTGCAATTCTCCTGCGTAACCTCAAATTGGGCAGGAATTGCTTCATTCCGATGCAGGAAGGTACGCCGGTCCACATCGCGGCGGATCCGCACGAATTTGTGAGCGGAAAGAAACAGGGAAGACGCAATTCTGAAGGGATTGCGGTATTCAAGAGCGTGGGCTGCACGCCTTGGAATATCTGGTGACGGCGGAACTCCTAAGCGCCGCCTCGGCATGAGGATTGTCCCGCCGCGGCCAGCCAGCTCCATAGACCTGATCGTTTTCTTTCTCTAGCGCTTGTACCAGAAGATCGCAAGTGCGACCAGGGCCACGGTAATAATCCATAAGATCATGTCTTTTTGCGGATTCTTTTCTTTCGCCATAGTGGAAGTACAGCACACCTTAAATATGTGTCAAGTGCCGCGGTGAATTCCGCCGCTCAAATCGCTGATTAGTGCTTGGCCGCTGCGCCGCCGCCTGATTTCGGAGACTGTCTTTCCACAAATGTGCAAATAGTTGCTCGAACCGTTATTTTGTGTTCCTAAGCCAAGACGCAAGCGGGTCTGATTTGGTATCAGGGTTGCCTTCAGCTCAGTGTGGCGCTCAGAAGGTCCCAAACGAGGTTCCCCGACACCGAGTGTGACCCCACGTTACTAAGGAGTTACTGAGGCCGCCTCAGAATTGTGAAGCTCCTCCAGATCGGACAAATGCCATGAAGATTACATTGCTTCTATTTTGTTTTTCCCTTTGTGCCACCGCTGTGTTCGGACAAGCGGCTTCCGTGCTATCTAATCGGCCACAGATGTTGCAGGTTCCGGACAATCCAGCCCATGCTTCTCAACATGAAATGGCCCAGGAGCAGAACATCCTGGAACACTCGAGTTATACCTATGCTCAAGGTGAGAGACCGCTCTGGGAATTCGGACCAGTCTCGCAGCCTGTGCCTCTTGGGGATTCAGCTCGCGCTCTTAGAAAACAGCACGAAGCCGCGAAGAAGTCAGAAATCGTCTGGCAGAATTAGGTCTGCTCTCCGGGCGCGGACACCGCTGGTCCGCACAGGTTCTCGTGGTTCTCCGGAAAGCCTCGTCGCAGTCGTATGTTTCTTCAGCGCCCGAAGGGGCGGGCTTTCGCACGAGCAGCTCAATCCAAAGGGGCTGTCGACGGATCAGTTAGAGCGATGAGTTTTCCTTGCGGAAAGTCGGTGGGTGTCAGGGGAGTAGCAGGATCGGGGTTGGTGATGGTCAGCACTTCGCCGCTGCGAATTCCTCGAATCGTCAGACGGTGACCTTCCACGCTGACCACCCGGTAGTGTTCGTCGAAGATTTCGGACCCGCTATATTTCATCACTGCATTAGATGCCCAATTCCCTGTAAAGATGCGTATGAAATCGCACCCGCAAACCTCCGTGCGATTTTCAATTCCCGTTATGGAGTCTAACCGCCAAGAGTTTCAAAGGATGCGAATCCGCCTGGGCGTCAGCTCGACGTTTGGATCGGCAGCCACGAGCGGGTAAAATAGCAAGATATGACGCGCGAACTGAATTTCGGGCCTTACGTTGAAGTTGAGAACGGCAAGAGAGTGGTTAGGGATCTGACCTTTGGCAATCCCACTCCGGAGGGAGTAGTGCTGACCACGCTGGACTCGGCCGTGAATTGGATGCGCAAGAGCTCCATCTGGCCCATGACATTTGGCTTGGCCTGCTGCGCGATCGAGATGATGTCGATGGGTGCGTCGCGCTTCGACATAGCGCGTTTCGGGGCGGAGGTATTTCGCCCATCGCCGCGGCAAAGTGATCTGATGATCATCGCTGGGCGCGTATCCAACAAGATGGCGCCCGTGATCCGCACGCTCTGGGAGCAGATGCCGGAGCCGAAGTGGGTCATGTCGATGGGCGCGTGCGCAACTTCGGGAGGAGTGTTCCAGAACTACGCGCTGGTGCAAAGCGTGAACCAGGTGATCCCCGTCGATGTATATGTGCCCGGATGCCCGCCACGTCCGGAGCAGTTGATCTACGCTATTACTCTCCTGCAAGAAAAAATCCAGAAAGAGCGCGGCACGATCAGGAAGGCCCTGAATCTGGCGTAGGGCAGCTATCAGCCTCAGTTATCAGGCTTCCAAACGTCGGATCCTAGGCGTCAACCCTTCGCCGACCTATGATCGGGTTTATGCAGTCCCCGAGTTTGAATTCTTTGGACTGAATCCCACTAAATTCTGAGCCTCACTTTCTCTTTCTTATATAGTGGCCCGCATGGACGGAGCAGCGCCGAAAAGGAACACTACGCTGATCGCCTCCGGGGCCGTGATCGGGCTGCTGTATGGGGCCGCGATCCGATTCGGCTCGCGGATGTTTCCCAACAGTTCTGTTTTCGTGGTCGTATCTCTGGGCTTTGTGGTCTTTTTGCCATTGGCGATGGGGTTCGTCACCGTATTCCTCGTCGAGCGGCGTCGGCCACAACCCCTCTGGATATGGTTCTTGCTGCCCTGGATTCCGCTGGCAGCAGGTGAAGCAGCGGCCATGATTGCCGCGTGGGAAGGGCTGATTTGCATCGTAATGTTCACCCCGATCGGAATGGCCGCTTCAAGTCTAGGTGGGGTTGCAGCTGGTCTGCTTGCGCGTTACGCGACGTCACGGAGATCCAAGAACGCTTCGGTGGTCTGCGTACTGTTCCTGCCGTTGTTGGTAAGCCCCTTCGAGCAGCGATTTCATGCGCAAGGAGAATTGCGCCGCATTGAAACCGTCATTGATATCCAAGCCGCGCCTGACGTGGTGTGGCGGAACATCGAGCGAGTTCCCCGAATCAATCCTACGGAGCTGCGGTCTTCCTGGAGCCGGCGTATCGGATTTCCCGATCCCGTGGAGGCAACGCTGTCGCACGAGGGTGTGGGTGGAGTACGCCACGCTTCCTTTGACGGGGGTGTACTGTTCATTGAGACGATCGATCTATGGCAGCCACAACGACGGCTCGCATTCTCGATAAAGGCTCAAACAGGGCAGATTCCACCAACAACCTTGGATGAGCACGTGACGGTGGGCGGGGCTTTCTTCGACGTCCTGCGCGGCGAGTATACGCTGGAGCTGCTACCGAACGGAAGAACCCGTTTGCACCTCGAAAGTCAGCATCGGGTCTCGACGGACTTCAACTGGTATGCGCATCTGTGGACCGATGCAATCATGGCAGATCTTCAAAACACGATCTTGCTGGTGGTGAAAAACCGCTGCGAATCTGCCGCAGATCCTGCATCCCTGGGCGTTACTTCGCTTACGACGGAGCCTTAAAGATAACCGTAATCTGTTTTTGCACGGCTACTGCTTTGCCGTTCAGCAGGGAAGGGCGGTAGCGCCACTGGCGCACCGCTTGAATAGCAGCTTCGGCGAGCGGCGGCGGGCCGCTGATGATCTTCAGATCCCGAGTGCTTCCATCCTCGGCGATGGTTGCTTCCAGAACTACGGCTCCACCCAAATGTCTGGCGCCCGCCTCTGGGCAGAATGGCTGGCGTTGAAAGAAGAGCTGCCATGGCTGCTGTGTCCGCTGTGTTCCCAGCGGCCTCAGGCGGTAGCAGGATGGATATCTCAGAGGTCGAAGGCGGTTGCGAGGCGTCTACTCCAGCAGCTTTCAGGTTCGATGAAGGGACTTCTGAAGCTGCAAGCGGCTCAGGTTCGACTGTCGCGGCATTTTGGAGCGCACCCTTTACCGCGAATCCGTCGGCGCGAACCTGGATTCGGCCGGCAGTGGGTTTCCAAGGAATCACCGTTGGAGCCGGATGGCTTAGGTCTTGCTGCGGTGCGGTCTGCGATTGAGTCGCCTGTTGGCTGGCGACCACCTCTCCATCCGTATCCGACAAGCTTATCCAGATGACTGCTGACATCAGAATCAGCGCCAGCGCGATTCCCCCGACGATCCAGTAACGGTGCTGGCTCTTGGAGAATCTCTCTCCGAACAAATCAGCCGTCAGAGTTTCTTCAGGGATGGAGGCAGCGATCTGCACAGGGCGAGCGAATTCAACGGGAATCTTAGTGACTGCAGAGCCCTTTGTTTGGAGCTCGGCTCCCAGCTCACGGTCATTCGCGACCTCGGCAATCTCCGCCAGGCGTTGTAGAACAGAGAGATGTTCCCCGGTAAAAGCGTGAGGGCGACTGGAAAGCGCCTCAAGGATACCGGCCATTCCCTCGCGGCCGCGCACCGGCACGACGGCAATCGAACGTATCCCGAGAACGCGGCAAACCTCTGGATCGACCCGGTCATCTGTTTGAGTGTCGTCACAGCGGAGAGCTTTGCCTGTGCGGAAGCATTCACCGGAGATTCCCGAGTCGACGTTGAGTTGGGCGCCGACATGGGGAGCAATTTCACCGGCGCGAGCCAGGCAAACGACCATGCCATTGCTGCGCAGGGCGAGCGCGATACCGTCCGCACCGGTCACAACCCGCGCCGCATCGGTAATGGCGCGAAGGATGGAATCGAGCGACTGGGCGCCGTCATCAAGGATTTGCCGTAGCTTGGAAAAAATAGCACTGACTTCTGATGGCCGGATCGGATCCGACCGCAACAGCCGCCGCAAGGGAGGAGTGGCACGCTTCAGTAACTTTGATGGACTCGGAAGCGGCAAATAGGCCATGGCACGGTTCCCAATACGCATACTGGACAGCGACAACGCTGCCCCAAGAGGCGCGAGCAAAGCGCGATTTGGGTGCGAGTCTGTCGCAAGGCGATGCCGCTGTCAAGCGAAAAGCGACCAGTGTCCGTACCCGAAAGGGCAGCCTTGGAGGAAGAGTCCACTCTTTGCTCTCTCCATCGTGGTCAGGCGGCTCGGGGAGCTATAATAGGGCTAAGTCAGCCTGGGGTGTTTTATGCAACGGCTTCGTGTTACGGCCCTTCTGATTCTCCCTCTCGTCCTTGGAACGACGGTGCTCGTCAGCGGACAAAGCAGTGATCCGGTTCAGTCACAGGAGCAATCGGTGAAGGCTGGCCCCACCAGCCAGTCGCCGGACGACCAAAAACCCGCCGCCGCTCTTGACCCCAACGCGCCCCGCATCACCAAGCAGACTCGTTTGGAAATCATTCGCGATTTTGAAACGCAAATGGTGTACTCACGTGCGGCTTTCCCCATGGGTGCGAAGGGTTTGAAGCTGAAGAATGGGGCGGTTA
>WNFN01229724.1_pt1 | contig 13561 bp, 11 predicted proteins | sample 5400161 | NCBI WGS metagenome assembly WNFN01 (sample SAMN13153353, study PRJNA577476) | soil metagenome | isolation source: 80 cm saprolite on Douglas fir-dominated hillslope | place: USA:California | collected 2013-09-17
CTATAATCGAATCAATGAAGATCTTTCGCTCCAGGCGAGAAGATTCAACGGTTTCAATCAGCAGCAATTTGTCGTGACCGATCCGTCCGTGCTTGATCTTTTTCCCGCGATACCGGCGGTGACTTTGTTGACCGCCTTCGCTCAGCCGCAGACGCGGCGCGAACTTGCGGCCGCGCTTTCGCCTTCTCAGGCGTTTCGATCGTCGTTCAGTGTTGAGCGTCTGCTGCCGCGCAAGGTCAAGCTCACCTTCACGTATTTTCATACGCACACGCTGCATACCACCCGCACGGTGAATATTAACGCGCCACTTGCCGGGACTGGCGTGCGACCGTTGGGACAAGGCGAAGGCAACATCCTGCAATATCAATCGACGGGAAGATCAAGAGTGGATCAGTTCAGTGTAAATATTAACGGGACGATCAAAAAGATAAATTTCTGGAGTGGTTATAATCTCACCTATGCCAAAAACACCGACGGCGGCACCAGCGGTTCCCCGTTCGATCCATACGACTTCAGCCACGAATTTGCCCGCAGTCAATTTACCACAAAACACTTCTTCTATGGTGGCGGCTACTATCAGACGAAAAATGGTTTCAGCATCAACATGTTCATGATTGCCAACTCAGGCACGCCGTTCAATATCATCACGGGTCGCGACACGAACGGCGACACATTCTTTTCTGAGCGTCCGGCATTTGCTACTGATCTGACTAAGCCCGGCGTGATCGTCACTCCGCTCGGCGCCTTTGATCCGAATCCGGTGCCCGGGCAAACGATCATTCCGCGGAACTTTGGAAACGGGCCGCACTTCGCCTCGATCAACATCGGCCTGGAAAAGGCTTTCACGTTTGGCCGCGCGATTCCGCCAAAGGCCGCGCCGGCGTCTGCGGGTGGGAGCGTGGTCAGCGCCACCGGCGAACAGAAACCTCCGCCGAAGCAGCCGATCCAACGGCCTTATTCATTACGACTCTCGGTTTACATTTCGAACATTCTGAATCATACCAACAAAGGAAATCCGGTGGGCAACATGGCCTCGCCTTTCTTCCTCCAGTCGACCGGCACCAACACCAACTTTATCTTCGGACCGGGCGGTGGCGGCAACGGCGGCAATCGGCTGATGACGGTGCGCCTGCGGCTTGGGTTCTAGAATCCCTTGGTGGAACTTGATACTCGTCGTCACCCGCGATCTAATTCTGAAACCCGATCATCATCAGGAACCAAACACGCCGGCGCGGCGGTACTTTGAGATTCTCACGCAGATTCGTGCGAACAGACGTGCGTCCGCAAACAGCGGTGAGCGGGTATTTCCAGGCCGAGTTGGAATCAATTTGCGATCTTCGGTTAAGATTGCGGCTCAGGAACTCTCAAACTGGAGGTCACCCTATGCCTTCCTCAAAGAATTCTGAAGAACCCGCCGAGACCCATCGTAGCCCGCGATATGCACGATTGCTGAAAGTAACCAAACGGCTAATTCTAATGACCGTGTGTGGCCTGCTGGTGGTAGCGGTTGTTTTCGGCGCTACGCTGGTTTTTGGAAAGAAGTTCATGGTTTCATGGGCTTGCTTCGGTTGCGGCTTAATCGGCGGATTTGTCAGCATTCAGCAACGGCTGAAAAGAATACCGGACGCAGAGCTGGAGCTGCTGTCACGGTCATGGTTTCAGATTTTACTGGTTCCAATCTACGGCGGCGTTTTTGCGTTGGTCTTATACCTGGCATTTCTCGGCAATATCATCGAAGGAGCGATGTTTCCGCGATTCTCTTTACCCGAGTTTTCCGTCCCGCCTTCGACTCAGGATATGAAAAATCTCTTCACCTCGACATATCCTACGGCGGGAGTAGATCTTGCCAAGCTGATTTTCTGGTCATTTGTAGCGGGCTTTTCGGAACGCCTGGTTCCCCAAATAATCAGCAAGACCTCGAGCTCCAGAGAAAAATGAAATGAGGTAATGCGCGGCAGCCGAGCATCGCCACTAGTTGTCTCGTGCCGCTTGCCGGTTAATCAGGCTCGAGACCGAACTCTGCGCAGCCGACGGCGGAAATGGCATCGACCTAGCTCCGATTTGCTCAAACGTCACATTCCCAATCCGATACTTGCGCCAGTCCTGGTAATCGAAATGCCACCACTCGGCTTCGTACACGGTGAAGCCTTCGGCCTCCATGGCGTCGCGCAATAACTTACGATGCCAACGCTGCAACGAGGTGCCGCCCGGATAATCGGGATACGCACGAGCAGTAGTTTCGTCATACGTGCTGACCATCTCGATGGGCCTTCTGGTTTTCAGATCATAGAGCGTCAAATCGACGGCGCAGCCGCGATTGTGCCGCGAGCCTTTCGCAGGGTCGGCAACGAAAACTTTCTTGTCGTCCGGCGTCGCGTCCCAGAAAACTTTGGTTACGTACCACGGCCGGTAAGCGTCGTGCACCAGCAAGCCATAACCCAGCGCTCTTAATCTGCGATTCACACGCGTGACAGCTTCCGCCGCCGGCCGCTGCATAAAGGCGCGGGCCTGAGAATAGAAAACCGTGCCGAGAAAGTTGTTCGTCGTCGCATAGCGGATTTCCCGTCTGATAGTCGGATCGAGTTTGGTCAGTTCCACCAGATCGGTTTCCCGAAAGTCTCCGTTCTCCTGCGGCGGTTGCGCGGCCCGCGCTTCTTTCATCAACTCCGGGACCGGCCGCAGAGGCTTTACGCGAAGTTGGTTCCCGCTCTCCGGCTCGATCTGCCGGCGTTTCAGTATCACCGCATCTACTGCAACCTGCGTCGCGCGCCCGCTGCTGCGATTGCGCTCGAAGGTAAGCCGCTGCAGCGCATGAGGTCCCGGCGCGGGAAACTTGAAAATGTTTCGGGTGATTTCGTCGAGCGGTTCCGGCTCAGCTCGCTTGAAAGACGCGCAAAGTCTTCCGTCTTTCTCAAGAATGATCAGGATGTTGTCGTCTGGCCCATACTCACCGATCAATCCCCGCCAGCGTGTGGGGGCGGGCACGGGTCTGGCTTGGGCGGGCGTACCTGATTGAGCGGTCAATGAGGTCAGTACCGGGAGCGGTAGCAGTAGCGACCGGGTAACTCCGGCTACAGTCGCGCAGCAGCACACAAGGAGGTTCAGGATCAGTCCGAGCGAGAAAGTCAGTTTGTGTTTGCTTCGCATATCTACTTTGCTGATTATGCTAATTAATCACCAGGATTCAAAGGCCTTAGGCAATGAAGTCAGAACCGGAAGCGGTAGCGACCGGGTTGCAACATTACTTACTTGCGCGCGAGTACAGATCAGGATATAAGACGCGCCCCGTGTGGAATGACACTGACACGCCCCTCGCTTATCTGATCACGTTGCGCAGCTACGGAACTTGGTTACACGGAGACGAGCGCGGCTCGATCGATCGCTTCCACAATCGCTACAAATCTCCTTACATTGATCCAAACGCGGCGTGGCAGCGGCATAACGCCCAGGTCTTGCAGGGCGAGCCGGTTGTCTTGCACGCTTCAGAGCGGCGATCAGTTGAAGCTGCCATTCGCGAAACCTGTACATTTCGTCACTGGCACTTGCACGCAGTCAACGCCCGAACAAACCACGTCCACACGGTCGTCTCGATCGGATTGATAAAGCCCGAACGCGCACTTACTGCGTTCAAAGCAAACGCCACAAGACAAATGCGGGAAGATGGTTGTTGGGTAGGCGACCAAAGCCCCTGGGCTGAAAAGGGAAGCAAGCGATATTTGTGGAATGAGCGCAGCGTCGCGCGCGCCATTGACTATGTGCTGTATGGGCAAGGTGATGAGCTACCGGACTTTGATGACGACTGAACGTTCATTGCTACCCGGTCGCTACCGCTCTCGGTACTGACCTCAACGCCTAGATCGTTTCTGTCGTTTTTAGTCATGGCTTTGGACACTGAGAGAATTGGGATCGATATAACGCAAGTGCGGCAGGTCAGAGAAGACCAAATCTCCAACTTAGATAAAGAGCTCGATGAGTTGCAGGGAGGAGGAAAATGAAAGAGCCCTACATCGACTTCAAGTGCATCAAGGTCACTCAGCCAATTGGAACCTTCTACATTGGCGCGATCGACGAACGAGATCTCTGCGAAATCTCTTATTCAGATGTGAGACGAATGCAAGAGCGAGATGTGGATCGATACCTAGGCATTCAAAGGGAACTCTCCCAGCAGCGGGTCAATGAGCTTAAGCAGTACGTACAGACAATCGATGCTACTTTCCCTACCAGTATTATCATTGCGGTTTCCTCTGACGATGCGCTCTTCGATGAAGCATCTATGGTAATGCGGATCCGTCGCGATAGTGGAGTAGCCCATATTATTGACGGACAGCATCGGATCGAAGGCTTGGCCGAATACAACAAGGACAATTTTCAACTTAACGTCACCCTGTTTGTCGATATGGACATCGAAGACCAAGCGATGGTATTCGCGACTATCAATCTCAAGCAGACTAAGGTGAGCAAGTCCTTGGCTTACGATCTTTATGAGTTCACCAAGACTCGCAGTCCACAGAAGACTTGTCACAACATCGCCAAGCTTCTCAATACGAAGGAAGGGAGTCCCTTCAAGAATAAGATCAAGATATTGGGTCTGGCTACGGGGAACCCCGAGGAGTCCCTAACACAAGCTACATTTGTCGACCGACTCATGGTTCACATTTCTAGAAATCCAACGCACGATCGCGACGTCATAAAAAAAGGTGATCAGCCGCTTAAGGCTAATGGTGAAGACAGTAGGAGACTGATTTTCAGAAATCTGTTCATCGAAGACAAAGACGCGGTTATTGCAAAAATACTCTGGGACTACTTTAAGGCGGTTGAAAATCGATGGTCCGAAGCGTGGCCAAGGCCGTCCGAGGGGAACATCCTAAACCGAACGACAGGCTTTGCCGCCCTTATGCGTTTTCTCCCCAAAGCGTATTTGAGTCTGGCCGAGCCGGGTGATCTAGTATCCTCCGATCAGTTCTTAGCCGTGTTCAAGAAGATTGAGTTAGATGATCAGGACTTTAATTCCGACAACTACAAGACCGGTTCTGGGGGTGAGGCTAGGCTTCTGAAAGACTTCTCAAGGCGGTCGGGCCTGGAAGACGACGACTCGGCCAACCAAACCTTTTGAACCCATTGCTTGTCATCACCGTCTAATCCTTTCGATAAACCACCCCATTTTTCATCACAAACACGACCTTCTCCATGTTGTGAATATCCTTCAGCGGATCGCCACTGACAGCGACGATGTCGGCCCACTTGCCAACCGTAATCGAGCCGAGGTTCTTGTCCCAGCCCAGCAGCTTACTCGCGCGCGTTCGTGCCGTGCACGATCACCCCAGCGTCGGTGCCCAAAGCAATTTGAATCTTACTGGCGACCGCGAGCTTGATCGATCGGCGCACGGCTGCGGCTGCCGCTAAAGCTTTTTCCGCGCGTAATCCTTTCAACACGCCGGTCTTCGCAGCTCGCTCGACGGCTTCGGCCGCTGATAACGTCGGCACCAGAAACGTGCCGCGCTCAACCATCATGCGCGCGCCTTCTTCGTCCAGAAACGATCCATGTTCAATCGAAGCCACGCCCGCGCGCACGGCGAGTTTGATTCCTTCAGTGCCGTGCGCATGCGCGGCGACTTTTCTGTCGAGCTTATTTGCCTCATCGACCAGCGCTTTCAATTCTTCAAAACTATATTGCGTTGCGCCGACCGCATCGCCTTCCGACAGCACGCCTCCGGTCGCACAAGTTTTGATCACATCGGCGCCGTACTTGATTTGCAGCCGCACCGCCTGGCGAATTTGCTCTGGCCCGTCGGCCACGCCGTCGATGGGACCAAGTTGCAAAACGCCCGGTCGAAAACCGTTCTCGTCGCAGTGTCCGCCCGTGATGCCAATTGCGTGGCCGGCAGTTTCCATGCGCGGCCCGGGCGTCCAACCTTCGTTGATTGCCTTTCGCAGCGCCATATCATCAAATCGCCCCGACGCACCGACGTTGCGAACCGAGGTGAAGCCGGCCATTAAAGTATCGCGCGCGTGGCGCACGCTCAGGATCGCCGCGAACGAGTCATAGTCTCTGACTGCGGCCATGTCGCCATCGGGATCGCCGAGCACGCGCCCAACCAGATGCGTGTGCGCGTCGATGAATCCCGGGAGCAGAGTCACATCGCCCAGATCGATGACCTTCGCGCCGGACGGAATGCGCACTGAGTTCGCCTCACCAACGGCGGTAATCTTGTTGTCGGTGACGATGACGACGGCGTTCCTGATCGGCTGTGCACCAGTGGCGTCAATCAGACGCGCGGCCCGTAAGACGACTAAACCCTTGCCCACCGGCGCCTCAGGCCGGATTCCGATGGGTGCGGAATTCTGCGGCATTACTGAAACGCAGAGACAACAGACCAGGGTTACTGCGGTTAGAAATATTTTGTAACTTCTCAACTGATGATTCCTCGGATTCGTGTGCTTGATAGCCCGAAAAGGCGAGAGCGGACCCATTCTAGTTGAGATTTCGTGCGTGCGCCAGCATTGCACAACAATCCTTTCAAGGAGTATCTTTTCGCAACCCAGGTCTCCTCGTCGCGTGTCAGGAGTTGCCAATGAGAATTAAATCCACACTTTCCAGTTTTTCAATCCTGATGCTTTCGTTTTTCATTGCCTTGCCAACTCCCCTGCGGGTTGTGAGTCAGGTTGATGAGAAAGAGAAAGCGCAGAAGGAACTCGAGAAGCGACAAGAGTTGGAGCGCAAGACGCTGGCGCTACTGGATGAGACTGTCGCCGCCGCATGGGGGTTAAAGCTGTCAGAGAATCGCTCTTTTGTTTTGACAAATGCGGCGGAGTTGTTGTGGACGCGAGACGAGAAGCGCGCGCGCAACATGTTTTGGGAAGCGCTCAACATTCTCAACCTGACAACCACTTCTGCGCCTGAGGACTCAACGGCGAAAGGCCCAACTGCTAAGGTCGCAACCAGCGACAAAATTCAAGTTCAGAACCGGTACTTTGCGACTTTCGCGGCGAGGAGAGAATTTCTGCGCAAGGTCGCTCGGCGCGATCCGCAACTCGCATTGGATATGTTGCGCGCCACGCGTCAACCGCCGCCGCCCCTAATTGACGCCGCTTTTCACCTGCCCGATGAGACGGACCTCGAGCAGGAGATCGCCAACGAGGCGGTGGAGCGCGATCCGAAACGGGCTTTGCAAATCGCTCGCGAGAGCCTTGCTAAGGGCCTTACTTTCGAGTTGATGAATCTTCTTTATCGCCTCAATCAGCACAGCCAGGAAGCGGGGACTGAGTTTGCCGGCGATCTGATCGACAAACTGCGGACGGCCAACCTGGAAGGCTAAGCGACGACCAGAGACGCGAGCTAGTGGAAACTCTGACCGACGCGGCCTTGAGTGTTTCGGTCAAAGCAAATGTTCTTTCCAGTTTGTCCGAAGTCATGCCGGAAATCGAGGCATTTGCGCCCGACCGCGTCGCAAAGCTAAAAGCGAAAATGGCGGACATCAACCGGACTCTCAACAAGAACCAGCAGGATTCGAACATCTATAACTCGCTGTTCGAGAACGGCACGCCGGAAGAAATGATTAAGGCGGCGGCCAAAGTTGGCGATGATACGCGCTATTCACTCTATCGGGAGGCCATCATTAAAGCTGTGATGAGTGGCAAGGCCGACGCTCTGCGTGAGTTCATTAACAATCAAATCGAAGACGTGTCGCGCAGGAAAAGCCTTATTGATTCGCTCGACAACGAGCAAATCGGTGCGGCCGCCTATCTGGGCAAGACTGAAGAGCTGCAAAAACTCCTACCGCTGGTCCGGCTAAAAGAAGAACGTGCCCGCGCAATGGCCGAGCTGGCGATCCTGTTGGAGAAGAAGGGCGAACACGAGGAAGCCGTGAAGCTGCTCGATGAGGCGCAGGCGCTAGTCAAGGTCGATCTCAAGAGCAACACCCAGTCAAATGCGTTACTGGCGTTCATGCTCGCATATGCGCTCGTGGAGTCGGCCAAGGCGTTCGCGATTATTGAACCCATTGTCGACCGCGCCAACGACGACATTTCGAAGCTGCTCCTGCTGGACAAGATTGTGAAGAGCGGAGCTACGAAGAATGGCGAAATCATGATGGCGCAACCCGGAATGCCGCTCGACTTTGAGATGTTAAAGTACGGGCCAGGCGTGGTAGCGCTGGCGAATGCGGACTTCAGTCGCACGAAAGCGCTGGCAGATCGCTTTCAAAGGCCTGAACTACGAATCCTGGCGCGATTGCTGCTGGCTCAGTCGATCTTGCGGGGTGCAGAGTGGCGCTTACCATGACATCCTGGCCGGCAGGTAAGTTGTCAGGCAGCTTGACGATCACTTGCGTTACGCCGGCCAGGTTTGGAACCGGTCCGACGAATTCAACCGTCATTGGATAGACATTGAGCAGCGCGTCTTCAGCCCGAGCGGTCACGGCTGAACTATTTTCGCCCTGCCGCAAATCCAGATTGACGCCAAAGAGCATTACCCGGGTACGGTTGTCGGTGCCAAAATTGAAAACGTTGGCGAGCGGAAACGGGTCGCGCATCATGGTTACCGAGTCGAAAGCAATCGCGCTGTCCGTGCCTTCTTCAGTCAGAAGAATTGGCGGCGGCTGCTGCACGTTCAGCGTGGCTTCATTGCTGGTCGCATTACCGAAAGTGTTCGTTACCACACAACGAAACTTCGCGCCATCGTCGGACAGAGTCGTACTTGTAATCGCATAGCTCGAAGCATTCGCGCCGGAGATGTTGATCTGGTTTCTTTGCCACTGATAACTGAGTGGCGTGCTGCCCGTCGCGGCGACTATGAACGTCGCTGACTGTCCTTGCATCACCGTTTGATCGGAAGGTTGCGAAGTAATGCCAGGTGGCGCGTTGACTGTCAACGTAGCTTCATTGCTGGTCGCATTGCCGAAAGTGTTCGTTACCACACAACGAAACTTCGCGCCGTTGTCAGACAAGGTCGTCGAAGCAACCATGTAACTCGACAGGTTGGCGCCCGCGATGTTGACCTGGTTGCGTTGCCATTGATAGCTGAGTGGCGTGCTGCCCGTCGCGGCGACCATGAACGTCGCGGGCTGTCCTTGCATGACAGTCAGGTCCGACGGCTGCGCGGTGATGCCAGGTGGAGCGTTTACTGTCAGTGTCGCTTCATTACTGGTCGCGCCTGCGAAAGCATTGGAGACGACGCAGCGAAACTTGGCGCCGTTATCCGCGAAAGCTGTCGGCGTCAGCGTGTAACTCGAAGCAGTCGCGCCTGAGATGTTTACTTGATTCCTTTGCCATTGATAACTCAGTGGCGTGCTTCCGGCGGCGACGACGTTGAAGGTCGCGGCTTGCGGCTGCGTCACGGTTTGATTTGCCGGTTGTGTCGTAATGCTCGGAGCAGTCCCCGAGAATTGAATTCTAAAGACGGCAGAACTTCCGATTGCCAGGTAATACAGGCTGCCATCGGTGGCTACTTTCAAGTCTACGGGAGAGGAAATCCCGGATGCGAAATCCGAAGCTGTATTGTTCGCAGGGTCAAATAGACGAACCCATCCGGAACAAAGATCCGCGAAGAAATATTTACCGATATAGGTTGCCGGAAATTGAGCGACGGCCGGATTGTAAAAGCCGCCGCCGACAATTGCGCAGCCGGTGGTTGAGCTCGAGCCGTGGCCGTATTGAAACAACGGATCGCGAAAGTTGGCATTCGGTGGTGAACACGCGCCTTCGCAAGTATTCCAGCCGTAATTCGAACCGGCGATGCCGTCGTCGATTTCTTCCCAAGTGCTTTGGCCGACGTCGTTGATGAACATTCGCGTAGTGCCTGGCTGAAACGCGAACGTGAACGGATTGCGTAAGCCCAGCGCCCAGACTTCCTTGCGTGCTCCCGTGGTATTGAAAAAAGGATTGTCATTTGAAATCGTGCCTTCTGAGTTAATGCGCAGATCTTTTCCGAGCAGGTTGGCCAGCGTCTGGGAATTGGTCGGATTCGCATTCTCGCCGACCGCGATATACAACTTGCCGTCGGGACCAAAGTGAATCGCGCCGCCGTTGTGGTTTGTGGCGCTGCTCAGGTTGTCGAGATTCAAAAGCACCACTTCGCTGCCGGCCGCGGCCACGTCGCCATTGGCGGTGAAGCGGCTGACGCGATTGTGTGCTGGCGATCCGGGGACCGTGTAATAGACATAAACAAAGTTATTGGTCGCGAAGTTAGGATCGAACGCGACGCCGAGCAGACCGCGCTCGCCGGATGAATCGACTGTTAGCGTCAGGAAGGGCGTCGGGAGCAAGGCACCGTTCTTGACCACTCGCAAATTTCCGCCTTGCAGGCAGACGAACAATCGGCCGTCGGGGGCAAAGTCCATCGCTGTCGGCGACGATAAGCCGCTGGCAATCTGCGTCTCGACAAAGCCCGCTGGCAGAGTGGCCGCAGCGGCCGTGAGAAGAAACAGAGAAGGCCATAGGCAAACCGCAACGCAAATCAGTCGCGGCACACTGAACAATCGATTATCTCTTGTGGTTCTGGTTGAATCGCCCCGGTAGAATTCGCGGACCATGAAAGCCTCCCGTTGACCTGGTTCGAAATGCAGATCGTCACTTTCTCGCTCGGGGCAAGCGGGGGAATTTGAGACTGATGTGGGCCGCAACCGGGGCTGGAGGTTGTTGGTCGCGCTCCCGTTTTCTGGGGCGAACTGGATTATACTACTCCGGGCGCGCCGCCTGCCAGACAAATGGGAGTTGCCAAACTAACCGATCAAAACACAGTCGTTCCGGAAAGCAAGTACGCGCGAGTCGAGCGCGAGCGGCGTTACCTCCTACAGGATCTGCCGGAGGGATTGAGCCGCGCCGATCATCATCTGCAGATCACCGACAACTACCTCACGGGTACCCGACTGCGGATTCGCAAAGTGCGCGATCCGAAGACGAACAAATGGATTGTGAAGTTTAGCCAGAAATTTGCGCCGAACCCGAAGGACTTTTCGCGGACGATAATCACGAACACTTATCTAAACGCGCTGGAAGCCGAAATGCTCGCCGTGTTCGAAGCTAACGAGATTCGCAAGAACCGCTACGCGTTTGAGTTTGACGGCCGCAAGTTTTCCGTCGACATGTTTCTCGGCGATCTGTTCGGGCTGCTGCTGGCTGAGGTCGGTTTTGAAACCGACGAAGAGCTTGATAACTTTCCGAAGCCGCCGTGGGCGCTTGCGGACGTGACCAACGTTGAAGTATTTACTGGCGGCAGACTTTGCCAGCTGACGTTCGAGGATATTCGCAACGAGATTGCCCAAAGCGGATTGATAGTTAACTGAATCCGCCAGGCCAACCGAAGAGACCATGATGAAAACCCGCAGCCGACTTTTATTTTTCTTACCCGTCATTGCCGTCATCGCGCTGGGCGCGTGTCGCAAGCAGCCCGCGCCGCGTCAGCAGAACCCTAACAGCAATGCGGCGATGACCCAGGATGTGCCGCTTAGCGGGGCGGCCACCAACGGCGAGAAGTTTTATTTTCGCGGGACGATTGCCGGCAATCTCAGGATCGAGATGACGCTCTTGCGCGACGGCGAGAGCCTGACCGGGAGTTATTTCTATCCTAAAGTCGGCAAGAACATCGCCCTCAGCGGCACCGTCGACAAAGACGGAAACGTCTCGATCAGCGAGTCCGACGACAACGGCAAACAGACCGGCGTGTTCAAAGGCAAATGGAAACCGGCCACTGACCTACCGGATCCAACCCTGAGCGAGATCGATGGCAAGTGGTCGCGGCCCGATGGCTCGAAAGAAACTGCGTTTCTGGTGTCGCAGCAGCCGATCGAACTCACCGGCGCCGCGCGCTTCGCTCCGAAAGTGATCAAGGAAGCGAACAAACAGTCACGCTATACCATCGAGGCTGAATACCCACAGATCCAAGGCGACCCGCGCTTTGACAAGTTCAATCGGGAAGCGCGCGGCCTGATCACCAAAGACGTCGCCGCATTCAAGATCGCCCAGACCATTCCCACGACCGATCCGGGCAACGAGACGCCGGCGGAAAACCTGGACTCGACCCTGGACGTTGGATACGGGATTCGCTATGCGACTGATGATCTAATCAGCGTGGCGTTCACCGAAGACGACTACGAGCGCGGCGCGGCGCATGCCAACATCTTCACCACGGTCCTGAATTACGATGTCAAGAATGGCAAGAAGCTGGCGCTCGCCGATCTGTTCAATGCCAAGGCAAACTATCTCGGCGCCATCTCGACCTACTGCCTCAAGGAATTGCAGGACCGTTTGAAGAAGAATAAAGACTCGATGCTGGACGCCGACATGATGAAGTCCGGCGCATCTGCTCGCGCCGATAACTACAAGGCCTGGGCGATCACGAAGAAGGGTTTATGGATCACTTTCGATCCTTACCAGGTGGCGGCCTTCGCCGCCGGGCCGCAGTACGTGCTCGTGCCTTACTCGGCCTTGAAAGATCTAATTAAGCCGGACGGGCCGGTTGGAAGCCTGGCGAAGTAGATAAATGGAGACCCGATATGAACTGGAAACTCATTCTCGCTCTTTCTCTCTTCGGTCTGGCAATGGGCGCCGGTTCGTTGTTTGGTTTGGGACTCGCCGAGCCCTTGCTCTGGCTGGCGATCTTCATCATCTATGCGTTAGTGATTGCCAGGCGGGCGCCTGGCAGATACTTTCTGCACGGGTTCTTGGTCAGCGTCGTGAACAGCGTCTGGATCACCGCGATTCATGCGGGGTTCTTTTCGATCTACGCGAAGAACAATCCGCAGTTTGTTCAGAACGCGCCGCCCGGAATGAATCCGCGCGTGTTGATGATAATCATGGGCCCACTTTTTGGCGTGCTCTTCGGTCTGGTCGCTGGACTGTTCGCGTTCATTGCATCAAAGATTGTTAAGAAGCACGGCTGATCGACCCTCGATCAAGCGCGACCCTTTTGCGCCACCATCCACCGGTAAGCTTCGGCGCGCTTCAATCCCAGCTCGCGCGCAGCTACTTTCAGAGCCGCCTTCGGATCCAATCCTGCGCGTTCGAGTTCGGCTACGCGCGCCGCCAGCCGCGCGGGTGAGTCTCCTGATTCGGGGTCCGCGCGCAATTCCGTTTTATTCGCTCCGCTGATAATCAACACCATCTCGCCGCGCGCCGGGGCACCGGCAGAGAAGCGCTGGGTCAGCTCGCTCAGATTGCCGCGCAAAATTTCTTCATGAAGTTTTGTCAGCTCGCGGGCGACGGCGGCGGTTCGATCGCCGAGTGTGTTCTGAGCGTCCTTTAACGCCGCAGCGATCCGGTGCGGCGCTTCGTAAAAGACCAGCGTTGCGTGAATCGGGCGCAACTCTTCGAGCAGCGCGCGCCGCGCGGTCGCGCGCGCCGGCAAAAAACCGGCGAAGAAAAACTGATCAGTCGGAAGTCCGGAGGCAATCAACGCCGCGACGAAAGCTGCGGGCCCGGGTATGGGAATGACTCGAATGCCCCGCTCAATCGCGGCCCGGACGATGCGAAAACCCGGATCGCTAATCAAAGGCGTGCCGGCGTCGGAAACGATGGCGATGTTGTTCCCGGCTTCCAGGAGTTTGCCAAGCTCTTCGGCGCGCTC
>WNFN01174028.1_pt1 | contig 13555 bp, 9 predicted proteins | sample 5400161 | NCBI WGS metagenome assembly WNFN01 (sample SAMN13153353, study PRJNA577476) | soil metagenome | isolation source: 80 cm saprolite on Douglas fir-dominated hillslope | place: USA:California | collected 2013-09-17
CGATCCGCGCTTGAAGCCCGCATCGCGATTCGAACAGGGCGGCTGGATCTACGTGCATCTCGAGGGCGATCCTGGCGCGATGGGATACCAGCACGGATACCTGTTGGCGCCGGAAATCGAAGACGGGTTCGCGGCGGTGAGCGCGGGAATGATGCATTCCACGCAACGTGACTGGGAATTTTTCCGGAAGGCGGCGCACGAAATGTTGTGGCCGAAGATCGACACGGAGTATCGGCAGGAGCTGCAGGGCATCGTCGAAGGACTGCGCGCGCGGACCGGGTCGAAGCTGGATGTGTACGACATCGTGGCGTTCAATGCCTTCGAGGAGCTGCCGGATTATTACGTGCCCTGGCTGAACAAGCAGGAAAAGGCGGCGAATGCGCCCAATCTGAAGAGCCCCGGGAATTGCAGCGCATTCGTGGCCACGGGAAGCTGGACAAAAGACGGACAGATCGTGATGGCGCACAACAACTGGACGAATTACCGGAACGGCGAACGGTGGCGGATCGTGTTCGACATCGCGCCGAAGAACGGTTACAGAATGCTGATGGATGGTTTCCCCGGTGTGATTGCGAGCGACGACGATTTCGGGATCAACAGCGACGGTTTGATGGTGACGGAAACGACCATCACGCAGTTTGAAGGCTGGGACCCGAACGGCAAGGCGGAATTTGTGCGGGCGCGGAAGGCGCTGCAGTATGCGGGTTCGATCGACGAATACACAAGGATCATGCTGGACGGAAACAACGGCGGGTATGCAAACGACTGGCTGCTCGGCGACCGGAAGACCGGCGAAATCGCGCAACTCGAGCTTGGGTTGATAGCGTACAAGCTGTGGAGAACGAAGGATGGCGTGCTCGCGGGTTCGAATTGGGCGCGGGACCCCAAGGTGCTCAAGCAAGATGCGCCACAGTTTGATCCAAATAACAAGGAAAGTTCGCCGAACGCGCGAAGGGCGCGATGGGATGAATTGCTGAACGAAAACAAAGGAAAGATCGACGTCGCGCTTGCGGAAAAGATGCTGGGAGATCACGCGGACACGGCTCAGAAAAAGGAAGAAGCGAACGAGCGCACGCTGTGCGGGCACGTGGATGGATCGCCGCGCGGCGTGAAAGAGTGGGACTGGCAGCCGTACTATCCCGGTGGAGCGGTGCAAGGAAAGGCGACGGACGCAGCGATGACGAAGGAAATGCGGATCATGGCGCGCATGGGTCATCCCTGCGGCGGGGATCCGGTCAGGCCAAGCCTCGAAAGAGTAAAACGAAAGTCAGAAAAACGTGGTCGCGGATGCCCTGGAAAACATAATCATCAAAGGGTATTGAACCGCCGGCGCCGCGTGGAGAATCCAGAGCCGGGTAATTCCCGCGCCGAGGAGCATGCCGGCAAGAATCAGGCCGATGACGCCGAGCGCGACCCAAACATCCGACCATGAAAACGCCAGGCCGCCGGGGGTTGGCGCAGATTCTTGAGCGGAATCAGCCGATGGCTCGCTCTGGGCGAAGTGAGGAAGTGGGGACTTGTCCGTGACTTCCGCCTGCACCAGGAGGCAGTAGCCTCTCCGCGGAATGGTCTCGATGTAGAGCGGCTTATCGGAGGAATCGCCAAGCGCCTGGCGGAGTTTATTGACGGTAGTATTTACGTTGGCGTCGTAGTTCACGTGCGTATCGGCGGGCCAGAGCCTTATGCGCAGCTCTTCGCGAGTGACGACTTCACCCGGTTTTTCGAGGAGGGTCAGAAGAACCTGATAAACCTTGCCCTGAAGCTTAAGGCGGGCCCCGTTCCGCGTAACTTCCTGCCGCTGCTGGTCAATCCGGAACGGCCCAAAAAGGACATAGCGGCCAGAGGCTAGGAGGATCCGCTCCGAAGTCGTCGGTTCATCCGGTTCTCGCATGGAGATCACTTCCGGTGACATTGGACGCCCACCCCTATGGCGTATAGACGTAAAAACCAGTCGAGTGTTTTCTAGTTGTACGAAAGATTTCATAAATAAGTTGCATGGAACCGTGAAGGCTGAACTGGATAATCGCACGGAGATCGGAAAGAAGGTGAAAATCAGGATGTTACAGGAGGAAATCACCTAAATTTAGAAACAGAATATATGAATTAACGGAGTTGAATGCATCCCCCAGTGCCGTTTTGAGGTCGGGAGCATTGATGTCCGTTAAGCCGTGCTGCATCATTGGGTAGAAGCAACCTTACCTGGGGTCGAACTCTGGTATTTCGATTCTCTAGCTTGGCCCGATCCACAAGCCATCTCGGACTTCCAGCTTTCCCCTCGAATGCCCGTCTTCAAGTATAGTCGTCCAGTTTTTCCTTCAACCGGGAGATGGAAATGAAGAGCAAGCAATCCTTGACCGTTCGCCGCTGGAAACTTGGGGTGACTGGAATTCTGATCTTACTAGGCCTAGCCGGCATTTTTGTGCTCGCGCAGGCGCCCTCTCCGGCGCCGCCGGAAGCAAAGCAGCCACCCGGCAACGCCCCGGCACCGAGCCCGCAGGCTCCTCCGCAGGCTGCAGACGAGAGAGCCTGGGGAATCCTGCGAGAAGGAATGAAGAACGACAGCGCGGACAAACGTGCCAAGGCGGTGAGGTCACTGGGGCTATTGCCTGGAAGCACAGAAGCAGAAAAAGCAGCAATAAACGCACTTCAGGATAAAAAACCGAACGTGCGGATGGCGGCGGCCGCGGCCCTGGGATCCATGCAGGCCCAACACGCCAATCTCGAATTGGAAGGCGCCCTCCAAGATTCGGAGCCAATGGTGGTACTCGCGGCGGCAAATTCGCTGCTTTTGCTCCACGATGACGTGGGCTATGACATCTACTACGACGTGTTGACCGGCGAAAGGCGCGCCAGCAAGGGACTGATCAAAGAACAGCTCAGCACACTCAAAGACAAAAAGAAACTGGCGGAACTGGGATTCGAGGAAGGCATCGGATTTATCCCATTTGCGGGAATGGGTTACGAGGCATTCAAGACGGTGACGAAAGACGATTCTTCACCGGTACGCGCGGCGGCGGCGAAACAACTCGCGCACGCCCCCGACCCGGGCACCGCGAAAGCACTGGTAGCGGCAACCAAAGACAAGAAATGGCAAGTGCGAGCGGCCGCACTCGAGGCGATTGCGCAACGAGAAGCTCGTTCGCTCGTGCCTGAGATTGCGGCGGCCGCAGCCGCTTGCGTGGCGCACTTAAGCGAGCTGCCCGAAAAGAAAAGCTCAGCGAATACCGCCAAGCCGTAGTTTGGTCGCAAATGCCTCCGAAATATTCCCCTTGACACTATGGCGTATGCCGATATAGCGTATGACGACCGAATGCTTTTTCTGGGGAGCCGAGCTCATGAGTGCAACGCAAAGCAACGCGGAACCGTTCGGGCCACTGACGCCTTCCATGTTCCATGTCTTGCTGGCGCTGGCCGGCGACGACCTCCACGGGTATGCCATTCTCAAGGAAGTGGAGCTGCGCACCGGCGGCAAGGTCCGGCTGAGCACGGGAACTCTATACGGAATCATCAAGCGCTTGCTGAACGATGGCCTGATCGTTGAGTTGCGTTCACGGCCATCGGAAACAGACGACGAGCGGCGCCGTTATTACCGGTTGACGGCACAAGGCCGGCAGGTGGCCGCCGCGGAAGCGGAGCGGATGGATGAAATCCTGTCCATCGCGCGGTCGAGAAATTTGTTAAAGAAACCTCGCACGGCGTAAAGGAATTTCCGAACCCGGACGAGTGAATTCCGAAACAACGAGCGGTCCGAAGAGCGGTGCTGTGGTGGCCCCGCAGGAGGACACCATGGCAACGACTGATTCCAGAGCGGCGCGAATTTATCGAGCACTTCTGCGGCTTCTTCCTTTCGATTTTCGGAGCGACTTCGGCCCGGAAATGGAAACGGTTTTCCACGAGCAACACCAGGAAGCGGGGCGCCGCAACGGGACCAAGGGCGTTCTGCGTCTCTGGTGGGAAACGATTGTGGGAATTTTCCGGACGGCGCCGGGCGAGCACCTGGCGATGTTCCGCCAGGATGCGGGATTCGCGCTGCGGATGATGCGCAAAAGCCCGGGGTTCACGCTTGCGGCGATCCTCACGCTAGGCCTGGGAATTGGCGCCAATTCGGCGATTTTCAGCGTTGTGAATGCGGTGCTGCTGAAGCCGCTGCCGTATGAACACGGTGACCGCCTGGTTACGCTGCACCAACAAGCGCCGCGCGCGGGGATGCTGAATCAACCCTTCTCGGTGGCCGAGATCAACGACTACCGGACGCAGAGCCATTCCCTGGACGGCCTGGTCGAATACCACAACATGAATTTCATTTTACTGGGACGCAGCGAGCCGGAACGCGTGGAAACGGGAGTCGTTTCCTGGAACTATTTTGACGTGTTTGGCGTGAAGCCGCTCTTTGGCCGCGCCTTCCGTCCGGAAGACGAGCAGCCCGGCGCGCCGGCCGTGCTGATGCTCAGTTATGAGTATTGGATCAGAAGCTTCGGCGGCGATCCGACGGTGGTGAACAAGACGTTTACCATGAACGACAGGCCGCACACGGTCGTGGGCATACTGCCGCCGGTGCCGCAATATCCGGACGAGAATGACGTGTTCATGCCCACGACGGCGTGCCCGTTCCGCTCGCGTCCCGCGTTCATCGCCAACCGGCAATCCCGCATGATGCAGGCGTTCGGCCGCATGAAGGCGGGAGTCAAATTGAGCCAGGCGCAAGCCGATTTGAATGGTGTCGCTGCCAATCTCCAGAAGGGCTATCCCAAGGACTATCCACCCGAAATCGATTACTCGCTGGCGACATCCTCGCTCGAGGAGCAGCTTACGCACAACGCGCGTCCAACTATGTTGGTGCTGTTGGGCGCGGCGGGTTTCGTTTTGCTGATCGCGTGCGCCAATGTCGCGAACCTGAACCTCTCGCGCATGGTGCGACGGGAACGGGAATTGGCGGTGCGCGCGGCGCTGGGTGCGGGGCGCGTGCGAATGTTCCGGCAGCTGTTAACGGAAAGTTCCATGCTGGCACTTATCGGCGGCGGTTTAGGGCTTTTATTTTCCTGGGGAGCGCTGAACCTGCTGATCCGTTTTGCGGCGCGGTTTACACCGAGGGCGCGCGAGATTCATCTGGACGCCACCGTGCTTCTGTTTACGCTCGTCGTGGCAGTGCTGACCAGCTTGCTTTCCGGAACAGCTCCAGCGCTGGCGGCAAGAGAGACAGTGGTGGGCAGCCTGAAAGAAGGCGGCGCGCAATCCACGATCGGGCGTGGAAGGCACCGGATGCGGAGTTTGCTCATCGTCGCGCAAGTGGCGGTGTCATTTCTTCTTTTGATTGGCGCCGGTTTGATGCTGCGCAGCTTCGCGAAGCTGCACCATGTGGACCCGGGCTTCCAGCCGGAAAACGTGTTGACCATGCAAATTGGCCTGGACTTCACCAAGTACAACACGGACGACAAGCAGCGCGCCTTCTTCGAAACGTTCCTCGACAAAATCGAAGCGCAGAGTGGCGTGAAATCGGCGGCGGCTTCGATGATGATTCCGTTGAACGGCGACATGCACATGACCGGCGATTTCATGATCGAAGGGCAAACACCGGTGCCCGGGCAAGTTCATCCCATCTCGGATTTTCGAGTGGTCAGCGAAGGTTATTTCGAGACACTCCACATTCCGGTGCTGCAGGGCCGGGCGTTTACGCGCGCTGACCGTCCGGGTGCGCCTCCTGTGGCTGTCGTCAATCGCGCTGCGGCGCGGCACTACTGGGGCGGGCAGGATCCTCTTGGAAAACGGTTCTCCGCGGACGGTGGGAAATCCTGGATACAGATCGCCGGTGTCGTCGGCGACGTGAAACAGTACGGGCTGGACAAGGATGCCGTGGACGAGATTTACGTGTCGATGGCGCAGAACCCGCTAATGGACGCGGTCCTCGTTGTGAAGACCTCGGCGGAGCCGATGAGCATCGCGCGCAGCGTAATCGAGTTGCTCAACGCCGTGGATCCGAATCAGCCGGTTGCGCGGGTGCGCTCGCTCGAACAGGTGCGCGCGGAATCGGTCGCGGCGCCTAGACTGACGACAAGTTTGCTAGGGTTGTTCGCGCTGCTGGCGCTGGCGATTGCGGCCACGGGCATTGGCGGCGTGATGGCTTTGGCTGTCGGCCAGCGCCGGCATGAGATCGGAGTGCGCATGGCTATCGGCGCGCGTCCGGCGGAAATTCTGCGCATGATTCTGGGGCAGGGCATGGCGCTGGCATTGGTCGGCGTGGCGCTGGGCCTGTTCGGTGCGCTTTGGCTTACGCGGCTCTTGCAACAACTGCTTTTTGAAGTAGCGCCATCGGATCCGCTCACCTATGTCGGGGTTTCGGCAGTGCTGGGCTTGGCTGCGCTCGTAGCCTGCTACATCCCGGCGCGCCGTGCGGCTCGAGTCGATCCAATCATCGCGCTACGCGCCGAGTAGGACAGACATTCTTGCCGGTCGAGTTAGCAGACTCGGATAGCCGCGAGAGAACAGGCAGGAATGCCTGTCCTACTTTGCGTGCTTGTTCAGAAAGATTGGTGACACTTTGTTGGCTGCTGGCGAGCGAGTCTGTTAAACTATAGCTTGCTGCACCGCACCTAAGGATGTGTGACCGCCGGGCGGTCAACCTACATAAAGGTACATTCATCAAGGCTGCTGGTTGTTACGGCAGCTATTTTTGTTTCTAGAGGACTTTGCCCCGGCCGGGCCGGAGGCACGACAAGCAGGAATTATGAGTCAAAACATCGCAACATCGCCATCATCGCGCACGTGGACCACGGCAAGACCACTCTGGTCGACGGCATGCTAAGGCAGAGCGGGATTTTCCGCGCCAACGAAGCCCTCGTCGAGCGCGTCATGGACTCCAATGACCTGGAACGCGAGCGCGGCATCACCATTCTCGCGAAAAATACCGCTCTTTTTTTCCACGACACGAAGATCAACATCGTGGATACCCCGGGGCACAGCGACTTTGGCGGTGAAGTCGAACGCGCGCTGCGCATGGTGGACGGCGTTGTGGTGCTCGTCGACGCCAGCGAAGGACCGCTGCCGCAAACACGTTACGTTCTGCAAAAGGCGCTGGCGGCGAAGCTGCCTCCAGTAATCGTGCTGAACAAAATTGACCGCACCGACGCGCGCGCCAAGGAAGTCCTGGACGAAATCTACGATCTGTTTATTGACCTGGACGCGACGGAAGACCAGCTTGATTTTCCGGTCATTTATACGAATGCGCGGGACGGCGTGGCGCACCGGACGCCGGGCGATGGGTCGAAAGATTTGCTGCCGCTTTTCGAGGCCATCGTAAAGCACATTCCGGCGCCTCCGGGCGATCCCGATGGTGTTTTGCAAATTCAGGTGATGAACCTGGATTACAGCGATTTTCTGGGACGGATTGCGATCGGGCGCGTGTTTAACGGCACGCTGAAGCGCGGCGCGGACGTGGGCATCGTCAAGCTGGACGGCAAATTAGTGCCGACGCGAATCACCAAGCTGTACACCTTTCGAGGGCTCGAACGCGACGAAGCGCAAGCCGTCCCGGCAGGCGATCTGGTGGCGATTGCGGGCGTTGAAGGCATCAACATCGGGGAAAGCATCACGGATTTGGCAAACCCCATGCCGCTGGAACCGCTGCTGATCGACGAGCCCACCCTGGCGATGATTTTTACCGTCAACAGCAGCCCGCTTTCCGGCAAAGAGGGAACGTTTCTCACTTCGCGCGATCTCCGCGATCGCCTGCAAAAAGAACTTCTCACCAATGTCTCCATCCGCGTGGAAGACACGGACACGCCGGAATCTTTCCGCGTGCTGGGGCGCGGCGAATTGCAGCTGGCGATTTTGATCGAAACAATGCGCCGCGAAGGCTTCGAGCTGATGGTCGGCAAGCCCGAGATCGTCACGCGCGTGGAGAACGGGAAGAAACTCGAGCCGCTCGAACGGCTGGTGATCGACGTGCCCGAGAGTTTCATCGGCATCATCATGGAAACGATCGGCAGCCGGCGCGGCGAGATGATCAAAATGAGCAATCACGGCTCCGGCCGCGTGCGCATGGACTTCAAGATTCCCTCGCGCGGCTTGATCGGGCTGCGCAGCCAGTTGCTGACGGACACGCGCGGTACGGCGTTGATTCATTCGATTTTCGAAGGCTGGATGGAATACGGCGGAGAGATGGCGCTTCGCCCCACCGGCGCATTGGTGGCGGACCGCGGCGGACCGTCGACCGCGTTTGCGCTGTGGAATATCCAGGAACGCGGCGAACTCTTCATCGGGCCGGCCATCGAAGTGTACGAGGGCATGATTGTGGGCGAAAACTCGCGCGAGCAGGACATGGACGTCAACGTGACCAAGGAAAAGAAGCAGACCAACATGCGCTCTTCCAGCGCGGACGAAGCGATTCGCCTGATTCCGCACCGCGAATTGAGTCTTGAGCAGGCCATCGAATTCATCGCCGACGACGAATTCGTGGAAATCACGCCGAAATCCATCCGCCTGCGCAAAAAAGTCTTGCAAGCCAACAAGCGCCCGCGCCGCTGGCAGGAAATCCGCGCCAGCCAGGCAACCACCTAATCCAGGCGCCGCCGAGAGCCTCTTAGTGCGCTGATTTCGCGAGCAGTTCCGCGAGGTACTGCTTCCAAACGACGGCCCGCGTATGTGTCCCGTGGCCGCGCGTTTCGTCGCTAATCGGAATGAGGATGAATCGCGCGTTCTTCACTTTCTTGATTTCGCGCTCCGCATTGCCCAGCTCCGGCGGATTGATGAAGTCGTCCGCGGAATTGATGTACATGACGGGCGCGGTGATTTTCTCCAGTTGCGGCGACGGATCGTAATTGCGCGAAGCATTCACCGCATACATGAGATCGTTGGCGTCCAGCCCTGCCATACGCGTCTTGAAATAGTCGTCCAGATATTTGTCCGCGGTGTCCCGCGCCGGCAGAGTCTTCTGCATGTAGAGCGGAGCGCTGCCGGCAATGAGCAGCAAGTCCAGCGCGGTGCGCAGCGCCTGCTGCGGTTCCGCGAAGTAGTCTCCGCCCTTCCATTCCGGATCGTCGCGAATCGCGTCCATCACCATCTTGCGCCAGAGGCGGTTGCGTCCCGCGATCTGCACCGGCTGGCAAGCCAGCGGCATCAGCGCGTCCATGAAATCGGGGTAGGTTTCTCCCCACACAAAGGAATGCATGCAGCCCATGGAAGTGCCCAGAATGAGGCGCAAATGGTTCACGCCGAGGCCTTCGCTGAGAAGCTGGTGGTGCGCGGCGACCATGTCGTCATAGTCGTATTGCGGAAAATGAGCGTGCAGCCCGTCGCTGGGCTTCGAGGATTTCCCGTGGCCGATGCCGTCGGGAAGAATGATGAAGTAGCGGCTCGCGTCCAGGAGTTGGCCCGGCCCAAACAATTCTCCCGCAAAAATGGCCTGCAAGAATTGGCTTCCCGAGCCGCCGGTGCCATGGAGAATCAACACCGCGTTTGTAACGCGGCCCTGGGCATCGCGTTCCGGCTTGCCAAGCGTCGTGTAGTGCAAGCGCAATTCCGGCAGCGTCTCGCCCGATCGGAATTTGAAATTCTTGGCAACATAGTCGCCTTCCGTTGTCCCGGGCCACTTGGCCTCCTGACCCCGCGAAGGCAGGCTCACCAGCAGCTCGAATGCAGCTGCCAGCACAAAGAAACGAAATGCAGTTCCGCGCATCAGGCACCTCATCAATCAGAGAATCTAACATGCTTGGGCAAAAAATATTACACCCCTGCCCCCGGGAATAAATTCCCTGGCGCTCAAGTCTTTGCAAAGCCGTGGCCGGAAACAACGGATATGCAGGCGCGACCGGGTGCGAGGCGCTCAGCGACTTCGCTCACGTTTCCGGCCACGGCTTTCACGTGCCGTGAAACGGCCGTCACCTCCGACTTCAAACTAGCTCGCTCCCGGCAAAGAACTGATGTAAAGTTATGGGTTCGAATGCAGCCGATTCCGAAAACGCTGCATTCAAAAGGCTTACACGACGTGGGATATCGCCGGCGCTGGCTCAGTGCCCAAGGAGACTGATGGAATCCGCGAGAAATCGACCCGCCGAAACGGCTGCAGCCTCGTATCCCACCATCGCCGCAACAGCCACGGCTCTGCCGCCCCACACCATCACGCGCGAGGACGTAAAGGTATACATGGGGCGCGTCTTTGACATCCCCGATCGCCGTCTCGAAGCGATGATGAGCATCGTCGATAACGCCCAGGTTCACAATCGGCACGCTATCTTCCCGCTCGACTACACCATCGAGCCGCGTCCGCTCTCGCAAACCAACAACGAATACATCGAGCATGCCGTCAAGCTCGGCCGGGAAGCCGCGGAAAAGTGCCTGGAGCGCGCGGGCTTGAAGCCCGATCAAATCGATATGATCATCACGGTGTCCTGCACGGGATTCATGATTCCGTCGCTGGACGCCCACCTCATCAACCTGATGGGATTCCGTTCGAATGTCCGGCGCATGCCGTTCACGGAACTGGGCTGCGCCGCAGGGGCCATGGCCCTGGGACGCGCCGCCGATTACTTGAAGGCCGAACCCGGCGGAAATGTCCTGATTATCGCCGTGGAGCTGCCCTCGCTCACCTTTCAGCGCAAGGACATTTCGCAGGCCAACCTGATTTCCTCGATCCTTTTTGGCGACGGCGCGGCGGCCGTGGTGGTCAGCGGAAAACAAATGCGGGGACCGAAGATTCTCGTCACGGAAACCTATACGTTTCCGGATTCGCTGGGCGCCATGGGATTTGACCTGCGCGATTCCGGATTCCACATCCTGCTGGCGAAAGATGTCCCGGAAATGATCGGCGGGAAAATCGCCGGGTTGGTGCAGGGCTTCCTCGATCGCAACGGCCGGAAGCGCGAAGAGATCAAGGGCTGGATTCTGCATCCTGGTGGAGCGCGGCTGCTCGGAAACATCGAGACGGAGCTTGGCTTGTGCAAGTGCGACACGCAGCCGTCCTGGGACATTCTCGGAAACGTCGGGAATCTCTCCAGCGCGACGATCCTTTTCATTCTGCAGGAGTGGCTGGAAAAAAGGCCGCTGCAGCCCGGTGAATACGCGCTGGCCGCGGCGTTTGGACCCGGCTTCAGCGCGGAATTTTTGCTATTGCAATGGACCTGAGTGTCATCGCGTTTCTCGGTCTGCTCCTCGCCGTGGCGTTGCTGCGGCTGGTCGAGTTGCGCATCTCCAAGCGGCATCAGAGGAAAATGGCCGCGCTTGGCGCGGCGAAAGTGGATGAGCCAAAATTTCGCTGGATGGTGCTTCTGCACACCGCGGTGCTGATTGGCGCCGCGGTGGAGGTCGTCTTCCTTCGGCGTCCTTTCATTCTGTGGCTCGCCGCGCCGATGTTTGCCGTTTTCCTGGCGGCCAATGCCGTGCGCTGGTGGGTCATTCGTTCGCTCGGCGAGCACTGGAACGTTCAGGTGGTGGATTCCGCGCGCCTCGGCGTGGTGACTTCCGGGCCTTTTCGCTACGTTCGGCATCCTAACTACGCGGCGGTTTTTGCGGAGATGCTGGCTCTGCCGCTCATTCACACGGCCTGGATCACCGCGGCCGCGGGAGCCATTGCGCACATCGGAGTCCTGGCGCAACGGCTCTCCACGGAGGAGCGCGTGCTCTTCGCCAATCCCGACTATCGCGCGGCGATGACCGGCAAGCCGCGCTTCTTGCCCGGACTCTTCTGAAGAGCAGCCCTCGAATGCGTTGGCGAATCTATAGCGCGGCATCCCTGCTGTTGTTCGCCACGGGCGCCTGCGCGGGCCGCGCTGACGAGGTTGCCAAGAGCCCGGCATTCACAACCGTGGCGGAACTCTCGTCGGGTTTTCATTCCCTCTACGCGCAAAACTTTTCCGAAGCGCGCGAAAAGTTTGACAGTTGGGAATCCCAGCACCCCGACGAGCCGTTCGGCGAGGTCGCTATCGCGGCCAGCTACTTATTCGAGGAGCTTTACCGTCAGGGCGTGCTCTCCAGCGATTTCTTCTTGAATGAAAAGAGATTTCTGCACGGCATCGAAGGCAAGCCCGATCCGGCGCGCATGAAGAGTTTTCAGGAAGCCATCCAACATGCCCGAAAACTCGCCCGCCAGCGCCTGGAGAAAGACGCACGCGACCCGGAAGGGCTTTTCGCTCTCGCACTCTCCGCAGGAATGGAATCGGATGCCGATATGATTCTCAAGAAAGAGCACCTGGAAGCCTTGAAGCGGCTCAAGGAAGCCAGCGCGGATGCCAAGGAATTGCTGGCGCAGCAGCCGGACGCAAATGATGCGTACGTCGCCCTGGGCACAGCCAACTACATTATCGGAAGCCTTTCGGGCGGTACTCGTTTCCTGCTCCGGTTCGGAGGAATCCACGGCGACAAGAAGCTCGGCATGGAACAGCTTGGAAACACCATTGAAAAGGGACGGTACCTGCAGCCGTATGCCAAGATCTTGCTGGCATTGGCGGCCCGCAGGGAAAAACAAAATCCCTTGGCGCAGAAACTGCTCCTCGAATTGACCGAGGAATTTCCGGAGAGTCCGCTCTACGCGGCAGAGTATGCGAAAGCGATGGGCCGCCCGATCCCCGCGCAAATGCATCCCTAAGCTGACTCGTATTCCTTCCTTCCTGACGCCGGACCCCATTCGAAAAAGTCTTTCGCATTCTCTCGAATAGATTAGAATCGCGCTTCGCGCTTTTGACGCGCGCTCAGTCATCTACACGAGGCGGTGAAACTTGTTCCAAAAGGACTTATTAAAGGGCCGGGCAGTGTTTCTTACCGGTGGGGGGACCGGACTCGGCAGGTCGATGGCGTTGCGCTTTGCGGAGTTGAGCGCGCGGATATTCCTCGTCGGCCGGCGGGTGGAGCCGCTGCGGGAAACGTGCGAAGAGATACACCGGGCGGGCGGCGCGGCGGCATTCACCACTTGCGACGTGCGGGATTACGGACAGGTCGAAGCCGCAGCAGCAAAAGCGGAGGAACAATTCGGCGAAATCAACACGCTGGTCAACAACGCTGCCGGAAATTTCATAGCACGCACGGAAAAACTGACTCCCAACGCCTTCAACGCCGTCGTCGGCATCGTACTCAACGGAACATTTCACTGCACGCAGGTATTTGGCAAGCGCTGGATTTCCCGAAAACTCGGCGGCAATGTGCTGAATATCGTGACGAGCTACGCGGCCGCCAACTGCGGCTCGGGTTTTGTCGTGCCGTCGGCGTGCGCAAAAGCGGGCGTCCTTGCCATGACCACCTCGCTGGCCGTGGAATGGGCGAAGTATCACATCCGGCTGAATGCCATCGCGCCGGGGCCGTTCCCAACAGAGGGAGCGTGGTCGCGGCTGATGCCTTCGAAGCAATTCGAGGAGCACGCCAAGGACAAGCATCCGATGAAGCGCTTCGGGAAGCATGGGGAGCTGGCCAATCTCGCCGCATTTCTCATCAGCGACATGGCGGAGTACATCAACGGCGAATGCGTGGTGATTGACGGCGCGCAATGGCTGCGCGGCGCCGGCGAGTTCAACGATTTGCTGATGTTGCCCGAAGCTGCTTGGGAACAGATGGAGTCGGCGCGTCAGAAAAAATC
>WNFN01235582.1_pt1 | contig 13551 bp, 12 predicted proteins | sample 5400161 | NCBI WGS metagenome assembly WNFN01 (sample SAMN13153353, study PRJNA577476) | soil metagenome | isolation source: 80 cm saprolite on Douglas fir-dominated hillslope | place: USA:California | collected 2013-09-17
CGTCCCGCCTGGATCGTCAAGAGCGATGCCAACGCGGACATCCTCCTCAAGATCGCCGCCCGCTTCTTTCCGGAAGGCGCCGGGCAGATCGGCGTGTCCGGCCTCGACGAGCAGGTGCTGGACCTCCAGCCGCAGCTCTTCGAACGCACCCAGGCCGCCAACAAGGAGGCCCTGGCCGAGCTGGAGCGCCGCCGCGCCGGCGAGACGGACCCGCTGGTGCGGCAGGACCTCGACATCCTCATCGAGTCGACGCGAGACCAGCTCGAGGGCGACGCGCTCACGCGCAAGTACGCGCTGACGTACTTCGACGTCCCGCTCACGATCTTCCGCGGATTGCACGCGCTCCTCGACGACCAGATCGCTCCGGAGAGGCGCGCGGCCGCTCTGGTCCGCCTCAAGAAGTACGCGGGCGACGCTCCGGGCACGACGCCCCTCACCGTCCTCGCCGAGCAGCGCATGCGCGAGCGGCTGGGTGAGGCATCGCTCCTGGGTCCGCCGCGCGCGGAAGTCGAGAAGAACCTGGGCAACACGGCGTTCTATCTCGACGGGATCGAGAAGCTGTTCCAGAAGTACCAGGTCGCGGGCTACGAGGCGCCGCTGGCCAAGCTCCCCGCTCGCGCACGGACTTCCGTCTGCCCCCGGAGCTGTACCGCTCGCGCCTCAAGAACTACGGCGTGGACATGGCCCCGGAGGCCCTGGCCGACCGCGCGCGCGTCTCGTACGTGGAGATCCGCAATGAGATGCGGGCCATCGCGCCCCTCGTCGCGAAGGAGAAGGGGTTCACCGTCACCGACTACCGGGACGTCCTGCGCGCCCTGAAGAAGGACCAGATCGTCGGCGAGGCCATCCTCCCCCACTACCAGCAGCGCCTGGCCAGCCTGGAGGAGATCATCCGCCGCGAGCGCGTCGTCTCCCTGCCCACGCGCCCGGCGCAGATCAAGCTGGCCAGCGAAGCCGAGAGCGCCGCCCAGCCCGCGCCCAACATGCGGCCGCCGCGCCTGCTCGGCAACACGGGCGAGCGCGGTACCTTCATGCTTCCCCTGCGCGTGCCCACCACGAGCGCGAGCGGGTCGGAGGTGAAGAGCTACGACGACTTCACGTTCGGGGCCGCCTCCTGGACCCTCACCGTGCACGAGGCCCGTCCCGGCCACGAGCTGCAGTTCGCCTCCATCGTCGAGAAGGGCGTCTCCGCGGCCCGCGCCGTGTTCGCCTTCAACAGCGTCAACGTCGAGGGCTGGGCCCTCTACATGGAAGCGGAGATGAAACCCTACCTGCCCCTCGACGGCCAGCTCGCGTCGCTGCAGGCTCGGCTCCTGCGCGCCATGCGCGCCTTCCTCGATCCCGAGCTGCAGATGGGCCGCATCCAGCCGGAGGAGGCGGTGAAGCTCCTCATGGACGAGGGCGTCTACTCGGAGGCGATGGCGAAGCAGGAGGTGGAGCGCTACACGTTCCGCGCGCCCGGTCAGGCCACCTCGTATTACTACGGCTACACGCGCTGGATGCAGCTCCGTTCACAGGCGGAGATGGCGCTGGGCGCGAAGTTCGACCGCCTGCGTTACCACGATTTCATCCTGAGCCAGGGCCTGCTCCCGCCGGACGTCCTGGCCAAGGCGGTCATGACGGATTTCGTGGCCGGCGAGAAGGCGCGATGACCGCCCTCTCGCCGCGATAGCGCGTCTTGAGCGAGCGTCGGTCGGCGAACGGCCGGCGCGCGACGCTCGCTGCGGCCGCGCTGGCGGCGGCAACCGCCTTCCTTCCATTCGTGCGCGGCAGCGCCCGCGGTCATTGCTTCTACTTCCGCGACCTCTCGCGCGAGCTGTTCCCGATCCGGCGTTACGTGGCCGAGGGGCTGCGAGAGGGCCAGGTGCGCTGGTGGGACCCCTACACCTACGAAGGCACACCGACGGTGCGGGCGCCGGTGTCGTATCCGGTCGACTGGTTGCATGCTTTCGCCCCGGATGAGCGGGCCTTCACCGTGCTGCTCGCGCTCCATGTCCCCCTGGCCGCGCTCGCGTTCTTCGCCCTGGCTCGATCGTTCCGTCTGGGTCGAACCGCCGCCGCGGGCGGGGCGATCGTCTACGCGCTCGGGGGCGTCACGCTCTCGCTGTTGAGCTTCTACCACTACCTTCAAGCGGCGGCGTGGGCGCCCCTGATCGTCCTCGGTCTGATGCGCGCCGCCACGGGGGGGAAGCGCGCGCTGGTGGGCGGCGCCGCCGCTGTCGCCATGGGCCTGTCCACCATGGGGATCGAGATCGTGGCCCAGGCCGTGGTGGTTGCGGCTGTCTGCTTTCCCTTCTCGAGGCCGCGACCGCGGAGCGGCATTCGACTCGGAGCGTCGATTCTCCTGGGACTCGGCCTTTCCTGCGCCGCGCTCCTGCCGACGTGGGCCCAGGTCGCGGGTAGCGCGCGCGACGTCGGCTTCCCGGTGTCCACCGTGATGGACTTCTCCGTGCACCCGGTGAGCCTGCTTCAGGTGCTGGTGGGCAGCCTGCATGGGGACCTCTACCGACCGATGGACGCGTACTGGGGAGATCGCTTCTTCGAGGGCGGCTACCCGTACCTCTGGAGCTTGTACCTCGGCGCCTCCGTGGTCGCCGTCGCCGTCACCGGCGCGCGTCATGCCGGACGGTGGGGCGCCGTCCTCGTCGCCCTCGGTGTCGGCGCGCTGCTCATCTCGCTGGGCCCCGTCACGGGAATGGATCACCTCGCGGCGGCCAGCCCCCTGCTCCGGGTCTTTCGCTATCCGTGCAAGGCGTTCTTCACCGTGCACCTCACATCTGCCCTGCTCGCCGCATTCGGGTTCGACGCCCTCCGGGCCGGAGATGTCGCGGCCTGGAGATGGACCGGTGGCTCCGCGGTCGCTCTCGGCACGATGCTGACCGCGGCCAAGCTCGTCGGCGGGTCGCTCGGCTCCTCGATGAGTGCGCGCCTCATGCCGGCGCCCTGGCCGGAGCCGATGCGGGCGGCGGCGATGAAGATCGTCCTTGACGATGCCGCCGCCGGCGGCGCCATCGCGCTGGCGTTGGCCGCCGCCGCGTTCCTGGTGATGGCGCGACGCCTGCCGGCGCGCAGTGGGGCATGGATCGCGGTGGCCGTGGTGGCCGCCGATCTGCTCCGCACGGGAGCCGGCCTCAACCCGATGGTCTCGCGTTCCTTCTACGAGCCGTCGGCGGAGGCGGCCGCGATGGCGGCCGACGTGCGCTCGTCGCAAGGCCGGCTCTTCATCTGCGAGCCCGAGCTGTCGCCCGGGTTCCAGCGCGCCCGCGCCCAGGTCCGTGGAAGCGTCGACGTGTGGACGATGGCCGCTTATCGAGAGGCGTTGGTGCCCTACTCGCAGCTGGCCCTCGGCGCGGCGACGGCCTACAGCGTCGACCTCACCGGCATCGTTCCGCTGGCGCAGGTGCTTCCGGATGCCGATCTGGCCTGTCGCGATCTGGATCGGCTCCTTCCTCGGCTGCGCGCGGCAGGGGTGAGCCGGGTGTGGAGTGCCGACGTGTTGTTCCACCCCGACCTGACGCTGGCGCAGGAGGCCGCACCGGCTCGAGTGTGGCCGCTCTCGTGGCGGCTCTATGCGCTCCGCGATCCGCTCCCGCTGCAGGTCGTGGCGCGTTCGGTGAGACCCGCCGCCTCGCGAGCGGAAGCGGAGGCCCTGGCCGCGTCGCCGCGCTTCCTCGCGGACGGGGGGACCGCCGTCGAAGCGGCGGTCCCGGTTGCGACCGGCGTCACCGGCCGGGTCGTCCGTGCCGCCTCGGCGCCGGGACGCGTGGACATGACGGTAGAGGCCGACCGGCCCACGGTCGTGGTCTGGCGCGAGTCACACGCCCCCGGATGGTCGGCTCGGGTGAACGAAGTTCCGACGAGAGTACTGCGGGCGGACGGACGGCACTGCGCGGTCCCGATCCCGGCCGGGACGTCGCGAGTGGTCTTGCGCTACCGCCCGCCCCACCTCGACGCGGCGCTTGCCGTCACCGCCCTCTGCGCCATGGCGGCCGCCGTTCTCTGGTGGTCGGGCCGTCCGCAGCCCGGCCCTCCGTCCTAGAGCGTGCGCGCGAAAAGGGCCAGGGCCAGACCGAGGGCCAGGCGCGCCACCTCCGCGTCGTAGCGGTCGCCTTCATCGCGCATGAACGCGTGCTGCGCGTTGAACTCGTGCCAGCTGAAGAGGAGGCCGGCCTCGGTCAACGCCTTGTAAACGGTCGCGCGTCCTTCGGCGGGGATGTGGGGATCCTGCCGGCCCCAGATCATGACCAGCTCGGCCTTCACCTCGCGGATCCGGGCGAGGGTGTCCGCCTTCTTCCCCTCCCCCAGCGTGCCGCTGTGGAGGTCGGTGGGAAAGAACGACGCGCAGGCCAGGATGTCCGGCAACAGGGCGGCGCGGACGGCGAGGTGCCCCCCGATGCAGAATCCCACCGCGCCGATCCGCCCACTGCAGACCGGATGCGCGCGGAGCGCGCCGACGACGGCCTTGGCGTCGTTGTCGAACGTCGAGAGCTTCGTCGCGTGCTTGTACCGGTTCCCCTTCTCCTTGCCGACATCGTCGTAGCCGAGCACCGTGCCGAGCGGCTCGTGCTCGTGATAGATCTCGGGCGCCATCACGACGTAGCCGTGGCTGGCGAGCTGGACGCACAGGCGCGCGATGGGTGCGGTCTGCTGGAAGATCTCGGGGTAGAGGAGGAGCCCGGGATACTTCTTGGCGACCGTGGGATGGGTCGGCGCGTACACGTGGGTCCGCATGGGACCGGTGGGCGTGTCAAGATCGCGAAACTCGCTGCGGACGATCATCGCGTCGTTCCTCCGCTGCGGATGATACCGGCGTGACCGGCCTTTGGAGGCGAGGATGACGAAGATCCGGTGGGGCGTGCTGGGCGCGGCCAAGATCGCGCGCACGAAGGTCATCCCGGCCATGCAGCGGGCGCAGGAGGGCGAAGTGACCGCGCTGGCCTCGCGCTCCCTGGAGACGGCGCGCTCCGCCGCCGCCGCCCTGGGCATCGCGAAGGCGTACGGGTCGTACGAGGAGCTGCTGGCCGACCCGGACATCGACGCCGTCTACATCCCCCTGCCCAATCACCTCCACGTGCCGTGGTCGATCAAGGCCGCGGAGGCCGGCAAGCACGTCCTGTGCGAGAAGCCGATCGCCCTCAGCGCGGACGAGGCGCGCACGCTCGTCGCCGCGCGCGACCGCACGGGCGTGCTGATCCAGGAAGCCTTCATGGTCCGCACGCACCCGCAGTGGCTGGCCGTGCGCGATGAGGTGCGCGGGGGCCGCCTGGGCGAGCTGCGCGCGATCCAGATGGCCTTCTCGTACTTCAACCGCGATCCCAAGAACGTCCGCAACCAGGCCGACATCGGCGGCGGCGCCCTGATGGACATCGGCTGCTATCCGATCGTGCTCTCCCGCTTCCTCTTCGAGGCGGAGCCGGTGCGCGTGATCGCCAGCATCGATCGCGACCCGGAGTTCGGGACGGACCGGCTCACCTCGGCGCTGCTGGAATTCGAGCGGGGGCAGAGCGCCTTCACCTGCTCGACGCAGCTCGTGCCCTACCAGCGGACGCAGGTCCTGGGCACGCGCGGGCGCATCGAGGTGGAGATCCCGACCAGTACGCGCTGCAGGCGGACGAGATGTCGCGCGCGATTCGCGAGGGCGGCGCGCCGTCGATTCCGCTAGAGGATTCCGTGGCCAACATGCGCGTCATTGACGCGCTGGTGCGGTCGGCGCGGTCGGGCGCGTGGGAGAGGCCGTAGGGCGCCAGCACTGTTGGGCGCGTCCGACGCATTGAGTCGCACCTTTATTTTTCGCCCACCAGACTTTCGGACCCGCATTCTCGAGCGCGCAGTCTCGTTTCGTTGACGCTCACTCTCCCAGATCGATCCTGGGTGGCGTCTTGCGCCTCTCCCGCGATTTGCGCGCCGCCCGGCCCTCGCGCCGCAGCGCGTGATCGTTCGACGCTCCTCGCGCCCGGCGCTGCGGTCGCGGCGCCTCCAAAACTCACCGTGATACGTACACTCCATGATGAATACGAACCTCCTCGCTCTCGCGTCTGGTCTCTCCGATCCAGATCTCCTCGCTCGCCTCGCGGCCCTGGCCGGCAGAGAGAGAGAAGCATCCGTCGAGCTCGTGGCCCACCTGGCCGAGCTGGACACGCGATCTTCCCTCTATGCCGCCCAGGGCCACGGTTCCCTCTTCACGTACTGCACGGAGGTCCTCAGGTTCTCGGAGGACGCCGCCTGCAATCGGATCTACGCGGCGCGAGCGTGTCGGCGTTTTCCCGTCATCCTGGACGCGCTCGCCTCGGGCGCTTTGTCCCTCACGTCGGTCCGGATGCTCAGTCCGCACCTCACTCCCGAGAACCATGACGCGGTGCTTGCCCGGGCCAGCGGCCGCAGCCGGCGCGAGGTCGAGGCGCTGGTGGCGGAATTGGCTCCTCGACCGGATGTGCCGTCCTCTGTCCGGAAGCTTCCCGGCGCCACGCCACCGCCAGCGACGCCCCTGTGCGCGACCGATCTGCCGCCAGCCATTGAGATGAAGCCGACCACCATCATGCCTTCGGAATCGGCACCTCCGATGAGCGCTGCGGCAGCGTTACCGGCAACCGCGCCACCGGCCGCGCGCCGTCCGATCGTCGAGACGACGTCGCCCGAGCGTTACCGTGTCCAGTTCACGATCGGCATGGCGGAACGATGGAGGCCAATGCGCCTTCGTCAGCAAGGATGGACGCCGATGCACCGAGCGCGCCTTCCTGGAGTTGCATCACATCCGGCCCTACGCACTCGGCGGTCCGACATCCGCCGAGAACATCTCGCTGCGCTGCCGGCGCCACAATCAATACGAGGCCGACTTGGTTTTCGGTCCTCGCACCGGGGACATCGAGGGCGACCCCTGAGTGTGCTTCCACGACCGTATCCGTCCCGGGACGGATAGGCCGACCATGGAGAAGCCGCTTATCGCTTCGCCGTCGCCCGCTCCCAGGCGGCGCGCGCGACCTTTGCGATGGCGGCATCTCGGGTCTCCGCGTCCGCCTTCGAATCGCGGAGGAACACAGCGACGGCCAGATGCCGCCCGTTGGGCAGCGTGACGATCCCGATATCGTTCGTGGCCGCGCTCACGCCGTCCCGCGAGCCCGAGGACCCCGTCTTGTGCGCGACCTCCGTACCCGCGGGCAGCCCGGCCTTGAGCCGCGTGGGGAAGGTCCGAGTCACTCGCATCCAGCCCAGCAGCAACTCGCGGCTACCCGCGCGGAGGCCCTTCCCCTCCTGGAGCGCGGCCAGCCACGCCACGGCGGCGAGGGGCGAGGCCCAGCTCCGGTACTGAGCGCCGTAATCCCGTCCGATCTCGCCCTCCGTCGTCTCGATCCGGATCCCTTCGATTCCCAGGCTTGACAGGCAGGCCTGCGCCTTGGCCTTGCCGCCCAGGACGCGCAGCAGCACGTCCGAAGCCGTGCCGTCGCTCTCCTCGACGGACAGGCGCAGGAGCTCGCGCAGCGGCACCGCCACGCCACCCTGCGGGTGCGCATCGCGCAAGGGACTGTGCATCCCGGAAGGGACGAGGTCCGCCGCCTCCAGGCGGATCTCGGTGTCGAGCGACAGCCGGCCCGCGTCCACCTCGTGAAGCACGGCCATGCCGATCGGGGCCTTGCACACGCTCTGCATCGGGAAGTGACCGTCCCCGTTCCAGGCCACGGTCTCACCGGTCTCGACCAGGAGTGCGGCCGCCCCCAGCGTGCCGCCACTTTCCTTCTCGATGCGCTCCAGCTCCGGCGCGAGACCGGCGAGATCGCGCCCCAACATCATCGCCAGGACGGCGGCCATCGCTTGCCCGTGCACGCCGGTCAGGCCACGCCGGCCAGATCGAGCAGGGTGAGGGCGAGCACGCGCGTGGAGCTCGCGAGGTCCTCCAGCTCGATGTACTCGTCCGGCTGGTGGGCCAGCTCCAGGATGCCCGGGCCATAGGAGACGCAATGCGCGAGGCCCGCGATGCGCGCCACGTGCTTCTGGTCGTAGGTGCCGGGGCTGGCCATGATGGTGGCCGGCTTCCCCATCACCGCCCGGATCGAACGATCGAGGGCCGCGATCAGCGGCGAGTCCTCGGGGGCGCGCGTGGGATGGACCACCATCAGGTCCTTGAGCTGGTAGCGCAGCCCCGGAATGCGCGCGGCCGTGCGCTCGAGCAGCTCGACGACCTCGGCCCGCGCCCGGTCGAAGCCTTCCTCCAGGAGGAACCGGCGGTCGAACACGGCGCGGCAGCGATCGGCCACGCAGGGAGTCTGCACGTCCTGGCGCGACTGCCCTCCCTCGACGGTGTTGACGTTGATGGTCGCGTGGCGGGCCCCCGGAGGATCCACCGGCATCTCGGTCACACGCGAGGCCAGCGCGGGCTTGAGCTCGGATCGGACCGCCTCCAGCACGTGCCCCATGTGCTCGATCGCGCTGACTCCGAGGAACGGCATGCTGCCGTGGGCGATGCGACCCTCCGTCGTGACCTCGAACCAGTAGACGCCGCGGTGCCCGACGCAGATGCGGTCGGGGCTGTGCGGCTCGGGGATGATCACGTAGTCGGTGCGGCCCTTCGCGATGTACTTCTGCTCGGCGAGGTAGGCCACGCCCGCGAACCCGCCGCTCTCCTCGTCGACGGTGCCGCTCACCTCGATCGCTCCCGGCACGCGCACGCCCGCGCGGCGGATGGCCTCCGCCGCGTACATCGCGGAGGCGATGCCCGCCTTCATGTCGCCCGTGCCGCGCCCGTAGAGGCGGCTGCCCTTGATGGCGCCCGCGAACGGATCGACGGTCCATCCTTCCCCGGCCGGGACCACGTCGAAGTGCCCGTTCAAATGCACGACGGGACCGCGGCCCTCCCCGGCGCGAACGCCCATGACGTTGACCCGGGGGTGGGCGGCGGTGTGCTCGGGCCGGCCCTCGGCCGCGATGTACTGGACCTCGAACCCGAATGCGCGGAGGCGATCGCCGATGACGCGCGCGCAGTCCTCGTACACGTCGCCGGGCGGGTTCACGGTCGGGATGCGCACCAGCTCCGTCGTGAATGCGGCCGTCTCGTCGGCCAGGGCGTCGACCTCGGCCAGGACCCGATCCCGCACGCTCGCCATGACCGGCATCGTACCGCAGGCTCACCGCCGCCTCACGTCGATGGGCTTTTGGATCGGCGGCTCGCATCGGGTACGCTCGCCGCCTCCGCTGCAACCGACGATGAACCTCCATCTCGTGCTCCTCCTCGCCTACGGCGTCCTCATGGTCGGCGTTGGCCTCTACATCGGCCGCCGCGTGCAGAGCGCGGGGGACTTCTTCGTGGCCGGCCGCACCCTCGGCCCCGGCCTCCTCTTCGCCACCATGGTCGCCGCGAACATCGGGGCCGGCTCCACCGTCGGCGCGTCGGGCCTCGGCTACCGGGACGGGCTCAGCGCCTGGTGGTGGGTCGGATCCGCGGCCATGGGCTCCCTCGTCCTCGCCTTCGCCATCGGTCCGCGCGTCTGGCGCATCGCGCGCGACCGTGATCAGCGTACCGTCGGCGACTTCCTCGAGCACCGGTACGGGCGTTCGGTGCGCGCCGTCATCACGCTCCTTCTCTGGATCGGCACGCTGGCCATCCTGGCCGGGCAGCTCATCGCGCTCTCGTGGGTGCTTCACGTGGTGGCGGGCGTGCCCAAGCCGATCGGTTGTCTCGTTGGTGGCCTCATCGTCACGATCTACTTCACCGCCGGCGGCCTGCTGACCTCGGCCTGGGTCAACCTCGTGCAGGTGGTGGTGAAGCTGTTCGGGTTCGGCATCGCCCTGCCCCTCGCGATCTCGCGCGCGGGAGGCTTCGCCGGACTGGCGGCGGCCACGCCGGGCGGCGACTATTGGAGCCCGTGGCACGGCGGCGGCTCCGGTTGGAACTATCTGGCCCTGCTCGCCCCCGCCTTCATGGTCTCGCCCGGCCTCTTGCAGAAAGTGTATGGCGCGCGGGACCTGCGCGCGGTCCGGCTCGGAGTGGCGGGACCGTGCTCATGCAAGACCTCCCACCCCTCCTGGGCAGCCTGGGGTTGGCCGCGGTCGTCTCCGCGGAAGCGAGCTCCGCGGACGCGATCCTCTTCATGCTGGCGACGTCGCTCTCCCAGGACCTGTATCGCGGATACTTCCGGCCCGCGGCCACGGACGGCGAGGTCCTGCACGTCGCGCGCCTCGCCGCCATCGCGGGCGGCAGCGTCGGGGTGCTCCTCGCCATCGTCTCTCCCACCGTGATCGGCGCCCTGAGCATCTTCTATACGCTCCTCGGGGTGAGCCTGTTCGTCCCCGTCGTGGCCGGCCTGTACGTGCGCCGCACGGGCACGCCCGAAGCGCTGGCCGCCATCGCCGGAGGCGTGGCCGTGATGCTCGCCGTGCACCTGGCCACCGGCGGCCGGGGGTTCGGGATCGTCTCGCCCGCCCTGGCCGGGCTCGTCGCTTCTGCCGTCGCCGCCGGCGCCGTTTTGGCCCTGCGGCGGCGGCGGGCGGAGCTATGATTCCCGCGGCCGAGAGGTGAAGACATGACCACGCAGAGTCCGTTTCGCCTCGATGGGAAAGTGGCGGCGGTGATCGGCGCCAGCTCCGGCATCGGGGAGGCCGTGGCCGTCGCTTCCGCGCGCGCGGGCGCGCACGTGAGCCTCCTCGACCTCGAGGGCGGGAAGGCGGAAGCGGTGGCCGGACGGCTGCGACGAGAGGGTCTGCAGGCGGAGGCGGCGACCAAGGCTCTCGACTTCGTCAAGAGCGCGAGCGTGCAGGAGGCCCTCGAGGACATCCAGGAGCGCCACGGACGGCTGGACATCGTGGTGGCCACGCCCAGCATCAACGTCCGCAAGACGATCCTCACCTACACCGACGAGGAGCTGGATCGCGTCCTCACCATCAACATCAAGGGCAACTTCAACGTGCTCCGGGCGGCCGGGCGCATCATGACCAAGCAGCGCTCGGGCAGCATCATCCTGTTCTCTTCGATCCGCTCTCTCGTCGTGGAGCCGGGCCAGTCCGCGTACGCGGCATCCAAGGCGGCCATCGTCCAGCTCGTGCGCACCGCGGCCGCCGAGTTCGGGCCCGACGGCGTGCGCGTCAATGCGGTGGCGCCGGGAGTGGTCGAAACGCCGCTGACCGCACCCATCAAGGCCCACAAGGAGTGGTACGACGCGTATTCGGCGAAGTCCGTCCTGAGGCGCTGGGCGCAGCCGGACGAGATCGCCGCACCCACAGTGTTCCTGGCCTCCGACGCCGCCAGCTACGTCACCGGGTCCGTGCTCTTCGTCGACGGCGGCTGGACGGCCGCCGACGGCCGCTTCCAGCCTCCCGGCATGTGACGGCCGCGCGCTCTGACGCGCGCGGCGGGGATTGACATTGCCGTTTCACTGGCCCATGCTCCGCTGGGATCCAGCCCTTTAGAACGTTCTCATGTGGGCGGGTCACCTTTCCTATGGGCGTCCTCACACCGACCCGAGCGTCCGTCCGGCCGCTCTTCATCTCTTCCCATCGACGTCCTCGCCATTCCCAGGTGAAGGTACGGGTGCGACACAGGAGGGAGCACATGCGGAGCGCATCGAACCGGACGAAGGTCGCGGCCATGCTGGCGCTGCTTCTCGCGTTGCCGGCGGTCGCGCGAGCCCAGGCCACGGGGACCATCTCCGGCGTCGTCACCGATGCCAGCGGGGCGGTGCTGCCGGGGGCGGCCGTGGAAGCAAAGAACGAGGGGACCGGCCAGCTCCGTACCGCGACCACCTCGGCCGAAGGCTTCTACACCATCCCGCTGCTCTCACCCGGACCGTGACCATCGTCGGCGAAGCGCCGCTGGTCGAGACCGCGAACGGCACGCTGGGCATCGTCATCGACCAGAAGAAGGTCGTCGACTTGCCGCTCAACGGCCGCAACTTCGCGCAGCTCGGCACCCTCATCCCCGGCGTGGTCGCGCCTCCGGCCGCCCTCGGCGGCCTGGCCGGCGACGCCACCCCCGGCGGCTTCGGCAACGGGACTGGCAGCTTCAACGTCAACGGGATGCGGAACCAGTCCAACAACTTCCTCCTCGACGGCGCGTCCAACAACGACACCTTCAACACCGGCTTCGTGCTGCGTCCGCCCCCGGACGCGATCCAGGAGTTCAAGATCCTCACCCACTCCTACAGCGCGGAGTACGGACGCAACGCGGGCTCCGTCGTCAACGTCGTCACCAAGTCCGGCACCAATCAGTGGCACGGCGGGGCCTGGGAGTTCAATCGCAGCGACGCGCTCCAGGCCCGCAACTTCTTCGCGCCCACCACCCAGCCCAAGCCCAAGCTGAAGCAGAACCAGTTCGGGGCCACGCTGGGTGGACCTCTGGCGACGAACAAGCTCTTCGCCTTCGCCTACTACGAGGGCTACCGGAACATCAGCGGCACCACGACGACCCTGGCCGTGCTCTCGCCCGAACAGCGGCGCGGCGACTTCTCCGCCTCGACGACTCCGGTCCGGGATCCCCGCACCGGGCAGCCCTTCCCCGGGAACATCATCCCTTCCGCGCGCCTGGACCCGATCGCGCTGAAGCTCCTGACTGACTTCGTTCCCCTGCCGAACGTTCCCGGCAACCGCCACACCGCGTCGCCCAACGTCGAAGACGATCGCAACCAGGCCGGTATCCGCCTCGACTACCACATGAGCGACAAGCACTCGATCCTGGGACGCTATCTCTGGAGCCATACCAACCGGGTGACCCCGCGGACAGTACAGGCGGTGGACCAGCTCGCCAAGGCCACTCTCCAGGACGTGATGCTGGCGGACACGTACACCCTCAGCTCGCGCGCGATCAACGTGGCCCGCTTCTCCCTGAGCCGCATCTACGCGAACCCGCAGGTCACGAGCGGCCTCGAGAACTCCGCCTATGGGATCAACCTGCCCAACACGAACCCGCTCGCCGTGGGGCTGCCCTCGATCGCCGTCCAGGGCTTCTTCACGGGCGCCACCTCGCTCGGAGACAGCCAGCAGCCGTTCGTGGAGCGCGTCAACCAGGTCTACCAGTTCACGGACGAGCTGACCTTCCTGTCCGGACGGCACTCCTGGAAGTTCGGCGCGGACGTGCGCCGCGAGCGGATGAAGATCGCGTTCATCAACCGGCCCAACGGCGACCTCACCTTCTCCGGAGGGATCACGGGCAACGCGGCCGCCGACTTCCTCCTCGGCCTGCCCGCGCAGGCGCGCGCGACCACCACCCAGGCCATCCAGGACGGCCACGGCTGGCTGTACTCGGCCTTCGCCCAGGACGAGCTGCGTCTGAGCCCGCGTCTCACCCTGAACCTGGGCCTGCGTTACGAGCTGCCCGTGCCCTTCGTCGACAACAACGACGCGATCACCGCCTTCCACACCGGCGTGCAATCGACGAAGTTCCCCGCCGCTCCGGTCGGCCTCGTCTATCCCGGCGATCCGGGAGTGCCCCGCGGCGTGGTCCAGACGGACAAGAACAACCTCGCGCCGCGGGTGGCGCTGGTCTGGGATCCCCGGGGCAACGGCCGCACCAGCGTGCGCGCGGCCTGGGGGATCTTCTACGACTCCCTGGCCGGCCAGGGCGATTTCTTC
>WNFN01185699.1_pt1 | contig 13548 bp, 11 predicted proteins | sample 5400161 | NCBI WGS metagenome assembly WNFN01 (sample SAMN13153353, study PRJNA577476) | soil metagenome | isolation source: 80 cm saprolite on Douglas fir-dominated hillslope | place: USA:California | collected 2013-09-17
CTGTCCTCTTCAACAAGACCTCCCCTGGCTGGAGGTCTTAGTCTATGGGGACATTTCTAATGAGTCCGCGAGGGGACATTATCAAAGAGTTTCAACAGGGGAAACAGAGTCCGGTGACCATCGGCACTCCACGCCGCCGGACTGGCACACCTCCGCACAAACACGCGTCGAGCGTAGTGGTTCTCTCCCTCAACCGCACGCATCGCCACGCCGAGTGGCCCCCGCTGCACGAAACGAGCACCGATCCCTGGAGCACTGCTGGTAAAAGTTTACTGAATGGTTACGGTGAAGCGTTTTTGCCCTCGTGCCGTATATACCCGGCTTGGTATTGACTAGGTGCGCTACCGCACCTAACATGCCAAGCAAGGCGCGCCTCCTGTACTTATGACTGGCCAACTAGTGGGGCATTACCGGATCCTCGAAAAAATTGGCGAAGGAGGGATGGGCGAGGTTTTTCGAGCGCGTGACGAAAGACTGGGCCGGGATGTAGCCCTCAAGCTCATTCGCCCCTCGTCGAGTACTAATCCAGACCATGTGCGGCGCTTCGATCAGGAAGCTCGGGCGGCCGCCGCGCTGAACCACCCCAACATCGTTGCGATTTACGACGTGGGCCTCCAAAACGGCTCTCCCTACATCGTCTCCGAGCTCCTGCATGGTCAGACGCTGCGGCGGCGACTGTCAGCAGGGCCAATCCCTGTCGACCTGGCCACGGACTATGCTCTCCAGATCGTCCTCGGATTGATCGCGGCTCATGACCGGCGTATCGTGCACCGTGACCTCAAGCCGGAAAACCTGTTCATCACTCGCGATGGCCGCATCAAGATTCTCGATTTCGGCGTGGCCAAGCTCCAATCTCTGACTGAGACCGACCAGTCCGTTGATGCCATGACAACGGTGACCAAGTCGGGGGCCGTGATCGGTACTGTCGCCTACATGTCACCGGAGCAACTCCGGGGCAAGCCCGTGGATCATCGCAGTGACGTTTTCAGCGTGGGAGCGATTCTGTACGAAATGCTGACCGGACGCCGTGCCTTTCTCGGGGAAACGGAAGTTGACACCATGACCGCGGTTCTCCGCGAAGAACCGCCCGAGTTGGATGTGAGTCGGGGCCGCGTTCCACCATCCCTTCGCAACATCATCCGGCATTGTCTGGAAAAAGAATCGGAAAACCGATTTCAATCCGGAAAGGATTTGGCATTTGCACTGGAAGCTCTGTCGGGCTCCTCGGAGGGCCGAGGAGGTCTCTACTGGCACTTGAGGCCGCTAACCTCGAAGATTCTGCTCGGGACGGCGGGAGCAGCGCTTCTTGCCGCTGCTCTGTTTATGTTGGGAACACAGTTGCGCCATGAGGTGCACCCACCCAGATTCAAGCGCCTGACGTTCGAAGAAGGGACAGTCTATTCCGCGCGTTTCGCCCCTGACGGGCAGTCTATCCTCTATGGAGCCGCCTGGAACGGTAGGCCGCTGCAGCTTTACTCCACCCTGGGTAGTTCTCTATTGGCCCAGCCGCTGGCTCTGACGGACGCTGACCTTCTAGCCATCTCACGTTCCAACGAACTGGCAGTTGTGCTTAAGGGCGCGCATATGGCCCACCTCGAACCGGAGAACGGAATGCTCGCCCGCGCCCCCTTGGCGGGAGGTTCTCCGCGCGAAATGCTAGCCGATGTTCATTGGGCTGACTGGGATCCATATGGCGAACTGGCGGTGGTCCATCATGTTGATGGTCGCAGCCGCCTGGAATATCCGCTGAATCATGTGCTCTATGAGAGTGGAGGCTGGATAAGCCACATTCGCTTTTCTCCGCATGGCGACAAGATCGCCTTCATGGAACATCCGGCTCTCTGGGACGATCGTGGTTCAGTTTCCATCACAGATTTGGACGGCCACACACGGGTCCTGTCTTCTGGATGGGGCTCTGAGGATGGGCTGGCCTGGCGTCCCGACGGTGAGGAAATCTGGTTCACTGCCGTCGAAAGCGGTAACGACCGCGATCTGAAGGCGGTCAACCTCTCGGGCCGGGTCCGCACGTTGCTGGACGTGCCCGGCGGCCTGACCCTGCAGGACGTGGCGTCCGATGGCAGAGCTCTGGTGAGCGTTAACACCGAACGCCTGGGCTTGGCCTCTGGAACCCGGAACGGCAAGGCCATAACAGATCTCTCCTGGCACAGCTGGAACGTCGCAAAGGATATTTCCCGCGACGGCCAGTGGGTACTGTTCGAGGACGCCAGCGCCGCAGCGGGGCCCAATTACGCTGTCGCAATTCGCAAGCTGGACGGAACGCCGCCGGTGCAACTGGGTCAGGGAACTGCCGGGGGATTGTCGCCCGATAGCAAATGGGCGATTGCGATTTTTCCCGGCCGTCCAGCGCGAGTGACACTGCTTCCGACTGGTGCAGGTCAGCCTCGTACCGTTCCGGCAAATGGGTTGGAAGCCATACAGAGTCCCGCTCGTTTTCTCCCCGACGGCCAGCAGATTATTGTCAATGGTAATGAACCCCATCACGCATTGCGTTGCTATGTTCTGAACCTGGATGGTGGGAAACCTAAACCAGTCACTCCTGAAGGGGTGCCCTGCCAGATTATTTCCCCCGACGGACGCCATGTCGTTGGGGCGAATGCCACAACCCAGGCCACAATCTACCCCATGGATGGAGGTGCACCTCATCCCATTCCAGGCTTGGAGCCGGGTTTTGCGCTGGTCCAGTGGTCGGAAGATGGTTCGGCTCTGTATGGCTATCGGACGGGACGCGTCCCGACAACCGTTTACCGGGTCAATCCTTCGACGGGCAAGAAGACCCGACTCCAGGAACTGCTCGCCGCGGCGCCAGCCGGCGTCGTCAATGTCGCCCCCCTCGTAATGAACCGTGAAGCTTCACGGTTCGTCTATAGCTACTATCAGGTGTCCTCAGTCTTGTACATGATTTCGGACTTGCGATAAGCGAACTGCGGGACACCTTCCTAATCCAGTGCTCCTAATCAAGCGAGCTCAATCCAATGACCCAGTGAAGCCTGCGGACACGTAGTGAAAAAAGATAGACGTGGAAGTCTGACCGTTGGGCAAAATATCCCGGTAGTGGGGCACACGGGGTCCACGATATACAAGACCATCGCCCAGCGCCTGATAAACCGTAACCGTCCCATGCGCAGGATCCAGACGAATAGGCCAGGAAGTTTCCCCGCGCGGCTCGGGCGAGAAATCCAGACACAACGTTACGCTGAATTCGCACTGTTCTCGATCGATGTGTTTCTTGAGGACAGCACCGCTCAGGTAGGAGGCCGCATAAACGTAGGATGGAATGACTGGCTCACCCACGATGAGGCTTACGGTTTTGGCCATCTGTTGGTGAAAAAAACGAGCGACGCTCTCGTTGTGTACCCCATAACGCCGGGAACTCTGCTCGTCCCCTAAGCGAATCCGTCCGCTGCGGACCTGGTATCGAAAATAGCGGCGCAAAGCAGCCACGTGGAAAGGATGCATCAGGCCGCGAACAGGTGCGTAGTCGCGTTGGTGAAACATCTCTGCGCTCCTGAAAATTGCCTCGTACCAACGTTCACGGTTCCGCTTCGCCTGTTCCTCGGTCGAAACAATGCCCGCAGTCAGCAACAAGGCAACTTCCTCATCCGGCAGCACTGTAGGAACATGACCTTCCTGCTGGATAGCAGCTACTGCGCCCTCCAGGCGCGGCCCCAACCAGAAAGGCAACAATGAATCGGTTACCGGTTGCTGTATCCATGCGGTTGTCCCCTGGAGCGCAAAATTGTCCAGACACCGCGCACGGGACGAGAGTTCTTCGGGCGTCACGCCATGAGGAAGTACGCGAGCCTGCGGATTGAGACAGAGGTCCCGCTTCTGCTCCGGATGCAAAGATAGTCCACCCGCCAAGGTTCCTGCCGGAATCAAGTGGAGGGGCAATTCATCGAGAACACACCAGAATTGATCCGGGGGGAACGCCACGGCACACGGCTGCCGCGACGTCCCGCCCAGAAGGGTCGCGATGCATTCAAGCCATTCCGAGTTTCTTACCGGTGAAGCCATCCGTTCAAAGTGAAACGACTGTCAGCGAAGGCCCGTGATGGGCACTCCACTGGGGTGATTTCGTGCAGTAGCGCGCAGGGGAAGAAAACTATTTGATTCTCCTCCGGCACAATTGTCTGGTAGCTGCCTTGGCTGACGTAACGTTTTCCTTGCCAGCGAGAATCGTGAATTCGCAATTCTCCGCCGGTAAACTGCTTCGGTTCGCGATGAAAGAAGTAGACGAAAGTCAGGTAACGCGAAGCCACCTCCTCGTGACCATCGTCGGTGTGCATTTCGAAAGAGTCTCCATCGTTGCTCGCCGTCAACTGCACTTCAGTTCGGGTAATCGAACACTCTTCCATGTTGAGTTTGCGCAACACTGAAGGCAAGACCATCTTGATTCGCTCCAGGATGAGCTCCTGGTAGGGGCCCACTTCATCCAGCAGGTGAGAGCGCCTGTGTTGGTAGTCGATCACCCCGCCCGCCGGAGAAATTACTTCGCTGGCGCGGAAGTCAGCTTCGTGCGCAAGGGTAAAGCCAATGAGTTCCTTCAGTTCTTGCGGAACGAGAAACTCATCCAGGACGACACACTTCGCAGGAAGGATCTCGGGCCTGTCGAGAACTCCCACTTGCGCTTGCGACCGCGCACCGCTCCCGCCTCTGCTCATGTCTGCAACAAGCGGCTGGAGGCCATGACCTGGGGGCTGCGGCACGGTGGTTGGTAGAGGCGTACCTGGCGGTTGCGGCACAGGACTCGGCGGTAGGGGCGTACTTGGCGGTTGCGGCACAGGACTGATCGGCTGCGGCTTCCCCGGTGGCTGCGGCACGGGCATCGCATAGATGGGCGTATCTTCGACGCCCAACCCCCCTCCTTCCGCTCCCATGCGCTCGATGATGCTACTACCCAGCACTGTAAACGCGCGATGGGCGACGGTTTCGCCCACTGCCGCGGCAATAACCGCGCTTACCGCTGACTGAATCGCTGGATCTGACGGAGAGGCCGTTTTGGCATGTTGCAGGAGACTGGCCAGGAGCGTCCGCTCCTGCGGACTGAGTATTCGCTCATCGCGCATCAATGTTTCGGAAAAACCGTCGAGAATTTGCTTCGGTGTCATTAGAGACACGCCTCCCTGCGTGTGTTTACATAACAGTAGGGGCCCGTTGGGGGAAGTAACGTGTGAAGGCGACAATATACTGGCTCCTAGTTCCGGAGCCAAGAAAAATTTTAGAATCTTGATTGGGAGACTGCCTGCGTCACTTGGCGGCCATGGCGCCAACCATCGAGTGGAATATCTTGAGGCCGTCGGTGCAGCCCAGTTCCGGCTCAGCGGCCCTCTCTGGATGCGGCATCATACCCACGACATTACCGCCCGGACTGCAGATGCCCGCAATGTTATCCGTAGAGCCGTTGGGATTAGCCGCAGGGGTAATCTCCCCAGCGGTGGTGGTATAGCGAAACACAATGCGATTGTCCCGCTTCAACTCTTCCAACGTCGCCTCATCGCAGAAATAGTTCCCTTCCATGTGACCGATTGGGATAGTCAGAACGTCTCCCTGGATGCAGGCATTGGTGAAGGGAGTTTCCGTGTTCTCCACTTTCACCTGGACCGGCTTACAGACATACTTCAGACCCACGTTGCGCATCAGGGCTCCCGGCAAGAGGCCGGATTCGCAGAGGATTTGGAAGCCATTGCAGATTCCAAGCACCAGTCCGCCGCCAGCAGCAAACTTTCGCACCGAATCCATCACCGGAGAAAACTTCGCGATCGCTCCCGTCCGAAGATAATCCCCGTAAGCAAATCCTCCTGGGACAATGACAGCATCACAATTTTCCAGATCGTGCGATTCGTGCCAGAGAAAAGTGACTGGCTGCTTGGCTACTTGCTGAATCGTCCAAAACGCATCGTGATCACAGTTGGAGCCGGGGAAAATGATGACGCCGAATTTCATGGATCTCCTGAGCAGGCTAACTTTTTCGCTTAGTTTAGCATGATGGCGATCCGGACCGCGTGGTTCCCGAGGACAAGGGAACCACGCTGTGCCAGGCGGATCGGCCTCAGAACGGATCGTCCGGGGCAGGACCGCCGGGTGGAAGCGGCGGCAAGTTTGTCGGCAAGGAACTCCCGGGTTGCAACTTTTTATAAAAGAACACACGGTTGGAACCGCGCTCCCCGCGGATGGTCTTCAGTTGCCGCCACTGGTCCACCGAAAGCACCTTCCGCAGGTCAAGGTTCATCGTAGTGAATTCGCGTTCCAGTTTACCCCTGGCCGCGAGTACCTGGTCCACCTCGGATCCGACTTGGCCTTCATTGGGCACGTCAGCATCGAGAAGGCTTTGCAGCTTGAGGTCTTCCTTCTCCATCTCAGCCTGATAGTCGATCAGCTTCAGGCGGTGGTCGTAAAAAATTTGGTCCAACTGCCCAAGCTGACTATCGCTGAGCTGGAGCTTTTTTGCCACTTCGGAATCTTGCCACCACTTGCCCATTTCGTGACGCATCATTATCTTTCCGGGACCCGAGTCCGATCTAACAACCATCCCGCCAGCTGACGACCCTTGCGTGGAAACCTGCCCCACGCTGGGCAGCGCAAACAAGAACGCAGAAACTAGATACAACCTATTGATTTTCATTCGGACTCTCCTTGGTGAAGTGTGAAGACGAATTTCCTTGCACCGGATTGGCAATCTGCTCCGCAAGTAAGGCGGCGGGTTCCAGAGAGGCCGGGCCATCGCTTTGCACAGCCTGCTCGATGGCGACCAGCAACTCCTGATCGGAATCTGGCGAAGATTGAGTTTGAGCAGGAATCGGCACGGAGCCCGGGCCGGTCCTGAGTAGCGCGAGGGCAAAGAGCGCCAAAGCTAGAGCGCAGGTTTGAGCGAGCGCTCGCATGGAGAACAACGACACCCTGCTTCCGGATGCAATTCTGCTCTGAATCGCAGCTTGCTGACTCTGCCAGAAAGTCTCGGGCCGTTGAACAGCGGACCGAAGCGCATCCGGTGAATCGCCGACCTGCCGCTGCAGCCACCGCTGGCCGCTGCCGAGAATTACCTCCGGCAGTTCCTCATTGTTAAGTTGTTGGAATATCTTCATGTTCTTTCCTTCAAGGCTGCCCGGACTTTTTCTGTGGCCCGGAACAAGTGTGCCTTCACCGTGCCAGTCTTCAATCGAAGCACAGCGGCGATCTCGGCGAGCGACATTTCCTCCGCAAATCGGAGCAGAAAGATGGTCCGCTGCTGCTCCGAGAGAGATGCAGCCACGTCCCACACAGCCTGGAGCTCTTCACGTACAAGCAATTGACGTTCCGGAGAAATCTGTTCGGAAGCGGCCCGCGACGGTGCGCTCTCCCTCTCTTCATCTTCCAGGCCAACCAGCTTTCTCCAAAACTGCGCTCGTCGGCTCTTGCCCTGGTCGCGGACCAGGTTGACCGCAATCCGCAGCAGCCATGTATCAAGGCGGCACTCCCCGCGGAAGGTACCACGCTTCCGGTAGGCCCGCAGAAAGCATTCCTGGGTAAGCGTGTCGGCTGCATCGTGATCCCGAACCAGCAAGAAGATCACGCGGTAAACCCGGCGCTGGTTCTGTTGGATGATCTCGCCAAACCTTTCGGACGAGACGCCAGCCGTTTCCGCGACCGGCTCCAAGGATGTGGTCAGTGCTGTGGTCAGTGCAGTCTCCACCTGTATTCTCTGCTGCTATGGATATGGACGAATTTGACAGAAGAGGGTTTACATGCGGCAAGTTCCGTCTCGCAAGGATCGCAAACCCAAACGATAGGTGGACCAACCCAATTTCAACGAAGCGACGGCGGTGGATTCTCAGTAGCGCCAGCACCCGAAGGATAGCTCGGCTCCGCCGTAACTGCCAGCGGCTGCTGCGGAAGTTCCCGGGATGGAGCCAAAGCGGACTGTGCCGGGTCTTGCGTCGGAGGAATCGACCCAGCCGGCGACTGCGGAGGATATCCCCGGGCCTGCACGATCGCCCAGTGCCACTCCTGGTCGGGACCAATTTCCACATTGAGCGGCGCGCGGAAAACGGTTGTCGCTGAAGGAGCAGCAGCCGCACGCATCCGGTAAAGCACGGTCACGTCGGACCGTTTCTCAGATCGGCTCTCGGGTACCTGAGACGTATCTCCCGCCACGGCCGGAATCAGTTTTGCGGCTCCGTAGTCGGAGACCGCGTCATGGACGTCCGTCCGCTTCAGGAGCGTAAGCGCAACCGCTACCTCGCTCACATGCCAATCGGTACCGTTGAAAACCGACACCTGCAATGCGTCTCCATCAATGGTTGCCGGACCATCGAGCTTGAGGAGTTCGCCGGCAGGAAGGTCGAGCTGCACATATTGACTGGCCAGCAAAGCCTTGGTGTTTGCACTAAACGCCAGACTGCAGGTAACGTCGGGGGCGGAGACTTGAAAGCTCTTCCCTCCCGCATCGACTGAATAGCGAAGGGAAGCAGCGGCAAGGCGATGGCTTTCTACCTGATCCATCACCTTCGACAAATTGTCGTTGTCGATGACGTCCTGAGCCGAAGGGCTCTTCTTGCGGAAACTGCGAGCCACATCGCCCAGAGGCGTATCACCGTCCTCCTGAGCCGCGAGAAAGACAGGGAACAAGGCCACCACAACAATGGTGGCGACTACCAGTCGAATCCGCGTTCTGCAAGGTTTTCGCACTGCTCTCCGAGGCCCTTCGATCAGGACGATTCCAAGCGAGACGATCCCAAGCAAATTGTAGTGAGAAATAGAAACGAAGCAGAGATGACCGAGGCAAACCTTGGTACTAGACCTTTGGACTGGAGCGGGAAATGGGCGCGCGCGCTGACGAAATGGAAGCGCAACGGGGCGCACGCCCAAGCCAACAAACTGATCTCTAGAGAAGACCCGAAGACCGAAAACGTGTGACCGGATCCGCTACCGGCGTTGCCTGTCGCCGGAAAATCCAGCGAGCCACCGCAAATCCAATCGCCGCATAGCACAGATGCATGACGCGCATATCATCCCCCAATGGATCGGCTGGTACTTTCTTAGGGGAGGAACAACATTAGACTCTATCGGCACAATATCAACAGGCGCGAGGCCCAACAAGGCCCGACCGTGCCATGGCGATGGCACGGAAGTAATAGGCGTAATGGGCGCATAGGTCGCTCAACGGTCAGCCAATCAGCCGAGTTTCAGTGGGCCTCCACGGCGTCCACTTCGCCAGCCTTGCCTGCAGGGGGAACCACCACCGTGGAAAGGCTCCCCTCGGCCGTAAGTTTCTGAAAAGCTGCCAGATCGCCACGCTGCAAGTCGGTCCATCGAGCCAGGATTTCCTCATTCTGCCGCTTCAGCTTCTCAAATTGCAGTTGCTCCGCCTCCGTGGGAGCCGAGTCTGCGCTACCCACATCGATAGCCAGGTACGCCAGCTTTGTATCCAGTTGCGGAGGATATGCCAAAGAATCCTCGTTGGCGCTGATGGTCAGGTTCACCAGTTGTTCCCGAACCGCGACAAGTTTCTTTTCGAGATCGTCCGCCGAGGCAGAGATTGTCTTCGCGCTGGCATTTTGCGGCAAGCGCCGTTTCAGTCCCGCTAGTTGTAAGCGAACATCTTGAATCTGGTTCACCATGTCGTAGAGCCGATTCAGCTCTTCGTGTATCTGGGTGAGAAGGCCGAACTGCTGCTCCAGATCGGCTTGGCTCACCTTCACCCGTGGATCCAGATCCACCTCAAGCGGAGCAGTCTGGCTTTGGGCGCCCACAGTAAGTCGCACTTGATAGTGACCGGGAGCAGCCACTGGCCCTTGCGATCCCCGGTTGTACTCCCAGAGGTAATAGACGGGAACGCGATGAGCTTCCTCGTAGCGCAGGTCCCAGACAAAGCGGTTCAAACCAGATTCTGGCTTGATTTCCTTCTCGGGTTTCTTGTCGTCGGGATCGAGCGGCTCCTCCGGCTGCTTAACTTCTGTGCTTGAGTAGCGGCGGATTACGCTGCCAGCTTTATCAAGAATTTCAATCTTGGCCTCTGTCTCTGCCTTGGGCGCGTCTTTAAGCCAGTAATAGATCACCGCTCCGGCGGGCGGATTTTGTCCCGTCCGTTTTGATGGATGCCTTTCTTCGCCGGCTCCTCCCTGAATTCGGTAAGCCGTTGCCGGCGTGTAAAGGAAGGCATCCTTCTGAGCAATCTCGTCTTTGAATTGACGAATTGGGCTGAGGTCGTCAAGAATCCAAAAGGCACGGCCGTGGGTTCCCACGACAAGGTCGTTGTCTTTGACGACCAGATCGTGCACCGGTGTGGTAGGCAAGTTCAGCTTCAGAGGACGCCAGTTCGATCCTTCGTCGAACGAAACATAAACACCGTCTTCCGTCCCGGCATAAAGCAGTCCGCGCTTCTTGGGATCTTCCCGAACTACACGGACGAAGCTGGTGTCGGGAATTCCGGTCGTAAGTTTTATCCAGGTCTTGCCGTAATCCTTGGTCTTATAGATATAGGGATGAAGGTCGTCACTCTGATGGCGATCAGCGGCCACGAACGCGGTACCGGGGTCGAAGGGCGACGCGTCGATCTGGCTGATGCGGCTCCACTCTGGCAAGTCCCTCGGAGTTATATTCGTCCAGGTTTTTCCCTCGTCGCGTGTAATCTGGATCAAACCGTCATCCGTGCCAACCCAGAGCAGGCCTCTGCTAACCGGAGATTCAGCCAGAGCAAAGATCGTGTCGTAATACTCCGTACCGGAGTCATCCAGCGTAATGTCGCCGCCCGAAACCTTTTGCTTGCTCTTGTCGTTCCGCGTCAGGTCCGGACTGATTGCCTGCCAGTGGACACCACCGTCTGTGGTCTTAAACAAACGTTCCCCTGCGTGGTACAGCGTGTTGGGATCATGCGGCGAGAGCATTACTGGCGCAGTCCACTGGAACCGATGTTCAAGATTCGCAGCCCCATGCGCATCAGAAAGCTCAGGCTGTTCTGTGATCGCCTTCACCTGCCCGATACGCTTGTCGAAGCGCGTGATGTTTCCCTGGTAGTCGGCCGCGTAAACAATGTTGGGATCAGGCGGATAAGGAGCGATATAGCCGGCTTCGCCGCCACCCACGTCATACCAGTCTGAGCGGTCGATCGCACCGTCATCGCTGCGACTGGCAATCGCCACCGTCCCGCGGTCCTGCTGCGGCCCATAGACGCGATAGGGAGTGGCCGTGTCCGCGATGACGTGATAAAACTGCGCCGTAGGCTGGTTGTCTTGGGGAGTCCAGTTCTTCCCGCCATCGAGCGTTACCGTCACACCGCCGTCGTTGGCTGCAATCATCCTGCGCGTGTTCTGCGGATCAATCCAAAGGCCGTGGTTGTCGCCGTGCGGAATCTTTACTTTGTTGAATAAGTGCCCGCCGTCCGTGGACTTGTAGGCATCGACGTTCATGATGTAGAGGTCGTTCTCGTCCTTAGGATCGGCAATGACATGCATGTAGTACCAGGGCCGCTGCCACAGGCTGTGGCTAGGGTTGATCAACTGCCATGTCTCGCCACCGTCGTCGGAGCGGTAGAGGCCTCCATCTGGATTGTGCGCCTCGATCAAGGCATAAACGCGCTCGGAGTTGGCGGCGACGGTCACGCCAATTTTTCCGTATGGCCCCTTCGGAAGTCCATGTTCTTCTATCCGCTTCCAGGTTGTCCCCCCATCGGCTGAGCGGTAGAGTCCGCTGCCCGGACCGCCGCTCGAAAAACTCCACGACGTGCGCCGCGCCTGCCAAAGGGCTGCAAACAAAATGTTCGGGTTGTGCGGATCAAATGCAACATCGATGCCGCCGGTATTCTCGTCCTTGTAGAGAACCTTTTCCCAGGTTTTACCGCCGTCGTTTGTGCGGAAAATGCCGCGCTCGGCATTCGGACCGTAGGGATGGCCAAGGGCGGCGACGAAAACAATATCCGGATTCGTGGGGTTGATGATGACCTTGCCAATCGCGCGACTGTCGCGCAGGCCGATATTCTTCCAGGTCTTGCCACCGTCCAGCGACTTGTACACTCCGTCGCCGTGAGAGATATTGCCGCGGATGCAGGCTTCGCCTGTGCCCACGTAAATCACATTTGGATTCGAATTCGCCAGCGCGATGCTGCCGATCGATGAAGTGCCTTCCTTGTCGAATAATGACGACCACGTCATCGCCCCGTCGACAGATTTCCAGACTCCGCCTCCGGTTCCTCCGAAGTAATAGGTGGTGGGGTCGCCCGGAATTCCGGACGCAGTGAGTGATCGCCCGCCACGGAAGGGACCGATGAGACGGTACTTCATACCCTTGAAGGGCTTCTCCTCCGGCCTGGCTGGCTCGGAGTCGGGAGTTGCGGCATTCGGGTCGACGGCTACGGCGGCAGGTGACGTGGCCGGAGTCGGCTTGACTGCCTTTGATTGCCGCTCGGGCTTAGTCTGCCCAAAGCCAGCGACAGGATGCAAGATCGTCAGTGTGAACGCGAAACAGATAACGCGAATGGTTCGAACAGTCCCAGATCCTTTCTTGCGCGACGTAGTTCGATCAGCCATGTTGACGTTTTCCCCCGGGGTCAATTGAGTATGGTAATCCCGAATGCGAATGCTGCAAAGGTTCGTATCAGGGTATGCTTTCAGGCATACCGTAGGCCACGCCATTACTTCTTGAGCAGCAGTTTCTTTGCCTCTTCGAGTTCTTTACGTTTAGCCGCGTCAACCTTGGGATACGACAGCTTGAGTTCCTCCAATGTATCCACGAGGACAGCCGACACCACTAGCCGGGTGAACCACTTGTTATCTGCCGGCACGACATACCAGGGAGCGTTGTCGGTCGCTGTATTGCGGATCATGTCCTCGTAAGCCTCGTGATAATCGTCCCAGTATTCACGCTCCCGAATGTCCGCAGCGGAAAATTTCCAGTTCTTCTCGGGTTCTTCGAGGCGGGCCAGGAAGCGATTCTTCTGCTCCTTCTTGGACAGATAGAGAAAGAACTTCCGAATCACAGTTCCATTCCGCCCCAAGTGCTTTTCAAACTGTACGATGTCCTCGAAACGTTCATCCCATATGTTCTTAGTAACGAGGGCAGGCGGAATCCTCTCGCTCTTGAGTATCTCGGGATGGACCCGTACTATCAGCACCTCTTCGTAATAAGACCGATTAAATATCCCGATGTGGCCGCGCTCAGGCAGACAACGCGTGGTGCGCCACAGAAAATTGTGCTGAAGTTCCTGCTCAGACGGCGCCTTGAACGAGTACACCTGGCAGCCCTGGGGATTGATCCCCGACATCACATGCTTGATGACTCCATCTTTTCCGGCCGCGTCCATGGCCTGGAAAATCAGCAGCACCGCCCAACAGTCCTGCGCATAGAGCTTGTCCTGCATCTGGGCCAGGCGAACGTTGCCGTCTCGCAGCGCCTGTTCAGCGTGCTCTTTGGAGTGCCAATGTCCCGTGTCTGCCGGATCGAAATCTTTCAGCCGAAAATCTTTCCCACTGGCCACGCGGTATGACTTTGCAAGCTTCCCCGTCTTCATCTCCGTTGCTCCCGGGTACGCAAATCGACAATCTCCGAGTCTACACC
>WNFN01196022.1_pt1 | contig 13546 bp, 9 predicted proteins | sample 5400161 | NCBI WGS metagenome assembly WNFN01 (sample SAMN13153353, study PRJNA577476) | soil metagenome | isolation source: 80 cm saprolite on Douglas fir-dominated hillslope | place: USA:California | collected 2013-09-17
GAGGGCCGGCTGTTCAGCGCAACCTGGAACAATGAAAATGCTCTGGTGCTGATGATCAACACCCAGGTCAGCACCGACGCCAAGTCCGCCGATGCCGCGCTGCATCGGGAAAACCATGAACTCAGGGCAATTCTCGATACGGCCACCGACGGCGTTCTGGTGCTCGATCGCACCGGGCGCATAATCTCGGCAAACCGTAGCGCCCAAGCTCTATTCGGTTACGACGCTGCTGATTTTCCCAACCTTTCCGTGAGCGATCTCCTGGCGCCCGAAAGTCGGCGCTCAGTCCTCGACTATCTCGAGCGGCTCACGCGCGGCTCCGGCGCCGGCGTGCTCGACGCGGGTTATGAGGCCATTGGCCGCGTGCGTCAGGGCGGGCTTGTTCCTCTGTACATCACCATTGGCCGTATTGAAGATGGCGAAAAGCTTTGTGCGGTGCTGCGCGACGTCACCGCGTGGAAGCGCACCGAGGAGGAATTGACCAACGCCAAGCGGGCGGCGGAGAAAGCCTCCAGCGCCAAATCCGAATTCCTCGCCAAGATCAGCCACGAAATTCGCACGCCGCTCAACGCGATCATCGGCTTCTCCGAGGTCATGATGGACGAACGCTTCGGGCCGGTCGGCAACGACCGTTATCGGCAATACCTCAAGGATATCCACGCCTCGGGTGGACACTTGATTTCGCTGCTGAATGATCTTCTCGACCTGTCGAAAATTGAGGCCGGAAAGCTTGACCTGACATTCGTGAGCGTAAGTCTCAACGATCTGGTACAGCAATGCGTGGCAATCATGCAGGAGCAGGCAAACCGTGAGCGCGTCATCATCCGCACGTCACTGCCAACAAACCTGCCGCACATTATCGCCGATGCGCGATCGATGCGGCAGATCGCACTCAATTTACTGTCGAACTCGATCAAATTTACCGGTGCTGGCGGGCAGGTGATTATTTCTACCGCGCTGACGGACGATCAAGAGGTCGTCCTGCGCGTTCGCGACACTGGCGCCGGCATGAGCGAAAAGGAACTGCAAATCGCACTTGAGCCGTTTCAACAAGTTGCCACTGCGGCGCGCTGGGATTCCAGCGGAACCGGGTTAGGCCTCCCGATCACCAAGGCGCTGGTGGAGGCCAACCACGCGCATTTCCGTATCACCAGCCAGGTCAACGACGGCACACTGGTCGAAGTTGCTTTTCCGGCCGCTCGGGTGCTGGCGCAATAATTCCCAAATCGGTTAGGCTCTCTTTATGAGCCGACTGTGCCGTTTCGTCTCTATCGCAATGGCGTTTGCGATCACAACGTCGGGCGCTTTGCGCGCACGCGCGGCCGAGCCCGTCGACCTTCTTCTGGTGCTGGCCGCCGACGTTTCGCGAAGCGTCGACAGCCAGAAGTTCCAGTTGCAGAGGGAAGGCTACGCCGCCGCGCTTGCCGATCCTCACGTGCTTGATGCGATCCGTTCCGGCCGCAATGGCCGCGTTGGCGTTCTGTTTCTGGAGTGGTCAGGACTCGGCAACCAGAAGGTCGTGATAGATTGGATGATGATAGATGGACCGAAAGCCGCTCAGACTTTCGGTGACCGGCTGCTCGAATCGCCACGCTCCTTTGCCGACCGGACCTCGATCAGTGGCGGCATCGATGCCGCTGTAGCGCAATTTGCAAGCGCACCGTTTACTGCCCAGCGCCACACCATCGATGTTTCCGGCGACGGCACAAACAATGCAGGCCGCGATGTTGTGCAAGCGCGGGACGAGGCGTTGGCGCTGGGAATTAGTATCAACGGCCTGGTGATCCTTAGCGAGACGCCACTCCCTTGGAATCCGGAGCACACCAACCCGCCTGGTGGGCTGGCAAACTACTATCGAAATAATGTCATCGGCGGGCCGGGTAGCTTCGTGCTGGAAGCCAAGGACTTCGATTCGTTCGGCCAAGCGATCATCAAGAAGATGATCGCGGAAATCGCGGACGCCCGGCGGCAGGGGGCGCCGTTTCTGACAACCGGAACCCTCCTTTTGACCGCCGCCACCGGCTTGAAACGCCTGGGAATTATCTTGCTTGCAGTGGTTGCAGGCGGATTGGTCGTGCTCTCAACTGCCGGCTATCTGATCTCTGCGGATGCGGTGCGCCAACAGGTCGTGGCTGAAATCCGCGCCGTAACCGGACTCGAGCCGGTATTGCGGGGCAAAGCCAGCGTCTCGTTGTTTCCCGCTGGCAGTGTCAGCTTCGCCGATGTGGTACTCGGCGACAGCAAGCAACCCGCCCTTTCCGCCGAGCGGTTGACAGCGCGCCTGCGGTTTTTTCCGCTTCTTGTCGGCCGTGTCGAAATTGCAGACGTTTTGCTGGACCATCCGAACATTGCGATCGAATTACAGCCGAACGGCCAATCCAATTGGTCGGGCCTGATTGAGGCGCTAACGCGCAGCCAGGTCGCCACACAACATCTCGCTGCATTTTCCGAAATGCGTATCGATAGCGGCACTGTCGTCATACACGACGGCGTGCGCAAACTTACCGAGACATTGTATGGCGTGGAGGTCTCGCTCGCGTGGCCTGCGATCTCCAAGAGCTTTGGGGCCACGGGTCATTTTATTTGGCATGACGCGCCGATTGACGCGAGCTTGACGCTCGCCGATTTTCCCGCGGCACTTGCCGGAAGCCGAAGCGGGCTAAAGCTTCGCGTGACCGGCGCACCGGTAAAGGCAGCGTTCGAAGGCGCGATCAGCCTTAAACCCACCCTCAAAGTGGAAGGTACGCTTGCCGGCGACGCCGCATCACTGCGCAATGCCTTGATCTGGGCCGGACAGAAACCACCGCCCGGCGGCGGCTTCGGCCGTTTCGCAATCAAGGCCCGGACTAACGTCGTGGGAGGCACCATCAGTCTGTCGAGTGTCAATGTTGAGCTCGACGGCAATAGTGCTGAAGGCGTCCTCACCTTCGCCGCCGACGGAAGGCAGACGCTGCAGGGCACGCTCGCCGCCGACACGCTCGATCTGACGCCTTATGTCTCGACGGTTCGCCTGCTCACGACCAACGAACGCGCGTGGAGCAACGGCCACATTACACTTGATGGTCTTTCCGGCCTCGACCTCGATCTGCGCTTATCGGCAGCTAATGTCGTGGTGTCGAATGCCAAGCTCGGTCGCACCGCCATCGCGGCAAACCTGCGCGGCGGGCATTTGGTCGTGACCGTCGGCGAAGCGCAGGCGTACGGCGGCATTATTAAAGGCTCGCTGGCGCTTACCAATTCCGATCAAGGCGTGGATATCAAGTCGCAATTGCAGTTCACCGACGTCGATTTGGAAACCTGCCTTGGTCAGCTGTTTGGGCTGCGCCGTCTCGAAGGCAAAGGAAATATAACATTCGCGGTTGATGGCGGCGGCGACAGCGTACTCGCGTTGACACATACGCTGAACGGAACGGCAAATTTGGTTGGAACCGACGGCGCGCTTGCGGGCCTTAACGTCGAACAGTTGCTGCGCCGGCTTGAGCGGCGGCCGCTGTCAGGCGGCGGCGAATTCCGCAGCGGGCGTACGCCCTACGACAAGATCGCGGTCGCGCTGAAGATCACCCAGGGCACCGTCACGGTCGAAGACGTGAAGATCGAGGGCGCGGCTGTCACACTTGCGCTCGCTGGCACAGCCTCAATTCCCGCGCGCGAGCTCGATCTGAAGGGGACGGCTGCGCTGGTAACACCACCCAAGCCAGGCGCGACGCCATTCGAACTTCCGTTTATCGTCCAGGGCTCGTGGGACGACCCGATTATGTTGCCGGATCCAGAGGCACTTATTCGGCGTTCGGGTGCTGCCGCCCCGCTCCTCAACGCCGTGCGCGAACGCCGTGCCCGCGACTCGGTGCGCTCGGCTATTGAGCGGCTGACAGGCGGAGCACCGGCAGCCGGCACAATCCCGGCTGCGGGCGAACCCACCGCACCGGCCACACCCGAAAAACCCGAATAACTGCACGTTTGCGCCGTGCCCGCGGGCACGCCTTCGACTATTATTCAGCCGAAGACGAATCACCCGCCGGCGGGAACCGGCGCGACGGGTTGCGGATGCTGCATCCTCTCCTTCGAACACTGGTCCAACCGAGCGCCTTGAGGAATACGCAAAACAGGGTTTCGCCTGGGCCTGGCCGAACGTGCTGCTCGGCTCGATCGTGATAATTCCTATCTGGTTCGTGGCTTTTTTATTTCGCCCGCCCGGCAAGAGCAGCAGCGACTAACGTGCAATCATCAAACCTGCGCTCCCAAGGTCGCACGTTCGCGCCTGGCGGCGCCGCGTTTGACCATTAGCGACGACACCACAGTGATAACCGCAACGATGGCGATCATGATCGTGCACAACGCGTTGATCTCCGGTTTCACGCCAAGGCGCGCTTCCGAATAGATACGGATCGGCAGCGTCGTCGCGCCCGGTCCGGTCGTGAAGCTCGCGATCACCAGGTCATCAAGGGATAGCGAAAAGGCCAGCATCCAGCCGGCAGCTATCGCCGGCGCAATCAGCGGCAAGGTGATGGTCAAAAATGTCCTGAACGGCGGACAACCAAGGTCCATCGCGGCTTCTTCCAGTGAGCGGTCGAAGCTAAAAAGACGCGATTGCACAATCACGGTGACAAAACACATCGTCAACGTGGTGTGGCCGATGACGATGGTCCAAAATCCCCGGTCGACATTGATCGCCACGAACAACAGTAGCAGCGAAAGCCCGGTAATCACCTCAGGCATTACCAGCGGCGCGTAAACCATGCTAGAAAACAGCAATCGGCCACGGAACCGGCCCAGGCGGGTGAGCGCAATGGCGGCAAGTGTCCCGAGCACGGTTGCGCCAGTGGCCGACAAGGCCGCGACGCGCAGGCTGATCCATGCCGCCTGAAGCACCGCATCGTCGCGCAACAACTCACGGTACCACGCGAGCGACCACCCGCCCCAGATCGTCACCAACCGACATTGAAAGCCGAAACGCCGCGCTTCATCGACGCCCTCCCTCGAGGGACCGCTGTTGAAGTCGCTCATAGAAAAGGATCGGCACCAGAAGCAGCCCGAGCAGCGACACCGCGATCGCGGAGGCGACCGGCCAGTCGCGATTGGAAAAGAACTCGGTCCATAGCGTCTGCCCAATCATCAGCGTCTCCGATCCGCCGAGCAAATCCGGGATGACAAACTCGCCGACAATCGGGATAAAGCAGAGCAGCGCACCGGCGGCGACACCCGGTAGCGACAGCGGCACCGTCACCAGCCAGAACGCCTTCCAGCGTGGACAGCCAAGGTCGGCAGCCGCTTCCAGCAATGACTCATCCATTTTCTCCAGCACCGCGTAGAGCGGCAGCACCATAAACGGCAAGTAGGAATAGACGACGCCGATGTAGATTGCGGTGTCCGATGAAAGCCACACCGCGGGCGCGTCGACTAGGTGAAGGCGCATCAGGACGTCGTTTAATAGGCCATCGCGTTGCAGAATATTGATCCAGGCATAGACGCGAATGAGAAATGACGTCCAGAACGGCAGCACGACCGCCATCACCAGCAGCGGTTGCCAGGCACGCGGCGCACGCGCCATGCCGTAAGCGATCGGATAGCCTACCGCGAGTAGTATGGCCGTTGAAACAGCCGCAACTTCCAGGCTCTTGAGATAAGAAAATAGATAAAGCGCGTCGGAAGAGAGCAGCCGGAACGAATCGGCGGAGAGTTGCGCGACGAATAGCTTGAACCCCTCCCACCCAGCAGCATAGTCGAACAGCGGCAAATACGGCGGCTGCGCCAGCGCGGTCTGCGACAGACTGATTTTGAAGACGATCACGAAAGGCGCGAGAAAAAAGACAACGAGCCACAAATAGGGCGCCAGAACGATGGCTCGTCCACTCCAGCTTCGATTCTCGGGGCGCGCGCTCATAGGCTATCCCGTCAAGACCACGCCGATGCCCGGCGGCCACGATAGCCACACGGGGTCGCCCGCTTCGAATGAGTCCTTGCCGCGCGCGCTGACATTGGCGAGCGCCACTTTCATGAGCGATTGATCGATGAGCCGCACTTTATAAATTGACATGTCGCCCCGATAGCCGACTTCGACCACGGTGCCAGCCACAGCATTGTCTCCAACCGTGGGCCGTTCCCTGCTCGCGCTGATCTTTTCCGGCCGCAATGCCAACAAAACCTTATCGCCGGTTTTCGCCGAGCCGATGCCGGCGACACGCAATTGTCCGAGGCCGCTGTCGATGGCACCGTTCGCGGAAACGCGGCCCTCCACCAAAGTAATCTCGCCGATGAAATCAGCGACCCAGCGTGAATTGGGCCGTTCATAAATTTCTGCCGGAGTTGCAACCTGCATCAACCTGCCACGATCCATCACCGCCATACGGTGAGCGACAATCATCGCCTCTTCCTGGTCATGGGTGACGATAACAAACGTGGTTCCGAGTTTGCGCTGCAACTCCATCAGCTCAAATTGGGTCTCGGCACGTAATTTTTTGTCGAGCGCAGCCATTGGCTCGTCGAGCAACAGGACGCGCGGGCGCTTGATCAGCGAGCGCGCGAGCGCCACCCGCGCATTTTCCTGCCGCAGGCCGAACGCGATATTGCCTTCGACCGTTAAGTGGGGAAACAGCGCGTAGCTCTGAAACATCATGTTCACCGGCCGCCGGTGCGGCGGCAGCTCGGCGATAGTCTCACCATCGAGGAGGATGCGGCCTTCACTCGGCGTCTCGAAGCCGGCAAGCATGCGTAACAACGTGGTTTTGCCGCAGCCAGAGGGGCCGAGCAGCGCGAAGAACTCCCCTTGTGCGATGTCGAGCGTCAGGGCTTCGACAGCGCTGACTGCGCCGAAGCGCTTGGTGATTGCCTCGAATCGCACCAGCGGCGGCCTCTCGCCTGGACCCCGTACTGCCTCGCCGCCGTCCGCCATCGATTCCCCATTTGCGTGGCACCACGCTAGCGGGACGCGCGTACACGCTCAACCCGGCGTCGATCGCCAACGAGATTCATCGGCTCGTCAACGTACGCTGAACGGCCTGTTTCCAACCGGCATATTTGCGTTCCCGCACGTCCGCTTTCATATGCGGCTCGAAGCGGCGATCGAGCCGCCATTGCGCCGCGAAGCCATCGAGATTTGGGCAGATCCCCGCGGCACGTCCGGCGAGATAGGCAGCACCCAACGCTGTCGTTTCCATCACCACCGGCCGGTCGACGGGGCTCGCCAACATGTCGGCGAGAAACTGCATCGTGATATCGCTGGCGGTCATGCCGCCATCGACTCGCAGCACCGTTGCAGAGCTTTTCGACGCCGGCCAGTCGGCGCGCATGGCTTCGAGCAGATCGCGGGTCTGATGCGCCTGCGCATCCCAATAGGGCGCGCCCAAGCCGACAAAAGCCGGCACCAGATAGACTTGTTCGGCTGGGTCCGCGCGTTGCGCCAACGGGCCTACTTCAGATGACGTGGCGATGAGCTTCAAACCATCACGCAGCCATTGCACGGCAGCGCCGGCGATGAAGATCGCGCCTTCCAGAGCGTAAGTCCGCCTGCCGTCGAGTTGGTATGCGATTGTTGTGAGCAAACGATTGCGCGAGACAACACGTTCAGAACCCGTGTTGAGCAGCGCAAAACAGCCCGTGCCATAGGTCGACTTCATCATACCGGGCGCAAAACAGCACTGGCCGATCGTGGCTGCCTGCTGATCCCCGGCAATACCCAAGACGCGGATCGGAGCGCCAAAGAGATCGGAAGTAGTCTCCCCGAACGCACCGGCACAGTCGCAAACATCGGGAAGCAATCCCTGTGGCACGCCAAAAAGCCTACAGAGCTCGCTGTCCCATTCACCTTTGTTGATATCAAACAATAATGTGCGCGCGGCGTTGGTTGCGTCCGTCAGATGCGCTTTGCCGCCAGTGAGGCGCCAGAGCAGAAAGCAGTCGATGGTGCCGAACGCGAGCGTGCCGGCTTCGGCCGCCGCGCGCGCGCCAGCCACATGATCAAACAACCATGCGATTTTGCTGGCGGAGAAATACGGATCGAGCAGGAGACCGGTCTTGCTTGTTATCTCGCCCTCGTGACCGGCCCGCCGCAATGCCTCGCAGTGGCCGACGGTGCGCCGATCCTGCCAGACGATTGCATTGTGGATGGGTTTTCCAGTGCCGCGATCCCAGACCACTGTGGTTTCGCGTTGATTGGTGATGCCAATGCCGGCGATGTCGTGCGCCGTGAGATTTGCCTGCGCCATCACCGTGCGCACCGTGGCGACAACCGCCGTCCAGATCTCCTCGGGATCGTGCTCAACCTCGCCGGGCGCCGGATAAATCTGGCGCAGTTCCTGTTGAGCGCTGGCAAGCGGCTGTAGCGCCGCGTCGAATGCGATCGCGCGCGTCGATGTCGTGCCTTGGTCGATTGCGATGAGAGCCGTCGGCAACTTTAATTCCCCAGCGCTTTACAACGTTAGCCGCCACGCAATGAGGCGATGAACCGTTCGATCGCCGCGCAATCCTCTGGTGTCGCTTTTAGCCCGAGTTTACTGCGCCGCCAGAGCACGTCGTCGGCACTCTGCGCCCATTCGTTTTCCACCAGATAGCGGATTTCGGCCCCTGTGAGATCGCCGACAAAGCGCGGCCCCGGATCCTCCATGCATTGGGCATCCTTGAGGAATCGCTCGAGGCGGCGTCCATAGGCGTGCAAAAGACGCCGAGCGTGCGATGCATGTAGAAACGGCCATCGCAGCATTGCCTCTTCGACCTGGGCATCGAATTTGTCGGGGGCAAATTCCCCGCCGGGGAGTGTCGACCCGGCAGTCCATGGCGGTAGCGCCTCGAAGTAATGGCCGATCCGTGCCATCGCATGTTCAGCCAGTTTGCGGTGGGTGGTGATCTTGCCGCCATAGACCGTGAGCAGCGGCGCTTCGCCATCGCGCTGGTCGAGCACAAGCTCGTAGTCGCGGGTCACGTCCTCCGGCTTGTCCGCGCCGTCGTCGTAGAGAGCCCGCACGCCAGCGAATGACCACACCAGTTCATCGGGCGTAACGCTATCGCGGAAATAGAGATTCACCGCCTCGCAAAGATATTTGATCTCTTCGGGATCGGGTGTCGGAGAATTCAGGTCGCCGACAAAATTTTCATCGGTGGTGCCTATCAAGGTGAAATCGTCGGCAAAGGGTAGAGCGAAGACCACGCGCCGGTCTGGAACCTCCAGGATATAGCCATAGTCGTGCTCGAAGCGCCGGCGTACGACAATATGGCTGCCTTTGATCAGCCTGACCGGTCGAGGCAACGGTTGGCGGATGACGGTCTCTGCTATCTCGCCGATCCACGGTCCGGCGGCATTGACCAGAACGCGCGCGGTCTTTACATCGCGGCGCCCGCGGGCACTGAGCACCAGCTCCCAATCGTGCCTGCGTTCCACGCGTGTGCACCGGGTTCGCGTGCGAATGACGGCGCCATGCTCGGCAGCATCAAGCGCATTGAGGACCACCAGCCGAGAATCGTCGACGCGACAATCGGAATATTCGAAGCCGTATTGAAATTCTCGCTTGAGCGGCTGGCCGACGACATTATGCGTCAAATCCACGGTACGCGAGGCCGGCAACAGTTTCCGCGCACCCAACAGATCGTAAAGAATGAGCCCGAAGCGCAACAAGAGCGGCGAGCGAAGTCCGGGCAACGGCGGGAGCATAAAGCGCAGAGGTCGGACTACGTGCGGCGCCATGCGCATCAGGACTTCGCGCTCGTTCAGCGCCTCCCGCACCAGGCGGAAGGCGCGATGCTCGAGATAGCGCAAGCCGCCATGAATCAACTTGCTCGAAGCTGACGAGGTGCCGGAGCCGAGATCGTTCATTTCGACCAGGAGCACACTCAAGCCACGGCCGGCGGCATCCCGGGCTAGTCCCGTTCCGTTGATGCCGCCGCCGATGATGGCGAGGTCGAAGTCGGCCATTGCCTGATGATTCGCTTTGATCCGAAGAATGGGCGGCTTACGCGGCGTACTCAAGAACAGGAGCTCGTTTACCCCGATTTACAGCGCAAAACCCTGGCGCGATTGCAAAAAGTCCGCTGCACAGCCATATCCAGTGAAGGATTGAAGCTTGCTGTTCGCTTTCCGCAAGCGCCACGGAACCTAAAATCAGCCCCGATGCCCTCGCCCCGCCTGCTCGTCGTTGAAGGAAACTCCCCACAGACCATGGCCGACCACCTGGCAGCCGGCGGCACTGTGGCAAGCAAAGCCTATTCAGACTTGCTGCGTGAGCTCCTTCCGGGGGCAGTGGTGGATATTTGTTATCCAGGCGACCCAGCCGCACTCTTGCCCGAAGGTACGTCGCTCGAGGGATATGACGGCATCGCCATCACGGGTTCGAGCCTTCATATCTACAACGCCGCTCCCGAAGTGATGCGGCAGATCGATTTGGTGCGTGCCGCACTCAAGACGGGAACTCCGCTATTCGGGTCATGTTGGGGTTTGCAGGTGATCACCGCGGCCGCCGGCGGCAGCGTTCGCAAAAACCCGAAAGGCCGCGAAATCGGGTTCGGTCGCGGAATTCGCCTGACCGAAGCGGGACGAAAACATCCGATGTACGCCGGCAAGCTCGACGTGTTCAACGCGCCAACCGTCCATCTTGACGAGATCGAAGCATTGGCACCCGGAACGACCGTGCTCGCCACCAATGCCGTGTCGGACGTTCAGAGCGCTGAAATTCGTACGAATGGTTCAATCGCCTGGGCCGTGCAATATCATCCGGAATATCCATTGCGTGAGGTTGCGGCGATCGTGCGGCGCATTGGGACGCGGCTGATTGAAGAAGGCTTTTTCGCCGATGAGGCGGATATCAAAATCTTCGCGAGCGACCTTGACACCCTTGACCGCGATCCCGGCTGCAAGCGGTTGTCATGGCGCCATGGCGTCAGCAAAAATGTTCTCGACAAGCGGCTTCGCGTCAGCGAGGTGGCCAACTGGATCGAATTCCAGGTGTTGCCGACGCGCGTGAAGCGGGGACGAGGCTAGCGCATGGTCCCGAAAAGCATGTCGACCCCGATCGGGGATGGGATCCGGTTTTCGGATAAGATCATGCGCAAAGGGTTATAAGATGGATTATTCCGGCAAGCACGTGGTGATTACCGGCGGCACCGGCGCACTCGGCACAGCGGTCGCAAGCGCGCTGATCGCCGCTGGCGCGACTTGCACCGTGCCATACGTTCACGAAGGCGAAGCGCAACGCTTTCCCGTGCGTGGCGATCCGAACGTGACTTTGATTGCGGTTTCCGACCTCGCCGAGGAGACAGAGGTCGCAAAACTTTATTCAGGCATAAAGCCTTGGGCTTCGATCCATATCGCTGGCGGGTTTTCCGCGGGCAAAGTCGCAGAAACCGACAAGAAGGCGCTCATGGCGCAGATCGACAGCAACCTCACTTCCTGTTTTCTTTGCTGCCGCGCGGCGGTGAACGCATTCCTCGCCGGCGGCCAAGGTGGGCGCATCGTCAACGTCGCAGCGCGCCCCGCGCTGGAGTGGCGTAGCGGCGCCGGTATGACGGCTTACACAGTCGCCAAGGCGGGAGTCGCGGCACTCACTGTGGCGCTTGCCGAAGAAGTTGCCAAAGACGGCATATTGGTCAACGCCGTCGCTCCCTCAATCATGGATACACCCGCCAATCGCAAGGCGATGTCGAAGGCGAATTTCGACGCATGGCCAAAGGTCGAGGACGTGACGGCGACGATCTTGTTCCTCGCTTCGCCCGATAACAAAGTTACCCGCGGCGCGATTGTGCCGGTGTACGGGAAATCCTAGCCGGCGATCGGGACCAGCTCGAGCGGTGGACGCAACAAGCGTTGCACGGTGCCGGAGGCGACGACCGTGCGGCCTTCCGCATAGGCCTCGTGGTTCTTTTCAATATCGTCGAGTTCGTAAAGATAGTTCACCATCAGCCCGTACGCCTGTGCCATTGCGCGGTCCGAGGTATCGGCGAGCCAATTGATCCGTTCGAGGCGCGCGCCATTTCCCAGGTGAAAGCGCGCCACCGGATCGAGCGGCGCGCCGCGTCCATTGCGTGCCCGCAAAAAATAATACGCCGCCGCGCGCATGACCGTGTCTTGTGCTTGCGCCGCCATCTCTCCGTTAGTCCACCAACCAGGCTGGTCAAGCTCAACGAGGATTGCTTTATCCGCCTCCGTGAGCGCCGCAGACTTCTCCTCGGCCCGCTCGCGCCTGAGCCACGCAGCGAAGCTCGTTACCGGCGACAGCGTCACATATGTCGAGAGCTTTGGCACTTCGCGGCCGACTTCCTCGACGACTTGCTTGATCAGGAAACTGCCGAACGAAACGCCGGAAAGACCGCGCTGGCAATTGGAAATCGAATAGAATGTGGCGGTGCGAGCTTTTTCGACCTCCGCCACCTCGCGGTCTTTTCCAAGGATCGGTGCGATCGCAGCCGGAATATCGCGGGTCAGGGCTACCTCGACGAAAATAAGCGGCTCGTCCACCAGCGCCGGATGAAAGAAGGCAAAGCAGCGCCTGTCGGGCGGATCGATGCGCCGGCGCAGGTCTTCCCAATCGTGGATCTCGTGCACGGCCTCGTAGCGAATGATTTTTTCGAGCACGATCGCAGGCGTCGACCAGTCGATGCGCCGCAGCACCAGAAAGCCGCGATTAAACCACGACGAGAACAGGTGGACAAAATCATCGTCGACCGCGCGCAGGTCTTCGCGATGATCGAGCGAGTCCATCAACTGCTCGCGCATCCGCACCAGTGCGGCGGTGCCACCCGGCGCTAGGTTGAGTCTGCGGAATAGTTCCTGCCGACGCGGCTCGGAGGCGACGTGCACTTCGGCGGCGGCCGCATCGGACGGGCTCGCGCGCCAGGCGTTGATCGCCCCTTCCATACGAGCGGTGTCGGTACCATAGCGCTGTGCGAGCGCCTCGAAAAAGGCGATGCGTGGGCCGGTCGTGAGCGTGGCGTAACGACTGAGGATTTCGCGCGCCAGCGCCACACCCGAAGCCTCGCCACGGCCCGACAATAGATCCTCGCACAACTCAACAATACTTTCGGAACGGGCGGACGCGTCGCCGCGGCGGTCGCCCGCGAGCAGCGCACGGCCGCGTTCGGAAATTGTCTGTAATAGCTCACCGAAAAACGAGGTGTTCATTTAGGCCCTATGGCAACGCCCATCAGATGATCAGGCAACCATGTGGCAATTTCGGGAAAGAAGCACAAGATGAGGATCGCCAGCATCATGCAAATGACATATGGGAACGTACCCCACATCACTTGCGCCAGCGGCACATCGGGCGCAATGGCATTGACGATATAGATATTAAGGCCGACCGGCGGGTGGATCAGGCCGATTTCCATGTTGATGGTCAGAATCACACCGAACCACACCGGATCAAAGCCCGCTGCCGTAATAATGGGCAGCAAGATCGGGCTCGTCATCAGAATGATGGCCGCCGGCGGAATGAAGAACCCGCAGACCAGCAGGAAGATGTTGATGAGGAACATCAGCATCCATTTATTGGCGTGCAGATCCGCGATCCCCTGCGCCAGTGTCTGGGTGAGATAGAGCGACGTGAGCATGTAGCCAAATAGTACAGCG
>WNFN01176562.1_pt1 | contig 13542 bp, 10 predicted proteins | sample 5400161 | NCBI WGS metagenome assembly WNFN01 (sample SAMN13153353, study PRJNA577476) | soil metagenome | isolation source: 80 cm saprolite on Douglas fir-dominated hillslope | place: USA:California | collected 2013-09-17
CATATAAGGGAACTCTGAGAGAATTTAGCTCCGTGAGAATGTCAACGCTGCCGGAGATAGTTCCCGCCAGCATCTCGTCATATCGTAGGAACCAGGCATCGATCAACTGTGCCTTATGCGGATGAACCAGCTTCAAGGAGGCGCAGGCATCGGCAAACGGGCGACCAGCGTCCTGTTGCTCGTTCCAGGATTGCGTACACACCGTGGCGAGAAACTCCTCCATCGCTTCCGTGTCGCCATCAAAAAGCTTGCGATACAAATGCCGTGGGTCCCAATCAATTAGAACGCCGCCGAGATCGAACACCGCGATGGAGCATTCAGCCATAAGGAGAAAAATTCTAACTGAGAGAACGACTCCGGTCGAGTATTCAGTATTCACCGAGCCTGCCATTCAGTGGAAGTGTCAGCCGGCGGGAAGACGCTGACAATGACCATGCATATCTCGGGACGCAGCGAGCCGAACGTGCGAGTTTTCGACCGAGAGTGACGCCGCACCGCCCGCAACGCGCTCGGCTGCAATCGTGATTCAGGGTTGCAGTGAGATGATGTAGGCCGTGAGGTCGACGATGTCCTGATCTGTAAGGTGCGCAACGACAGGCTTCATGAGAGCGGCATAACGGCCATCGCGAGCGCCGCTCTTAAAGTCATACAATTGCCGGGCTGTAGCAGCAGGAGAGCGTCCCGCTAGGGGTGGGAAAATATCTCCGATTCCCTTCAAACCCTCTCCATGACACGTGACGCACGGAACGGTGCGGCCGGAATCGCCGGTCTTCGCCAGCATCTCGCCCCTCTTGATGCTTCCGTTTGGCACGTAGGCGATGAACCCGGACGTGGCATCGCGCAGCATCGTCCGATTGACGTCCTCCGGCACCTCGATGACGCGCATCCCGATCGGTTCTTTCGTTCCGGTGGCATCCACCAGCTGAACGTTATGCGGTCCGGGATGTGTCACGGGAACGGTATCCGTCTCGATGACGCGAGCACCTCGAACCGCCGGCACGGAGTGAAAGTATTCCGCGGCGAGCTTCGCGTCCTGTGCGTCGATCGCTTTCGCAACAGGGATCATGTCGTTGACGGTTGCGTGCGGTACGGAACTACGGCGCTTGCCATCCTTCATGTCGGCGAGTTGCTGCAGAAAATACGCCACCGGAAGTCCCCGAAGATCGGCCGTGTCGGGCTTGCCTCGCCCGTCGATGAGATGACATTGCCCGCACGCGTTGTACGCGCCTTGCTTGCCCGAAATTACCGGAGCCGGAGGCGCAGGGTGCAGCTCCGGGAACCAATCTACCGTGCTGGTGCTGCGGTTAATCTCAGTATCCGTGTAGCTCTTCGTGCTTCCGGGAATATGGAAGAGCTGGCCATCGTCGGGTTTCGCAGGCTCGTGTACGCCCCTCGGCCAAGGCCAATCGGGATAGTCGGTCCTCGCGACACTTGTTGGAGGCTCGGACGTCGGCCTCGCCGCGGTCTGAGATGCATGAGAAATCTGCGTCACGGCGAACACGAAGAAGAGCAGGCAACTTGCCGATACAGCGCACAGCGAGAGAAGTGATCCGCGATTCATGCCAAGAGTCTAGCGTACAGCGCTTCGGAATGCGCGTTTCTTCAGGGCTAACGGCCCTCTTTTGTGGCTCGCCGCTCTCCTGATGGCTCGCTGTTTGTCGTCGGCTCTCCGCTGACGCTGACGCTACACCATCTGCCCTGAGCACCGAGTGGGAAGCGCCGCAGCTAGACATGTATCAATTCCAGATGCCTGGTTAGTCGCCTTACCGGACATGTGCTTTTCAGGCCGATCCGCTTGTACGGTAACCGCGTTTATCAGGGACAAAAATGCAGAGCAACACGGTCCACGCAGCGGCGTTTCTCGCGAACGAGACGGCTGAGGAATGACTGGGAATTAGTCAGCGGAAATGATCAGTTGGGTGTCGGTGTTGCCGCACATCCCGTAGACGGTGCCGGGGGTGCAAGCGCCGACGGAGTAGGTGTAGCAGCCGGGATGCTTGGCGGTGACGGTAATGGGGCGATCAGAGCCGCCTATGATGGCGCCTTCGTGATCGAAGGGATCGGTAGTGGTAGTGCCGAAGTCAATGACAAAGCCGGTGTTCTTGGAACTGCTCGTAAATGTGACGGTGGTGCCCACCTTAATACAGAAGGCTTTGTTGGACTTGGCATCGGGAATGCTAGGGGTCGCGGTGGCATTGGAACCCCCGCTACGCCTGATGTTGATGGAGCAGGGAGAGGAAGTGGAACCGCACGTGTTGGCTGCAGCACAAATACTGGCCGGATTGGAAGCAGAGCAGACGTCGCCCTTGATTTTCTTCGGGGTGTCCTTGCCAACGATGAAATTAGTCAACAGAAGTGGCAGGACGAACAGACAACAAAGAGCTGCTAGATAGCGACGAATCTTCATTAGGCACCTCATTCCATAAAGACGAATAACAAACGCCCGGCACAGCGAAAAGCTATGCTGAGGGACGCACGCGCACGCACCCAACCGTTTCAACAATTTCTATTTGAGGGTGCCGGCCTTGTTCCAATCGATAATGTTGACGAGCTTCCAAGCGTTTTGATTGAGCTGGAACTCGAGCTGCCCCTCTTTGTTAATGACCAGCTGGGCCGCCGGGTAGAGAACTCCTCCGCTCTTATCCTTGTCGGAATCGTTTATATCGATCTCGCCCGCAGTCAAGTTGAACGCAGTGGTTTGGGTGTTGTAATAAGCTTCACCGAATCTGAGCAGTCGGTTGGTAACAAAGCGAATCTTGCGTCCTGTTGGAGTGGGAACCAGGCGAATGAAACTGAGGTCGTAGCCAATTGTGCCGGTGATGGCAATACGGCCGACGGACTTCATCTTGGTAAGCGCATTTACCAACCCTTCGTTCTGGCCCTTCGTGAAGGCCTCAATGAGGATTTGTCTGTCCTCCTCTTCAGAGTACTCGTAGATGGTCACTTTCACGTTGACCACTTTACCCAACTGCGTGCTGGTGCCCATTGCGGTGGCGTCGATGGTCTCTACTTTTCTGTCATCCGCGGAAAGAGCGACGGTGACCGCCGTCAAGAGTAGCGCAGTGAGTAGCAGCCCGCCGGAGCTGAACTTGCGAATGCTGAATTTATCTGCATTGTTGAGTGTCATGGTTTTCCCTTCATATGTCCCGGTTCGACGCACCAACTCGGTTCGGCGCCTATCCTGGGCTCGAAGGTGCAACTAACCCCGGCTGGTGCGCGCGGGTGAAAGGCTAATTCCTGGACCTGGAGCGCGGCTACTGGAAAAACTCCCAGTTAACCCTTAAGAACACATTTGAGTGGGACGATCCATGTCTACCTGCCGGGTAAGTCGGATTACCAGACTGGTGGATTCGCTGATCGGCACTTGTACGGTAACCGCGTTGAACCTATCGCCAGGAGCGCCAACCAGGTTCACGTTTTGCGGCACGGGTCCTGACGCGTTTGAACAGTGCGGGTATTAGGCCCCAAGCAATCGCCCCGTCTAGAGGGGCGGCTGGGATGAGATTGAACGCGGCGACGAACACGCTGAAGAACCCCCACATGGCCAACATGGTGTTGAGCGGCTGGAAACGTGTGTAGCCGAAAGTTTCGGTTAGGATCATTATGGGTGCGGCGACGATGACTTGCGCTACTACGCCACCCCAGGCGATTACGCAGTGGTCGAAACGCGAGTATGGTTCGGCAAAACGGGTGATGCCCCAAATGGGGTACAACTCGATGGACCAGACAGCGCAATGTTTGCGTTGTGCAGCGACCATGTGACCGCATTCGTGAAGCAAAATCACTCCATAGTAGGACGCTAGGCCCGCCAATGCCGTGGCGGGCTCGGAAATGGCTCCCATTAGAACGACTGCGCTGATTAGCAGCACGGACCAGTGAACGAACACTTTCACGCCGTTGATTTCCATCACTTCGTAGAGACGGTTGAGCTTCGGTGGACGCATCTTGCCTCGGCCTTCTAAAATTGGGCCACAAGTACGTCGGGTTTGCCTCTCAGACGGTGGTACAGGTGTGCTATGGAAGTCATCAGTTCTGCTGCAACTGCGCACTTGTACGGTAAGCGCGTTAATCAGGAGTTGACTCACCCTTTGCTGTACGATGAAGGAACAAGCATCTGTTCGAGGCGAATAATCGTCAGCAGGATCGATCCGACAAACGTTGGTTGTTCACCTTGGGCTGAGCGTGATTCTAAGGAGGACTTGTATATGACGCGGCCAATACTAAATGGCATCGCACCATTTTTCATTGTGCGCAACGCTTCAGCCGCCGTCGCCTTTTATCGCGATAAGCTTGGCTTCGATGTCACCCACCAGAACGCCGAATGGGCCACTGACCCCTTTTTTGCGATCCTTTGCCGCGACGCTGCGATGCTCATGGTCAAGGACGTAGGGGTGAACGCGGTGCCCAACCCCACGCGCGGCGATCACGCGGCCCGGTGGGATGCCTACATCAATGTACCCGATCCTGACGCGCTAGCTGCCGAGTTCACGTCGCGTGGTGTCATGTTTTCCGAACCGCTAAAGGATACCAGTGACGGCCTGCGTGGATTCGAGCTAAAAGATGCTGACGGTTATGTCTTATTCTTCGGCCGTCCTTGCAAAATTTCAAACTGAAACACCACACCTTGGCGAGCGCCTGAGTTAACTTGTCCGGTAAGCGCGGTGGTCTCAATGGGTCGATGCAACACTCAGCCCGAGTCACCTTGGATTGAAAACAAAAGCTAAAATCGCCCGCTAGGTTAGATCAGCCGAAACGCTACCCTGGCTAGGTTTTGACCGAGCACAGCCAAACAGATCGGTTCCCCAGGGGAAGTATTGTCGGATCAACTGATTAGATGGTGTTGCATCGACCGCTTGAGCTGGCAGCGTTAATCAGGACTTAGTTTGTGAGCGACAGCGCAGCAGCGGCCCGACAATGGCCGAGTCATTTGCAGTGGAGCAGAACTGAACTCTTTCCCTTCGGGTCGGTATACCGGACATCACAAATTTTCTCCAGATACGGTGTCCCGATTGAGACGGTTGAACCGTCCGCCAAACGCCACACGAAAATGTAAGTGCCACTGCCCAATTGGTCGTCTGGTCTACCACACTTCTGCACAACCGCCTCCATCGACATCCCACGCCTTAGGGAACGAAAGCAGTCGACAGTCTGCGCTTTCTTGGGAGCGTTAGGAAACATGACCGTCGTGATGCCTTGAGAGGATGGTGTCACCGCATCGAGATACACACCGGGAGACCCGGTATCTCCTATCTGCAACCCAACCGGGATTGTCTGAATCTCGTCTACATCTCGCACCGTGATGCGCCTGGAAGATGTCTTGAAACCGGCACAAACCACGGACAAAGTGTAGCTGCCCGGTGTTAGTTTGAGAGTGAATTTACCATCGTTAGCTGTCTTCAATTGACCGGAAGTGGCTTCTGGTGAAGGTGAAAATCTGACCTCCGCGTTAGGAATGCCCATCCCAGTTGGGTCGGTCACTTCGATGGTCACTGTTGCACGGTTTCTCTTCACTTGGCCTGAAAGTAGCCCACAGAAGAGCACCACTAGCGAACCTAGACTTAGGGTGCAACTCAAAACGGCCCTCATGCCAAGAAATCTATCATGGAAATGAATACTGGTTTTCCAAGGTTTCTGGTCAGGTCCTGGTTAGTCGCATTACCGGACAACTGGGCTTTTGCAATAAACTAGTCGCTAGTAGACGAGGTGCAGCGAAATCTCTTCTTTCCGGAGTTTCCTCAATGTTGGACCAAGGTGTTTGGGCCGAAGTCAGAGTGGGTCGCGAACACCTGCGACTATTCTCGGAGCACAACGCGCAGGGAGTGCAAGCATCTGTTTACAACGTAGCGAAAAAGAATTGGATTGCGCCCTCCGAGCCCGTGGATGATATCGAACACGGAAAAGACAGAGCGGCAGCACATGCTAGGACGTATCTTCAGAATGCAGGACACTTGGAAATGCCGCCGTTAGAATGGAAGAAATCCCGCTCAGCATAATCTAACCGGATGTGAGAAAACGACTTGTCCAGTCACCGCGTTAATCAAGCACTGGCATTCTTTCTAAGGTCTGATTGGAACGCCGCCGGGGAGTCATCAACTTGAAGACTTCAAAACACGGGCCTATATTTGTTGCATGCTGACACGCGGCTTGCTTTCCGTCGCTCCCTTGCTTCTGGCTTGCCTTCCATGTGCGTTCGGACAGTTCCCGAAGAGACTGGAGAAATGCCAGCCGTATCCTACATTGGTCCAAGAAATCCGGGACATGCAACCAGTGCCAGCTCAGATCAGAGTGCATGTGACCCGGGTGGAATTTGATCCGAATGACCGGATTCCAGCGGATGCTCAAGAGGCGATTTCGGCGGAGCTGCGAAGGCACGTGTTCAAGCCGGATGCGGACAGTTCCTACCAGAAAGACCTGGCTAACGAGATCACAGAAGTCCCTGTTAGGGAAGCGCTCCGAAATCGGGGCTATTTCAAAGCTACTGCGGCATCCAAACTAACGGTATTGTGGAGCGAGGAACCAGACGTCGGAGTTGTTGTGGCTATCAGTGCCATGCCCGGACCCCAATACCGAACGGGAGACATCCGAATCGTGTCCGCGGAAAGCGGTTATCCTCTCGAAATATCGCCCGAGGTGTTGCGCGCTCTCATTCCACTTCAAAGAGGCGAACTGTTCAGTGTCGAAAAAGTCCGATCTGGTTTGCAAGACCTCGCGGTGGCCTATGGGCGAGAGGGACACGTCGATATGACAGCAGAGCCGGACACTGAGGTTGATGAAGACCGCAAGACCGTCGACTTGGTGGTTAAGATCGACCAGCAGGTGCAATACCATGTGGGAAGCATTGAGATTCTGGGCGTAAATGCTGTGACACAGGAGAAATTGATGGAATCGCTTCCCAAACCCGGAGAAGTTTTTGACAGGACCAAGCTGGACGAATTTTTCAAGATAAACCTGACGACCTTGCTCCCAGATGTCTCAAGAGACGATGTGAACATTAGGCGCGATACTAAATCGAAGACTGTGACGATTTTGTTCGACTTCCGGGCTTGTCCGACGAGCTCGAACTGACTCAACTCCTGGTAAGTCGTGCCGGACATGTGGATTTTGGTTAGCCTAGCAGCGGTACGTAACCACCGCATGTTCAATTCATCCTAATAGCCAGCTCTTGCGGACTGGGGGAAGTCGTGGCTGAGCGCGCTTTACAACTTGGAACAACTGGAATTTGGACGAATCAGTTTGATTCACTTCCCGGAGCCCGCGCTCAGGAGATTGCCGCCGAAATAGAAGCCATGGGCTTCGGAGCACTTTGGTTCGGAGAAGCATTCGGACGTGAAGCATTGACCCTCGCCGGGTTGCTCTTGGCGGGAACCCGTCGCATCGTGATCGCTACCGGAATCGCGAATATCTATGGGAGGGATCCCGTTACGATGGCTGCCGCGCAAAAGACGTTGGCAGAATTCTACCCCGATCGCTTCCTCCTCGGCCTTGGTGTGAGCCACGTTCCATTAGTGGAACAACTCCGGGGTCATCGCTACGACAAACCGGTCGCTACGATGCGCGGCTACCTAGATGCGATGGATCGCGCTCCTTACCGTGCTGTTCTGCCGGCCCTCAAGCCGCTGAGGGTCTTGGCCGCCCTCGGGCCTCAAATGTTGCGACTCGCCGCAGAGCGCGCTGACGGCGCACATCCATACAATACAACTCCAAGGCACACGGCCCAGGCTCGCGAGCTGCTGGGTGCAAGCCCTCTGTTGTGTCCGGAGCAAGCGGTCATCCTCGAAACAAACGCAGCTAAAGCGCGCGCAATTGCGAGAAAATTCCTTGCAATCTACCTGACTCTTCCTAATTACACGAATAACTTTTTGCGGCTCGGATTCAGCAAAGCCGATTTCGCTAACGGGGGCAGCGACGGGTTGATTGATGCCGTGATTGCCTGGGGAGACGTGAAAACAGTACTTAGCCGCGTTGACGAACACCGCTCTGCTGGCGCTGACCATGTTTGCATTCAGGTGCTCACGGAAGGCGAACAGGAATTTCCGCTGCGTGAAATTCGCGAGATCGCGACGGCTCTCCAGCCCGCCTAGATTTCCGTCCTAAAATTGCTACGGAGATTCGCGACTGCATGTTCAAATTCACGCTAGACGTTTTTGGCGAGCCAGCGGAGACCCTCTGGCCGTAAAAGGCTCTGTACTGTCCCTTTCGTCCAGCCCGTCTGTGTGACAATTTCAGTCAAAGCCAACCGCAAGCTCGTGATGCACATGGCACAGCAGATGGCTGGGCGCTAGCTTCGAAATTCCACGACTAACTATGAATCTCCATATTCCGTTCCATCTGGACGCCTGAAACCACTTGTACGGTAACCGCTGCCAGGCATGTGGATTACTTCCGACTTTGCCGTGATCCGGCGGAATCGCTATGACTCCAGAGATGGGTACGCCACAAGAGCGTTAGGGCTCGATCACGCTCGAAACTCTGCAGCGTTATCGGTTGCCCAGTCGAGGAACGTCTTTGGGGGTCTTCCTGTGATCTCTGAGACCGTGGACGTAACGTACGCAGGTTGGCCGATGGCGGCCGCCCAGGCCTCGAGCAGCATATTCACTGCAACCAACGGCCCGATCCTTATCAACTCACGCCGCGCCTCACTTGGTGATATTTCTTCGATGCGCAGCGAGCGGCCCATCACACGACCGATGACGGACACCTGCTCGAATTGGGTCAGCGATTCTGGTCCGGTCAGAACATATTCCGCTCTGTCGTGCCCGTCTTCACACAAGGCGCGGACCGCCACTGCGGCGATGTCACGCTCGTCTATCGGGGCTGTAGGAGCAGCGAGATACGGCCAGCGCACGACCTCGCCGGAGCGAATCTGCTGAGCCCACCAGCTCAGGGCGTTTGCGGCGAACATTCCAGGCCGAAGGAACGTCCACTGGAGTCCTGAGGTCTCGATCAACCGCTCGATCTGCTCGAACATCGCTCTGAGCGGATTGGGCTGTTGGAAGAGCGGGTGTGCTGTTTTGAGCGGAGCCGAAAGGTATACGATGCGCCGTGCTTGCTTCGTGATTCGCTCCAAAGCCGGAGCAACAGCGGCCGCCGGGGCGGTCCACACTAGAAACACCACATCGATGCCATCGAGGCATCCATCGAGGGTCTCGGGAAGAGTGAGGTCCCCGCGAACTACCTCGACTTGCGGCGGCAAACGAGCCGCGCCTGGGTTGCGCGCCAGCGCACGGACTTGCGCTCCCGTGGCCGCCAAACGAGAGACAACCTGTCGGCCGACGGTGCCGGTGCTTCCAATCACGAGAATATGGCTCATGGAGGACCATCCTACGGGCCGAGGTCCAGGGGAATCAAGCTAGTGTTACGTGAGCGTTTGGCTCCAAGTGGACCATAAGTCGTACGGGCTCAACCGGTTGATGCAACACCATCCAATGCGTTGATTCGACAATGCTTCCCCGGAAGAAGCGTTCTGTTTGGCTATCCTCAGTCAAGACCTAGCCAGGCTAGTGTTCCGGCTGATCTAACCCTAGCTAGCGATTTAGCCTTTGCTTTCAATGCAAGTCGGGTTCGGCTTGAGTGTTGCATCGACCCATTGAGACCACCGGACCTACCAGGCATGTGGAATTGCTTTCGAATTTCCCATGTCAACGGTGGCTGCGCTGCCAATAATCATTCTTAACTCGCTAATTCCGGCCTGAGAATTTAATATTGCGGTTCGTAAAACGCGGTTTCAGGAGGCTCCGAATGTCCTGCGCATCTTTAGGGTTTCAACGCTTTTTCGCTATGTTGCTCAGCGTTGTGCTTCTGGCCGGACCCGGCCTGTCTCAGCAGGTTGAGAGGAAGTCGAAAGGGGCTAAGGAGGGTAAAGCCGGCAAGGCTGCCTCCACAGCTACGCCACAGGCCAGCCCTGCTGCAGCCGAATCGACCGGCGCAGCGGCCAGCGACGAAGAAGAAGCCAAAGGACCGTGGCATGGGCTGACCTGGCGGCTGGTGGGTCCGTTTCGCGGCGGACGCGTGCTGGCCGTCACCGGCGTGATCGGCGATCCGCATATCTATTATTTTGGCGGCGTTGCGGGCGGTGTGTGGAACGCGGGCACAGGCGAGGCCTGCATTCGCGGCAACATCGTCGGCGGCAATGGCGTTTACAAGTCAATCGACGCCGGCAAGACGTGGTCGTACGGCGGGCTGCGCGACACGCAGGCCATCGGCCGCATCATTGTGAATCCGAAAAATGCCGACATCGCGTTTGTGGCCGCGCTGGGCCATCCTTTCGGTCCCAACCCGGAGCGCGGCATCTTCCGCACCACCGATGGCGGCAAGACCTGGGACAAGGTGCTCTATAAAGATGAGAACAGCGGTGGCATCGATCTTTCCTTCGATCCCAACAATGCCAACGTCATCTTCGCGGCGTTGTGGCAGGCGCGGCGTTTTCCGTGGGACATGCAGAGCGGCGGTCCCGGCAGCGGACTCTATCGCAGCGCCGATGGCGGCGCTACGTGGAAGCAGCTTACCGACCACGGCCTTCCTGAAGGCACTATAGGACGCATCGGCGTTGCCGTGGGCTACAACTCCACGCGCGTCTGGGCGCTCATCGAGAACGACAAAGGCGGCCTTTTCCGCTCCGACGACGGCGGCGATAACTGGACGCTGGTGAACAGCGATCGCCTGTACAGGCAGCGCGCTTTCTATTACACGCACGTTTTCGCCGATCCAAATTCGCCCGACAGCGTGTACGCCCTGAACACCGGCATGTACCACTCCAACGACGGCGGCAAGAGCTTCCGCGCCATTCGCGTGCCTCACGGCGATAATCACGGCCTGTGGATCGACCCTGGCGATCCCAATCGCATGATCGAATCCAACGACGGCGGCGCCAACGTGAGCACCAACGGCGGGGCCAGTTGGACCACGCAGGCCAACCAGCCCACAGCGCAGTTCTATCATGCCATCACAGATAACCGGTTTCCCTACTGGGTCTATGGCGCGCAGCAGGACAACAGCTCGGTAGGGATCGCCAGCGCCGCTCGTGGAGGCCTCGGCAGGCCGAGCTGGTATCCCGTGGGCGGAGGCGAGAGCGGCTACATTGCTCCCGATCCCCGCGATCCTGAAATTGTGTATGCCGGTTCCTACGGCGGCGAGATCACGCGCTACAACCACCACAGCGGAGAAGAGATGAACATCACGCCCTGGCCAGTGAATCCCATCGGCGCGGCGGCGGCCGACCAGAAATACCGCTTTCAGTGGACCGAACCCATCGTCTTCTCGCCTCACGAGCCCCACGTGCTCTACTTTGCCGCGCAAGTGCTTTTTAAGACCAGCGATGAAGGCATGCACTGGGAGATCATCAGCCCGGACCTGACGCGCAACGATAAGAGCAAACAGCAGGCGTCGGGCGGCCCGATCACTAAGGACAACACAGGAGTGGAAGTCTTTGACACCATCTTTTCCGTGGTCGAGTCGCCCGTGCAAAAAGATCTGATCTGGGCCGGCTCCGACGATGGCCTAGTTCACATCACAACCGACGGCGGCAAGAACTGGTCCAACGTGACTCCGAAAGCCATGCCGGAGTGGGGCACAGTGAGCATGATCGAAGCCTCGTCGTACGATGCTGGCACAGCCTACGTCGCTGTAGAGCGGCACCGGCTCGACGACTTCTCTCCTTATATCTTCAAGACCGCCGACTTCGGCAAAACCTGGACCTCGATCCACAGCGGCATTCCCGCTGACGACTACGCGCACGCTGTCCGCATGGACAGAAAACGCAAGGACCTGCTCTACGCGGGAACGGAAAAAGGCGTGTTCGTTTCTTTTGATGACGGCGCGACCTGGCAGAACCTGCAAACCAACCTGCCCGTGGTTCCCGTCTGGGACATCTACGTCCATAACGATGACCTGGTCGCGGCCACGCATGGGCGATCATTCTGGATTCTCGACGACCTGTCGCCGCTTCAGCAATACAACCATGACTTCGCCAAAGATGATGTTCACCTCTACTCGCCGCGAACGGCGGTTCGCGCCGAATTTGGCGGCGGCTTCGGCGGAGGCAGCGGCGAAGTTGGACAGAACCCCCCTTCGGGCGCGGTCATTTATTACTGGCTGAAAACCGCCATCAAGAAACCCGAGGGCAAGAAGGACGGTGAAGCGCAGGCCGATGGCGGCTCTGCCGGCGCGAAAGCTGTCCCGATTACGATGGAGATTCTCGACTCCAAAGGGCAAGTCATACGCAAATATCCGCCAAAACCTCAGCCTTCCGACGAGGCGCCCAGCGAGGAAAGCGACTTTGGCCGTCCACAGGCGCGCGCGTTGCCGATTGAGGCCGGCCTCAATCGCTTTGTTTGGGACTTGCAATATGAAGGGTCGAGCCGCGTGCCGCACTCGCCGCTGTGGGGCGGCAACACCGATGGTCCAATCGCGCTTCCGGGAAATTATCAGGTCAAGCTGACGGTGCAGGGCAAGTCCTACACCGCGCCGCTGGAGATCAAGCCTGACCCGCGCGTCACAGCCACGCAGGCCGACCTGGAAAAACAATTCGATCTTCGGCTGAAGATTCGCGGTCGCGTTACCCAGGCGCACGACACTATCAACCAGATCCGCGATATTCGTGCGCAGATCAACGCGCTCAACAAGCGCCTGGAAGGACAGCCGCAGGCCAAGGCCGTCGCCGAGGCGGGCAAGCAACTGGACAAGAAGATGACCGAGGTCGAAGAGGTGCTGGTCCAGACCAAGGCCAAGAGCAACCAGGACGTCCTGAATTATCCCATCCGCCTGAACAACTACCTGGTGGCCCTGGGAGGAGTAGTGGAGAGCGCCGACGGCGGGCCCACGCAAGCATCTTACGATGTGTTCAACATGCTCAGCCGGCAGCTCGATGAGCAACTAGCGAAATGGCACGAGATTCTCAATACCGATGTCCCGGCCTACGACGCTGCCGTGAAAGACCAGAATGTTCCGGCAGTGATTCTGGCCAAACCATCCGCAGGCGTAGATTAGCTTCGCAGCAAACACCAGAAGAGCATCGTCAAGAAGCCCCATGGCAGCAAGAAGACGATCCATGTACCGATCGAGAGGGTTGGCGTCGAGACTTTTTGCAGTCGTCTTTCGCCCAGGGTTAAGTCCTGATAAACGCGGCGGTCTCAATGGGCCGACGCAACACTAGGCCGAAATCCACTTACAGGGGTCTCGTTAGCTAAGAGTCGTTCGCGACGCTGATTCAACGGAACACCATCCTGGCTAGGGTCCGACCGTTTACAGCCAGACAAAGCGATTCTCCATGGGGAAGTAGTTTCGGATCAACCGATTAGAAGGTGTTGCATCGACCGGTTGAGCTGGCAGCGTTTATCGGGGCTTGAAATCGGAAAACGGCGATTGCCTCCGATTGCAAAGTGCGCGTAATGTCAGCAAAGAGAGGTAATCGTCGGAAGACGATCTACGATGAAAAGATGCGGACGGTAGTGCAGGATCTGCAATATTCGGTCAGACAGCTTGTCAGGAGCCCGGGGCTGGCGCTGACTGCGTTAGTGTCGCTTGCACTGGGGATTGGGGCGACGA
>WNFN01220808.1_pt1 | contig 13542 bp, 11 predicted proteins | sample 5400161 | NCBI WGS metagenome assembly WNFN01 (sample SAMN13153353, study PRJNA577476) | soil metagenome | isolation source: 80 cm saprolite on Douglas fir-dominated hillslope | place: USA:California | collected 2013-09-17
ATGCGCCGATGATCGCCTGCTCGGCGATGGGCGTGGCCCGGACCCGCGTGGTGCCGTGCTTGGTCGACAAGCCGCTCGTGACTTTGAAGACCCCGCCGGCCGGATCTGCGATGTCCTCACCGAGGAGGAGAACCTTGTCGTCGACGGTGAGCGCGATGTCCAAGGCTGACTTCACGGCTCCTGCCATCGACATCCTGGCGACGCTGTCGGATGCGGTCACGTCAAGCTCCTGTGCTGGTGGCGAACAAGTCTGTCTGGATCTCCTCGAGCCCGGGCGGCGCGCTTGTCTTGGCGAAGCTGAAGGCGTCGTCCACCGACTGCTGCGCCCGACCGTCCAGTTCGACGGCCGCCTGCTCGTCAAGGTGTCCCTGCTCGATGAGCCAGCGCCTGAAGCTCGGCGCCGGATCACGGCCGAGGGCGGAGCTCAACTCGTCGGCCGGCATGTACGAGTACGCCGTGGCGCCCGTGTGGCCGACCAGCCGATAGGTAAGGCATTCGATGAACACCGGGCCGCCACCCGCACGGACACCGGAGACGGCCTCGGTCATGACCTGCCACGTCGCGATCGCGTCGAAGCCGTCGACCGACCGAGCCGACATGGAGTAGGCCCCGGCACGTGCGGCCAGATCCGGGTTAGCCGCGTGCTCCGCAAGAGGTGTGTGCTCAGCCCACTGGTTGTTCTGGCAGATGAAAATGATCGGCAGCTTCCACAATGCCGCCAGGTTCATCGCTTCATGGAACGCACCGATGGACGTAGCACCGTCGCCGAAGGTCACCGCAGTCACGCGGTCCCCGCCGTCGATCTGGGCCGCCAGTGCTAGTCCCGCCGCCACCGGCACCCCCGACCCGACGATGCCCGTGGTCATCATGAATCCCGTGTCGACGTGGTGCAGGTGCATCGGGCCGCCCTTCCCCTTTGAGGTCCCGGTGATGCGGCCGTAGGCCTCGGCGATGATCGAACGAAGGGGAACACCCTTGGCGACCGCGTCGCCAAGGTTCCGGTAGGTCGATACCAGGTAGTCGGTCGGCCTCAGCGCCGCCCCCAGGGCCGCGCAGACCGCCTCGAGCCCCCGGACCGGGTAGAAAGTTGCGTTCAACTCCCCCGTGCGCACCTCGTCGCTGATCCTCTCGTCGACCAAGGTGGTGGTCTTCATCGTGAGGTACATCGCGCTCAGTTCAGCCGCAGGCGGCAGTTCGGCTGACCTTACGTGCAGCCTTGGCTGCTGAGTGGTGGTCATCTCACACTCCTCTAAAATAATGACTGATCAATTAATATCTGCCTCGTGGATCTCGGATGCTCGGCCTTGCGATCAGATGCCCAGGCGTCGGGCTGCGAGCTCACGGTGGTAAGCAGGATCGCCGAAGAGCACCTGGGACGTCTTGGCCCGCTTGAAGTAGATGTGGGCCGGGTGCTCCCAGGTGAAGCCGATGCCTCCGTGGACCTGGATGTTACCGGCAGCGACGCCGGCGAATGCCTCGGAGCAGAATGCTTTCGCGAGGCTGGCCGCGACCGGCAGCTCGCCGGAGGCCTCGGCACCGGCCCACATTGCGTAGTACGCCATGGACCGCGCCGACTCGACCTCGACCAGCATGTCGGCGCATCGGTGTTTGATGGCTTGGAAGGAACCGATGGGGCGACCGAACTGCTCTCTGGTCCTCGCATAGTCCGCGGCCATCTCCAGCACTCGCTCCGCTCCCCCGACCTGCTCGGCCGCGAGGGCCACGGCGGCGAGATCGATTGTGCGCGAGACGGCTGGCCAGGCGCGACCCTCTTCGCCGAGCAGGACTCCGGCCACGTTGTCCAGGTGCAAGGAGGCAAGCTTGCGGGTCTGGTCGATCGTCGTCATGGGGGTGCGCTCCAGGCGGGGGGCGATCCCGTCGACGGCGAAGACGCTGATGCCTCCTGCGGTGCGGGCCACCACGAGGATGAGGTCGGCGAGACAGCCGTCGACGACGAACAGTTTGTGCCCGTCCAGCCGCCAGCCGTCCGAAGAAGGTAGCGCAGCGACGGTTATACCCTCCGCGTCCCAGCGGCAGCTCCGTTCGGCCAGCGCGACGGTGGCCACGGTGTTACCGCTGGCGATCCGGGGCAGGTAGGTCGCCATCGCCTGACGGTCACCCAGGCTTTGCAGGAGGTTAGCCGCGAGCGCGACGGTGGCGAAGTAAGGGCCGCAAAACATCGCTCGGCCCATCTCCTCGAAAACGATGCCGGTCTCGACCGGGCCGCAGCCCGTCCCGCCGAACTCCTCCGGGATGGCCAGTGACGTCAGCGCCAGCTCATCGCAGAGCTGCTTCCAGACGGTTGGATCGCAGCCGGCGGCTGTGTCCATCACGCGCCGGACCTCTGGCTCGGGGCATGACCTCTCGAGGAATTGGCGCACGCTGGAGCGCAGCGCCCGGTGCTCGCTGGTGAACGTGAGGTCCATCCGGCTCGCCTCCTTCGTGATAGCCACTCAGCCGTGGCGCCGGATCGCATGGCGCTCAGCGCAGGAAGTAGCCGCCGTCGAGGGTAACGACCTGGCCCGTCATCCAGCCCGACGCCTCGCTGGCGAGCCAGGACACGGCCGACGCGATGTCCTCCGGCTCGCCGATTCGGCCCAGCGGCGTCCTTTGCACGACCGCGGCGATCTCCTTGGCCGGCACGAGCGATCGGAGCAGGGCGGTGTTGACCAGCCCGCCCGAGACGGCATTGACGGTGGTTCCTCGGGAGGCGAGCTCCGAGGCGAGGTAGACCACGAGGCTCTCCAGTGCCGCCTTCGAGGGACCGATGGCGCCATAGCCTTCGACGTAGCGGTGTGACCACGGCGAGGTGAGCGCGATGAGACGACCTCTTTCCCGGCCAACGTTCGCCATCTGCTGGCCCAGCCACAGGAAGGGAGATGTGTTGGTGTTGAGCACGTCCCACCAGCCCTCCTCGGACAACGACAGCGGGCTCTTCAGCTGGGCGCTGACGGCCGCGAAGACTGCGACATCGATCCCGCCGGCCTCTTCGACGACGGACTTCACGAGGGCCTCGACCGCCGCGCGGGTACGGACGTCGGCCTGCAGTGTCCGGATCGGGAGGCCGTCACGCTCGGCCTGTGCCTGGAAGGCCGCGGCCGCCGCCTCGTCGCGCAGGTAGGTCGCGAAGACCGGCCCTTCCCCGGCGAGCTTCCGGCTGGTGGCTGCCCCGATTCCCTTGACGCCTCCGATGACCAGCGAGACCCGGGTTCCGGTCGGAGCGGTCACGGGCTCGACTCTGCCGGGTAGAACTGCGCGGCCCACTTGCGGAGGGCCCGGCAGGAGGTTGATTCCTCGGGCACGAGCGGAGCGTGGGCCCGATAGCGCATGTGCTCCCAGATCGGAATGTCATTGCCCAGCTGGTCGTGCTGGAGCTGCACTGTAGCGGCCATCTTCGGGGTCATTACGCCTGGCTGGCTGGGATCGCCGCGGACCCAAACGGAGCCTCTCAGCGTGGACCGCTGTCCGGCCAGGGGCGTCGTGGCCTGGACCTCAACGTGCGTGATGGCACCGTCGACGCTGAACACGCCGAGCATCAGGCCCACGCCGCGAGCCCACATATCCAGGGTTGCGGGCCGACGCCCCTCGAACCTCTGCGAGCAGCTGAAAATGTGGCCGTTTGCGTCGTAACCGATGATCACGGAGCCCTGCGCTGCCGCGTGCACGTAGCGGAAGTGGGCAGAGTCCACGATGTTCTCGACGACGAACTGCGGTTGCACCCGCACCGACGGCCACAGATGCACGCCGCCTGGAAAGAGCGGGTGGTAGTCACACGGATCGAAACTCGCAACGAACGTGCTGATCGGCTCCGGCTCCCAGGTGGGCGGGCCGCCATCGGCGTCGTGCCAGATTACGATCAATCCGTCGACCTCACGCACCGGCCAGCACCTGAGCCTGAGGTTGGCCATGACCTTCGTGCTATAGGGGATGCGGACGTTCTCCCCCTCCGGCCCCCACTCCCACCCGTGGAAGGGACAAATCACGTTGCCGTCTCGCACCACACCGCCGTGTCCGAGGTGCGCGCCGAGGTGCGGGCAGAACGCATCGAACGCGCGGACCTCACCCTGGGTCCCTCGGCAGAGCACGAGGTCGGCGCCGAAGGCCTGGACGGGGATGACGTCGCCCGCGCCGACCTCGGCCGACCACCCCACCTGAAACCAGCCCGAAGGGTCACGGGCATACGGCCAGCCCGCACGTTGAGACAGCTCCGGAGCAGGCAGTGGGTCCGCCGCCGGCCACGTTGTGGCTATCGACTGCGATACGTCCGGCCGGGATAGGGCTTCGGTGCTCATCACGCACCTCTCCGGAAAGATCGTAGGGGGCTGGCGCGGCCCCACATGGGCACAAGGGAGCCGCTTCAGCCACGAGTCAATAATTAACTATGTGGTCAGTATCTGTCAAGGCTGGCCCTCCTTGACATCATGTTCCCAGGGGAGTTGCCTGCTACCCTAGGCCTATGGCTTCACCCCAGCGCCCGCCGAGAGCTAGGGGCCCCAAGGTTGTGAAACCACGCTCGAATCCACTTGGTCGGCCTCCTGCCGGCGACTCCGCCGAGACCCGCGCCCGCATCCTGCGCGTCGGCGCCCTGTACTACTACTTCCCCACAAAACACGACCTCTTCCTGATGGTCTACCGAGACGTTCACGAGACGGTAATGCGGCAGTTCGAGGCCGCGACCGCCAACGTGCACGGCCTCGCCAACAAGATCGCCGCAGTAATGGACGTCGCCGTGTCTCTGCACGGCAGGGATCCATCCCTCGCGGCGTTTATCTCGGTCGCGCCCAGTGAGATCCAGCGGAACGATTCACTGAGCGCGGAGCTGCGCAAGGAGTCTCGGGCGATGCACCGTCTCTTCGAACGGATGATCGCCAGTTCCCCGGGCGAGCTCGCCCCGGGGACCCAGCACGACGAACTCGTCGCCATGCTGGTCGCGGTGATGGCTGGCTTCTCGCAACTCGGTGCCACCTCGAGCACGAAGACCCACCGCATCGCGGTCGAGGGGTTCAAGAAACTGTTGCAGGGCACGATGTTCTCAGACTCACTCGTCGCCGTCTGAGGCACTCACCGGGGCGCGACGAGGCCCCACATGTGCTCGTTTGCCGACGGAGTCAGATCGAGGTACACAACCTTCTCCTCCAGGTAGCTGCGGAAGCCACTGATCCCGTTCTCGCGCCCCAGCCCGCTCATCTTCATCCCTCCGAACGGCGTAGCCGGCGAAAGCATGTTGTGGTCGTTAATCCACACGGTTCCGGCCCGAACGCGTGCAGCCAGGTCCAGCGCACGTCGCTGGTTGCTGCTCCAGACCGACGCGGCCAGCCCGAAGGTGGTGTCGTTGGCGACCCGGACCGCGTCGTCGTCGCCGTCCACACTGAGCACCGCTATTACCGGCCCGAATATTTCCTCCCGGGCGATCCTCATCTCAGGGGTCGCTCCGACGAAGATCGTCGGAGCGAGGAACGAACCGTTAGCCAGCTCGGGTGCCGAGGGCCTGCCACCGTCGAGCGCCGCGACCGCACCCTCCTGCTTGCCGATCTCGAGGTAACGCTCGATCCGCTCGCGCTGGGACACTGACACGACTGGCCCGAGGTCCGTCGCTGGATCGTCCGTCGCGCCCACCACCAGCTTGCTGACGCGCGCGACCAGCCTGTCGACGAAGGCATTGTGGACGTGGCTGTGCACGAGTATCCGCGATGCGCACGTGCACATCTGCCCCGAGAGGAAAAGCGTCGACCAGACCACGCCGTCGACGGCGGCATCGAGATCGACGTCGTCGAGGACGATCGCGGGACTCTTGCCGCCGAGCTCCAGCGTGAGACGCTTGAGGTTGCCCGTAGCGAGCTGCGCGATCCGCTGCCCGGTTGCCGTGCCACCTGTGAAGGTGACCATGTCGACCTCCGCGCTCTTCACGATCACCTCGCCGACCGCGCCCCCGCCGGTAACCACGTTGAATACACCCGCAGGGATGTCAGCCTCGGCGAACGCCTGCGCGAGCTCCATCGCTGTGGAGGGTGCGAGCTCCGACGGCTTCAGGACTACCGTGTTGCCTGCGAGGAGAGCGGGCCACACCTTCCACATGGCGAGAATCAGCGGGCCGTTCCACGGCGTGATCGCGCCGACGACACCGATGGGCTCGTACGTCACGGTAGTGGTCCCGAACGGGCCTCCGGGCACCACGCCGGTGGACACGGGAGCACCGTTGGCGAAGGGGAAGCGCAACGCGATGTCCGTCATGCCCGTCGCGAAACCCAGGGCAGCGGGAACCATGAACGCCGAGGCCTGGCGCACGGTGGCTCCGTTGTCCTGGTACTCCATCACGGAGAGCTCGGGCGCACGGGCACCGAGGAGTTCGAGCACCCGGCCCAGGCGCCGGGCACGTTCGGTTACCGTCATGGCCGGCCAGGGCCCGTCGTCGAACGCGCGCCGGGCGGCGCGCACAGCCGCCTCAGCATCACCTTCGCTGGCGCCCGCGAAACTGGCGACCTCGGTCCCGTCGGACGGGTTGCAGCTCACGAACCGCTGCCCGCTGACCCCGTCTGTGAACTGCCCGTCGATGTAGAGCTGGTAGTCACGTATTGACATTCAGTTTCTCCTTCGAGAAAGCGTGCTGATCTGATGGGGTCTTAGCGATGGAAGTTGTATGACCGTTCGGCCGTCTGCCCCGAGGTGAAGAAGTCAGCGAACTCCCAGGCGTTCGCGCTCGGGCGGGCGCCACGGAGCATGCGCTTCCAGACCGCGCGGCTGGTCCGATCGGTGCGAAGGACATCGGCGATCAACGAGTCGAGTTCAGCGTCGAGCTGGTCTTCGTCGACGCACCGGGCAACGAGCCCGATCCGCTCGGCTTCGATGCCGTCGATCTCGCGGGCGGTGTACATCAAGTCCGCGGCCTTCTCGCGTCCGACCTTGGACACCAGGCGGAACGGGATGAACGGGTCCGGGCGCGCGCGTAGCAGCTCTGGGCACCGGAACCGTGAGGTGCTTGCCGCGACGGTGATGTCCGCGCACAACGACAGCAGCAAACCGCCCGCGTGCGCTGGTCCCTGGACGCGGGCAACGACGATCTTCGAGATCGCCTCGATGGACTCCACGAGGTCCACCCCGCTGGCGAGCATGGTCCAGGCCTGCTCGAACGTCATCGCATCCGGTCCGTGCTCGCGGAGGTCGCCTCCTGCGGAGAAGGCAGGACCGTCGCCGGAGATCACGATCACGTCGATATCCGGGTCCCTGTCAAGCTCCCTTAGGTACCCGCACATAAGGTTGCGCATAACTGCGGAGAGCGAGTTGCGCTTTTCCGGCCTCGCCATCACGATGTGGCCGACCGGACCCTCCCGGCGCAGCCTGATTGGCTGCGCGACCTCGTCTGCCATCGCGCCTTCACTTCCCTGTGGTACGCCAGATGTGGCAACGCTCATCGTCATCATGACTCCAGGTACCGGTCGAGCGTGGTGGAGTAGTGCCGGATCCGGCTCTCCTGGTAGGTCGCCAGCGACACGGCCGAGCGCACAGATGCGCGGAGTCCTCGCTGCACGGGTGCGAGGTTGGCCATGTCCTGATCGAAGATCAGGGCCAGCCGTCCGAGCTGGAGCACCGAGCTGAACGGGGTGTCTGAATCGAGAACGACCGGCGTGGGCGGGCGGCGCGGTGGCTCTGAGGGGTCGTGCGGCTGCAGCAGCCAGATGTCCATGATCGAGGCTTCCGGATCGTTGCCGGCGGGACGGAACCGGTAGACGATCGGTGACAAGCCCGCCCACGGGACGAAGTTGGGAAAGACGTAGTACTGAATGGCGTCAATGGCTTCGGAGATTGTGCAGTCGATCTCCTGGCCCGCCGCCAGGCTGTAATCGCGCTTGACAACCGACGCGAGCACATCCCGCGCGCTCTCCTCTGCGCTGAGTTCAGGGCGGCCGCGACCTTCACTGAGCAGAGAGTCGATGATCTCCTGCTGGCTCACGGGCTTGCCGAGATGCGGGCTCGAGACCGCCTGTGCGCTGATCATCCGATTGAACGAGGGCTGGCCTTCGTAGGTGTCGTACTGCGTGTTGCATTTCAGGTGCTTGACGATGTGCAGGTTCGTCGTGCGCCCAGCACTCGGCCACCGCGACCAGTGCTCGCTGAAGTCGCCGAGATAATCCTGCAGAGGTGCAGCTTCGTGATCCATGCAGATGAACACCCAGCCGTCCCAGCAGGTGACCCTAGCCTCGGGCAAGCGGTAGTTCGCTCGGTTGATGTACCCGAAGTCCCAGGCGCTCGGGATCTCGGTGAGCTGACCGTCGAGGTCCCAGGTGAAGCCGTGGAAAGGACACCGCAACTCTGCCACGCACCCCCCTTGATCCCGGAGGAGTCGTCCCCGGTGCAGGCACGAGTTGTGGAATGCGCGGACGCTGTCGGGCCCCGTGCGCACGACGATAAGCGAGGAGTCCGCGATCTCGTAGATGATGCTGTCACCGACCGCGGGGATCTCCTCTTCCCGGCAGGCGACCTGCCACACTCGTTTCCACATCTTCTCGACCTCGCGGTCGTGCCATTCGCGCGAGACATAACGCTCGATACTGAGGGGCTGGTGGCCAAGGTCGGCGAACGAGGCCGCGCGCAGTTGCCAGGGCACGGGGCCCGGTTCCTGGTCGACCAGCGCCTGGATGCGCCGCTGCGCCATCTCAACCGACCCCGTGGCGATACCCGAGGTCGCCGCCAGGCGTGGCGGCCGACGATCGGCCCCAGCGCCCAGGCCGCTTTGCTCCGCGGTCATCGGGCCACCTTGAAGCCCGCTGCCTCGGCATCCCACGTCTGCGCAGTGATGCCGCGCTCGCGGAGCAGGTGTTTCTGCACGCGCTCCGTCGGGGTGCGCGGCAGGTCGTCGAGGTACTCGATGTACCTCGGGACCACGTAGTACGGGAGGTTCTCAGCGCAGAACGCAGCCAGCTCAGCGTGCTCGAGCCTTACCCCATCATGCAGGACGACGCATAGCTTGACCTCGTCCTCGGAGTCGCTCGCAGGCACCGAGTGCACCGCGGCGGCGAGCACGGCAGGATGCAGGCACACCGCCTGCTCAACCTCGCTCGAGGAGATGTTCTCTCCGCGGCGTCGCATGTAGTCCGACTTGCGGTCGACGAAGAACAGCTCGCCGTCCTCGTCGAGACGGCCGAGGTCGCCGGTGTGCAGCCACAGGTTCCGCAAGGTCGCGAGGGTCGCCTCGGGCTGGTTGTGGTATCCGCTGAAAAGACTGTAAGGGGTCTTTGGCCGTACGACGATCTCCCCTACTGCGCCTGGCGGCTGGACCACGTCGTCGTCATCGACGATCTGCACCTCGAGGTTGGGTTGGGCCCAGCCTGACGAACCCTCCTTGCACGGACGGTGCACGTTGCCGATGGTCATGGGCATGGCCTCGGTGCTGCCGTAAGCGGAGAACATCGCCTCGAGACCGAAGCGTCGCTTCAGCGGCTCGGCTGCGCCGGGCGCCAGCGGCACCGCCGTCCAGACGCGGGCGGGGTTGTCGAGGTCGTCCGCACGCTCAGGTTGGTTGAGCAGCCAGATGTGCATGGCGCTGAGCGTGAATATCTGGGTGGCGCCGTGGCGGCGAACGCTCGGCCAGAAGTCGCCAACGGAGAAGCGGGGTTCGAGCCCGACGGGCAGGCCGTAGATCAGGGAGGGGAAGACATTGAGTAGCCAGGCACCCGAGTGGAACATCGGCGTGCAGAGGTGGAAGACGTCGTCTGCGCGGATGTCCCTGCTGATGGCCATCGCATTGGCGGCGTTGATCCAGTAGGCGTTGGTCTGGACTACGCCCTTGGACCGACCGGTCGTCCCAGAGGTGAACGAGATGGACATCGTGTCCGTGTGCTGACCAGCCGCAGGAGGCGGCGTGCGGCCAGCCTCGATCAGGGCCTGCATCGAGTGGCGCGGTGCGCCGGCGTCGAAGGTGTCGGTGCTGCCGTGGACAACGATGCTCTTAACCCCCGGCAGATCAATCATGGCCGGTGACAGATGGTCGCCGTACCGGCCGTGCGCAATCATCGTGGACGGCGCGCAGTCCTCGAGGATCCGGCGCAGGAACTCACCGCGGTAGGCCGTGTTGATCGACACCTGTATTGCGCCGAGGTGCGCGAGAGCCAGGCTGGTGAAGACGTAGTGCTCGGTGTTGTCCATCATGATCGCCACGATGTCGCCGTGACCGATTCCGAGACTGGCGAGACCCGACGCGTAGCGACTGACGAGGTCATGCCCCTCGCTAAACGTGTACGTCCGGTCGCCGACCATCAGCCAGCGCGCATCGCCATTGCGCCGCGCCTGCTCCGGCAGCAGCGAACTGACCATGCGGTCTTCGACATCGGAAAGGACGATCTGGTGCACGACAGTTGATTCCTCCCTAACGCGGTACCAGTGGCGCGTTGGCGATGAGCGCCCTCAGCCGCTGCCCAGGCTCGCGACGCCCACGTCCCAGTCGCGCCTGACCCGTGCCTTCAGGATCTTTCCGCTCGCGTTGGTGGGCAAGGGCTCGGACCGAATCGACCAGGCGGTGGGCACCTCAAAATGGGCCAGCCGCTCGCTTGCGTAGGCACGCAGCTCCTCGGCGGTGATCTCGCAGCCATGCGCCGCCACCACCGCAGCGGCGACCTCTTCCCCGAGGTCGTCATGCTGCAGGCCGAGGACTGCCACCTCTGCCACTGCAGGGTGGCTCAGCAGGCACGCCTCGACGTGAGGGGCGGCGACGTTCTCACCCGCGCGCACCACGACATCCTTTGACCGTCCGACGAGCTCGAGATGCCCGTCGACGAGCCGTCCGAGGTCGCCGGTGTGCAGCCAGCCGTCGGCGTCGATGACGGGCTCGGCGTCGTCGCCCCAGTAGCCGCTCATATTCGTCGGTGAGCGTGCCTCGATCTCGCCCATCCCTTCTGGATCGGGAGAGGCGACCCGCAGTTCAACCACGGGCAGCGGCTCGCCGGAGGACCAAGGCCGCTCGTTGAGTGCCTTGCCGGAGCAGGTGGTCAGCGCCCCGCCGGACTCGCTCAGCCCGTACATGGTGGACACCCTGCGCCCAGCGCTGGGGAAGCTGGTCCGTATCCGGCTGACCAGCGCAGGCGGGACGGGCATCCCTCCCATGGTGATCGACTTGATCGAGGAGAAGTCGTAGCCGGCGATGTCCGGATGGTCGACCAGCCGCCCGATTACCGTCGGCACAGCGGCGAAGAACGTTAGCTGCTCGGCTTGCATGAGCTCGAGTGTGGCCTTGGCGTCGAACGGGCCCGGGGGTGGCAGCACCAGCCGTGCGCCGGTGACCAGGGCAATGATCATCGACTGCAGGCCTGACATGTGGAAGAACGGCACGCCGAGCATGCTGGTCTGGGTGGGACGCGCATCGCTGAGCTGGTGCGGCAGCTGGTGGCTGGCATAGAGCAGGTTGTGGACGTTGGCGATGACCGCGCGGTGGGACAGGACCACACCTCTGGGTCGGCCGGTCGTCCCTGAGGTGAAAATGATAGTTGCCGGGTCGTCCTCATCAGCAGGTGGTTGTTCGAGCCGGGACGCTGGCCCGGCGATCTGAGCCGTCACCGGTCGCGCGAAGTCATCCACTCGGTGCACATTGCCCGCCTCAGGCGGCACGCGGGTTGCCCGCTTGTCGTCCGCAACGACAATGCGGGGATCAATGTCGCCGATGGCGCCGTTGATCTCGACGGGACTCCACCAGCTGTTCCCCATCACCGGGATCGCCCCGACGCACACAGTTGCCCACCACAGCACGATGGTCTCGATGTGGTTGCCGGACAGGACCAGGACCCTGTCACCGCGGGCCACTCCCCTCCCATGCAGCTCGGTGACGGCATGGTCGACCGCGACCGCGTGATCGGCGAACGTCTGACGGCGTTCACCCTGGATCAGGAACTCGCGCTCTGCCCAGGGCAAGGCGTCCTGGAGCAGCTCAGGAAGTGACCTTCTGCGAGGTTCCCATACCAGCAAGCCTGGGCGCCGCTCACTGCGCCGGCGGACCTGCGTGCCCCATTGCGGTGCTGACGCGGCAGATGCCCGCTGCGTCGCGGTGCTGATCATGCGGCCTCCTGAGCCATGGATCGATACCGCGGGCGATTTGAGTGATGACTTAGTTTATTAACTGGTTGCCATTCAGGCAAGACCTCGGTCGAGCACGATCACAAGATCGAGCACGAGGACGGGTGTCCGGGTGCGACGGACGCGGATCATCATCGAGATGCATCCACTGCTTGTCGCGCGGCGCATCCATGCCGAGGCCAGGCTCGAACGTCCCTCGGGGCAGTTCCGCCGCGAGGAACTCACGCACCTCACGCTGCAGGGCGAGTTCCTGTTCGGACAGCTCGCTCGGCTCGAACCGCATGGCCGCCCTCCCCTGCTCGCGGTGGCTAGTTGTATTATACTAAGGACTCAATTAGTGCTTGGCGAACGGAGCACCAATGCCCGAGACCCGCCAAACCGACTATGACGTCGTCGTCGTGGGCTCCGGCGCGGCCGGACTGTGTGCCGCGCTCGAAGCAGCCGACCGTGGTGCCAGCGTCCTGGTCGTCGAGTCCGAAGGCGACCTGGGCGGGTCGACCAAGCTCTCCGGTGGGATCTTCATGGCTGCGGGCACCAGCGTCCAGCGCGCCGCCGGCATCGACGACACTGCTCAGTCCCTGTGTCGCGAGTACACCTACCTCAACCAGGGTGCGGTCGAGCCCGGTATCGCCTGGCACCTCGCGGTGAACAGCGGGCCCGCCGTCGAGTGGTTGATCTCCCTCGGCGTGCGCTTCCTCGACCAAATCGTGTACGCCGCCGAGGAGAGCGTCCCTCGATCTCACGTGCCCTCTCGGGGGGGCGCCGGCATCGTCAAGGTCCTCGCGGCCGCGATCAAGGAGCGAGGGGTGGACATCGCGCCGGGCCAGCGGATCAGCAGGCTGATCGTCGAGAACGGGGCCGTCTGCGGCGTCTCTGTCGGAACCGAGGGCGTGCAGGCCGGCGCCACGGTGCTGGCGACAGGCGGCTTCGGAGCAAATAGCTCGTTGTGGCAGCAGCACCTTCCCTCGCTGACTCGGGCCGGTGCCGCTGCGTGGTACATCGGCGCCGCCGGCGCGCGCGGCGATGCTCTCACTCTCGGCGCGGCTGTCGATGCCGACGTGACGGGGCACGACCGTTGCCTCGCGCTCCCGACACCGGGCTTCTACCGCAACCTCGAGGTCTACTTTCCCGGCTGGCTGGTCATGGTCGACCGCAGCGGTCAGCGACGGGTGGACGAATCCACCTCGTACTCGACCATGGAGCTTGCGCACCGTCGCCACGGTCCGCTCTTCGCGCTATTCGATGACGACGCCAAACGAGCCGCCCAGGGCGGCGCCCCACTGCAGTACAAGCAGTCCGTCCCCGGCATGGAGGCCGCGACACGATCCAACTGGGTGGAACCACTCATCGATGAGATGGTCCGCGCTGGCAAGGTAGTTCAGGCTCAGACGCTCGCTGGGCTGGCAGCAACGTTGTCCCTCGATGCCGAAGGACTCGAGAGTTCGGTCCAGCGCTATAACAAGGCCGTGGCGGCCAGGGAAGACG
>WNFN01077029.1_pt1 | contig 13535 bp, 11 predicted proteins | sample 5400161 | NCBI WGS metagenome assembly WNFN01 (sample SAMN13153353, study PRJNA577476) | soil metagenome | isolation source: 80 cm saprolite on Douglas fir-dominated hillslope | place: USA:California | collected 2013-09-17
GCGGCTTATTTAGCCCTTTGGAAATCGGTTGAGACGAATAAAGTCGTGGGCGCTCTTTTCCCAAATGATCTCGACGGGAACGCTTGGGCTGATGCTAAGCTCGGTTTTCCTCCAGCACTACAGGAAGCCGGCTACAAGCTGATCGACACCGGACGTTTTCAACCATTTAGCGACGATTTTGGGTCTCAAATCTCAGCCTTCAAGAAGGCCGGCGTAGAAATAGTCATCGGGGTGGTCACCCCGCCGGACTTTGCGACTTTCTGGGATCAAGCCGCGCAGCAGAGCTTTAAGCCCAAAGTGGTCACGGTGGGAAAGGCACTCCTTTTCCCTGCGTCAGTCGCTGCTCTCGGCAGTCGTGCTGATGGGCTCTCCTCCGAGATTTGGTGGTCGCCAAGCTATCCATTTAAATCGGGATTGACCGGGCAAAGCGCCAAGGAACTCTGTGACGCCTACGAGCATTCAACTGGACGGGCCTGGACTCAGCCCATCGGTTTTCAACACGCTCTTTTTGAGGTGGCCATCGATGTCCTGAAGAGGGCCAAGAACCTGGGGGAACCGGCTTCGATTCTGGAGGCGATTGTGGCCACAGACTACCATTCGATTGTCGGGCCGATCAAGTGGTCCGGTAAACCGGTCAAGAACGTCAGCAAAACACCTGTGGTTGCTGGCCAATGGCGAAAGAGCGATAACGGATTTGAACTCGTTATTTGTGAGGATGCCACCGCTCCAAACATTAAAGCTCAGGACAAGCTAAGACTGCTTAGCTGAACTGGGATGCCTCGCGGGCGGCTTCTAATTGCGCCCCTGCGGTCCGTCCCTATTGAGACCGGGAAGATCGTTAACAGGTGTTCGGGAACATCGTTAACAGTTAAAGGGGTAGGTTTAGATTGGCATTAGGCCGAATTCTAACCGAGGTAATAGAGACACCCTCCATAATAGAGATCACGCAGTGATCGACAATGTCTCTGCGTTTAACGAAAGGAACTTAACTTCGAAACTATGAAGCGAATAGTGGCCGCTGCGGTTGTAATTCTTTTTTCTACGGTAACCATTCTCAGCAATTCTCCGCTGAAAGGCGACGACAATGATCGAGATCGCGACAGTCGCGAGGCCGACGAGATTCAGATTGGTTTTAGCATTTCCCCGGTAAGGCTGAACCTGCGGGACAAAGATCCTGAGTTAGTCGGTTTGGGTAGTTACATTGTTAACGCCCAAGGCGGATGTAACGATTGCCATACTTGCCCGTCGTATGCGCCTGGACACAATCCGTTTCCAGCGCCCTTTGGAGTCTCCGGTGACGGGCAAATTAACGGAGCGAACTACCTGGCCGGAGGAATAACTTTCGGTCCTCCACCGCCGGTGGGTGTGGTATCTGCCAATCTCACCCCGGATTCCACCGGCAAACCGGCCGGGCTGACTCTACAACAATTCGAGATCGCACTCCGAGAGACCTCGAAGCCATTTACGCCTTCTTGAGCGCCATTCCTTCAGGAACGCCAGGTTCTTGCCAGGCGGCCGGACAATAATGAGAATTGTGGCTTCGTTCTCCGGTTGAGATGGGGCTACACAAGGGAAGCTGCGATAAGACCCAATAAGGGGTCCGCACACGAAACGGAAAATAATGTACGCCTAAGCGTTCCAAGGATTATTCAACGAAAAGAAAACGCTCCAGAATTCGATTACAGCTCGTTTTACGCGAAGACTGGTGCAAGAGACCCGCTCCTTTTTGGTGGAAGTCCGGCGTTCCTCATGACGTGCCCTCGTACTGCGGCCCACGAGGAGACAGAGCTCCTTACCGTACTTTATTTTCCGTTTCGTGTGCGGACTCCTATCTGAGCAAGAAATTTGGCAACCGGAAGTAAAACAAGTAAGGGCACACCTCAAGAAAGGGAATATTACGTACGCTAAGGAGTACTAAAGACCTTTTTTACCAGTACGGAGGGGTCGAAATCCGCCTTGAGCAACTCGTTTGTTGGTGTGCCAGGTGTAATCACTGGTTAGGCTGATGTGCTCCCAGCCGAGAGGAGAGACGTGCTGAAACAGCGCATAGTCAACTCTATCACACATACTGATGTTGCATCATAATAAATACTGATATCGCCTTTCCACGCTGTGTCATGATCCGTCGTGTGCGGACCCCTTATAGAACATGATTTCATTGTGATTCTCGATTGTTCGCGTGTCGAAAAATTAATTGGCGCGAATGCTGATAGCGCGTTGAATTGCGAGATCTCGGCAACCAACCTCGGAGTGGATGTTGCCGGTAACTTGGCAGCGTGATTCAGCGCGTTCAGTTCTGGGAGGCGAGGCCTTTATGCACTGCGGCAAGAAAGGCGGCGACGTCAAAAGGTTTAACGAAATAGGCGATCGCCCCGGCCTGTATCGCCGCGTTCCGCACCGAGTCGTGGTCGTTCGCCGTACTTATGATGACGCGGGTCTTCGGCGAAACGACTTGGAGCTTCTTCTGGACTTCGAGGCCGCTCATCCCTGACATGAAGATATCAATGACCGCGAGAGCCACAGTATTGCAGATAACGTACGCGAGAAAAACGAGCGGCTCACTAAACAACTTTGCCTGCAAGCCGACCGACGAGAGCAAGCGATTGAGCGCCTTCAGCATCGAAGGGTCGTCGTCGACGAGGCAGATTATGCCGGCGGCGGGAGGCAAGACAGCACATGAGTTAACGTCCATTTTTATTTTTCTCCGGGTCAAAAGACAGCGCGAGCGGTAATTGAAATTAGGAACCCCAACCCGGCCAGCAGGCCGCTGATCAACGCGAAATCGAGTATCGCTTCGATTAGGCGCACGATCAGACCAATTTTCTTTCGGCGTTCGCGAATCGCGTCATAACGCTACTCGTTCAGATCGCGCGCGCATATTAGACCTTAGTAGCATCCGCCGACGCCGGTGCAATCCCTGCCTTCTGCGCGAGGATCACGAGCTCCGCCACGGACGTCGCGCCCATCTTCTCCATGACGCGCCCGCGATGGACTTTGATCGTTCCCTCGGTTGTGCCGAGTTGTGAAGCAATTTGTTTGTTCAGCATGCCGGCAATTACGCATTTGAGCACTTCAAACTCGCGTGGTGTGAGCGTTGCAAGTCGATCACGCACCTCCTTGCGCTGCGAGTGCTGGAGCCACTGCTCGGACGACCGCTCGGGAGCCCGCTTGACGGCTCTCAGGAGATTTTCGTCATCGAAGGGTTTCGGTAGATAATCGACAGCGTCGGCTTTCATCGCCTGCAGACAAGTCGGCACGCTAGCACCGCCCGTAATGAAAATGACCTGCTCCGCGCGACCCCTTCCCGCCAGCGCCTCCTGAAGTTCGAGACCATTTAATCCGGGCATGTTCAAATCGAGAATCGCGCATGAGTGACCGGTATGGGGAGCCCGAGCAAGAAATTCTCGCGCCCCGGTAAACATCTCCACCGAGTAATCCTCCGATTCCAAGAGCCTGGCGATGGCCTTCCGCATCGAGATGTCGTCGTCAATGACGTAAACGAGTGTGTGAGCAAGCGTCATACGCCGATCTCCTTTGACGCCGGAAGTCGCAACCAGAACTGGGCGCCGCCGCCCTCCGCATTCTCCGCGTAGAGGGTGCCACCGTGCGCAACAGCGATTGACCGCGCAATGAACAACCCGATCCCCATACCCTCCCGCTTAGTCGAAAAAAATCGGTCGAAGACCCGCTCCGATAGATCTGCCGGCAACCCGGTGCCAAAGTCGCGCACACACGCGCGCACCGCGCCATCGCCATCGCGCTCTGTGCGAATGATGACGCGGCGTTGGACTCTCGGCACCTCTTCCAAGGCTTCAAAGGCGTTCAGGATCAGGTTGAGAAACACCTCCTGAAGTTGCACCAAATTAGCTTCGACCTTAGGCAACGCCGGATCGAGCTCGGTCGATACTGTGCAATCGTGTGCCAGCGCATCGGAGCGCGTCAGCCTGAGCACCTCAGCAATCACGTCGTTAAGGTGCAGGAGCTGCCGGGCACCCTCTTCCTTACGCCCCATTCCTTTAACCGTGTGGATTACGTCACTGGCTCGCCTGCTATCCGCGACGATATCCTGAAGGACTTCGCGCAGTTTCTCGCCGCCGAGGCTATCGCGTTCCAGGAAACGCAGGGCAGCCCCAGCGTTGGTCATAATTGCACCGAGCGGCTGGTTCAACTCGTGCGCGAGCGATCCGGCCATTTCTCCCATAATCGCGACGCGGCTGAGATACACGATTTCTTCGCGGTGTTGCCGTGTTTCCGCTTCGGCCTGCTTGCGGGCCGAGATGTCCACGATGACGCTCAAAACCAGCGTGCCTTCCAGGCTTTGAATGGGGCTGATCCCGATCTCGACGGGGAACTCGGTGCCGTCCTTCCGTTGGGCGAACAACTCCCGGCCGGCACCCATGGCTCGCGCCGCAGGCGCGACATGAAAACCTGCCCGATGAGCCGGGTGCTCGCCGCGGAACCGTTCGGGCACGAGGAGTTCGATGGTTTGCTCGATGAGCTCCTGGCGTGTGTAACCGAAGAGTTTTTCGACACAAGCGTTCGCCAACACGATGTGACCCTGCGCATTGACCAGGACGATGCCGTTGGGCGAAGCTTCCACGACGAGCCGGAACCGTTCCAGCGCCTGCTTGCGCTCGGTGATGTCAAGGCAGGAGCCGATGTACCCGAGGAAGGTGCCATCGGAGGCAAAGCGCGGCGCTCCATTATCCAGAACCCAGCGATATTCACCGTCATCAAGACAGTGGTCGAAATCCTCGCGGTGAACGCCCTCTGCCCACCCATTGCCAAGCTCCTGCTCCAATGGGCGACCGGTAAAGTCGAGCCAACCTTTGTTGAAAAAGGTGCACAGCTTGTCTGTGCCCGACATCCAGATCATCACAGGCGCGGTGTCGGCCATGGCGCGAAAACGAGCCTCGCTTTCCCGTAGCGATCGCTCCACCCGCTTCCGTCGTAATCGCTGAACGATCAGCCACACGATGAGCACCGACTGCAGGCCAACGACCGAAGTCGTCGTGAGGATTAGACGGCGGTGCCGCTCCCACAGCCCTGGGCCCCGATCTCGCACCGTAGCTGCCCCAGGAATTTGGCTCGCGGAGACATGCCATTTTTTGAGTGCATGCCAGTTAATGAACAGTGGATTGGTCGCCGGGTCTGGTGGCGAGAGCGCGGGCGGCCTTTCCCCGGCCAGCACGCGGAAGGCGAGTGCAGCGGTCTTCTGACCCATCTCCGAAAAATCCAGCAACGCTCCGCCAATGATTCCTTCTTCAAGTTCGGATCGAGAGAGACCGTAGACCGGCACTCTGGAAACCTCAGCGAGCCGCCGGGCCACCTCAAAAGGCGAGACCGACTTTCCCGCCCCGTCGCGCCGCATTGGCACATAGAGCACCACCGAATCAAGTGGCAATCGAGCCACTTCATCCAACACGGCTTGCAACGGCAACTTGTCCAACCAGCGGGTGCGAACCCGGGTCGCAAAGCGCTCCAGGACCTTGCGTGCTTCATTGTTCCACTGTTGCTCCTGGGTTCCAGAGCCGCCGACGCAAACGATCTCTCGAGTTTCGGGTTGCAGTTGGAGCGCCAGCTCTGCCGTTCGCTGATAGTCCCAAGCCATCGAGAGCCCGGTGACATTCGGTGGCATTTCCGAGGCCTCCACCTCACGAAGATCCACATTCGCCAAGACAATCGGCACGCCCGGAAAGAGCTCGTCTCGGTGCGGAACCGCGAGTTCCAGCGCGGAACTCCCGACCGCGATCACTACGTCTGGCTTTCGCGCCGCGTACCTCGTGCGGAGGTAACGCACGAGATCGCCCTCATACTGAGCCGCCGGGAAACGCCCGAGATCGAGGTATTCGGAGAAAATTTCCAGATCTTCCGCCTGCCCACGGGACAGGCCAGCCATCAAACCTTGCTCCGTCGATTTCATGGCCGGGATGGACAACCGATCCCCATAGAGCACGAGCACTGTTTTTTTCAGGGCGCTGACGGCTTCGAGCCGCCCACCGACCTCAGCGTTGCACCACGCAACCCAGAACAGCGCGAAGTATGCGAGTAGCCGGGATCGGCTCAGAAGGAAGGCCATTCCGCCGGGGTATACTTCTCTTTTACTGCACCGCCGCATGATTGGGCAAGAATTACGAATTGCCCTCGGCCCTAAAGCTTGTCCGGCCCATCCGTAAGAAACCAACTCTATCACATCTGATCGGCCACCGCTATGGGAGCTTAGTCCGACTAACACTCTGCCTGAATCGCGGTTATTTTGATATTCCCCCGACAGGAGATTGCGGCGGCCTGATAGGGTTAACTAACGCGTTGAACATCCCGACGATTCCCACGTGGGGCTTCGCTCAGTACCGGACGCCCGCTCCGCTGCGGCCAATACCGTGATAAAATAGTGTAGCTATCGTTGTTACCTATTTGCTGTTCTTGGAACCATGCCGCTAAGTCAGTTCAATTGGACAACGGCTATGTAAGACATGACTCTCTGCGGCAATCCCCTCGATCTCTTGAAATACTCATCTTTGCCGGTCTATTCCTCGACCAGGGCACCCTTAAAGATCGACCGGGAATCAAACCCTGCGTGATCGGGCCTCCAGAGACACCATCGGTTCTCATCCTCTTCCTCAATTGGTAGGTGAATCAATAAATGAGTTCTGCCTTCGTCGTCCTCGACTTGGTAGGTAGGAACGCCGGTCTTAAGCGCTAGGGCAACGCTCGATGTTTCGTCCATCCAGAATTTGATGACCGTGAACCGCTCTAATACGACAAGTCCGACAGCTTCTCTGCGGCCCTGCTTTTGAATGTCGTTACAAGTTTCGGCGCGCATCCAAGTAGCACGGTCCATTCTGGCAGCGCAACGACGACATCCTATCATGCTTGTCGAAGCCGTAGTTATGTGCAGCCTCCGGCTCGGCATGTGAACTATCAGTCAGATGGCCTCCGAGAGAAGGAAATGCTCGACTCTGACCTGCTAAAGCTTCGTGATGCGGCTGACAAATTCGGCAAATTCAGGGTCTTTGCGAGCGGCGGCTAAATCTTGGAGTTGCGACACCTGTTCACTCGAAAACGTGGAACCGACAGCCGTCCCTACCGCTCGCGCTTCGGCTGCGACCCGCGCTTCAATGTCGTGGAGGTGGTCAGGGCCGCTCAAGCGGAATGAAATCGCTGAAAGCGGACCAAACAATAGCGCTGGAGCCAACTGTGGCCACGCCTTTAGATCGGGTTCAACGCCCGCTTCGCGCGCGAACAGAAGCGCCATGCGATGCATCGCCTGCAGTTGCGATTCTCCTCGCGCTTCCCGGTATGCTGCAATTGCAGCATTCATCTGACTCCGGGTGGGAAGCGGTCGTATTCCACTCCAGACATAAGTGATCCAGCGAGCTTGTAGTTCCAGTGGCGGAAAGTAAGGTCCCGTTTGTTCCCAAAAACCAAGGAAAGCAAGGCCGGCTAAGTCCGGATGAAATGTGAATTTGTACAGGTCGGCATGCAGAGCGTCCAGATCGAGGAGGTCAGAGATTGTAGGACTCAAAAATGGGATACTCAACTCAAAGCCAGTACCTAAGATGATTGCGTCAAACTCTTCCCAGGTTTCGTCGCTGAACCGAACGTTCCGGCCCTGGACCTCCCTGATCCAGGGCTTAATGGCAATCCGGCCTTCAGCAACCAGCGGCAGAAAATGCTGGGTCAATGCCCGTCCAACGGTTAAAAAATTACCGGCCGGTCTGAACGCGCCAAACTGCTCCGGATTGCCAAAAACCCGAAGGATGTAGTCCTGCGTTTTCTCGCTAAGCAGTTCCCGTGGAGTCACCTCGGCGTTAAGCGCAGCAAAGCGGGTAAACGCTAACACGTCGCTTGGTACCCCGGCCACAAGCTTTTGCATGACGTAGCGTTGGCAGCGATAGGTTGATACGACGCGCGAGGCGCCAAGCATTGCAAGGTCACTTGCGATTTCGAGCGCGCTGATGGCGCAACCAATCACGAGCACGCGCTTGCCGCGGAGGCTCTCCGGATCCTTATATCCACAACTGTGGAGCACGCCAAGCTGACCGCAAAACGAATCGAGCCCAGGCAGCGGCGGAACCAGGGGTTTGTTAAAGCGCCCGGAGGCGACAACGACATACGGAAAAATTTCGCTCTTCTCTTCTGCGCCGTTGGATCGCACTAGCCATCCAACTCCTTGCGCGTTGCGCTCGATTAACTCGACGCGGCTACCAAAGCGAACCTGTGGAAGGATGTCGAATCTCCGTGCATAACGCTTCAAATACGCAAGGATCTCCTTGTTGGATGGAAAAATCGCAGCCCCCGGTTCTAAAGCGAGATCGCTGAAGCAGGTTAGCCATCGGCTTGTGTTGGTCACCATCGAAGGCCAGACGCCACTGTGAGGAGAGCGAACGTTCCACTGACCCCCGATGTCGTCGTCCTGCTCAAAGACCTCCGGCTCGAACCCGTGATGTTTGAGGTATCTTGCCGCCACTAAACCACCGGGACCGCTTCCAATGATAGCAACCCGGCGTCGTGAAACCTGTTGGCTAGCCAACTCCTCACAAGATGCGACTTCGTTCATAGCCTTTCCTTTGTGGAGTCGTAATGGTCGGAAGCGCCTGGCCTCTGGTGAGTAGCGGCAGGTTTCATTTACCGGTCAGCGCGTCGGACACGGAATATAGAGCCGCATAGTCAGATTGAAAGGCTTTTCGGAGCAGGAAGCCATTTGGCCTCCTTGTGTGTAACCCGGGCTGTCGTTCTGAAAATAAAAGGCTGACTACACCAAATGGAAAAATTGTACGCTAAGCTGGGGCGGAAACCTGAGAGGTCGGAAAACCGCCCTTCTCGACGCGTTCGTTCTGGCGCCAGGAATAATCGTCGGTGAGGTTGATGTGGTTCCAATGGGCCGGCCCGCGAATGGCTTTTCCGACGGATTCAGGATAGCGGGCACCTTTTCAAATGTGCTCTAATCGGATTTTAGAGCGTTTTTCTGAATGCCGGTCTATTCCTCGATTAGCGCAGCCTCAAAGATCGACCTCAAATCAAATCCTGCCTGGTCGGGCCTCCAAAGACACCATCGGTCTTCATCCTCTTCTTCGATTGGTAGGTGAATCAGTAAGTGAGTTCTGCCCTCCCCGTCTTCGACTTGATAGGAAGGAACGCCAGTCTAAAGCGCGAGTGCAACGCCCGAAGTTTCATCCATCCAAAATTTGATGACGGTGAAGAAGCGGTCGGGTTTGTCATCTGAGAAGAGAGTTAACTGAGTGGGATACCAAGTCGTCACGTCCTCATGGGCTGGCATGGTCGGTTCGGCATGGGACGAGGTTAGTTCTGGCTTCAATTCGAAGCAGCGTCCCTGGTACTCATATATGGTCTTCCGCCTGCACCACGGGCTCGGGTCATCGCTGCAAGAGCCGCTCGAGCAGCAGCGGTCCGATTTTCGACCATTAACTTGGCAAACACTCTCTCCAGATGCTTTGCGATAGTCCGGACCTTAGAGGCGAGAATAATTGCAATTTCGCCGTTGCTCTTGCCCTGACTTGTCCAGAACAGCACTTCTGCCTCCCGCTTAGTTAAGCCCAACTTTTCTAACCTTTGTGCGTCGAGCGTCCTTACAGTTTCAACTAACAATAGACGGAACTCCGGAGCGCCAGTCTTTGACATCATCTGCACCGTGAGAGTGATTGGGCCGAAATCGACCGTGAGATCTGGCAACGGATAAACGCTATCAAGTTCTTGTCCTTGGTTGAGCCAGGCCTGTATGCAATCGGGCAGCGCTAAGTCCGATGTTAGATGAAAATGCCGTCTCATGAGTTCTCTGGCTTTCACGGTTGCATAGTGGAGATTTCCGTGTCGATCGGTCACGAGGAGGCCGACATTGGCCACTCCAATTGCTTCAGATAAAAAAGAGCGTTGTTTACTGGATTGGTAAGCCTGGGCTATGTGTGGGCGCAGCGTTTCCAGCATTTGGCACTCCTCGCCGGAAAACGACTGAGAGGACCGGCTTACCACGACATTAATTCGAGAACGTTCATCAAGAATCACCGCTCTAAGCTTATGCCGCTGGCCGAGCAGAAGTAACAATTCGCCGTGGAGCTCGGAGCCATACCGATGAAGAGGTGCCCAGAAGTGCAAGATTCCCGGAGTACCGCTATGTTTGTAAACGCCGCGAATATCTGGTGTTTGGTCGATCCATCCGCGCAGAAGGTCTAGATTAACGGCTGAGGCCGGATATAATTTGATCCGCTCAGAACAATGTTCCGTACGTTCATTGTACGAATAGAAATCGCCCAAAAAACAAACCTTGAGACAAGCAAGTAATCGGCCGGGGAAATCGCCACGCGTTCCGGCCCGGTAGAGTTGTAGTAATGCTTCGGAGAGCGTTCTAACGGTAACGTTCGACAACATAGCCGCTGGCCTTTTGGCTATTCGCGTTCAGAACTCCGTTAACTGCAATGCTTTTTCGCTCCGTGAGTCGTTATTGAATATCAAATCAGGATCGTACTTGCAAATTGAATTTGTCCCCTTGCACTTTCTTTGGAAAATCGACAACACACTCGCGCAGTAAAGCTAGGAAGAGTCCGCGCGCTAAGTGGCAACAGGGGACAAAGGATTCACCTGTAAAGAAGAAAACGATGCCGGCTTTCTGACGATACATGTACATGTTGGGCTTAACGGAAAGACGGACCTTTCTTGACCCCAGAAGGACCGCTCGCCGCGAAAAAACCGGCCTTGCGCAAACGCGTCAAGCAGTGCGCACCAGCAACCTCTCGGTTAGAGTCTGCAGACAAGGAGAAATCTCAGGAACGACGAAATGGTGGATCGTGTTGCCAACAATATTGTTCTGTTTTCTTGTGTTCGCTAGGTGGATCTCATGGGGAGCGAAACCGGGATTTTAGGGAACCGGTTCTGGGCCAGCGGGACAAAGGAGGGAATTAAACTGGAGATAGAAATAACCGCCGCGAACAATTTAAAAGACCAGGGGCCAAGAGATCCGTATTTGGCCTTTAATGATTTTCGAACGATGAAATGTGATTTTGGCAGCGAGATTTGTTTCTACTAATTGCCCCGTTCCAGGACTTCGCAGTCGAACCCTTCCAAACGCGAAAACCAGGTGATGATGCGTAATACATCCGGTCATGTCTCCAGAAATCACCTTCAAGCTATCACGGAAATAAAGCGCTAATTGTCGAAAGCCCTCCTTGCCTGAGAACTTGATGGCATTCGAAGGGGATTCCTCACCCAGGGTATGAGGATCCGCTGCCGAAAGAAGCCACTCAACGTTAAGCGAAAGGAACGGAAATAACTGCTCGAAATCGTTGGGACCAACAAGAGCGGAATAAAACAGTTCAACGATTTCTGGTCGCTCCATTTCTATGCGCGGAAATGAATTTGACAGTTAATTGTCGGCGTTCCTTTGCAGGCTGTACCATTCCTTCTGGATAGCATTGTTAGACGGCCTTATTGGCTCAAAAACCAAAGCACGCCGTACTAGGAGTTGATCGTTTGGTCATTACGCGAGGCCAGGAGCGATCCTAACTATCTTAAGAAGGCTGCTCGTCGGGCTTAAGGTTAAGGCCGTGGGATTAAATCAGCCACTTTGGCTGGGAGGGCAAGGTAATATGGATCTGATTCTTCTTAGAATACTAGTTTTTTTGGAGAATGCGGTGTGATGTTTGAGATCGTGTGCATAGGAAGACTATTCGAACTTTGTGCAGTAGATGGATTCGCCAAAAGTAGTCTGGACTCTAGCCGACTAGACGTATGAAATATCACTCCTAGATGACCTCGCTTCCCGCAAAAGTGATCGCGATCGAAGAACGAGGTGATCAGTATCAGGTGATTGTCCAAATCAGCACCAAGTATCGCGGCTCGTTTAATACTCTCGCTTTTGGAGAGATTAAACCCTATAGCGGCTCTCTTAAGGATGGCCGGATGGATTTGGTCTATTACCGGGACCCGGGACTTAAGGTGGGGGATCAGTTCCCGCTTTGGACTCTCCACTGACGGACTTCCAAGTAGCTCTGAATCGTCCTCGAACTCGTCGTCAGCCGGGGTTATGGAGTATTGGAAATTCCTTCATCCCAATCTGGCATTCGCCGGGCGGGTTTGGGCAAGTGGAGGGCTTATAAGAATCGATGAGCTCGAGTTCTTAAAACGCAACCGGAGCCGCCGAAGCAGGGCGCGAGCTCGTGTGGGATTACTTGATTTTGGTTGCGTTTCCTGGCGCTACAGACGGAATCAGCAGGGATGAACTCGATATGTCAGGCCGTTCGGCTGCGGGTTGTTTTGGCACTCGACGGTCGGAATTGAATCGCCATGCTTGTGGCATACTGGACGAAACCGAGCCGGCGCGCTATGGCCATCGAGGGCTGATTTGCTTCTAAAGTGCGATATTGCGGCACCAATTTCCGTTCTAAGACGATCCTTGTTAGTTCGCCGACGGCAATCGTCGCGTAGCCGCGCCCGCGAAAGGCCGGGTGACTAATGAAGCGAGAAACGTGGAATCTAATGTGTCAATCGAAACGGAAAATGATTCAGGCATTTTCTTTGGCAATCATCTGAGGCCGCTGTCAACGGTTTGTGTAGCCCGGCAACGCGAATGGTCCGACGGCCGGTGTTTTCTGGGCAGACGAAAACACTTTATGCTCCCGTTCGATAGCAAGCAACCGAGGTACTCCCGCATCTCCTAAAAGGTTGTCCTGGTTAGAACCTCGTGCAATGATTCCGGGCCAGATCTTCAGAATCTAGGCTTGACGCCTGATCACCAATACCATCAGGACGAAAGAACCCTATATGAACGGTAGTGTGGATGCGCCACTCGACATTCAGGCAGTTGCTGCCGAGGTGCTTAGCGCTCTTGATACTGGCCGTCAAATCGAGCCAATCTCTTCCCGGATTTCTTCTTTCGATCTCGATAATGCTTACCGCGTTACCGCTGCAATAAGGCACATGCGGGAGTCGCGCGGTGAAATGCCGGTGGGACGCAAGATCGGCTTCACGAATCGGACGATTTGGGCCGAATACAATGTGTATGGACCAATGTGGGGATACATTTACGACCGCACGGTAAAGAATCTCGCCGAGATCGACAACACATTCTCGCTCGTCGACCTCGCTGAACCGCGAATAGAGCCGGAAATCGTCTTCAAGCTCGCTTCCGCGCCAGCTCCCAGCATCGATGAGAGAGCATTGCTAGCAAGCATTGAGTGGGTTGCGCACGCTTTCGAAATCGTACAGTCGATCTTTCCCGGATGGAAGTTTTCCGCTCCTGACACGGTCGCGGCATTCGGCCTACATGGTGCTTTGCTAATTGGGCCTTGTTATTCAATCTCTGCGCACGCCGAATATTGGGAGCGAACGCTTTCGTCCTTTGAGATCGATCTGAAGCGCAACGGCGTGATCGCCGATCATGGTCAATCTATGAACGTATTGGGTGGACCTGTGTCGGCATTGCGTCATCTCGTCAATATTCTTGCGGGCGATCAGGTCAATCCTCCACTCGCGGTCGGAGAGATCGTAACGACGGGCACGCTGACGCGTGCACTTCCAGTATC